>Ga0193726_1000208_pt1 | contig 80465 bp, 56 predicted proteins | sample H2c1metaG_FD_144928 | JGI IMG/M metagenome (GOLD analysis project Ga0193726, IMG submission 144928) | Soil microbial communities from a riparian zone of the East river system, Colorado, United States - H2c1 | ecosystem: Environmental > Terrestrial > Soil > Riparian zone | place: USA: East River... | reverse complement strand
GTCTTCCACTTCACCGTCGCTCGCTTCCAGGTTCAGCTTCTTCGCGCGTTCCAGCAGGATTTCATTGTTGATCAGCTCGTCCAGCACGTTCAGTTTCAGCGACAGAGCCTCTTCCTGGGATGGCTCGGGACCTTCCGGGTTCACCCGCGTGCGGTAGTATTTCTCCACCTCGTCGCGCTTAATCTCTTTCCCGTTAACCACAGCCCACACATCCGCGTCGTGATGCGTTTGCTTGCCGCATCCAACTGCGAAACCAAGCAATATCGCCGCTACAGGCAGAATAGCCCCAGCGTGTTTCGCTTTTCTTGAGAAGTTCATCGAAGCCCCACAGACCGAAGGATCAATACAGGTGAGTCCAAGAGTGCAGGCTCAGGCGGCTTTCTTTACTTTACCTGCCCGAATGCAGGCAGTGCATACGCGCATTTGTCTCCGTGAACCACCCGCCACCACAGCGCGCACGCGCTTCAAGTTCGGATTCCACCGGCGCCGCCGCGTGTTGTTCGCGTGGCTCACCACGTTGCCAAATTGCGGCCCTTTGCCGCAAAGTTCACACTTCATTGCCATTGTCGTTTCCTGCTTCCAAAAAAGTCGTAAACCCAAGCTCTTTATTGTAACAAACCCCCGGCTATCCACAAAGCCGAACATTTTCGCGTGTCGCGCGCACCCCCCTCACCTGATCTTAAATTTTCACGCCAGTCGGATAACCACACCCGGGCCTCCGGCGTCAAAAAGGAGTAGAATCCAGGCCAACCCTTTTCCCGTGGAGGCCCCCCATGAAACGCCGCCAATTCATCCACCGCACCGCCGTTGCTGCCGGAGCCGCTTGGATCAATTCCACCTTCGCCAACCCGGCCCTGGCTTTTCCGCGGCCCATGCAAAAATTTGCGGCCACCGACACTGTCACCCTCGGCAATACCGGCATCAAGACCAGCCGCCTGGCCATGGGCACGGGCACCGTCGGCTCCGGGGGCCGCTCCCACCAGACCAGCCTCGGCCTCCAAGGACTATCGAGTCTTCTGCAAAGCGGCTACGACAGTGGCCTGCTCTTTTTCGACTCCGCTGACGGCTACGGCAGCCACCCGCACGTCGCCGACGCGCTCCAGCACGTCAAGCGTGACAAAGTCACTATCCTCACAAAAACCTTCTCACGGGATCCGGCGCAGGCTCGGGCCGACCTCGACCGTTTCCGACGAGAACTTGGCACCGACTACATCGATGTGTGCCTGATGCACTGCCTGACCGAGGGTGACTGGACAACGCGTTATCGCGGCGTCATGGACGTGCTCGCGGAAGCCAAACAGAAGGGAATTATCCGGGCCCATGGTTGCTCCTGCCACAGCATTGAAGCCCTGCGCGCTGCGGCAAAATCACCGTGGGTAGACGTCGATCTCGTTCGCATCAACCCGATCGGCGCTCACATGGATGCCGATCCAGATACCGTGATCAGCGTCGTCAAAGAGATGCGCGCTGCCGGGAAGGGAATCATCGGCATGAAAATTCTCGGCCAGGGCGCCCTGCGCAATCGTCAGGACGAGGCCTTGAAATTCGCACTTTCTCTTAATGTTCTCGATGCCTTCACCATCGGCGCCGAATCCAGATCCGAGCAACAAGACCTCATCCGCCGTATCGCAACCGTGTAAACAGAAGTCCCACGCAGAGTAAGACGAAACAGGCATTCACACGCGCCGCCTGAAGGTCCGGATAACCCGGATTTTTGAAAATCGCAAGATAGGTCCGGTCCAACAGCTGGACCGGCGAGTGTCCCCGCCCCCGACTCCAACTGCAAATCACCTCAGCGCGCCAGCCTGGACCCATTCACACTTCTGGACGCGCCAGGCGTCCGACAGCTTGACCGCAAACGCAATCTCCCGGAAAATAAGGACTCCCGCACACTGTGGGCGTGTAGCTCAGCTGGGAGAGCGCGTGCTTTGCAAGCATGAGGTCGCAGGTTCGATCCCTGTCACGTCCACCAACTTCACCCAAGTCCTAAAACACCTGTCTTTGCTTCCCCTGTTTCGCGCAAGCTCTACCACATTTACCGGATGCACTTTTGGGCCGCCAAGCCGTTTAATTGGCAAAGGTCGTAGTGATGCTTAGGGCAGCTCGCTAGCCAACGTACCGGGTCTACATCCGACAGATTTTTGCGTTTCTTTGATGAGAGTACAAAACCTCGACTATGAGCAAACCAGGTACTGAACAGGAAGCAGAACTCGTAAAACCAGCGCAAACGCCTCACGATTCAGCAGTCAGCCGTCGGGAAAAGATTCAAATCAGGGAAGGTCTGCCGCATCCTCGAGGCGCGTCCTGGGACGGTCATGGAGTGAATTTTGCGCTTTTTTCTGCGCATGCAACCAAAGTCGAGCTTTGCCTGTTCGACGACAATGGCAAAGAAGAGTTGCAACGTATCGCCCTTCCCGAGTTTACGGATGAAATCTGGCACGGCTATGTTCCAGGCATGCGACCCGGATCGGTTTACGGGTTTCGAGTTCACGGCCCTTATGAGCCGGAAAAGGGCCACCGGTTCAATCCAAACAAACTGTTGCTTGACCCTTATGCACTTTCGCACGTCGGTTCGCTGCAATGGAATGACGCGTGTTTCGGCTACACCATTGGCTCTGAAGCGGCAGACCTGAGTTTTGACGAGCGGGATAGCGCGCCGTTTGTTCCAAAATGTGTTGTCGTCGATCCAGAATTCCGGTGGAGGCCCAGTGCGCGCCGCCACCGCGCCGTGCCATGGAGCCGAACGATTATCTATGAACTACATGTCTGCGGATTTACAAAGCTGCATCCTGCGGTGCCAAGAAAAAAGCGCGGCACTTTCGCGGGGCTGGCACATAAAGAAGTAGTGCAGTACATCCGGTCACTGGGTGTGACTTCGGTAGAACTTTTGCCAGTTTTTACCTTCGTCAATGATCGCCGGTTACAGGAAAAGGGATTAACGAATTATTGGGGCTACAACACAATTGGATTCTTCGCCCCAGACCCAAGATATGTGTCGGACCAGCATGGGCCGCTGCGGGAATTCAAAGAAATGATTTCCCGGTTTCATGACGCAGGAATCGAAGTGTTGCTGGACGTCGCGTACAACCACACAGCCGAAGGCAACGAACTCGGTCCCACCCTGTCGTTTAAAGGAATAGATAACGTCAGCTACTACCGGCTGGTTCCCGATCAACCGCGCTATTACGTAAATGATACCGGAACAGGAAATACGCTAAACCTTTCGCACCCCCGGGTGATTCAACTGGTCGCCGACAGCCTCCGCTATTGGCATCAAGAGGCACAAGTCGATGGGTTCCGGTTTGATCTGGGGACCGTACTGGCGCGCGAACCGGGAGGTTTTGACCACCAGAGCGGGTTTTTGAAAGTATGCAGCCAGGATCCGGTGCTCGGAACCGTAAAAAAGATCGCCGAACCGTGGGATCTTGGTCCGGGAGGCTACCAAGTAGGCGAATTTCCACCCGGCTGGGCAGAATGGAACGACAAATTTCGCGATACGGTTCGCGATTTCTGGAAAGGCGATTCGTCGATTGGTGAACTGGTGAAGCGGCTCTGCGCTTCTGCGGATATTTACAATCGGCAGGGCCGCAAGCCATGGGCTTCGGTAAATTTTGTAACGGTGCACGACGGATTCACGTTAAACGATCTGGTCAGTTATAACGAAAGGCACAATGAAGCGAACGGCGAAAACGGGAACGATGGGACGGAGAACAATCGTTCCTGGAATTGCGGTGCGGAAGGACCGACGGATGATCCTCAGATAAATCGTTTACGGGAAAAGCAGATACGCAATTTTCTGGCGACGCTGCTGTTGACCCAGGGCCTGCCGATGCTCCTCGCGGGGGATGAATTCCACAGAACTCAGCACGGCAACAACAATGCGTACTGCCAGAACAACCAAACGAGCTGGGTGGATTGGTCTTTCCCTGAAAAATACAAAGGGACGCTGGAATTTGCGCGGAATCTGATTTCACTGCGAAATAGATATCCGGTGTTGCGTCAAAATCGATTTCTTACCGGTGCCTACAACGAAGCTCTGGGAATCAAGGATGTAGCGTGGCTTCATCCTTCCGGTGCAGAAATGAACGATGAGACATGGCGAGATGCCAGTTTGCGAAGCTTCGGCATGCTTATTGACGGGCGTGCGCAAAATAGGAGCGCGAGCGAGCCCGGAAGTGATGTCACACTCTTGATCATTTTCAACAGCCATCACGAACAGGTGAAGATGGTGTTGCCAACGGCCATACGAGGGACTGGTTGGCGGCTGGAGATGGATTCCAGCGAACTGGTTGAAACGAACCACGTTTTTCAGTCCGGCGAAACCGTCGCAGTCGGCGATCGATCGATGTGGCTTCTTTCGATGCTCCAGCAGCGTGCGGAAACATCCGAACCGGCACCCCAATAGGTAAGTTGTCATCCACAATTCATGGCGGCTCGGACGGTGTCGTTCCCGGGCGCAACGATACAAAGCTTCAAGGGGCCGGGGAAAAGGCACCTTGTCGCCCGGGTTTTCCAACAGCCGACGCCCAACTCCTGCGACTCGAGCAAGAAATATGCCTCGACCCGGCTCAACCATCGTCGTCTGGCAGCCGATGCGCAAGATCGGCGTCCGAAATAGCCGTGATCGGCAAATCATCGTACCGGCCGGGAAACGGCCAGAATAGCGAAGCATTTATCTGCCGTGGTGCACAGAATTTGTCGGATATCCCGCTACGAGAACCAGGCATACAGGTTTTAGTGGATGGCTCGGATGATTCGTGCCCCGTAGCATTGCTATGTCATTGAAAAGAAGGCGCTGGGGAATTTCGACTGACGCAGCTCAGAACCAAAAGATCCATTTTCAAATGCAACTTGTGACGAGAGTTGGACCATGTATTTTAGCCCCCTGTTTAAACAAGTATGGCAAAAATGCGGTTCGGATTCGTGCCTGGATTTGGCTGCGCAAGTGTCGTTCTATTTTGTATTGTCCACGTTTCCGTTTCTTCTCGTGATGGCGGGATTGCTTGGTTGGATCTCGACAACCTCCGGATGGGTGCAATTTGCGCAATGGCTCACAACGTATTTGCCGGCACGGACACAGTACGCCACGTTGACGATGATGCTCGAGCTGTCCAAGGGATACGGCGCATTCCTCTCTTTCGGTTTAATTCTAACCGTGTGGAGCGCGTCGACAGGTTTTTTGAGTTTGATGGACGCCTTGAGTGTGGCCTTTGGAGTTAAAGAGCGGAGGAGCTACTTCAAACGAAGGATGATTGCCATCTGCGCAACGATCATGTCGGCCTTGTTTGTTTTGATGTGTTTCGGAATTTGGAACATGGGACATTTCCTGGCGGGGCTTATCGGCAATGATTTTCGCTATTTTATTCTCTCCCCCTTGCAGTGGAGGGCGGCGCGCTGGATCGCGACCCTGCTGGTAATTTGTCTTGGGGTCGACCTGATCAACTATTTCTTGCCGGGAAGCCGTCAACCGTGGCGATGGATTACGCCTGGAACGGCCTTTACCGTTTTAGCGTTTGTGCTGGCCAGCGTACTGCTCAATCTTTTCATAACTCACAATCCAGACGTTTCTCGGATTTACGGAGCGCTAACGGGTTTCATCTTTCTGATGCTTTGGATCTACGTTGCCAGCCTTAGCTTGCTGGTAGGCGCGGAAACCGATGCCGCCGCCAGAGAGCTTGCCGGCCCCGAGGCTATGGCGTGAAGGCGATTACGGTCTTGCTGACGGTTCTGATGCTCGCTGGATTTGATCGTGCGCTGCATGCACAAGTGCCCGACGCGCCGCTTCAGGCTGCCTTGCCCGAAGAGCCTGACGCAGGCTTTGAGGGCCGAACCGTCTCAAAAATCGAGATTGCGATCGCCCCGGGGAAGGATGCCGAGCGGGTGCGCTCTCTGGTGTCGCTTAAGCCGGGGCAGCCGTTTTCCGTGGAAGAACTGAAGAAAAGCGTAGCGGCAATCCAGAAGAGCGGTGAATTCCAGCAAATTCAGGCGAGTCTTGATTTGGACGCAACGGGAGTACGGATTATTTTGCTGGTGCAGCCGGTGTTTCACGTCGGTCTTGTTTCTTTTCCGGGCGCAGCCGACCGTTTCACGTACACGAGTTTGTTGCAGGCAGTCGATATTCAATTGGATTCGGCCTTTACAGCCGATATCTTGCCGGAGCGCGAGAAAGCGCTGGAAAAATTTTTTGCAAGAGCCGGGTATTTCGAAGCCAGCGTCAAGGCCAGACCCGAATCGGATGAAACGCACAAGCTGGTGAATGTTATTTTTGATTGCCAATTAAACAAGCGTGCCAAAATCGGGAAAATTCAAATCGAAGGAGTTCCAGAGCGAGAAGCAGCCGAACTGCGGAGAACTCTCAACTCTTTGCTGGCAAAACTGAGCGCGGCTTCGGTAAAAAGCGGGCAGAAATATTCCCGCCGGCGCATCGATAAAGGACTCGACCGCTTGCGCGCTCACTATCGAAGTCTGGGACGTTTGGCGCCAAAGCTGGAACTCGAGCCCAGATACGAAGCAGCAACAAAAAAAGCGGATCTGGTCCTTAAAGTTACACCCGGACCCTTGTTAGTGGTGAAAGTGGAGGGCGCGCACATTTGGTCCCGGACGCAGCGGAAATTGATACCGATCTATCAGGAAGGGACTGTTGACCAGGACTTGGTGAACGAAGGACTGAGGAACTTGGCGAATTATTTTCAGGCAAAGAGCTATTTCAAGGTCGCGGTAACGGTTGACACACAGCAAGAGAAAGACCGCGTGCTGGTCACCTATCACGTGGTAACCGGAAAGAGGCATCGCGTCGCGCACATTCTTTTTACGAACAACAATTATTTCAGCGATCCGGAGCTGGAAGAGAAAATAGTCATAAAGAAAGCGCGATTTCCGTTTTACCGGGGCAAGTATAGCGATGGACTCCTGAAGCAGAGCACCAACTCGTTGACGGCACTGTATAAGAATGAAGGCTTTTCTGCAGTGAAGGTCATTCCTGATGTGACCGATCCCGCTCCAAAGATCGACGTGGAATTTGCTATCACGGAAGGAACGCAAGACAAAGTGCAGACGTTGAACATCGTGAATTCAAAAGGAGCCGTACAGCCCAACGCGCTTGGAAGGCGGCTGCAGCTTTTGCCGGGAAAGCCTTATTCACAACATTACCTAGATGATGACCGCAGCCAAATTTTGGCGAGATACCTAAACCGCGGATATCCGGATGCCACATTTGACGCAACGGTGACGCCAACTGCGGAGGATCCGCACAAATTCGATGTGACGTACCGGATCAGCGAAGGTCCGCTGGTAAAAATACAGGACGTCATACTTTTGGGTACAGAGCATGCACGTCCTGATTTCGTGCGAAAAGTAACGGGACAAAACGTCAAAGAAGAACAACCGCTCAGTCAGGGAAAACTGTTTCAAGCCGAAAGCGATTTGTACGGTTTGGGGATTTTTGATTGGGCGTCGGTGGCGGCAATTGATTCCAGCCAGACGCCGGGTCAGCAACAAGTTTTGCTACGGGTGCACGAATCTAAAAGAAACACCCTCGATGTGGGAGGCGGATTTGAAGTGATACCGCGCAACGGCAATCTTCCCGTGGGCACTGTCGCCGTTCCCGGCTTGCCGGGCGTAGATTTGGGCGACAAGTTTTCCGTGAGCCAGAAGAGCTTTGTGGGGCCACGATTTTCTCTGCAATATGCGCGGCACGATATCCGGGGAAGAGCGGAAACGGCCGCCATTGGGCTGGTGTTGTCGAGGCTGGATCAGCGCGGAACGTTTACTTACGCGGATCCGGATATGCGCGGAACGTTGTGGTCGTCGCTGTTCAGTGTGACCGGCGAACGCACAACGGAAAATCCAATTTTTACGGCCGCCATCGGGCAAGTATCGTTCCAGGTTGAACGGCACCTGGACAAGAAGAAAACGCAAAAAATAGTAACGCGCTACAGCTATCGCCGGACCGACCTGACCAATTTGGTGATCCCGGACCTGGTTCTACCGCAGGATCGCAACGTACGGCTCTCGACCGCATATGCGGAGTATGTGCGCGATACCCGCGACAAACCCCTGGATGCGCATCGCGGGCAGTTTCAATCGCTAAGCATGGGAATTTCACCGAAAGTGTTCGGTTCCAGCGCTAATTTCATCCGATTTGTTGCGCAAACGTCGTTTTACAGGCCTGTGAAACCCTGGCTGACATGGGCGAATAATTTCCGGCTGGGACTCGCGCCGCCATTTGCCGGCAGCGATGTGCCGCTGAGCGAAAGATTTTTCACGGGCGGTCCGGATACGCTGCGTGGATTTCCAATCAACGGGGCCGGACCACAGCGCCCAGTTCAAGTGTGCAGCAACCCGGCTGACACCGCGACATGCACGATTATCAGCGTTCCCGTCGGTGGAGAAATGATGGCGATTATCAATTCCGAAGCCCGGTTCCCCATTAAATTGAAAAAGGATCTGGGTGGAGTGATTTTCTATGACGGCGGCAACGTTTACAGCAATATTAACGCGCGTCAATTTGTGAACAACTACAGTAATTCGGTTGGTGTTGGCATCCGCTACAACACGCGAGTGGGACCGATTCGGATTGATATCGGCCGGAATTTGAATCCAGCGCCGGGAGTAAAGGCTACGCAATATTTCATCACTTTGGGACAGGCGTTTTAGGCGCGCAATAGGGGATTTTGCTCGTAACTGGAGCTAGAGGCGGGGAAAATATTGTGATTCTGCACAAAAATCCGTGGAAGATCGCCAGCGCGCTGATCTTGGCGAGCGCCGTGCTTCTGGGTGCGTTGGGGGCGGTAATTGTGCACTCCCAGGTATTCCGCAACTGGGCGTTGCGCAGGATTATCGAGAGCGTTGAACAAAAGACCGGGACGCATCCAAAGATACAGTCGTTTGACCTGCGGTTTTTTCCTCTTTTGGCCAGCTTTTATGGTGTCGTGGTTCGCGGAAATGAGGATGCCAAGGCCGACGCATTGTTCCAAGCGCAGCAAATTCGAATTTCCTTGCGCATCCTGCCTCTGCTAAGAGGCGAAGTGCAAATCGATCAGATCATTCTGGAGAAACCGCAGATGGTGATTCGTGCCGACAAAAATGGAAAAACAAATTTGCCGGCCGGCGGGGCGTCCGCGGAGGGTTCCGCTCTTCAAGTGGCCGTCCACTTTGCGCAGATCAGGGATGGTTCCGTCCGTTATAACGATTTGCAGATTCCGCTGACCGCTGATGTCTATGACCTGCAGGCGCAACTGGCAAGGCTGCCCATGTCGAGTACCTACCGCGGGGAGCTGCGATACGGGCACGGGCGCATTCTCACGAAGGAGCTAAATGCACTAGAGCACAGCCTGGAACTGCGGATTACGGCGGACGGGTCAAAGTGCAAAGTGGATGGCTGGAAGGTGATTTTTGCGCATTCGAAACTAGAAGGAAGCGGAATCATTGAGAACTATGAGCGACCTGCGTTTACGGGAGTTTACACCGCGACGGTGGCGGGGGACGACGTCAGATTTTTATTGAAGAGCGCGAACACTCCGTCGGGATCGCTAGGGCTACAAGGGAATTTACGTTATGAACCTTTGCCGGGACGCGGCGACTTTATAGATGGGGTGCACGCTGACGGGGTCTTTCAGAGCGCGGCTCTGACCGTTCCCGCGGCGAATTCCAGTGTAAGCGTCCGCAAGCTTGAGGGGCACTACGGGCTGGAGCACGGCCAGTTACGAATTACCCAGGTAAACGCGGAACTTTTGCAAGGCAGAGTTCATTCTGATTCGAATGTGATTGACCTCAAGCACAACGCGGGCAGCCTGCGTGCGGAGTTGCGGAGTGCCTCTTTGCGGGCAGCTGCCGAGACCGGAAGGTCCGGCAAGCGATTGCCGCGTCTCCGGGCTTCGATGAACCTGGGGTTTGCGATGAACTGGAAAAATGGCGTTGGCAATGCGCTGATAGATGCCAAGGCAACATTTTCAAGCGGCCCGCCGACCGCAGTCCCGGGCGACATTCCCGTAGATGGTGTGTTGGATGCAACGTACGACGTGGCGGGGAATAGGGCCGTCTTGCGGGACAGTATTTTGAGGACCGGTACAGCGCAACTAAGGATGAACGGAACTGTGAGCAAGAATTCCACACTGAATATTCGTTTTGCCACAGCCGATTTGCATGAGCTTGTCGTGATTGCTGCGGAAAATGGGGCGGCGGACTTTGTTCAGAATGCAAAACTCGACGAACTTCACGGTGCCGCGACATTCGATGGAGGAATTACCGGACAGGTTCGATTACCGCGCCTGGAAGGCCGGCTTGCCGGGACCCAAATCATTTTGAAAGACATACAACTGAGTTCCACTCGAGCGCATGTAATTTTGGATTCCAACAGTTTGCAAATCGAAGACGCGGTAATTGAGAGCAACCAAGGGCGTGTGCAGCTGGCAGCGGCCATTCCTCTTTCCGACTGGACTCTCAACAAATCCGGCTCCCTCAGGGCCGATGTTCAAACCGAGAGGCTTTCCGTTGCCGGGGCCCAGCGCTTGGCGAACATCTCCTATCCAGTGCAGGGGCTCCTCGGCGGCGAATTGCATTTGACGGGATCCATGGCGGCCCCTGTCGGCAGCGGGCATTTCGAACTATCCAACGCATCAATTTATAGCGAACCAATTGCAGCCTTGCGTGCGGATTTTCAAGCGGACGCCAACGTGATTCGCGTGGAGGCGCAAGCGCGCGCCAAGGCGGGAACGGTGCATGCCCGGGGAATGTACGAGCCACGAGCGCGGCGGTACGAACTAAACGCCGAAGCGCAAGAAGTAAATCTCGCGCTACTTTCCGTGCAAAGTGTCGGCGCAAACCAACTGGCTGGGACCGTGTCAGCGGAACTGAGCGGCGCCGGCACGCTTGATGCGCCACAACTCAAGGGAACAATTCGCAGTTCCAACCTCCAAGTACGAAGTGAAACGTTCAGCAATCTTCAGGCGCAAATCGCTGTTCAGCAGCAAGTCGCAAAGTTCGAATTCAGCTCGGTCCTGGAGCAAAGCCAAATCACTTCCAAAGGAACTGTGGCGCTGACGGGGAACTATATGGCGAAAGTGACGGTGGACACCGGCAAAATCAACATAAGTCCTTTCTTGCAGAGATATCTTTCCGGCGCCGGTCCTTCAGCAGGAGGTATCCTCGAAGTGCATGCAACTGCGAATGGTCCGTTGCAGGATCCCGCACAAATACAGGGGCACCTGGAGATCCCAACGCTGCAACTTACTGGCAAGAATCTAAATCTGGCAAACGCGCAACCGATACAGATGGACTATGCCGGGGGCATGCTGAATATTCACAGCGCTTCCCTGCAAGGTGCTGGCACTGATTTCAGCGTAAAGGGCACGGTGCCCCTCAGACAGAGCGGTGCGTTGGATTTGTCCGCAAACGGCAATGTGGATTTGAAGATTCTGCAGGATTGGGCGGAAGGGTCGCGCGCGGCGGGACAAGCCAAACTGCAGCTGCAAGCCCGGGGAACGATGTCGAATCCGGATATTTCAGGGAACATCGCAATCGCAAACGTGGCCTATTCGTCGGATGCAATGCCGATCGGTCTTGAATCTCTCAACGGCAACATAACGATTCAGGGAAAGCGTCTCGAGATTCAGAAGTTAGCGGGAGCCGCCGGAGGAGGAACAATCAACATTGGCGGATCAATGGATTTTGGCCGGAATCCGGTATTCGCCCTTACGCTCAATGCAAAATCAGCCCGAATGCGGCAAAACGGAATTCGCGCGGTAATGGATGCAGACCTAACCCTGCACGGGACCGGCGGCAATCAGACTTTGGATGGCCGTGTGGTAGTTCACAAACTTTCCTTCAATGAAGGATCGGATTTGGGAGAAATCATAGCGCAATTGTCGGGAAACGAAACCATCAGCGAGCCATCCGACTTTGCAAAGAAGACTAAAATCAACGTTTCCGTGCAGTCGGATGAAGGTTTGGCGTTAGCGAGTAGTCAGCTGAGCGTCTCGGGAGCGGCCAATGTTCGCGTTGTTGGAACAGTAGCGCGGCCGGTTTTACTGGGAAGAGTTTCATTAAGCGGCGGCGAAGTATTTTTTCTTGGGAAGCGGTTTGAACTACAAAGCGGAACAATTGGCTTTGCGAATGCTGCGCAAACCAGACCGATCATGAATCTTTATGTAAGAACGACAATCGAGCAGTACAACATCACGATCAGCTTGTCAGGCCCGCTTGAGAAATTGAAAACGACTTACACTTCCGATCCTGCGCTGCCAACGGGAGATATTATCAATCTTCTGGCCTTCGGGCAGACGACTACAGAAGCTGCTTCCAGGTCTTCAGCTCCGGCATCTGTCGGCGCGGAGTCTGCGGTGGCCAGCGCTGTGGGTGGGCAGCTGGCAGGCCAGTTGCAAAAAGTCAGCGGCATTTCACAGCTGACGATTGATCCTCTTGCCGGAAACAATCAGAATCCGGGAGCGCAGATTGCGATCCAGCAGAGAGTCACCGGAAATCTCCTGATAACATTCAGTACCGACATTACCTCAGCGCAAAGCCAGAGTATTCAGCTCAAATATCAGGCCAAACGCAACGTCTCAATTTCAATTTTGCGCGATGAAAATGGCGGATACGGGATGGACGTGAGATACCACAAGGCGTTCTGAATCGCGCCTCGCCCCCGGGGCTGCGGCCCGCTGGGTCTGCTCACAGCTTCGTTCGACCTCCATACGGTCTTTTTTATTGGAGCGTGAGCGCAAACGATTAGTACAGATTCCACTGTATTGTTCGACGCACCGGGAATGCATACAAAGAAGGGTAACCATGCGCTTGTGAACGTGATCTTTAGGAGTACAAAAGCTAGAATCAGACCCGCCGCGATTACTTCCGCCAACTGGTTTGGCCGCCGAGCTTGTGCATCGTACTAAGAAATGAATCCAACCTTTCCATGGTGGTATCCGGTAGGCGCCCAAGGGACTGCCGGAGGAACAGCGTTCCGAGTCTGGGCTGATGAGCATAGAGCGGTTTCAGTTGTAGTTGACGGAACCACGTACGAGCTCAAAGAAGAATCCAACGGATATTTTTCCGAGGTCGTTGCAGGTGTCCGGCACGGTCAAACGTACGGTTTTCTGGTAGATGGCGAGGGACCGTTTGCTGATCCGGCATCCCGCTATCAACCGGAAGGTCCGCACGGGTTATCGCAGATTGTAGATCCGGCCCGCTTTTCCTGGAGTGACCACAAATGGGCAGGAATCGAGCTCGCCCATCAAGTCATCTACGAAATGCATGTCGGAACATTTACTACAGAAGGAACGTGGCGCTCGGCCATTGCGCAGTTACCCGCCTTGGTGGATCTAGGAATTACCGTGCTGGAACTAATGCCGGTTGCGGACTTTTCTGGAAAGTTCGGATGGGGATACGACGGAGTGAACCTGTTCGCGCCCACCAGGAATTACGGCGTACCAGATGATTTTAGGGCCTTCATAGACGCGGCGCACGCCACGGGGCTGGCCGTCATCCTGGACGTGGTTTACAACCATTTGGGGCCAGATGGAAATTATCTCACCAAGTTTTCCAACAGTTATTTGACCACGGCGCATCAGACAGACTGGGGCGCGGCGATGAATTTCGACGGTGAGAAATCCGGGCATGTGCGGGAGTTCTACCTGGCGAATGCCGCGTATTGGATTAAGGAATTTCACTTGGATGGGCTCCGGCTTGACGCTACGCAGGACATTTACGATACCTCGCCAAGCCACATCATCTCGGAGATTAGCCAGAATGCGCGCAAGGCTGCAGAAACGCGGCGAATCATCCTTGTCGGAGAAAATGAACCGCAAGATACAAAACTGATTCGGTCGGAAACGGAAGGCGGCTATGGCCTTGACGCACTCTGGAATGATGATTTTCATCATTCTGCCATGGTCGCCGCTACGGGAAATCGGGAAGCCTACTACACAGACTACCTGGGAAGCCCGCAGGAGCTGCTTTCGGCCATGAAACATGGATTTCTTTATCAGGGCCAATGGTATTCATGGCAGAACAAGAGACGGGGTCATGCTTCCCTCGACACAAAACCGGCGTCTACGGTAGCGTTCATACAAAATCATGATCAGATAGCTAATTCGGCGAGAGGATTGCGGATTCACGAACTGACGGAATATGGAAAGTATAAAGCTTTGACCGCTATCTGCCTGCTGGGACCGGCCACGCCGATGTTGTTTCAAGGGCAGGAATTTGCGGCTTCTTCGCCGTTTCTCTATTTCGCGGACCACCAGCCGGAACTGGCCGAATTGGTGCGAAAAGGGCGGGAAAAATTTCGCAGCCAGTGGCGCAGCCTGGCGTTGCGGGAAGTTACGTATGACGATCCGGCTGCAAAAGAAACTTTTGAAAAATGCAAACTTAGAACCGGCGAGCGCGACAGCCATGGGGAAGAAGTTTCTCTGCATCGCGACTTACTGAAGTTGCGCAGACAAGAGCCGCTCTTTTCCCGGCAGGACCGTCAATTTGACGGAGCCATTCTGGGCCCTGATTCGTTTATGGTGCGATTCTTTTCAGAAGGCTATCGAGACGACAAAATCCTGGTGGTTAATCTGGGAACTCAACTGCACCTGAATCCCTCTCCCGTTCCTCTGCTGGGCCCCCCGGACGGCCGCCAGTGGCAGGTGCAGTGGTCAACGGAAGACCCACGCTACGGCGGAAACGGGACGCCTCCCCTGGATTCAGAACTGAACTGGATGATTCCGGGCGCTGCTGCGGTGCTTTTGGAGGCGGTAGAACAGGAAAGGGGAACTTCATAAATCATGACCGCGCTACGCCGTGTTGCCTATGAAAAATCCGGATCGAGTTTGCGGGAATCTCTAGTTGACAAGGAATGGCTGGTGACCAACGGCTTGGGTGGCTACGCATCCGGAAGTCTGGCAGGAGTGGTTACGCGGGGTTTTCACGGTTATCTGGTAGCGGCGTTGCCCACGCCGCTTGGCCGAATCATGATGTTGAATGACTTGATCGAGAAAGTGGAGATAGCCGATGGGCCTTCTGTTCAGCTGAGCGGAGAAGAGCGCATGAATGCGCCGCTCAAGACCCAGGGCGCCGAATATCTTGAAGAATTTCGACTGGAAGAGGGAATCCCTGTTTGGATATTTCGCATTGGGGAAATATTGCTGGAAAAGCGCGTGCTCATGGTGCATCGGCAAAATACGGTGCACGTCACGTACCGGCTGAGAAGCGGTAATCAATTGAATATGACGCTGCGACCGTCCGTGAATTTCCGGCCCCATGAAGCGCCGGTGAGCACGCCGGTTGAAGGTAACTACGCGTTTACGGTGATTGAGGACACCTTTGAGATTGCTTCGCAAACGAATATTCCGCCCCTGCGGCTCATGCTGTACGGCAAAGATAAATCGTTGACGATGGACCGCACGCGCTTTCATGAAGTGATTTACCGCATCGAAGAGAGTCGGGGGTACGCGGATCGCGGCGACCTGTGGAGCCCGGGATATTTTTCTGTTGTTTTGACGCCCAGCGATCCGGTAACGCTTGTCGCTTCCGCGGAATCATGGGACACCATTCGAGCAGTTACTCCAAAATATGCGGAGGGTGCGGAGACCTTGCGACGAAAGCGTCTGTTGTCGAGAGCGGTTGACGTGCCGCCGGGTACCATGGCGGCCGACTTAGTGCTCGCGGCAGATCAATTCCTTATCGTGCCGGAGGGGCGTGGAGACGATACGGTGCGGGCCCGCGCTGCCGGGGACGATGTGAGAACGATTATTGCCGGCTATCCCTGGTTTACGGACTGGGGCCGCGACACCATGATTTCGCTCGAGGGGCTAACCCTCACAACCGGACGGCAGGTAGAGGCCGGCTACATTCTTCGTACCTTCGCGCACTATGTGCGCAATGGCTTGATTCCCAATATGTTTCCTGAAGGTCGCGATGAGGGTCTCTACCATACGGCGGACGCCACGCTGTGGTTTTTTCACGCTGTAGCCCGCTACCTGGAGGAATCGCGCGATCCGATTCTCCTGCCACAGATACTTCCCATACTTGAGGAGATTGTGGATAGCCACTTACGGGGGACGGATTTTGGAATTGGTGTCGATGCACAGGATGGTTTGTTGCGCCAGGGCGCGGCAGGTTACCAGCTGACCTGGATGGATGCCAAAGTCGACGATTGGGTAGTTACGCCACGTCGCGGCAAAGCAGTTGAGATCAATGCGCTTTGGTACAACGCGCTGTGTCACCTGCAGCGATGGCTTACACATGAAGGGAAACAGGAACAAGCTCGCGACATGGAACGACATGCAGCGCAATGCCGGGACTCTTTTCAGAAACGGTTTTGGTTTGAAAAGGGGGGCTACCTCTATGATGTCGTGGACGGAGAGAATGGAGACGATGCTTCGTTGCGGCCCAATCAGGTTCTGGCGATTTCCTTGGATTTCCCGGTGCTTGAGAAGGACAAATGGGCCAGGGTGATGGAGAAAATTGAGCAAGAATTGCTGACACCGGTCGGTCTACGGACTCTTGCCGCGGGCGAAAAGGATTTCAAGGCGAAATACTATGGCAATCTTCGGGATCGCGATGCGGCTTATCACCAGGGCACCGTATGGCCGTGGTTGATCGGACCTTACATTGATGCCTGGCTTAAACTGCATCCTCAGGAAATAGAGCGGGCTGAAGGACTGCTCGAAGGATTCGCTCAGCGATTGACCAGCAATGCGGTAGGTTCCATCGGAGAGATATTTGATGCCGAAGCGCCATTTACGCCGCGCGGCTGCGTAGCGCAGGCCTGGAGCGTGGCCGAAGTGCTACGATCCTATGTGAAAATTGCCAAACTGAAAAAAAATACTGCGAAAAATTAAATCGGCTTTCGTTCAGAAAAAGGCGACTTGTGAAAATTGGCCGGTCCAGCGGAATACTCCTGCATCTGACGTCACTGCCCGGCCGGTTTGGCATTGGCGATTTAGGGCCGACGAGCAGATGGTTTGTGGATTTTCTGGCAGAGACCAAGCAGAAATTATGGTGTGTCTTGCCCTTGGGCCCGACCGGACCGGATAATTCTCCTTATCAATCGCGATCGGTTTTTGCAGGAAATCCGCTGCTTATCAGTCCGGAACTGTTGCTTGAACGTGGATACGTTTCCAAACGAGATTTATCGCCTCTGCCGAATTTTTCGCCAGCGCGCGTGAACTTTGGCGCAGTTCGCGGCTATAAGGAGCGACTGCTAAAGCACGCGTTTCTGGGATTTTCAGAAACCAGAGAGTATGCCAAGTTCGAAGGCTGCAACGGCTGGTGGCTGGAACCCTATGCCCTGTTCATGAGCTTGCGGGAGGCAAATAAGGGGCTTCCCTGGCATCGATTCGACAAACGCACGAAACCTTCTCGAGATTCTGTTCGATTTCATAAATTCGTGCAGTACGAATTTTCCACGGAGTGGGAACAGTTGCACCGGTATTGCCAAGAGCGGAACATTGCAATTTTGGGCGACATGCCTTTTTATGCAGAACACGACAGTGCGGACGTTTGGAGCAACCCTGCGCTTTTTGATTTGCGACCGAACGGCGAGTCGCGAACCGTGGGAGGAGTTCCTCCCGATTATTTCACCAAAGATGGTCAGCGCTGGGGAACGCCCACGTACCGCTGGAAAAAGTTGCAAAAAACCGGATTCAAATGGTGGATAGACCGACTTCGCATCGCGTTGCAAAGGGCGGATTTGCTGCGGCTCGACCATTTTCGCGGATTTGAAGCGTTTTGGAGTGTTCCGGCAAATCAGCGAACGGCGCGAAACGGCAAATGGGTGGCCGGGCCGGGAGCAGCGTTTTTTGCAAAAGTTCGGGAGGAGCTGGGGAACTTGCATCTGTTTGCTTAAAATTTGGGCACAATTACGCCGGAAGTAGAAGCACTGCGCCGACGATTTGGGTTTCCCGGCATGGGCGTTTTGCAATTTGCGTTCGACGATGACAACGTACACCGGCCGAGTCACTACCTGCGTGCGATGGCCTGTTTTACCGGAACCCACGACAACGACACGACCGTCGGTTGGTGGACGGCCCTGAAAAAATCTGCCAAACATCGGACCCGATCAACTGAAAGGGACAAGATTGCGAGGGTGAAATCCTACTTTCAGAGCGATGGCCGAGAAATTCACTGGTCGTTCATTCAGGCGATACTAACGTCGGTTGCGGACATAGCGGCGGTTCCCATGCAAGATGTTTTGGGCCTTGGCGCGGAAGCCAGAATGAACATGCCGGGACGCGCAGCGGGCAATTGGGGCTGGCGGTTGCAGGAAAAACAAATCACTCGCGCACTGTGTAACCGGCTCAGGGACTTGACGATTGTTTCCGGGCGTTGACTCCGCAAGGAAGCTAGCCCTTGGCACTCCCAGCTTTCTTCGAGGTCTTGCCTTTTTTCTCGCGCACTCGCCGGCTTGCTGATTTCCCGCCTGGCGGATCGCCGGTAGCAGCTTTTTCGACATCTCCGCCATGATCGCGTGCAATTTCGGCCAGCAGCCGTTTGGTCACGACCGAACGGGGCTGTTCGGCAGTTATGTCGTTCGTGGATGCGAATTTGTCGCGATGCTTAATGAGCAGCCAGGACTTGTCGGCTTTGCTGCCGAAGCCACGCGTGCGGACCAGTACCCATGAACCCTGCAATTTCTCCCCTTGCAGGGTGAATTTGAGGTCGCCTCTGTCTATGGCTGCCCGTATATCGTCTTGTTCGGGGGTCCACACGCCCTGATCCCAGACCATCACCGTGCCGCCGCCATACTCGCCTTCTGGAATTACGCCTTCAAATCCGGCGTAGTCAACGGGGTGATCCTCCACTTGCATCGCAAGGCGTTTGACGGAGGGATCGAGAGAGGGGCCTTTAGGAACGGCCCATGACAGCAGGACATCATCAAATTCCAGCCTGAAATCGTAATGGAGTTGCGTGGCGCGGTGTTTTTGTATGACATAGCTAAGCGCAGACCCCGCTTGCAAAGATTTGGAGCTGGTTCTGCCCGCGGGCTCCGGGGTCGAGCTGAAATTCCTTTTTTCCTGATATTTCCCAAGTGACATCTGCCGCTACCTCCTGTCCAGCATTGCGACAACAGAATGCAGTCTGGGTTACAAAGTTTTCAACTGGCGTGCAGCGTCGCGCAGTGACTGGCGGCTGCCAAAGAAGTCGCCCCAAGGATCCTGCTTCCTAAATATCTCACGGTAATTGCCAAGATTAAACTTTGCGGGAACCACGGAAGGCTTTACTTCAGACCAAGCCAACGGAGTAGAAATCGGAGCGTGAGGTTTTCGGCGAACCGAATAGGGAGCGACAACAGTTTGTACCGAGCCATTGCGAAAAGCATCCAGATAGACCCGCTGACCGCGGGCTTTGATGGAATGCTCGATTGTCAATTCTTGGGGATGCGCGGCGGCGAGGCGAGCGACGAATTGTTCGGCAAACTGCAAAACCTGATCAGCCGTCGGGCCCACGCGCAGAGGAACAAAAATATGAAGTCCGCGGCTTCCAGATGTTTTGGGAAATGAATCCAAATGAAGTTTGTCCAGAGCGTCCTTTACACGGGAGGCTGCGCGCGCGGCGTCAGCGAATTGTCCCGAGCTGGGATCGAGATCGAAGCAAACCCAATCGGGTTTCGGAAACATCCCGGCCCGGCTTCCGCATACGTGCACGGGAATGCAGCCGAGGTTTACAAGAGCGATTTGCGTTTCGAGCGCCCCGCCGACGACATAATTGGTCGACTTCCGGGTACCGCTGGAATTTTGAATGCGCTTAGTGGGAATTGTGGCGGACAGACTGGCGGGTTTTTCCTTCTGGTAGAAGCACTGGCCGCCCATACCGTCGGGGCAGCGTTCCAGGGTGAGAATGCGGTCTTTCAGATAGGGTTGCAATCTGTCAAAAATGTCGCGATAGAAATTGGCAAGGTCCAGCTTTGTGTACCCTTCTTCGGGCCAGAAAATCTTCCCGGGATGGGAGATAGCGGGTGTCTGGCTCCTGGTTATGCGGGGCATCTAGCCTCCTCCAGAGACGCGCGGCAAGGGAAGTGAATTTTCTTTCCGCTCGGGGATCAGGCGTCCGGCAGGGTTGCGGGCGCCCTCGTTCGTTTTCGCTATAATAAAAAGTTGTCGAGCACGGCTATGAAAATCGTTGTTGAAAATACCAGGTATGAGACAGAAAAACGCGTCGTGCTTCATGGGCAAACCCCGGGGAAGGCGACTGCCGAAGCGCTGGGGGCGGCGAATCCCACGGAGCATATTTTTCTTCTCTCACCTGCCAACGCATCTGGCCGCCGGGCGAAAATGCTTCTCAATGAAGCTGCCGATTTTGAGCTTGCGCGACGCTTGCACAGCAGTGGCCTGGACCTGGGGGAAATGTTCAGCTTCATGAGTTCTCTCTATTTTCGGGGCAAGCTCAGCTATGCCCGGGCTTTTTCGCGTGCGAACAAGGTCTTGCCCGGCGTCATGATCATCACCCCGTCCCGAGGATTGCTCTTGCCTGACACGTTGATACGGCGCGAGACGCTGCTCGAGATGGCGTCGTGCCAAGTGGACGCGGAAAATCCCCGCTACCGCTTGCCGCTGGAACAGACGGCCAGAGCCATTCTGGAAAGGTTCGGCGGCTCCTTCCCTGTCATACTCCTGGGAAGCATTGCAACCTCGAAATACGTTGAGCCTTTGCTGCAAATTTTCGGCGAACGACTTCTTTTCCCGGCGGAATTCGTCGGCCGGGGGGATATGAGCCGAGGTGGATTGCTGCTCCGCCGCTCGCAGCAAGGCTCCGAGCTTGGCTATATTCCTGTTTCGAAGGCGAAGCTGCGGGGACCGAGACCCAAGAAATTGCCGCCAATCGCCCGCACGAAATAATCTTTTGTGAGGGACAGGTAGTCCCTTTACGATTTTTTCCGCGGTACTTTGGCCCCTTTCTTGCGAGCTTCGGAAAGACCAATGGCGATCGCTTGTTTCCTGCTTTTTACTGTACCGCCCTTGCCGCCTTTGCCGGACTTCAAGGTCCCACGCTTTCTCCGGTGCATCGCACTTTTGACAGTTTTCGCAGCAGCCTTTCCGTATCTAGCCATATTTCCTCCCCATCGGTGAACAGGCTGTATCGCATGTGAATTTCAATTCAACACCGGGCTGCTGCTGGTAACCATAGCTCGGGCCGGAGGGAATGGGCGATGGGCGAGTTCCTGTAAGAATGTTGAAAAAGTCCTGTAGCGATGCTTGACAGGAGAACGCCCCGGGGTCGATCGGAATCAGGGCAAACTGCCCTTCAGGTCGTCGATGGATTCAAAGAGTTTCCCGTGAAGAGTTTGTTTGACGAGAAACAAACCATACCCGGCGACTTCCTTGGCGTTGATTCTGGGAGGAAAAGCCAGCGCATTCGGATCGGTAACAATATCCAGCAGCAATGGCCCGCGGTGCCGAAGCGCCGTCTTGATTGATTCCTTCAAGTCGTCGCCATTTTCAACACGTATTCCTCGAATTCCCAGAGCTTCGGCCATTTTTGCAAAGTTGGTGGGCTTTAGGTCCACGCCGAAATCTTCCAGTCCCGCAACGCGCATCTCCAGCTTGACCATTCCCAGCGTACTGTTGTTGAAAATGACCAGTCTGATCGGCAAATCGTATTGCACTAGGGTAAGGATGTCGCCCATGAGCATGGTGAAGCCGCCATCGCCGCTGAGAGAAAATACCTGGCGTTTCGGGTAAGCCAGCTGGGCGCCGATGGCGTGCGGCAAGGCGTTGGCCATGGATCCATGATTGAAGGAGCCGATGAGTCTCCCACCTTCCTTCATTTCCAGATAGCGTGCTGCCCATACCGCAGTCATACCGGTGTCGACGGTAAAAATCGCGTCCCGGTCGGCCAGGTCCGATATGACTTTGGTGGCGTACTCCGGATGAAGTGGCTGACCAGGTTTGGTTGTCCGGGCATGCTGTTCCAGGGAATTTGCGGTCTCCTCATATTTCTCGCGGCAAAGCTTCAGATGGCGACTGGATTTCTTCGGTTTGATGAGTGGCAAAAGCGACTTGATGGTAGTTCGCGTATCTCCGACAAGGCCAAGTTCCAATTTGCAGCGGCGACCGAGATGTTCCGCGCGTGAATCGATTTGCACGATTCTTGCATTCTTGGGATACCAGGCAGTGTAAGGGAAATCAGTGCCCAGCATCAGAATGAGATCGGCTTTTTCCAACGCATAGTGCCCACTCGCAGTTCCGAGCAACCCCGTCATGCCGGCGGCATAGGGATTGTCATACTCCAGAAATTCTTTTCCACGGAAACTGTAAACCACCGGCGATTGCAGCAGCTTGGCGAGCAGCAGCACTTCTTCGTGGGCCTCAGCACATCCGGCTCCGCCGAAAATTGTGGCGCGCTCCGCATTGTTGAGCAGGTAGGAGAGTTTTTGCAGCTCTTCACTCGCTGGTTGAATCGCAGGGCGCGGGTGAAAGATGCGATGCTGCAGCTCTTTGGAAGTCATCTCCGCGGAGGCTACGTCTCCGGGCAGCACGAGCACGCTAACGCCGCCCCGGGAAATAGATGTCTGCATGGCTATTTGCAGCAACCTCGGCATCTGCTTTTCCGTAGCGACCAGCTGACAAAAATGGCTGCACTCTTTGAACAGATTTTCCGGATGCGTTTCCTGGAAAAATCCTGTGCCGATCTCGCTGGAGGGAATTTGCGCGGCTATCGCCAGCACCGGTGCTAGAGTTTTGTGGGCGTCATACAGCCCATTGATGAGGTGGAGATTCCCAGGGCCGCAACTTCCCGCACAAATAGCAAGTTTACCGGTGAGCTGCGCTTCGGCGCTTGCGGCAAAGGCTCCCGCTTCTTCGTGCCGAACGTGAATCCATTCAATCTTCTTACTGTGGTGCACGGCGTCGACGATGCTGTTGAGGGAGTCGCCGACAACTCCATAAATGCGCTGTACACCGGCTGCAACAAGCGCTTGCACCAGATGGGTGGCTACCGTGGTCATGGCTTCCTCGTGTTGTATCTGCAGCTTGGATGCAGAGAAAAGAAGAAGGAACCGCAAGCGTTGGTGGGTTGTCTTGAAGGCATGAGCGTTCGCGCAGGACCTCCTATGGTCGTTTGAAGCGTTGGCTGCGATGGCCTTGCCGACGCCCGGCAAAGTGCTGGCCACTGCGCAAAACCCCTGGACTCAAGCCGGGAGGCCAACGGTCCATGATCCTCGGGGCTCTCGCCAGAGTTCCCGGGCGCCACGAAGCCCCGAACGGACCCGAAACCGTCCGTTTCACTCCAAAGTCCCTAAATCCTTGAAAAAAATACCTTTGCCTGCCCGTGTGCCGACCCGTATGGCCTAAGTGACAACAGACCTACATGAAACACTGTAGCGTGTGTATACCTCAAATATGGTATCCGTTATCACCGGTCATCGGACCACTATGCCTGCAGGGAGCCGGAGCATCTGGCCGAAAGGGCCAGCCGCGACCCGGCTGCCGGTTGAAGGATTGTCGAACTCGCTCTAGGAACAGAACAGATAGCCATCGCAACTGGAGATGACGATGAGTAAAAGAGCTAACCGCAGCTCGGTAGTTGTCGACAACAACGCAGGACACCAGAAGGCCCCGGCTTTGATGAACAGCGCAGCCGATTTATCCCCTGAATACTTAAATACCATCCTGGGCGGTCTGCAGACGATGCGCGATGGCAATTTTTCCGTGCGGCTGCCAGGTTCGTGGACCGGCATTGCCGGAAAACTGGCTGACGCTTTCAACGACATTGTGACCACCAATCAGCAGATGTCTCAGGAACTAAAGCGAGTTGGACAAGCGGTCGGAAAGGAAGGTCGAACGAGAGAAAAAATTCGATTCGCGCAATCCAAGGGGTCCTGGGGAGACATGGAAGTTTCCGTCAACACGCTGATGGAAGACCTGCTGCGCCCCACAACCGAGGTTACCCGGGCGATTGCCGGAGTTGCTCAAGGCAATTTGACGCAAACCGTTCGATTGGACGTGGATGGAAGGCCGCTGGAAGGCGAGTTTCTTCGTTCCGCCACCATCGTCAACACCATGATTCAGCAGTTGGGCGTTTTCACCGCAGAAGTCACGCGCGTAGCCCGGGAAGTCGGAACCGACGGCAAACTCGGAGGCCAGGCGTTGGTGCCCGGGGTTGCCGGAACCTGGAAAGATCTCACCGACTCTGTAAACTCCATGGCCAGCAACCTGACCGGCCAGGTGCGCAACATTGCGGAAGTGGCCACAGCGGTAGCCAGCGGAGACCTTTCGCGCAAGATTACCGTCGACGTGCGTGGAGAAATTCTCCAACTCAAGGAAGCCATCAACACGATGGTCGATCAGCTGCGCTCGTTCGCCTCTGAAGTGACGCGCGTGGCTCGCGAAGTGGGCACGGACGGAAAATTGGGTGGCCAGGCTGTGGTGCCGGGCGTGGCGGGTACCTGGAAAGATCTCACGGACTCGGTAAACGCAATGGCGGGTAACCTGACCGCCCAGGTGCGTAACATCGCAGAAGTCACCACGGCTGTGGCGCGCGGCGACTTGTCTCGCAAAATTACCGTGGACGTAAAGGGAGAAATCCTGGAGCTGAAAGACACCATCAATACGATGGTCGACCAGCTAAACGCGTTCGCCGGCGAAGTGACACGCGTGGCGAGAGAAGTAGGAACGGAAGGAAAGCTTGGCGGACAGGCCCAGGTGCCCGGTGTAGGGGGAACCTGGAAAGACTTGACGGACAATGTGAATTTCATGGCCAGTAACCTGACGGGCCAGGTTCGTAACATCGCTGAGGTGGCCACAGCGATTGCCACCGGGGATCTTTCGCGAAAAATTACTGTCGATGTGCGCGGCGAAATTCTGCAGCTTAAAGAAACCCTCAACACCATGGTGGACCAGCTGAACCGCTTCGCGGGCGAAGTAACGCGCGTGGCACGCGAGGTCGGCAGCGAAGGCCGGTTGGGCGGGCAGGCCAACGTGCCTGGCGTTGCCGGAACCTGGAAAGATCTTACCGACTCGGTCAATTCGATGGCCGGCAACCTGACGGACCAGGTACGAAATATCGCGGAAGTTACAACGGCCGTGGCGCGCGGCGACTTGTCCCGCAAAATCACCGTCGACGTGAAGGGCGAAATTCTGGAATTAAAAGACACCATTAACACGATGGTCGACCAGCTAAACGCGTTTGCCGGAGAAGTGACGCGGGTGGCGAGAGAAGTCGGCACGGAAGGGAAGTTGGGCGGCCAGGCGCAGGTGCCCGGCGCAGGAACGTGGAAAGATCTGACCGACAACGTAAATTTCATGGCCAGCAACCTCACCGGTCAAGTGCGCAACATTGCGGAAGTTGCAACGGCTGTGGCCCGTGGCGATTTGTCCCGCAAGATCACCGTCGACGTGAAGGGCGAAATCCTGGAACTAAAGGACACCCTCAACACGATGGTGGACCAGTTGCGTTCTTTTGCTTCCGAAGTAACGCGCGTGGCGCGGGAAGTCGGAACCGATGGAAAATTGGGCGGACAAGCACAAGTGCCTGGCGTCGCCGGCACCTGGAAAGATCTCACCGACTCCGTGAACTCCATGGCCAGCAACCTGACAGGTCAGGTTCGCAACATCGCAGAAGTTGCGACAGCCATCGCCAGCGGCGATTTGTCAAAGAAAATCACCGTGAACGTGAGCGGCGAAATTCTTTTGCTGAAAGACACCATTAATACCATGGTCGACCAGTTGAACGCATTTGCCGGAGAGGTGACCCGTGTCGCAAGAGAAGTCGGCACGGACGGCAAGCTTGGCGGACAGGCCAAAGTTCCTGGAGTTGCAGGAACGTGGAAAGACCTAACGGAGAACGTCAATTCCATGGCCGGCAACCTGACCGGACAAGTGCGAAACATTGCCGAAGTTACAACCGCCGTGGCCCGTGGAGACTTGTCCCGCAAAATCACGGTCGACGTGAAGGGCGAAATTCTGGAATTGAAAAACACCATCAACACGATGGTGGACCAGTTGAACGCGTTTGCCGGAGAAGTGACGCGCGTGGCGCGGGAAGTCGGCACGGAAGGGAAGCTGGGCGGGCAAGCGGCCGTGCCTGGGGTCGGGGGAACCTGGAAGGATCTGACCGACAACGTGAATTTCATGGCCAGCAACCTGACCGGCCAGGTACGTAACATCGCCGAAGTGGCCACGGCCATTGCCAGCGGAGACCTTTCGCGCAAAATTACTGTCGACGTTCGCGGAGAAATTCTTCAGCTCAAAGAAACCCTCAACACGATGGTGGAACAGCTCCGTTCATTCGCGGCCGAGGTAACCCGCGTGGCCCGCGAGGTCGGCAGCGAAGGCCGCCTGGGCGGTCAGGCCAACGTACCGGGTGTCGCGGGAACCTGGAAAGATCTGACGGACTCGGTGAACGCGATGGCCCGCAACCTGACTGGCCAGGTGCGGAACATTGCTGAAGTTACAACCGCCGTGGCTCGTGGCGACTTGTCCCGCAAGATCACGGTGGACGTCAAAGGCGAAATTCTGGAATTGAAAAACACCATCAACACCATGGTCGACCAGCTCAACGCATTTGCGGCAGAAGTGACGCGCGTGGCGCGGGAAGTCGGAACCGACGGAAAACTGGGAGGCCAGGCGAAAGTTCCTGGTGTCGCCGGTACCTGGAAGGATTTGACCGACAACGTAAACGTAATGGCCGCCAACCTTACCGAACAGGTTCGCGGCATCGTGAAAGTGGTGACCGCTGTCGCGAACGGCGAACTGACGCAAAAGTTAACCGTCAATGCCAAAGGAGAAGTGGCGGCACTGGCCGAAACGATTAACAACATGACTCACACCTTGGCGACATTTGCCGATCAGGTGACCACCGTTGCGCGCGAAGTGGGGGTAGAAGGCCGCCTTGGTGGCCAGGCCAACGTCCCGGGGGCTGCCGGCACGTGGAAGGATCTGACCGGAAACGTAAACCTCCTGGCCGACAACTTGACGAACCAGGTCCGGGCCATCGCCGAAGTCACCACCGCCGTTACCAAAGGAGACCTGACTCGTTCGATTCAGGTGGAAGCCAGCGGTGAAGTCGCAGAGCTAAAAGATTACATCAACACGATGATCGACAACCTGCGCCTGACGACGGACCGCAACAACGAACAGGACTGGCTGAAGACCAACCTGGCGCGCTTCACGGGCATGCTACAAGGTCAACGCGATCTGACAACGGTGGGCAGAATGTTGCTTTCCGAGTTGGCCCCACTCGTCAATGCGCAACAAGGAGTGATGTATCAAATGGAGTCGGAAGAATCCTCGCACCTCATCCTGCTGTCGTCATTTGCTGACGGGGAAGAGGACGGACACCGCCATCATTTGCGGGTGGGAGAAGGACTGGTCGGACAATGTGCGGCGGAAAAGCGGCGGATGCTGATTTCCGATTTGCCATTACAGTCAGTGCCGATTCGTTCCGGACTTTTTCAAGCGGTGCCGCGCAATGTGATTGTGTTGCCAATTCTTTTTGAAGATCGCGTAAAAGCAGTAATCGAATTGGCATCTTTGAATATTTTTACGACGTCCCACCTCGCGTTTCTGGAACAGTTGACGGCCAGCATCGGCATTGTTTTAAACAGCATCGAAGCAACCATGCAGACCGAAGGGCTGCTGAAGCAATCCCAGCAACTGGCCACCGAACTGCAGACGCAGCAAACGGAGTTGCAGCAGACCAACGAACAGCTGGCGCAGAAAGCGCAGCAACTCGCAGAACAGAACGTGGAAGTGGAGCGCAAGAATCAGGAGATCGAACAGGCCAGGCGCGCCGTCGAAGAAAAAGCCAAGGAATTGGCGCTCACCTCGAAGTATAAGTCTGAATTTCTGGCCAACATGTCACATGAACTTCGTACTCCGCTAAACAGCATTCTGGTCCTGGGCCAGCAGCTAACGGAAAATCCCGACGGGAATTTGACAGGCAAACAAGTGGAATTTGCCCGTACCATTCACGGAGCGGGAACCGATTTGCTCAACCTTATCAGCGACATTCTCGATCTTTCCAAGATTGAATCGGGAACCGTTTCGGTTGAAGCGGAAGAAGTCTTCTTCACCAGCCTGCTGGAAATGATAGCTAGGCCCTTCCGTCATGAAGCGGAGCATCGCCGCCTGGACTTTGAAATACAGACTGACGCAAGTCTGATGCGCAGCATGGTCACCGATTCGAAACGGCTGCAACAAGTACTCAAGAATTTGCTGTCAAACGCATTCAAATTTACTGAGCAAGGCAGCGTTCGCCTTTCCGTTTCCGTAGTCGCAAGTGGCTGGAGTGAAAATCACCCCGTGCTCGAGCGGGCGGCGAGTGTTCTGGCGTTTGAGGTTCGCGATACCGGCATTGGCATTCCCCCCGAAAAACAGAGAATCATCTTTGAAGCCTTTCAACAAGCGGATGCTGGCACCAGCCGCAAGTACGGAGGCACAGGTTTGGGCCTCGCGATCAGTCGCGAACTGGCAGGTTTGCTGGGCGGCGAAATCCAGCTGCGAAGCAACGTGGGCACTGGAAGCACATTCACGCTTTATTTGCCGCAAACCTATGTGGGGCCGTCCACGGGCGTTCACCAGGCGGATAGAAGAGCGTTTCTGTCCACCACGACCAGCCCGCTGGCCGTGGTCAGCGCGGTTGAACATGTGCACGAACAAGTTCCTGATGATCGGGAAAACCTCGATCCGGATGACATTATCTTGCTGATTGTTGAAGATGATCCGCATTACGCGCGAGTGCTGCGTGATTTGTCGCATGATAAAGGCTTCAAGGTACTGGTGGCGGGCCGCGGAGCTGACGCTCTGACTCTGGCTCGTGAATTTCGTCCCAGCGCTGTTTCCCTGGATGTTTTCCTGCCTGACATGCTGGGATGGACCGTGCTAAATCATCTTAAGCAGGACCCCAGCATGCGCCACATTCCAGTGCAGATGTTGACGATGGATGAAGATCGCCAGCATGGACTGTCCAGGGGAGCATTCTCTTTCCTAACCAAACCAACTACCCGAGAGGGTCTTGAAGAGGCTTTTAGCCGGATTCGAAAATATGCATCGCCACGTCGCAAACGGTTGTTGGTCGTCGAGGATAATCCCGCAGAGCAATTCACCATTCATGAATTGTTGAACCACGACGACATTGTTGTTTCGATGGTGTCCACGGGGAGCGAAGCGCTCGCGGCCATCAGGGAAGAACAGTTTGATTGCATGGTCCTGGATCTGCGGCTTCCTGACATGTCGGGTTTTGAGGTTCTGGATCAAATTCGCGATACTCCCTCCCTCTGTGACCTGCCGGTCGTAGTGTTCACGGGAAAGGATTTGTCGCAGGACGAAGACACGCGTTTGCACATGTTAGCCCGCAGTGTCGTGGTAAAAGGAGTAGAGTCGCCCGAGCGGCTGCTGGATGAGACGGCACTATTTCTGCATCGCGTTGTTGCCGATCTTCCGCCTGAAAAGCAAAGAATGCTCGATCGCCTGCATCGTTCCGACGATGCGTTGATTGGGAAAAAAGTGCTCATCGTGGATGACGACGTTCGAAACATCTTTGCTCTCAGCAGCGTTTTAGAGAGGAGAGGGATGGCTGTTTTGATAGCGGGAACCGGGCGCGAAGCCATTACTATGCTGGAGACAACGCCCGACATGGCGATCGTCCTGATGGATATCATGATGCCGGAAATGGATGGGTACGAAACCATGCAGGTCGTTCGGCAGAATCCTTTGTTCCGCCGTTTGCCGATTATTGCGCTGACGGCCAAGGCCATGAAAGGAGACCGGGAAAAATGCCTGGAAGCCGGCGCTTCGGAATATCTCGCAAAACCTGTCAATACGGAGCAACTTCTTTCTGCGCTCCGGATGTGGCTGCACCGTTAGAAAATGAGGGTCACCCGCTGTAGATTCCAAGTGAGTCCTCTGTAGGCATGGAAGGAAAAGGTGACATGAACGCTCAGGAAAAAGTGAACATCCTCATGGTAGACGATCAGCCCGGGAAACTACTGAGCTATGAAGTCATCCTTTCAGAATTGGGCGAGAACCTAATCAAAGCGGAATCAGGGAAAGTGGCGCTGGACCGTCTGTTGAAGAACGATATCGCGGTTGTGCTGATGGATGTCAGCATGCCGGAAATTGACGGGTTCGAGCTCGCAGAAATGATCAGACAACATCCGAGATTTCAACAAACTGCCATTATCTTTATTTCCGCTGTTCATCTTTCCGATTTGGATCGACTACAGGGCTACCAGCGGGGAGCAGTGGACTATATATCTGTACCTGTGATTCCGGAATTGCTTCGTGCAAAGGTCAGCGTCTTCGCCGAACTCCACCGCAAGACGCGGCAATTAGAGAGGCTAAACGAGGAGCTGCGCCGGCTTTCGACGAACCTTATCGTGGCACAGGATGAGGAGCGGCGACGCATTGCTCGCGAACTACACGATGGCTTGGGCCAGGAACTCAGTGCGGCAAAGATGCTGGTGGACGGAATTTTCCGGCCCGGTCAAACGGTGCAGTGGAAACAGGAAGCGGTTATCGAGAGTAGTGCTTTGATTGATCGAGCGATCCAGCAAGTGAGAAATATGTCTCATCTGTTGCATCCGCCACTGCTCGATGAAATTGGATTGCAATCCGCGCTGAAGGTCTATTTGGAGGGATTTTCGACGCGAAGCGGAATTCAATCTTCGATCGAGGTCAATCCGCTTGATTTTCCGCGTCTTGGACTCGAACTGGAGACAGCCATCTTCCGAATCGTTCAGGAAGCACTCACCAATGTTTTTCGGCATGCCGAAGCCCGCCAAGCGCGATTGAGATTGGAAATTGTAGAAAAGAAAATACTGCTTTCCGTGCAAGATGACGGCAAGGGTCTGCCGGAAGAAGTCGTTGCGCTGCGGCTCGGCCGGGTGGGAATCGGGATTGGCGGTATGCGGCAACGAGTAAAGGAATTTGGTGGAGAAGTCCGGTTGCAGAACGTCAGTCCGGGGACTCTGGTGCAGGTTTTTATTCCAATAATTGACAGTACCTTTTATCTCGAACCAGACCCTAGCCCTCTCTAGAGGTCTCGCCTGGATCACCAGGGGCGGCTCCACAGCCCTAGTTGACTGGCGAATTTCCCCTTTGCAGTTGATCCACTGCCTCTTCGATGCATTTAATCAGATCCCAGGCCTGCGCTTTCGAGACCATAGAACAGATGCCGGCCTCGCGAGCAGGCTGTTCCAGCCCCTGCAGGTCCAGCACGGTAAAGAGAATTAAGGGAACAGTTGGATTCAGAGTTGACATGCGCTTTGCGGCTTTTAATCCGTTGATGTCCGGCAAAGCCAGATCAATCAGGACAATGTCCGGCTTTAATTTTTGAAACTGAGTAATGCCTGTGCGGCCGTCCTCCGCTTCGCCACAAACCGTCCATTCTCTGGAATGAACGATGGCGCGCAGGATGCGCCGGGTTGTTTCTGAATCATCGACAATCAAGATTCGTAGGTTCACTGGTTAATGTCCAACTTCTGTTGTAACCCACAGCACTGCCGCAAGGAATACAGTCTTTTGCTTACCCTAAAATAGGTCAAAGGCCCGTGTTCTGTTGCCATTTCCTGGCGAACATGGACAAAAAGTGGCCGGACCGTGTTTCATTTTGAGACGAAAAAACAAGCAGCTTGGAGAACGATTTTGCCCGCTGAATTTCACCTGGAGCAGGTCTGAGCGCATGGACATTTTCGCCAGGGCTCGCCGGGCAGAATTCATTCGCCGCGGGCCCCCAAGCGGTCGTTACCGGGTGGAACTCGGTTTTTGAAGTTTGAGCAATTCGGCTAACTCCTCATATTGATCAGAAGCGATGTAGTCGACTCCTGCAGTGGCGGCCGCTTTCCAGCGTTTCATAACCGCGTCTTTTGAGCCGAAGTTGTAGGAGCGAAACCACCCGTTGGCGCTCAATTGTGGTTTTGTGGCCCCGTCCAGGGTATAAAAACGAATCCACAGGTTGTGCTGGTGCGCGAAATGCACAAGTGCGTTCAGACGCACTTCCTTTTCAGTGGTCCACTCGCCTGCGTTGGGTTGCCCGGCGGCTTCCACGACATGCCAGCTATTGTTCCACCAGCGGTGATAGTTGTCTTGCGAATGGGGCGCCAGTACTTCTGGCGGTGCCGATGGATCATTCATGTTTGTGCGTACTGCGCCAAACACCAGGAGTTTTTCGCCGGCGGGAACTTGATCGTAGAAGACGGCTTTCTGCGCTTCAGACTCTCCCGTTAGGACCAGAATCGGACGAACATCGAGCGATTCACTATGATCGATGTTGCTGGAGCGCACTGCCGTCGTGAGCCAGTCCCTGTACTGCGACAAGAGCTGCCAGATCGCTGCGAGATGTTCCGGTTCTTCTGTTTTCAGATCTAAGTTCAAGGTGATGAGTGGCCAGTTGCCGTGATTTCCGTCGCGTAACGCTTTTTCAACGACCGGCCGTATACGTTCAAAAAAATATTCTCGCATCCCTGGTTCCGAGCCGGTTGCCGGAGTGCCATGACTGAGTACGGACCGGTATTGTCCCGTTTTTACGTCCTTGACCCACAGAAGATCCTGTTCGATGGCCAACGGGCCTCCGGCGGAAAGAGCGCGGTCAATCCGGTCTGACCACCATTCAAAATATGGATAGCAATTGTGGGCGTCCATGAGCACCCGGGCGCCGGGATGAGCCGAGTTGGGACCGGCGTTTACGCGACCTGCAACAAGTGCAAACGACACGAGCAAAGCGACGGCAACAGCGACAGGTAAATATTTGCGCATGGAAATTTCCAGCCTCCCAACGTCCGTCTAGGGAAAATTGATGTAAATAGGATTGCCAAGCAAGATGAGATTTCCGGAAGCATCGCGAACTGTCGCATGCAGCCAATGGCGATGGCCATCACTTTCCCAGGGAAATTGTAGAGTTTGATCCGCTTGGGTGATCTGCGGTAATTCGAGCGTCAAGAGGCCGGAGTCCGAATAAACTTCGACCCGCCCGCCGAGGACATTGCGAACGTGTACCTGAAATGAAACAAGCTGCTTTTCATGAGCGGCAAGGCTGTCTCCCATTTCGGCGTGCTGCTGCTGCAGGTCTGCGGTTAGTTCGAGCAAACGATCCGCTGTGCCGGCAACGTCAATGAAAACATGGCCCGCGCGAATTGTATCCAGCACAGCGCCTACGGAAAGCTCCTTGGCCCGGACAACGGTCGTAGGGTAGCCAATGGAGCCCATGCCGGGAAGCGGAGCCAGCGCATTGTGGTTGTCGCCGCCACCGATTGCCGTGAGCCGTATCCCCCGGTTAAGTTGCTCATGCCAAAAGGTGATCCCGGCCGCAGGACCTTCTGTTCTTCCAGAATTTAGCGCTTCTATGGCCTGCACCAGATGCAGGTCAGCAGGCGGGTTGGGTGTCCATCCGCATCCCATACAATCCTCGCCTGTAAGGCGCGATGGATGATTGACGGACACCAGGCCGTCCATCTTCTGCAAATTCCCAAGTAGCGCATTCCAATTTGGAACCTGTTCGCTGCCAACGCGAAAGTCGACATATTCTTCGGTGCCATAGAGATTGGCGTGTCCGGTAAAACTTGTTAGCTCGCGGCCGGGAATGAGCAGCAGCTGATCAAAGAAAGGCTGCAGCTCACGCATTTCGGAATAGTGCGAGATCGAATTGTGATCGGTGATAGCGATGAAATCTAGGCCACGCTTTGCGGCTGTCTGGACCGTGAGCATCAGGGGACACGGAACGCTTTTACCGGATTGGCTCTGGCAACTCCCGTCGCTGTGAGCCGTGTGCATGTGGAGATCGCCACGGAACCAGGCGGGACCGCTTTTCAGGGGAGCTCGCAAGACTTCGGGTTCGGCAGAAACGCTCCCGGAACGAGAAAAATAGATTTTCGCTGCGTACTCTGAATGGGAGGTTGTTCGAATGTTTGGAACGCCGATGAGAAGTTGCCAGACTCCGGGAAGCACCAGGCCCGGCAGATAGGAAGGGGTAGCATCCGTTACGGACACTGTGAAAACATCTTTTCGCCCGCCACTCCACCCGCGAAATTGCTGCGGATCGAACAGACCCAAATCGACCGCTGTGTGTTCATCCTTACCCGAATAGCTGAAGACCACAGTGACGCGGAATGTGCCATTGGGAACGCTGAATGGCAAAAGTTTATACGTTTGGTTGTCTTTGCCGCTCAGAGTTCCACGGAGAGTTACATCCGGCGGCTTTTCTTCGCTGGCCTGCGCCCGCGACAAGGAGCTTGCGAGCAACGACACCAGCAAAACGGAAACCAGAAATACCGATCTAGGGAACCAAAATTCGAGAGACCTCCAAGCGGAGGTCTCTCCTTGAGAACGAAGCGCTAGATTCATTGTCCGCCGACCAGCTAGAACGCGAGGCGCAATGCGAATTGCATTACGCGAGGGTCGCCGGCGAGTGCAGTGATCGATCCTGCCGAGCTGCTGCTGAAATTGTTGCCGGGCTGGCCGAACTGAACGGTGTTGGTCAGATTGAAGACTTCCCAGCGAAACTGCAGTCCAATCGCTTCATGAATGGGGAAGTCCCGCATAAGTGCGAAGTCAAAAACGTTCGTATGGGGACCGCGCAGAGTGTTTCTGCCGACATCACCGAGGAACCCCGGTTGCTGCAGTTGATAGGCGTCCGTGAGATCCGGTCGGAGAGCCGTGCAGGCGGAGTTGCCGGCCACGAAAAACCAGCAGTTTACGTCACCAACGGTTACCGGAGTGCCGATTTGATTTGGCGTGGCCGCTACTGCGCCAAATTTGTCGAGGGAACTGGCGATGGTGCCACCCGAGCTGACAGTAAAGGGACGACCACTAGCGAAGGTGTATACGCCGGAGGTTTTGAATCCGCCAACGATGTAGGAAAGAATTCCGGAATTAACGAATTTGCGATTGCGGCCGAAGGGCAGTTCGTAGACGTAGCTGGCAATGAGGCGGTGCGGCGTGTCGAAGTCGCTGGCACCGAACCATCCGCCGTAGTTGTAGCCGTTCGGAGCGCTGCCGGAATTGTTCTCCAGTTCCTGCGGCGTATTGTCGATGCTGCGTGAATAGGTGTAAGCAAAGCGAAGGCTGAGGCCGTCTCTGAATCGGCGTTCGAGACTGGCTTCCAGACCATTGTATTTCCCGAAGCCGTTGGCCATCTGATATTCGATGTAGCCGACCGCGGGGAAAGGACGAGTAGCGCCAACTTGGCCGTTGTCGTCAAAGGTTGGCTGGTTGCGGTCGGCAAGGACGTTGAGGTGAATGGAGCGCGTGCCAACGTAGTTGACTTCTCCGACCAAATTCCAGGGAAGATCCTGCTGAAGGCGCAGGCTCCACTGCTGAACATAGGGTGTGGGAGTAGCGGGATCGACGGCCCGGATGCGCACGTTACCGAGGAGGCCGGGCTGATTGGGATCGAGCGAATTGCCAGGAAAACCGTCCTGCAAAAAGAAAAGAGGCGCCGTCGCGTTTGAGGGAGCCGACTGCACGTTGTTAATGATGAATGGCGCGTTGAGGCCGAGCTGATCTTCGCTGCCAAAGCGTTCAAAAAGCATGTAGTAGATGCCATAGCCAGCGTGGAAAACGGTTTTCGGGGTAAATGCATAAGACACGCCGATGCGCGGCGCGAAGTTGCGTTTGTTGATCTGGACCAGAGAGCGGTTTTCCAGCGAACCGTCACTGGCGAAGACCAGCCCCCCGGCACCGCCGTTCGCGGTGGGATCGAAGTTGGCGAGGTTATTTTTACCTTCGAGTGCAGGGGTGGAGAAGTCGTAGCGGAGACCGAGATTCAAGGTAAGGTTGCGGCGCACCTTCACGTCGTCTTCAAGGAATCCTGACAACATCCAGAGGCGCTGGTCGACGAAGGCAACATTGGTGAGCTGCGAGCCTCTGACTTCACCGAGAAGGAAATCTCCGTAAGAGATGCCGGTATTGCCAGTGCACTGGCCGGTGGTGGCATCGCGCTGGCAGGTGAAAATCTTGTCAAAAGTAAGGGAACCGCGGGTACCTGGTTCGTCCTGATAGATGTTGCGCATCGGAGCGCGGAAATCAACGCCAAATTTCAGAGAATGTCTGCCAAAGGTTTTGGAAACGTTATCGACCCACTGAAATTGCTGCGGGACTTGTTGCTTGGGTAGAAAGTCCGGTGAGCCAATGAAAGTGAAGTTCGTGAGGGTGATTTGCGAGATGCCTCCGGCGACGGCCGGATTTTCTGGAACGCCGGGAACATACTCATCGACTTGATTTTGTCCAAATGGATCTTGCGCGGCAAACGAAAAGCTGCGGATGAAACCAAAACGGAATTCGTTCACAAGAGACGGAGAGAAGGTATGAGTCCAGCCAAGGACGGCGCTTTGGCCAATCAACTTCTGGCGTCCCCAGGCGGAAGTGGAAGTTCCGTCGGCGATGCCACCAAAGTAGCCGGGAATGAACCGATCACGATTCGAATAGGTGTAACGGCCAAAAAAGGAGTTGTTGGCATTGGGAGTCCAATCGATGCGCCCATTGTAGCTGTTGGCATCATCCGTGAGCAGAGCGTTGCGAACGTAGTTGTTGAGCTGCGTAGGCAGATTGGCATCCGGGAAAAGGGCCATGATTTTTGCGGCGTTTGGATCGATGCGCCCGGCAGGAATTTGATTGTCGGGGAAGGGCATGCCCGTGGTGGGATCGTAGATTGTGGGATACCCGTTGGCCAGGCCATTTGCCGCGGCCGCAGCAGCGCTGAAATCGCCAATACGTTCATTAGGAAGTGGAACAGTTGAAGTACGCAGAACTCCGCGGCTGATTCGCGTGCCTTCGTAGTTGAAAAACCCGAAGAGCTTGTCGCGGACAATGGGGGTGCCGATACTTCCGCCGAATTGATTCTGATTATTTTTTGGTTTAATCAGGCCGCTGCGGTTGGAGAAAAAATCGTTGGCATCAAAATAGTTGTTGCGGAGATATTCATAGGCGACGCCATGAATCTCGTTTGTGCCGCCCTTGGTGGAGACGACCACCGCGGCACCGGGGCTGCGACCGTATTCGGCAGAGTAGGGGTTCGTGATGACCTTGAATTCCTGAATGGTGTCGACCGATGGTCGCGAAGCCTGGGTGCTCAGTTCCTGTACGTTTTCAGAGAATGTATTGTTGTCGATGCCGTCCAGAATGAAATCATTCTGCAGTGAATGAACTCCGTGAACGTTGAACGATCCTGTGCGGCCCGCGCTGGTGGCGCCGCTCTGGTCGGTGTACCGATTGGACTGAACACCGGGTACGAGGCGGAGAAGGTCATCCCAGTTGCGGAGATACAGGGGAGTATCGGCGACGGTGTTGTTGTTGATTACATCGCCGAGGGAAGCGTCCTGGGTGGAGAGTTGTTGCGTTGAACTTTCAACCGTGACGGATTGCTGCGATTGACCCACCTGCAACTCAATGTCTTGCCGTGCTTTCTGAGCAGTCTCTAGTGTGATCTCAACGGCAGCACTGTTAAATCCCTGTTGCTCCACTGTCACAATATAGGGACCGATCGGCAAATTCAGAAAGGAAAATGCTCCCGAACCATCGGTGGTGACAACTTGGCTAAGATTGGTCGATTTGTTGCGAGCCGTCACTTTGGCATTCGTGACTGCTGCGTGCGAAGGGTCGGTAACAATCCCTGAAAGGGTGGCATCCGTGCCTTGTCCCAATAGCACATGAGCCGCTGCGCATACTAAGAACGGTATCATGAGAAGTCGAAAAAAAAATTTCACTTTAAACCCACCTTTTTTTGTTTAACCGTCGTTTGGAGTGACAGGAAACCGGCACAATGCGTGGGAATTTGTGCAGAGACACCCGTCACTTGGAGGTATTGTCCCTGCAAGCGGCCCATAGTTCTTGAGCGCTAGGTAAATAAATTGTGACAATTCTGTTTAGAAATTGATCGGGACGTCAAAAGATCAATGCGCGGAGCTTCGACAGCCTGCTGGCCGTTATTTTGCCTAAAACAGAATGCCAGCCTTAAGCGCATGGCTTTATGGCCGCGCCTGCACCGAATAGGGAAACCGCTGCGTCGATTTAAATACGGCCAGGAATTGATTTGTGTTTGCCGCACATGAATTCGAGCGAACCACCGGAATGTTTTTGTCCACAATCGGCGATATCTCTTGTTGACGAGCCGTTTCAGCATTGGCAGGCTGGTCGAGAGCAACCATGGCCAACTTCCCTAGGCTTCCCTGTGATCAGGCATCCATGCTCGCGGCTGGCTCCGACCCGGCCTGTTCTGGCCGCGGACCTTGGGTGCTCGCCGCCACCATTCTTGGTTCCAGCATGGTGTTCATCGACGGGACGGTTGTAAATGTTGCGCTGCCGGCACTGCAATCCGGTTTACATGCAACGATCGCAAACGTCCAATGGATCGTCGAGTCCTACGCACTTTTTCTTGCGGCGCTACTCCTTACCGGCGGTTCGCTCGGCGATTTCTACGGCCGACGAAAAATCTTCACAGTCGGAATTATTATTTTTGCAATTGCATCGATTTGCTGTGGGTTCGCTCGCAGCGTTGAAGAACTTACCGCTGCGCGGGCTGTACAGGGTATCGGCGGTTCCCTTTTGGTACCGAATAGCCTCGCCTTGATTGGTGTTTCCTTTTCTCCCGAAGAGCGTGGTCGCGCTATTGGGACATGGTCCGGCTTCACGTCCATCACCATGGCCATCGGCCCGATCCTGGGCGGATGGCTGGTGGAGCACGCGTCCTGGCGCTGGGTATTTTTCATCAACGTGCCGATCGCGCTGGTTGTAATTGCGGTGACGTTTTGGCGTGTGCCTGAGGGCAGCGCCCAGGCACAATCCAGGAAACTGGACTGGCCGGGGGCTGTGCTGGCGGCGGTGGGCTTGGGCGGAATCGTCTACGGATTTATCGAAGTGTCCCCATTTGCGGGAATAACAGGCTTGCTAGCGTTGCTATTCTTCCTAATCGTTGAATCCCGGTCCGCTGTGCCCATGCTTCCGCTCAGGCTGTTCCGTTCCCGCAATTTTACCGGCGCCAATCTGGTTACCTTCTTCCTGTACGCCGCACTCAGTGGGGTGTTGTTCTTTTTCCCACTCAACCTAATTCAGATCCACGGCTACACCGCGACACAAGCTGGCGCCGCCTTGCTTCCGCTTATTTTTCTGATGTTCTTATTGTCTCGCTGGTCGGGCGGACTACTAAAACGTCACAGCGCAAGGACGCTGCTAACCATCGGCCCTCTTATTGCAGGATCAGGGTTTGCTTTGTTTGCCAGGTCCACCGTTGCAGGCAGCTACTGGACGACTTATTTTCCCGCCCTTGTGGTGCTTGGCTTGGGATTGGCCATCAGCGTTGCCCCGCTTACGACAACGGTCATGAGCGCCGTTCCACAGTCCTATATTGGAGTCGCATCGGGAGTCAACAATGCGGTTTCGCGCGTTGCTGCCTTACTAGCCGTGGCAGTTCTTGGCTTGGTTCTGAACAGCACATTTAACAAAGTTCTGGACCAAAACGTGGGTTCATTGCCCGTCGATGTTCGGCAACAAATTGATACGCAACGCCCGAAACTCGCTGCAATTAGCGTGACCAGCGCGCAAGGCAGGCAAGTGGTGGACAAAGCCTTCGTTAGGGGCTACCGGTCCGTCGTCTGGATCGCAGCACTTTGTGGGCTGGTCAGTTCAATAAGCGCGGCAGTATTGATAGTAGAGGGGCGCAGACAGGACTTCACCCAGGCCAGCTGAATCTGGCGATTTCAGCTGTCCACATCCTTCCCACTAAGCCGGGGCGGCCGTTTGAATCGGGATATTCTGGTGTCAGATTTAGTGTACTGGAAGCTCCGCGCCAGGCATCTATAGGGAATCACTCGGAAGAGCGTTGGCCCTCTTGAACTTGGACCAGGTCGGCATTTGCAGTTCACGGAAGCAACTGGAAAAAGAAGGAGATAAAAATGAAAAACACATCTTCGATTGAGTGGGGAAGCCGCCCAGCCGCCGAATCCGGTCAGTTCGCTATCGCTGGAGAACTCACTATCAACCGGCTCGGCTTTGGTGCCATGAGAATCACCGGCAAGGGAATCTGGGGAGAGCCCAAGGATAGAACTGAGTGCATTCGAGTTTTGCGCCGGGCAATTGACCTGGGTATCAATTTCATTGACACAGCGGATTCATACGGCCCGGCGGTAAGCGAGGAAATCATCGCAGAAGCTTTGCACCCCTATCCGCAAGGACTTGTGATTGCCACAAAAGCGGGATTCGATCGCACCGGTCCGGATCAATGGGTAATGAACGGCAAACCGAAGCATTTGCGCGCAGCCTGCGAAGGTAGCCTCAAGCGGCTGCGTCTTGAGCAGATCGACCTCTTCCAATTGCACCGGATTGATTCCGCCGTGCCGGTCGAAGACCAGCTGGGCGCGCTCAAAGATTTGCAGGCCGAAGGCAAGATCAAACACATCGGACTGTCTGAAGTCAGCGTGACGCAGATCGAACACGCTCGCACCATCGTGCCAATCGTTTCGGTCCAGAATCGTTACAGTGTCGTGGATCGAGCGGCCGAAGATGTTGTCAAATATTGTGAGCGCGAAAACATTGGATTTATTCCATGGTTTCCGCTTGCTGCTGGTGACGTTTCCTCGTCAGGCAGTGAAATCGTGCGCACGGCCAGCAAATTGCAGATCACCCCGTCACAGCTGGCGCTCGCCTGGTTGTTGGGGCGCTCGCCGGTCATCATGCCGATTCCCGGTACGTCTCGTGTCGAACATCTGGAAGAAAATGTTGCGGCGGCGGTTCTGGAGATTGATGCGAGTGAATTGCAGAATCTGGGCAAAATGGCGCGCGGTGCATAGGTATCACCGGGCTGAATCGGAAGAATTGGAAACTACGGTATCCAAGGCGAAATTGCCGGTGGGGTCGCGGCCTCCGCCAAAATGAGAAATAGCGATGGTCATTTTGTCCCCAAATTCCAAGACGGCAGCATCCCCGGATGCACTTCCAATCACACGGTTTTCTTATGACACTTGCACTGTCCGTAACATTCGTGATTATATGCGCTGACCCGTTCATCATGATTGGGAGGCCGCATGCCCGATATTACTCTTCGTCCGATGACCATTGGCGAAGTTTTGGATCGTACATTTTCCCTTTACAAGAGTAATTTCTGGCTTTTTGTTGGAATTTCAGCGCTGCCTTTCGTTCTGCTGCTTCTGTTAAACGTGGGCATGGCAGCCATCGGGTCGGCCGCCAGCACCATCAGTGAACCCGCAAATTTCGTGTCCCCCTTTTCGGTGGCTGCCATAGGCGGCGTTATTGGCGGAGCACTGGTTGTCGGGATATTGTTTCTGGCGCTGATTGGAGCGACGCAAGCAGCGACGATTTTTGCGGTGTCTGACCTCTATTTGGGAATTCCGGCGACGGTTCGAGGCGCCTATCGCCGCGTCGGGCTGAAAGCATTTCGCGTGCTGCTTTTGCTTTTTGTGGTGGGAATCGTGGTCGGCGTGGGATTCCTGTTGCTTATTGTTCCGGGATTCATTCTCCTCTGCCGGACCTCCGTTGCTGTTCCCGTTGCCATGTTGGAAAACACCAAGGTCATCCGGTCGATCGAAAGAAGCATGGAATTGACAAAAGGCTTTGCAGGTCAAATCTTTCTGATCCTTTTGCTGGTTTGGGTCATCAATGGCGTAGCCGGAGCCATTTTTCAATTTCCTTTTCTGTTTATCGTGACTTCCGCAGCAATTGCCCACAAGAAGGTATCGTTTGCCATCTTGGTTCTGCAGCATCTGGCGGAGTTCGTTTCACAGGTGCTGGTCGGGCCGATTGCCACCATTGCATTTTCGCTTATGTACTACAATCTTCGGGTGCGCAAGGAAGCGTTTGATATTCAGCATCTTATGGCATCGATGGACGCTAATCCGGTACCAAGCGCCCCTTCGGCCGCATAATTACAAAATGTTCAAAACGGGTTTGGTACTGCTGCGTACCACATTTTTCATGGGTCTTCTGACCTACTCCGTTTCTTGCCAGGCACTGCAGGAAAACGAGAAGCCATCCGCTCCGCAGATATCAGAGCAGGTCTTAAGTCTTTCCAGCTATCTCGCAGAGCTGGACCGCTGCTCTGCAGCCATAAGAAATAAAGAACAAGTTTCTCAACTGCGACAATCCTTGCCTCCTTCATGGTCTGTGCAGGTGGGCGAATCGCGTGTCGAGGTTTCGACGGGCTGGTTGCGAGACTCTTTGCAGCAGGTGGAAGACAAGCCGGAAAACTCCAAAACCAAGCTTGCCGAAATCCAGACGCGGCTGAAGAGTCTGAAGACGGCTGCGGGTGACTTGGCTGCGGTTTCCGGGCGAAAAGATTCTTCCGATGCGCACGCGCAGCTGAAAGAAATTTTTGCACGCCAGGAATTTCGCCAAACCAAGGGACCAACGGCATTTCAGCTCTGGTTCCGGCACGCAGTTCGCTGGCTGGCCGAGAAAATCGTTCGCGCCTTGATGCGACTCCATGTCAGTAGGAAGAATGGAAACATTTTTGCCTGGGGCGTGATCACGATTACCTTTGTTCTGCTGGGAGTCTGGGTCTACCGCCGTCTGGCGAAGGCCACCATAGCTGCTCACCTCGAGACTGAAGGCAAGCCCATTCCGAGCGACAGGCGGCAATGGATCGCCGATGCGCTCGCAGCAGCGGAGCGTGGTGATTTCCGGGAAGCGATTCATTGTGGCTATTGGGCCGCGGTGGCGAGCCTGGAAGATCACCGGCTTCTTGATCGGGACCGGGCGCGCACTCCGCGCGAATCGCTGCGCTTGCTGGGTGCGCATCCCAGCCAGCAAGCCATGCTTGGCGATCTAACGCGTCATTTCGAATTGATCTGGTACGGATACCGGCCCGCTTCACGGGAAGATTGGTCCGACGCACACACACTTTTGGAGAAAATGGGATGCCTCAAGCCCTCGACAGTGGCGACCGCAAGCTCCTGATTGTCGCGGGCGTCCTGCTGATTGTCCTGGTGATCGCTTCGACGCTGCTCACTCCGCCGGAAGCAGGCGTCCGCACGGTCATTCCTTCCAGTTATTCCGCCTCTTGGGGCGGCGCCAAAGCGGGGTATCTGCTTCTGGAGGAATCTGGCTACCAGATCGAGCGCTGGGAACAGTCGCCCACCGAACTTGAGGACAGCAAAGCAGAAAACGAGGTTCTGATTCTCGCCGAGCCGGTGCAGACTTCTTCGGCCGATGAACGAGGCGCGCTGCGTAAATTTCTGCAGAATGGCGGACGTATCGTGGCAACCGGGTCCTACGCCTCCAGGGTTCTGCCGGAGTCGTCGGAGTTTGAAGAGGGTCTCGACGAAGAGGACATAAGAACTTTTTCAGCAGTCAATCCTTCCCCCGTTATGCGCGATGCGCCGCAAGTAAAAATGATTGCGCCGCAGTATTGGCAGCCAAGATCGCCGTCGCACGTGGTTGTCTACGGCGATTCAAAAACCGCGGCGGTTATCACATACAAGGTCGGTAAAGGACAGGTAATTTGGTGGGGAGCAGCAACACCGCTGACCAATGGATTCATCCGCGAATCCGGAAATGCCGCTCTATTGTTGAATTCAGTCGGCTCCGCAAAGGGAACGCACATCCTGTGGGACGAATATTTCCATGGAGTCGAAGGGGGACTTTGGAATTATCTCTCCCGCACGCCCATTCCCTGGGGCATAGCGCAGTTTGGACTGGTGTTTCTGGCGATTCTGGCGACATTTTCCCGTCGGCAGGGGCCGATTCACATTCCCGCGAAAACATCACGCCTTTCCCCCTTGGAATTTGTGGAGACGCTGGGCGACCTATATAGTGCGGGGCACGCCGGTTCTGCAGCAGTGCGCATTGCATACCAGCGATTTCGGTTTGTTCTGACGCGGCAACTCGGGCTGGCGTCCAATGTTCCCTATGCCGAGCTCGCGCGGCGCGCCGAAGAGTCGCTCGGTTGGAAGCGGGCAGAGCTTTTCGACACGTTGGGCCGCGCGGAACGAACCATGCGCAGCCTGGAAGTGCGCGATGAGGACGCCCGGAAAATTGTGCAGGAAATTTTCGATTACACGACTCGCCTGGAAGTCCGGCGGTCGCGATTAACAGAAAGGCACTCAGCATGACCAAGGCAAATGAACTAGCCACGCACGTACGCGGGGAACTCGCGAAGGTGATCGTAGGACAGCGCGAATCGCTGGATCAACTTCTGCTTGTGCTCCTGGTGGGGGGGCACGCACTTCTGGAAGGGGTTCCCGGGCTTGCGAAAACCCTGGCCGTAAAAGTACTGGCGCAGATTTTTCAGCTGAAATTTCAGCGTGTGCAGTGCACTCCTGATCTAATGCCTGCGGATGTTCTTGGCGCAAACGTTTTTAACATGTCGACGAGCACGTTTAATTTGCATCGAGGACCGGTTTTCACGGATTTGCTGTTGGTCGATGAGATCAACCGCACTCCGCCGCGCACTCAATCGGCGCTTCTTGAAGCCATGGAAGAGCGGCAGGTCACAATTGACGGCACCAGGCACGATCTCTCCAAGTTTTTCTCCGTGTTTTCCACACAGAATCCGATTGAGTTTGAAGGAACCTACCCCCTTCCGGAAGCGCAGTTGGACCGGTTCCTGGCAAAAATCCGCATCTCCTATCCGGACGCAGAGCAAGAAATGCAGATCCTGCAAAATATCCAGGACGGGTTTGACCCGCGGGAATTGCAGCGGGTTTCTTTCACAACAGTTACCGCGGAAACTCTTTTCGCCGCGCGGCAGGAAGCGGCAGCGGTGCGCGTCGAGCCCGCCCTCTTCAAATATATAGTCGCGCTAGCTTCGCGAACGCGTACCTGGCCCGCCGTCAGTTTGGGAGCCAGCCCACGAGCGGCGATTAGTCTGATGGTTTTTGCCAAAGCGGTTGCGGCCACCGAAGGGCGTGACTTTCTCATTCCCGATGACATCAAGCAAGCTACCCTTCCCATACTGCGCCACCGGCTGGTGCTTAAGCCGGAAGCGGATTTGGAAGGAGTGACGGCGGACCAGGTCGTTCGCGATGTGGTGAATTCCATCGAAGTTCCCAAGTAGCTGATTTATTGTTTGCAACGAATTCGTCACCATGAGCGCAATCGTTCAACTCATTCCCCCGACGCAACTCGCCAAGGGTCGACCCTCTGGCCGGTTCTCCTTTGCATTTGGGAAGCGATTCTTTCTTTTGTTATTTATTGGACTAATTTGGATTGGCCCAGGCTGGGCCGATCCCCGGTATCTCTACGCGATTTTGGCCTGGGATGCGTGCGTTCTCCTGTTATGGCTGTTGGATTACCTGCGTCTTCCCAAACCAGAACAAATTGAAGTGAGCCGAATCTGGTCGGCACCGCTGCAATTGTCCGGCACGTCTGCCGTGGCTCTCGAAATACGCTCGTCAGCACAGTCTTCGCTCTCGGTACAGCTGATCGATCATGTTCCGGCAGCGATGCGCGCCGAATCTCCCGAGCTGGAGATTGCAATTACTCGTGGAGAAAAAGCCCGTGCGGAATACTCTGTGCTCCCGCGCGAGCGCGGAGATATCCGGCTCGGCAATGTAACTCTGCGCTACCAAAGCCCGTGGCGCATTGCGGAGCGATGGGCCACCTTTGCTCTTCCGCAGACCGTGCGTATTTATCCCAATTTGGAAGAGTCCAAACGGGACACGATTTTTTTGATTCGCAGCCGGCAAATCGCTCTGGAAAAGCGCCACAAGCATTTGCCCGGACAGGGCCGTGAGTTCGAAAGCCTTCGCGAATATCGCGAAACGGATGAGTGGCGCGATATTTGTTGGAGTGCGACGGCGCGTCGCGGGAAAATCATCAGCAAGTCGTACCAGGTGGAGCGCAGCCAGACAGTATGGCTGGTTCTGGATGCGGGGCGATTGCTGCGAACCCGTGTGCGCGGCCTTAGCAAACTGGACTATGCGGTGAATGCCGCACTTTCCCTGGCGCAAGTTGCCCTTTACTCCGGCGATCGCGTTGCGATGCTCGCCTATGGTCGACGAGTGCAGCAGCGGCTGCCTGCCGGCCGCGGCTCAGCGCACGTTCGCGCACTGATGGAAGGGCTGGCGCAGGTGCGTGGGGAAGAACTGGAAGCGGACCACGCTAGAGCGGCACAAGCCCTGTACACGTTTCAAAAGCGCCGCAGCCTGGTAGTGTGGCTGACGGATCTATCGGAGACGGCCACAACTCCGGAAGTCATTGAATGCGCATCGCGCATCGCGCACCGGCATCTGGTTCTTTTTACGGTAATCGGACAGCCCGAATTGCGTGAACTTCTAACGGAGCGTCCGGAGACCGACCGCGAAATGTTCCACTACGTTGCGGCGCAGGAAATTGTTCAGCGCCGTGATCTCTTGTTGAGGACGTTGCGCAAGCAAGGAGCACTCACTCTGGAGGTCGAGCCTTTTAAGTTATCGTCGGCCATCGTGAACCAGTATTTGCTGGCCAAGGAGCGCAGCCTCATCTAGCCGGATGCGCTCACACGGGCGCAGCGGCCATGGCAACAGGACTTGCGGAGACGGATCTTCCTGCCGGGCTTCTTTTTTGCGAAAGGTATAGCGTAAGTAAGGTAAAGAGAGCCGCGGCAAGCAGAAATTTCAGCTGATAAGGCAGCGAACTGGGCGAAATAAACCCCTCAATCAAACCTGCGATCACCAGCAGGGGAATAATTCCCAGCACCAATTTCACGCTGCGCGCTCCAGCGCGGGCCAGCGACTCTCCGCGTGACAGCACGCCGGGAAACAGAAGTCCTTTCGCAAGCCCCAGTCCCGCACCTCCTGCAATAAAAATCGCCGGAAGCTCCAGAACCCCGTGCGCAGCCACAAAACTCCACAGCCGCAAACTCATTCCTTCGCGCCAGCAAGCTTCGCCAATCACGCCAATCAGCAGACCGTTATACAACATCATGTAAACCGTGCCGACGCCGGCCAGGATTCCGGAAGCAAAGGCGGCGAATGAAACGGAAAGATTGTTGGTCATGATGAGACTGGAAGTCTGCGGCATGATGCCGACGATCGAGTCCGTCCACATCTTGTGATTCTCAATCGTATCCACCATTTGGGGACCAATAACATGGCGAACGAACGAGGGATCGGCCAAGCTCATCAGAAATCCGGCAATTCCCGCAATCAAGAAAAGAACAAATGCCGCGAGCGTATCGGAAAACGTCTCCTGAAAAATAGCGGGGTACGTATCTCTATAAAACCGCCAGATGCTTCCGCGCTTGGCCTTTCGCCCCATGTAGATTAAGTTGTGGGCGCGTCCGAGCAGCTGATTCAGGTACAGCGCTAGTTGCGAACTGGTGGGGTCCTCGCGGACTGTGGAAAGGTCAGAAGCCGTCTGCCGGTATAATAAGGCTAGCTCTTGGAGTTCCGTGGGCGACAAGGAGGAAACGCTTTTGCCTCCGCTGTTTGCGACCAATTGTTCAAGTCGCGCCCAATGTGCGCGGCGCTTTTCAAGCCAGCGGGTGGAGATCACGAATGTCCTCTGTCGATAAGCTTACCATCGATACACCGGAGCAGACCGCGCTGGAATTTCCGTTGGCCGGAGTGGGCAGCCGTTTCCTGGCAATTGCCGCGGATACCGCAATTCAAGTCGTCACCATATTCGTTCTGGTCATTGTCGCGCTCAGCGTTATCCCCACCCTCAACTCGTTGGGTCATCTCGCCCCTCAATGGGTTTTTGCCCTCTTGGTTTTTGTCGGTTTTCTCATCACTTCCGGTTACTACGCTTTTTTTGAAACCATCTGGAACGGTCAGACGCCCGGCAAACGCCTTGCGCAAATCCGCGTGATGAAAGATGACGGCCGACCCATCAATGCCTACGATGCCATCGCGCGAAACTTGCTGCGCGTAGTCGATCAGTTGCCCGCCGCCTACGGTATTGCCATTATCAGCGTCCTGTTCAGCGAGAAAAACAAAAGGCTTGGCGATTTTGTGGCAGGCACGGTGGTTGTTCATGAAAAAACACTGGAAGCCGTGCGCCCCTACACCGAATCCGCACCGGATCAAACGTTGCCGGCCTTCGATTCTTCAAATATCACTCTCGAAGAGCTTCGTTTGATTGAAACATTCGTTCAACGCAGGGATAGTCTTGACCCCCTGCTGCGGGGATCAATGGCCACACAGATCTGCGCGCGCATCAGCCAGAAAGTTGGAGTCAACGTCTATGGTTGGCCGCGCAACGAGAAATTTCTGGAAGCCGTACTTCAGCAATGCCGGGACACGGGGCGGTTCCGCACTTAACTGCTTTGTGAAACGCCAGCAGTCTCGGGAACTTGCCTATCCCAACGTGCCTTGCAACACTTCCCGCAGCAAGTCTTGCTTTTGTGAGGTAAGTTTTTTGTTCTGTGCCGTCAAATAAAACACGTCGATGGCTTTTTGCCCTTCGGTGTCGATCAACGCCACTTCAATATTGCATCCCAATCGGGCAATCGCTGCGCCGATTTCATACAGCAATCCGGGACGATCCTGCGCCGCAATTTCCAGCAGGGTGCTATGTGCGGAAGACGAATCATCGAAATCGATCCGGGTTTGCACGGTAACTTTAGGAGGCCGCGCTCGGCTCGCCAGGTCCCGGCTCCGGAGGAGCGGTTCGAGGGGCGACTTGCCGTTCACCACGTCAGTCAGGCTATGAAGGAAGCGGCTGACTTCACTGGGATTTAACCGCAAAGTCTTGTGCAGATCCGCAAAGTGAAAGGTATCGAGCACGATGCCCGCGGAGTTGGCAAAGGCGTCAGCCTTGATGATATTCATTCCCCAGGCCGCCAGTACTCCGGCAATGGTGCCAAACAGGGCGGGGCGATCCGCGGTAAGAAGCGTGAGCGAGAAGGAATGGCCCATTGGCTTCAGTTCCAGCTGAACCGGTTCAGTCGCCAAGCGACGATAGAGCGCGAAATGCTCCGCGATTTCTGCGGCCGCATGAACGGCCAGGTAGCGGCGGGGGAATCCTTCAAGGAAGCGTTTGATCTCCTCGACTGTTGCCGTGCTGACGTGCTCGCGCACCTGCTGCAGCAGTGGAACTTCCTCAGCCGCGTGCAGGCGGTCGCGGTCCACGGTATGGCTGAAATAGTTGGATGTGGTGGCGAAGAGTTGCCAGAGCATCTCGGATTTCCAGGGGGTCAAGGCTTCCGGATTTACGGCATGAATGTCGGCGTAAGTCAAAAGGCACAGACGCTGAAGTCGTTCTTGGGTGACCACGCCGGCGGCGAAAGCGGAAACCGTTGCGGGATCAAAAATGTCGCGGCGCTGCACCGTAGCGGACATATCCAGATGGTGTTCGATCAGAAAGTGCACTTCTGATTTTTCCTCACTGGAAAGCTCCAGGCGTTTCGCTGCGCTTTCCAGGGCCTGCAAACTTCCAGTTACATGGTTGTCGACCGGCATTCCTTTGCCGACATCGTGCAGCAACAAAGAAAAAATCAGCAAGTCGCGGCGCTCAACAGTTTTCCAGAGAGGAGCGAAACGCGTCCCGCGCGCGTCTTGCGACTCGCCAAGTTCCTGCAGGTGCTCGATGGTTCGCAACGTGTGTTCGTCGACGGTATAACGGTGATAAAAATCGCGCACTACCAGCGAATCAATCATCGCGAATTCCGGAAGGATTTGCGTCAACAGTCCAAGTCGTTGCATGGGACGAAGCGCCACGCCTGGATAGTCGGACGCCAGAATTTCCCGCAGGAGGGACCAGCTCACCTCTGTGTTTTTCGCGCGAACCTCCGCGTGCGTCAAAATGTAAGCAATTTTTCGTTCCGCCTCACGGCTGAGCGGAATGCCGGAGTGCGCTGCTTCTGAGAAAAGTGAAAAAATAACTTTTCGATCGGAAAGCTCGCTTAAATTAATAATTTCCAACAAGCCGTCGCGAACCGCAAAAGGTTTTCCGTTGCTTGGTTCGTATCTGGTGGGACGTGCCGCGTTAAGGATTCTTTGGCGCAAACTCTGCTGAATCGGGGACTTTTGCTCCAAATGCCGGAGAAGTTGACGATTGAGAGTTCTCGCATGGCGGAAATAGAGACGCATCCATTCCGCCGCATTTTTGGGGGACATTTCACCGGTAACCGGGTCCACGCCAAGTCCGCGACTTGCCGCCGCGGCCTGCAGTTCGTAGGTGAGCGTGTTGTCGTTCCGTCCGTTGCTGTAATGGAGGTAGCAGCGGATCGCGCTCAGGAATTCCACCGCATTGGCACACATCTCTTCTTCGGCTTGGGTGCTGTTGCGGATATCGTTTCGTTCGCCGGAGACCTGGCGCAACCAGGATGTCGCCTGATAGTCGCGGAGACCGCCGGGAGATTCTTTTACGTTCGGTTCCAGATGAAAGATGGTGTTGCCGTAGCGCGTCAGCCGTTCTCTGGTAAGTTTTTGCAGTTGGCTCAACATGAACGGCCGCGCCTGACGTTCCGAGGAGGGCAGCACTCTTTCATCCAGCTTCTCGAACAATTCCTTATCGCCGGCAAGATATCTGCGGTCCAGAAGGGCCAGATGAAATTCGGCATTGTCTTCTTCAATGCGTTTACACTCTTCGATGGTGCGTCCCGCGGAACTTACCCGGAATCCCAGGTCCCAGAGCATTCGCGAAAATTCTGCAATTATCTTCTTCGACTCCTGCTCCGCCCTCTCGTTGCTGAACAAAAACAAAATGTCCAGGTCCGAGAAGGGGAATAGCAATCGGCGGCCGTAGCCGCCCAGGGCCATCAGCGACAGGCCTTCTGCTTCAGCGCCGCGCGCGCGCTGCATTTCACCGAAGATTTGTTGGATGTTGCGGTCGGCCAATTCACATAGCGCGTGCACGGTATCGCGCGCACTGGCACCTTCTTCGAATTGTCGCCGGATCTTCTGCCGTTCGGCTTCAATTTGAGGTCCGAGCACGGACAGAGGTGTAGGGGTCCCTGGCATATTCTTTGTGGGTCGAAGGCCTAAATCAAGACCGGGTCTTGCGGCAGTAGTCACCGTTGGCTGTTCGCGGTCGCGCTACAAACGTTAGAGCGCACTTTCCCCGCGCTCCTCGTTGCGGATCCGGATGGCTTCCTCAACCCTGGATAGGAATATTTTACCGTCACCAATCTTTCCTGTCTTGGCGGTCTTTAAAATGGTGTCTACAACCTTATCCACCAGTTTATCGGGCAGCACCATCTCCAGTTTGATTTTTGGAAGCAAATCGACCGTGTATTCGCGGCCCCGATAAACTTCGGTGTGGCCCTTTTGGCGGCCGTGGCCGCGAACTTCGGTCACTGTCATTCCTTCAATGCCGATCTCCAGCAACGCGCCTTTCACAGATTCAAATCGCGAGGGCTGTATGATCGCCTCAATTTTCATCATGGAAGTTTTCGCTCCACCGTAACTTTGCCGCCCAGTTCTCTGTGGTTCCGCAATTATTGCCTAGGATTCCAGGTTATAGGCCTCTTCGCCGTGTTGCGTGATGTCCAGTCCCTCTATTTCTTCGTCTGCCGTGACGCGCACGCCGACCAGCGTGTCGACTATCTTCAGCAGCACGATCGTCCCCACAATCGCAAAGAGCCAGGCAATTAGCACGCCCACAAACTGGTTGCCAACCTGGCTCCAGTGCCCGTCCAGACCTCCGACAGGCTGGTCTGCGCCAAAGATGGGGTTAATCACTTTTTGAGCAAAGACGCCGGTTAGCAGCGCTCCAATGGTTCCGCCTGCACCATGAACGCCGAAGGCATCAAGGGCGTCATCATAACCGAAAATCATCTTTATCTTCGTAACCATCCAGTAGCAGAAGACTCCGGCAATCAACCCGATGGCCAGAGCGGGCATGGGACTGACAAATCCGGCCGCAGGCGTGATCGCGACTAGTCCTGCTACGGCCCCGGAAATCGCGCCGAGCGCGCTGGCCCGGCCGTTTTTAAGCCATTCTGCAGCGCTCCAACTCAGAGCTGCCGCTGCTGCTGCAAAATGCGTGGCGACAAAGGCGCTGGTGGCAAGACCGTTTGAAGCGAGAGCACTGCCGGCGTTAAAACCAAACCACCCGACCCACAGCAAGCAGGCTCCGATAAAGCTCAGGACCAGACTGTGCGGCGGCATGGGCTGCTTGGGATAACCGGTACGCTTCTTCAGGTACAGCGCGCACACCAATGCCGAAACGCCAGAACTGATGTGCACGACCGTACCACCGGCAAAATCCAGAGTTGGGAATTTTCCACCCAGCGCCGCATTCAGGAATCCGCCCTTGCCCCAAACCATGTGCGCGAGCGGAGCGTAAACCACCAGGAACCAGAGGGCCAGAAACAGGACAGTTCCGCTGAATTTCATGCGCTCGGCGGTTGCCCCGGTAATAAGTGCGGGCGTAATGATGGCAAACATCAACTGGTAGACCATGAAAGTCAGCTGCGGAATGGTTCCTGCGTAGTCCGGATTGGGATCCACACCAACGCCGCGGAGAAACGCATGTTCAAACCCGCCGATAAAATGTCCGCTGCCGCCGAAACACAAGCTATAACCGACCAGCGCCCACATCACGGTGATCAAGGCCATTAACGCAAAGCTCTGCATCATGATCGCGAGCGTGTTTTTGCGTCGCACGAGACCACCATAGAAAAGCGCGAGACCCGGGCCAGTCATCATGAGTACCAGAGCCGCGCTGACAAGCATCCAGCTGTTGTCGGCCGAGGACTGCGCGGCGGTTACCCGTTTATCGAGGTCGGCTAATTTTTCGGATAGCGCTTTGGAGGGGTCGGGCGCACTCGTCGACGTGGCGGGGGTTGTGGCAGGAGGCTGTTGCTGTGCAGCGAGGGGAGCGGCGCTGACTGCCATGATCCCTAGCGTAAGGACCATGAGGAAACAACACTTCCGTCCCATGAACTTCATAATTAGGTTCACTCCGCCGCAGCTGAATTGGGTTGCCGGGGGGCCCCGGCCGCACCACATTGACGAGCTGAATTATACGCACCCGTGCAGACGGCCGGAGTTTGAAATTTGCATCGCCTGGATTCGTTTTTCCGATGCCTGCACATCCTGTAGAATCAGCTCTTTACGAGCGCCGCAGGTCGGCGTCGCTATGGTTCCGCTTAAGCCATCCCCCCGCGGCATTTCCTTGTCCGCCGGGGCCTTCATCGTATAATGCATGGCAGCCAATCTGAGAGCGACCGAAATGACTGACCGTCCGCCTATGGAAATCAACGTCCGCGATTCTGCCGGCATTTCTGTTCTTGAGGTCCATGGCCGCCTCACGATCGGCGAACCCAGTGAGCAGCTTCACGATGCCCTGAAGTCGGTCATCGACGGGGGCGCCCGCAAGGTCGTGGTCATTCTGAATGCCGTTCCGCAAATCGACAGCTCCGGAATTTCCACCCTGGTACGCATTTCCATTCGCCTTGCCAAACAGGGAGGCACCCTGCGCCTCGTGTGCGGCTCCGGCCGGGTGCGCGACGCGCTTACCGTCACGCGCCTCGTTGAAGCGATTCCCACGTTTGAAACCGAAGCCTCCGCCTTAACCAATTTTGCTTAATATCCGGTTCGTTAATTAGCATTCAAGGAAAGAGACTGCATGTTACAGTCCTCGCCATGAAAAAACTCCGCCCTTTTCTGATGGCCCTGCCTTGCGCCCTGATGCTCACTGGATTTGTGTCTCCAGCGCTCGCACAGTTTGCAAAATTGGGTGATCTCGCTGATCGATTTTCCAGGGAACTCAAGCGTGCAAATGCCAAAGTGGTCTTCGTCGACGACTTTACAACTTCAGGTGGCGGTCGATCGCAACAAGGCGAATATTTCTCGTCGTTCGTGGGCGCGATACTCAAGTCACACAACCAGAAAATGACGGTTGCCACTCGTAAGAAAAGAGAACCCGTGGTTGCGGGAAGTAGCAATTCTGAATCCGGGGCGCCTGCGGATGCAAAAAGCCAACGGGCCGAACACATCGTCGCCGACTATCTAGTGACGGGAACGATCGAAACATCTTCCGATGCATACACAATTCACGCGATGGCCCGCAGAGTCCGGGACAATTCCTTGGTGGTCGAACAATCGGCCGTGATTCCGAGGACCGAGTTTACCGACAGCCTGAGCGAAGTGTTTCCGCCGCAAACCGGCTATCCGGTTGTGAAAACGGCGGGTTCAAAAAACGCAATGGACGCAAAGCACGTGCCCCAATGTAAATCCTGCCCCTATCCAACCTACAACGAGCGAGCCCGCGCGGCACACTTGCAGGGAACTTGCGTTCTTGATGTTTTGATTTCAGTCGAAGGACGAGCGGTGAGAATACATCCCGTACGGCAGATCGGCTATGGACTGGACGAGCAGGCTTTTAATGCGATTAAATCCTGGAAATTTAAACCTGCTACCGATGACAACGGGAATCCGATTCCTGTAATCGTACCTATTGAAGTTACATTTCGCTTGTACTGACACTTGCCGTCGGTTGTGCTGGTCGGAATTTATCCAGGGAGTCCGCTACCCGCTTTTCTTCAGCTCCGCCAAAACCAGTTTAGCCACTTCTTTGAGCGTCTCGAATACGCCCTGGCCGGTGACCGCCACGCCTTCTAGAACAGGCTCGCCTTTTTTTTGCAGTTGCTTGGTCAGTTCTGGCACTGGCATGGCGTTTGGCAAATCGCGTTTGTTCAACTGCAGGACATACGGGATCGTTCCGAAATTCAGATTGTGCTCTTTCAAATGCTCCATCAGGTTTTCCATCGTCTCGAAATTCGCATCAAGCCGTTCTTCCTGCGAATCAGCAACGAACACCACGCCATCGGCGCCCTTTAGAATGAGCTTGCGGCTGGCTTCATAAAAAACCTGTCCAGGAACTGTATAAAGGTGAAAGCGCGTTTTGAATCCACGCACGGTGCCCAAATCCAAAGGCAGAAAATCGAAGAACAGGGTGCGATCGGTCTCCGTCGCCAGGGAAACCATTTTGCCTTTTTGGTTCTGCCCGGTGTGGTCGTAGACCCACTGCAGGTTGGCAGTCTTTCCGCCCAGACCTGGACCGTAGTAAACGAGCTTGCAGTTAATTTCGCGCGCAGGAAAATTGATGAAGGGCACTTTTCTTCAGTCCAGACCCAAGCTCAGATTTATAACACACGGAATGCAGGCGGTCCAAACTCCTATCCCCCCACCTGTCACCGGCCAGCCAGCTGCTCCCTACAGTTTCTGTGATATCGCTCAGAAGTCCATGCGGTATTTTCGGCTTTGCCGCTGTTCGGTAACGTTCCCTGTCCGCCTCACGGGCCTTCTGGTTCTCCTGAATTCTACAGACTTTTACGTGACGAGCGTTGACGAAGGTTTTTTCCTCTGCTAGCATGCGCGCCATGGCAAAAGCGCGAAAGCCCACCTCTGGCGCATCCTCTCGTTCCAAGAGCTCAGGACGCACCCATTCTAAGCAACAGAAAAAAAAGGCTTTACCTCCTCCCCCTCCACAAAGAGGAGGCGTCGAGCTGGTCGATCCCCGGGTCCAAGCGCAATTGAAGCTCTATGACGAGGCGCTGGCCCTGTTCCACCAGCAGAAATTTGCCAAAGCCAAACAAGAGCTGGAACGGGTGATCGAGGGGCCTAGCAAGGAGCTTGCCGACCGCGCGCGCATGCACTTAAAGATAGCAGAACAGCGCATGAAGCCATCCCACGAGCACAACCCCAAAACCGCGGAAGAACACTATCAGCGCGGCGTGGGTATGATGAACATCGGCCGCTGGGATGACGCTCGCGAAAGCTTGGAAAAGGCCCGTAAAGCCTCACCCAAGGCCGATCACATTCACTATGCGTTGGCCGCTCTCGATTGCCTTACCGGGGAAGCCGACTCCGCGATGGCCAACCTGAAGGTCGCCATTCAGCTCAAGGCCGAGAATCGCTTCCACGCTCGCAACGACGAGGATTTCGCCTTTCTTCAGGAAGATCCACGTTTCACGGAACTTCTCTATCCGGAAAAAGACGGCTCTTTCGGCTAGACCGGCAATAAACCGTTTTCCCGGGTTTCCGGTACACTCTACGCGCGCGGACGGTCCCACCCTGTCCGCGTATTCAGGTCATAGCTTGTGAAACATGCTGCTTCCAAACCGAAAGCCCTTTCGCGCGGTTTTCGCATTGTAGCCTTGGGCGGAGGGACCGGACTTTCCACGATCCTGCGCGGGCTGAAAGAACACGTCATGCGCCGCAGCGATGGCCACGCCACCCTGGGCCGTCCCATCGCAGACTTGGCCGCAATCGTTACCGTCACCGACGATGGGGGAAGTTCTGGTCGTCTTCGCCGCGAGAATCGTATTCTTCCGCCTGGCGATATTCGCAACTGCATGGTGGCCCTCTCGAAAGATGAAGCTCTGTTGGGCCGCCTGTTTCAGTATCGTTTCCATGCCGGCCGCGGCCTGATTGGCCACAATTTCGGAAATCTTTTCCTGGCGGCGTTGACTCACGTAACAGGAGATTTCTCCGAGGCCATCCGCGTCAGCAGTAAAGTTCTGGCGATTCGCGGCCGCATTTTTCCTTCGACACTTTCCAACGTGCACCTCGTCGCAAAATTGGAAAATGGAAGCACGGTTCATGGAGAAACAAGAATTACGGCAAGTCGCGCTCCCATCAGGAAGCTTTCGCTTTCGTCCAGTGTGCGGCCTCTGCCCAAGGCGATTGAAGCAATCCGGCAAGCGGATCTGGTTCTTCTCGGGCCTGGCTCGCTGTACACCAGTATCTTGCCCAACGTTTTGATCCCGGAGATTGCCGGCGCCTTGGCCAAATCAAAAGCGCCGCGCGTCTACATTGCCAACTTGATGACCCAGCCGGGCGAGACGGCCGGCTACGCGCTGGCTGATCACCTGCGGGCAATCCAGAAACATGTCCCGTTTCGCATAGTGGATTGGGTCGTTGCGAACCGCCAAATCGTTTCGCCGGAAGTAGCCCGCCGATATCGCAAAGAAGGGGCGGAGCCGGTGCTTGTGGATCTTCCCGAATTGCAAAAACTGGGATTCCGGGTTGTTCTCGATAATTTGCTCGAAGAACACGGCGTAATTCGCCACAACTCGGGGCGACTCGCCAAACTTTTAATCGAAGAGTTCTTGCTTCGCTCGCTTCCCGCCCACCGCAAGAAATTGTAATTCGTTCGGCAGCTGCAGAAGCCGCTTCTTCGCGAGTCTGTTGACTTTACGAATTTCTGGCGGCGTGTCAGAATTCCTCGCCTTGCCCAGTCCATTTTTCGATGCCATGGAAAAGAGGCTTGCCATGATTTCCCCGACTTTGCTTGATGAAACCCTTACCTCTCTACCGGCACAAAAATTATTCATCAATGGAAAGTGGACCGAGAGCGAGAGCTCGGAAATGCTGGAAGTTCACAGTCCTTCAACCGGCAAGCTCCTGACGAGAGTGCCTCACGGGTCGGCAAAGGACGTTGATCGCGCCGTGCTGGCCGCGCGCGGGGCCTGGGATGGCTGGCGGCTTACCCCACCATTCGAGCGTGCCGCCGCGTGTCACCGCATCGCCGCTCGCATTTCTGCGCGTAAAGAACAGATTGCTGCCATGATTTCTCTGGAGCAGGGCAAGCCTTATTGCGCCGAAGCTCTTCCCGAGGTGGAAGAGACCGCAGAAAATTTTCGCATCGCGGCCGAAGACGTGAAGCGCCTCGAGACTCCCATCATTCCCGCACGCGACCCGAACAAGCGTCTTTTCACTTTCAAGGTGGCGATTGGAGCCTGGGGAATCATCACTCCATGGAATTTTCCGACCGTCATTCCATCGGAATATTTCGGTCCCGGACTGGCTGCAGGCAATACTCTCGTTTTCAAGCCGGCAGAGCAAACTCCGCTCGCCGGGCTGCTCCTCACGCAATGTATTGAAGAAGCGGACATTCCCCCTGGCGTGTTCAACCTGATCACCGGACTGGGACCTTCAACCGGCGACGCTCTTGTGAGGCATCCGGGAATTGATGGCATCGGCCTTACCGGCGAAACGCACACCGGCGACACGATTCAACGCCGCGCCGGGGTAAAAAAACTCTTGATGGAATTGGGCGGCAACGGGCCGCAAATCGTTCTGGAAGATGCCGACCTGAAACGTGCGGCAAAGGCTGCTGCTTTTGGCGCTTATTTCAATGCCGGCCAAGTTTGCTGCGCAACTGAACGCGTTTTGGTGGATCGTCGAATTCACAACGATTTTCTCGACTTGGTCATTCAAGAGGCGAAAAACATTCGCGTCGGCGATCCGTTTGGCGACGGCATTCACATGGGACCTATGAATAATATTCCCGTACTTGAAAAAACGGAAAGGCATCTCGCCGAAGCGCAGCAAAAAGGAGCACGCATTGTTTTTGGCGGCAAACGTCTGACGGATCAACCGACGAACTATTTTTTTGAACCGACGGTCATCGATAACGTCACGCCCGAAATGTTGTTGAACAACGAGGAAACGTTTGGCCCGGTCGTCCCAATTGTTACTGTCGACAGTTACGAAAAAGCCATTGAACTGGCTAACGCTACCGGTTACGGACTGCAAATGGCAATCTTTACGCAAGACATCGACAAGGCATTTTATTTCGCTGACCGTTTGCGCTGTGGCAACGTGGTGATCAACGACACGACGGACTATTGGGAGGCGCACGAACCGTTTGGCGGTGGCGGAGGAACAAAAAGCGGGTACGGGCGCCTTGGCGGCCGCTTCACCTTTGACGACATGACCCACCTTAAAACGGTCGCACTGCACATTAATGATTTGACTCCGAAATCCTGAGCTTTGCTAAACGGCTAGCAAGGCGCTAGCCAGCAGCGCCAGCACAATTCCAATTCCTTGCCGCATCGTCAATCGTTCATGCAAGAAGGCGATGCTCAAGACAATCGTCACCAGCGGATAAAGCGCAGACAGGGTCACAACCGTCGAGGCTTTGCCTTGATCGAGCGCGGCAAAGAATGTCAAAAATCCGACAAAAGCAAAAAATCCCCCGAGCGCAGCCCAGCCAAAGCCCGCAGCCGACCATTCAAAATGGAATTTCTCCATGAACAGCACGACAATCGCAAATGCCAGTACTCCCACGGTCTGAAAGAGCAGGGCTTGTTTCGGTTTCGCATAATTTGCGGCTAGCTTGCTGAAGATTCCCCATAACCCCCACGTCAAGACGGTCAGGGCCGTATAGACATACCAAACTTTCAATGGTGCCTCCCGCACAAAACTCAAGCGGCGCTATTGTAATGTCCGATCGCGAATTTCGCGAGTTCGGCCGGGGCCAGACCTGCCCGAGGGACGGCAGGTTCCGGGTTCTTAAAGGGCAAGGCCACAAAGAACAGATTCTTCGTGGCCTCGTGGAGTGGCTTGTAACCGATCGTCAGAGGGATATAAGTCGCAACTGCGGTCTCAGAAGCGGTATTTGAGGCCAAACTGCAATTCGCGATTGTGCGAACTGGTGCTGGTCACTTTCCCGAAATCGCCATCACCCAAGAACTGATCGGGGTTTGCGAACTGTGGCGTATTGAACGCGTTGAAAAACTCAGCGCGGAATTGCAGCGAGTGATTCTCGCTGTAGGGCATGCGAAATGTTTTCCCCAGCGACAAATCAAAGGTGTGTTTTCCAGGTCCGACCACCGGGTTGCGCGGGGAATCGCCGTAGACGAATATACTGGGCGCGAAGGCGTCGGCATTGAACCAATGGTCTGGAGTTTTGTTCGAGACGTTGATGTTTTGTCCGGGGACCAGCAGCGGGCGTTCCCAGAGACCGTCATTGTTTTGCGTGTCGGAAGATTCCAGGATGTCAAACGGATTGCCGCTCGCCATGGTCACAATTCCCTGGAACGACCAGCCCGAGGCGGCGGCGCCTGCAACGCCCGTCCAGTCTCGGCCGAGGGGAATGTCCCAAACATAGCCGATGACCAAAAGGTGCCGTTGATCGAACAAGCTGCTGGCACGTTCCGGAGTAATGTCGCGCGGGTTTTGGCACTGGCATCCGCCGTCGTTGGTGGTGTTGCCTGAATCGTCGATGAGGTGGGAGTAGGTATATGCCGCAGTCAAATTGAGTTGCTTCGACAAGCGATGCTCGAAGCGCGCTTGCAGCGAATGGTACATGGTGTTGGATCCGTAGCTTTGCATGCGGATGCGCGAAAGCGTCGGAAAGGGCCGCCGCTCCTGAATGTCGCCGGGTCCGGGGTCGGGCTGGTTCCAATTCTTAAAGCTGGTATCGACATGGGTCCCTTTGCTCCCGACGTAGCCGACTTCAAAGACGTCTCGGCCACCGAACTGTTTTGAAACCTGCAAGTTCCAGTTTTGCGCGTAGGTGTTGGGATGAGTGCCACCCGGCGGAAGCGTAACCGCATTGATGGTGTCGGTTGGATTCGCTGAAGCCGGCATAGGATTGTCGATCGTCGTCAAGTTTCCGACCTGGTTGGTGATCGTCAAGCTGCCCGCCGTGGGCGGATTAAGCTGCAAAATATTGATGTGATCAAACTGTCCGCCAAAATAGAACATGCCGTATCCGCCGCGCACCACGACAGTTGGCGTCATCGAATAGGCAAAGCCAACTCGTGGACTGAAATTCTTGTGGCTCACCTGCCACAACGGGTCGGGGGCATCGATAAACACCGGATTGGCGGGATCGCTGAAATCCAAAGTGTGCGTGACGTGGTTGATATCCTTGGGAGGCAGGAACAAGTCGTACCGCAGTCCCAAATTCAAGGTCAACTTCGGCGTTACCTTCCAATCGTCCTGCCCATAAAAAGCAAACCGCCATTGCCTGGCTTTTGTAATGGGCACTCCTTCGGGCGTTAGGACGGTTCTCGGGTCACCGAGCATATAGTCCGCTGCGGCATCTCCGCTCAGGTCACCTGTGAAGTTGAGATTGCCAAAGGGCCAGTTGTTGGTCGTGGCATCGTCCAAAAGTTTACGGACGTCACCACCAACTTTGAAGGAGTGCTTGCCCTTGATGAGCGTCAGATTGTCTACGACTTGATAGGTTTTGCTGTTGTCCAGATTGGAGGCTGCAAAATCGTCGCCCATACCGATGTAGCCGGAAATTTCCAGCAGCGGAAATCCTTCCTCGTCATTTCGCAGCGGCCGCCCGTTCGGCCCATTCACTTTCATTCCCATGATACCGAGTGATTCGATGGTGAAATCGGTGTTCGTATGGGAACCGAGTTGTGCGACATTCTCCAGATCAAATCCCGCGCGCACCTCGTTGATCAGGTTAGGATTAAACGTATGCACATATTGCGCCTGGAAATTGTGCATTGGATAGGTTCCCGTGAACTTGAAATTCGGATTGATCTCTGTCAGAGGAAAATCTCGGTGCGCATAGATGTAATGGGCAAAAAGTTGGTCCTTCGGGCTGAAATATTGATCAATGCGCACAATTCCCTGATGCACAGTCAAATTGCCGCGCGATGATCCAGCATAGTTTGTGGAATTGGGTGTATCCGCTCCAATAATATTGGGCAGCGGCATATAGGTATTGACGATATTCTGCGCAACGGTACTTATGCTGGATTGCGGAATAATGTTGCCGGGAATGGGAAGCCCGGTCTTTGGATCAATCAGCTGGATGGGATCCTGACCCGGTGGTGGATTTAAGAGATAGGAAAAATCGCCATTGCGCTGTCCTTCGGTCAGTACGATGCCGGTGCTTGGGGAATCCGCAATGGAGCGGATTCCCTCATAACTGCCGAAGAAGAAGGTCTTGTCCTTCCAGATCGCGCCCCCCAGCGTTGCTCCGAACTGGTTTTGCCGTAGCTCGTTTTTAGGTTGTGGCGCTGGCAAAAAGTAGTTTCTGGCATCCAGAGCTTCGTTCCGGAAAAACTCAAAGAGATCGCCGTGCAGCTTGTTGGTTCCTGACTTGATTTGAATATTCACGTTGGTGCCGGCATTTCCTCCATACTCCGCGGAGTAGTTGCCGGTCTGGACTTTGAATTCCTCAATCGCATCCAGGGAGGGGTAGAGGTTCACGTAGTTGTGGCGATTGTTGACCATGGTGATTCCGTCCACATTTACTTGACCCCACACCAACCGTGCTCCATTGCCGCCAATTTCTGACCCGTCTGTGCTCGAAGAGTGCAGATCCGGGTTGTACACGGTCACTCCCGGAGTCAAAACGGCCAAGTCGTCGAATCTTCGCCCGTTGATGGGCAGACTCTCGATCCGTTCCGAATCCACCACGCCGGCGATAGTCGCGTTCTCGGTCTGCAGCAAGGGAACTCCGGAAGCTACCTCTACCGTTTCTGACACATCACCCACTTTCAGAGAGATGTCCAGGCGCGCTTGTTGCCCAAGTTGAATTTCGATCCCTGTGCGATGTTCGGCCTTGAATCCGTTTATGTGCACATCAACCACGTACTCACCCGGAACCAGGTAACGGACTTCGAAAATTCCTCCCTCCCCGGTGGTAATCGTCCGCGAAAATCCGGTCGAAGGCTGTGTGATGACAACGGTTGCGCCGGAAATGGCGGCCGCTCCTGGATCGGTCACGGTACCCAGGATGGCGGTGTCAACGGTTTGCGCCGGTATTGCGATCGAACTAGCGGCCAGGACCAACAACGTAATTAGAAAACGTCGCATTGCTCTCTCCTTTCAACGCACCGACGATTTTGTGCGCAAAACTTTCGTCGGCAGTTGCCTCACCCCGCGAGTGACTACATTTTCATTCTGTGAAAAAATGGCTAGCGTTTATGAGAAACGCCCCCAATTGCCGATGCTGATACATCACAATTCCGTGGCATGTCAATTAGAATTTTTCGTTTTCACTAGATAAAACAGCAAAATGAGCGCTGCGACCGGTCCGGGTGGCGGAAGTTGAGTTCCGCGGCTTCTAAAACAGGTCTATTTATTTTCGTCTGCTGAAAAGTGAGGGGCTCGCACAATCGCGGTGCTTTGCCGGGGAAAAGCCCCGGGCGCCGGTAGCCACTTCATGCCAGTTCCGCTACGCGGGAAAGCGTACTCGCAGGCGAGGGTCAGAAAATAAGAAATGGGTCAAGAATGGACGTAACCCGTTCTGACTACTTAATTCGCCCGCGCAAAACGGTTACCGAAGCCTTCGGCAGAGTGAAAGTCTGCTCGTTTTTGGCGTTAATTGTTGATCTAGCTGCCGGCCCGTCCGGGTCTGCGTAACTTTTCGCGCCATCCGGATGCCAAACATATTGCTCGGCCCCAAACGTGACCATTGCCACGGGTCCCTCGAAGTGGGCGAATTTGCCCGGATCGCCAAATTCAATCCTCACTGCATGTGCGTTTGAAGGGTCTTTGTTGATCACCATCAACGCCCATTCGCCGTCCGGGCGTTTCACGGCATAGGCCGTGACCAGCAAGTGGCCCGCGTCGTCACTCAGGTCCGCGCTGGCGGGAAACAGCTGGTGCACGCCCGCTCCATGTTTCACCCAGTCCAGGTTGATCAGTTGGCTGGCAAAGTACTGCGAACTATGTTGACGAATGTCGAGATTGTTATCGGCAATGAAATTTCCATAGGTGCTGTAGCCGCCGCAGCCCGAACGCAGCGGTTCCGGCTGAATCGGCGAATGATAGAAAACTCCGCCGGGCCCGGCGCTCGCCAGGAAGGCTCCGGCGTTATCCGCGAGCCAAAGGGCCGCGAAGGCATCGGCCATGGGTTGCGTGAGCGCCCAAGAGACGTTGCTCTCCGTGATCATCAAGGGCACATCCGCTGGCACGCCATCCTCGCGCCATACTTCGCCAATGTGCCGCACCAGCTCCGGCTCACGATACAGATCAGACCAATTGATATCGCAGGGTGAAAACGGATAGTGCTCATACGATGCAAAGTTCAGATCGCTCATTCGTCCCCGCGCTCGCAGATAGTCTATGAATCGACCCATCCAGGAGGTCCGGCCCTGGGTGTCCGGCCAGGATTTAATGTCCTCATTCGAACCGGTAAAAATAGGGCCGCCAAGTTTTAACTTTGGATCGACACGGTGCAATGCGGTCGCAAATTGCAAATAAAGAGCAGCGTAGTCCTCCGGCACCATGAACTGTCCATCGGGCTCTTCTCCCATCTCCACGTAAGAAATCGGATAGCCCCGCCGTTCGATGTAGGCAACCTGCGCCGCTGCGTCTTCCGGATTCCCATACACCACCGAAACCGCAATCATTGCCGGCAATTTGTTGGTGATTCCGCTGGTGTAGAAAAGATCAAAACCGGTCTGCACGCGGTTGGGTAAGACTTGCGCCTCCGTGTGCCAGGAATCATTCGAAGAAACCTGGACTGCGGTCTGGTTTTGTCCCCTGGCATGTTTTACCAGATCGATAAATTTCCCATCGCTCGTAAAATTTCCCATCGCTAATTCGTTAACTGCATAGCCCACGCAGTTTCGCACATCGTCGCTGCCGTGGGTGTCGCAGGTATTGGAAGATTCCGTCATCAAGACCCGCACAAAACGAGTTCGAACCGGCGCCGCGGACAATTTCTGGAATGTTCTGCCGCCTTTGCCGTCACGCACGTCGCCGTTTGTAAACAAAGTCCAGACTCCGGAGGCCGGATTGCTGACCGCGTCGAGCAGTCCATTCCAGTATTGAACAAGATACTTTCGCGCGTAAGGATCCCCCCATTCGATCTGAATCGCATCCAGATCGACCGGCGCTCCAAAATCCAGAACAATCCATTGCGGCAAGAGCGCGTCGTCTTCGCCGGTAAATTTCTTGGCAAGATATGGATTGCTTTTCCAGTAGGTCGTCGAATCGCCGTCCGTAATTCTGGAGAATTCATTGGCGCTCGCGTCGCCGTGCGTAGAACCGCGATGCGGCAAGGAGTAGCCAAACGATTGCCGGATCGGCTCCTTTTGTTCGGTACTTCCAACAAAATATCCACTCTTGTGCGTCGCGTCGCTCCACGTTCCACTGGGATTCCAGTGCCAGGCGCTCATCGTCAGTTCCGTGTTCAGGCGATAGGAAATCGGCCCCCAGCCCGCCGAAAGAGATTCCTTGAGGATCGCTTGGCTGTAAACTTTCTCGAAGTCCTTGGCCTGCAGGATATCCATGGAGCTTCCCAAGGCCAGGTCAGGATCAAATGGCAGGGCTCGCTTGGAATCGGCATGAACGCGAATCGTTTGCGCAAGGGCGCCGCGGTCCAGGCCGGGCATGGCGATTCCCAATAGCACCATCGCGCCTATCAATTTGTAGTTACCGGCTCGTCGCGCCGACTGTTTTCGCATGGAAGCACCCCTGAATGAAAGAAGCCGGGAACCAAAGGTTCTCAACACTTTCACTGATCGCGTATTATATCGGTTTAATACTGGGGATGCGCAACTCTAATCTTTCCGGCTCCGGAGCGGCGGGCCATCCATTCGTTTAGCAAACTTCTTGTGGTCACCTGGAATCTCGCTGCACTTGGTGCTACCGTTTTATCCCTACCTGGTCACACTGCTGAATGGAGCCTTCATGTCTACGCTTGGATTTATCGAATATGAGGTCGCTAGCCCGGAAGTTCGCGCGGTGTACGACGACATCATGGCCACCCGCAAAACCGATTGGATCAACAATTTCTGGAAGGCCATCGCGCATGATCCCGCCACCTTGAAACGCACTTGGGAAGACATCAAGCAGATCATGGCACCCGGCGCGCTTGATCCGTTGACCAAAGAACTGATCTACGTCGCAGTTAGTGTTACCAACAGTTGCCACTATTGCATTGCGTCCCATACGGCGTCCGCGCAAAAAAAAGGAATGACCGACGCCATGTTCAAAGAACTGCAGGCCGTGATTGGCATGGCCAATGAAACCAACAAGCTGGTCACCGGTTACCAAGTGGAAATTGACGAACAGTTTAAGACTGCACGCTGACCTTTAGTACAGGGTTCGTACAGGATGCATCTCTCATCACAAATGTCCGACCCTTAGTACCGCTGTACTATGGCTCGGGTTCGCCTCCAAAGCAGAAGATATATAGGTTCAGACAAAACTCTGCCCGCTGCGCGTCTGAACAAAAATCTTTCTTTGCAAGTGAGCGCGCCATGTCCCCAATTGTTAAAGAACAACAAGATGTTCTGACCGCCACACCCGAAACTGCTACGGCGGCTTCGCCGCGCCTGACCGCCGGTGCCGAGGTCGCGGCCAAGCCCCAACCGGTAGCGCTTGAAATCTCGGTGACCGTCAACGGCGCGCGCACGATTGAAGGCAGTGACAAGCGCGAGCCTTTCTCGGAGTCCACAAAGACTGTTCTAGTTCTCGGGACGGGAGCGGTGATTCGGCTCTCTTCAGCCGTCGCTCCAGGTCAGTTGCTTTTCCTGACCAACGACAAAACGAAAAAGGAAGTCGTCTGCCAGGTGGTCAAGTCCAAGAATTTTCGTAATGTCAGCGGTTACGTGGAGCTTGAATTTACTGAATCAGCCGTGGGCTTCTGGGGAATGCGCTTCCCCGCTGATCGCATAGGTGGGCAAGCAGTCGGAGGGACTCCTGTCGCGGTAAGTGCGCCAGTGCTCGCGTCTGTACCTCCTTCCTCAGCGGCTCCAAAGAAATTGGACACCAAGCCGGCCACCGTGCCATCGCCGGTTTCTCCTGCCGGGTCGACGTCTTTTGAAAACAAAGTTCCTGTTGTGGTTTCGCGGCCGGCGGCACCAATTTCCGTTCCCGGTGCTTCGACAACGGCTGCCAGCAACTCTTTAACGGCGACGGATTCATTCAGTTCAACAGCTCTGCCCTCCGCGTCGCCTAATTCCTCTGTGCTTAGCTTGCCTCGGGCTCTTGAAGCGAAACCGGCCGTTGCGCAAAAACCCCCTGTTCCGGTGGTATTGGCCCCGGTTCCACAAACGGAAGTAAACCCCATGCGCCGGGCTTCTGACATTAAGAAAGCCGAGCCGGCTCTGGGTTCGGCAGCCCAATCGCCGGCCATTCAAGCCGAAGTTGCGCCACTCGCCATTCCTGAATCCGCCGCCAAAATATTCGAGTTTACCAAGCCGGACCCGACGCCGGTGAAACGCGGCACTCCAGCGCCAACGTCTTTTGTGACAACTCCTTCTCTTGATTTGGAAGCGGAAGAAACGAAAATACCTGCCTGGCTTGAACCGCTTGCGCGTAACGCCGCTGCTCCCGTTTCCACACAGGAATTAATTGAGCGTGAAAAAGCCAGGCACGCTGCCGCGATAACGGAAACTGCCGAACCGGAACCACTTGCCGAAGCAATTGCTACAGAAGCGATCGAAGCAAAAACGGAAGTAGAAGTGCTGGCCCCAACATTTGGTTCGGGATTCTTGACAGACGATGCGAGCATTTCAGAAAACGCTGGGTCTGGTGGATCAAAGAAGGGAATGGTCATCGGCCTTCTGGCTGCTGGCGTGGCCATAGCCGCTGGCGGCTGGTGGTACATGCAGCAATCACCTCGCGGCACGCAAGCTGCCTCCGCAACAGTTTCTGCGCCGTCTGCGACGAATTCTGCTTCGCTGTCTACTCAGAATAATTTGCAGGCCGCTCCGCTCTCGGCCGCAAGCCTTGCCACGGTGCCCGTGTCGGCGGTCTCGAAACCCAATGCCACACTTCCAGCAAGCACGCCCCCGACGCAAAATGCTTCGCTCTCTGTAAATCCGAACGAAACGCCATCGCGCACTCCACAGACTGCCATTCCACAACCCAAGAAGCCTTCTCTCGGCGAAGTTCGATTGGCCACGCCGAAAGTCACTGCGGGCGGAACGCGAAATGTAGCGGCGGAAGCTGCCCCCAGTCTCACCAATGAGGAAGTTGCTGCGGAATCGCTCGGGGCAGGCGGAGGACTTGCAGGGAACAGCCATAAACAGCCAGTGGCTCCGGCCCCTTCTCTTCCGATTGGTGGAGAGGTGAAACCCGCAAAACTCCTGTCTTCGGTAACTCCAGTCTACCCGGGGCTGGCAAAGAGTCAGCGTATAAGCGGTGACGTAAGAGTCGACGCGCTGGTGGACGTTACCGGCCGTGTGACTGTCGCCAAAGTGATTTCAGGACCAGCGCTGCTTCAACAAGCAGCCATCGATGCCATCCGCGGCTGGAAGTACCAGCCAGCAACCCTCGACGGAAGGTCTGTTCCCATGCATCTGACCGTCACTCTACAATTCCGGCTGCAGCAATGAGCGCGCACGCCTGACTCCTCCGTGGTTTGACGCGCCAACAAAACCCCGCCCGCTCGACGGCGATGGATCGGTTATCTATGGGATTCCCGCTTAGTACCGTATCGCATCTTTTATCCTGTTCGCCGGCAAACACTTTTCTGCTCGCAACCGCATGGGTATCGTGTGATGATGTTGGGTAGACGAAGCAGAGTCCCCAGGTCATCACACAATGACACAACGTGTAATTTTTTCAGGGTGCTCGACACTCCTTTAATTGCTTTGCGAGTCTTGGTTACGGCCTCTGCCGGGGAATCGGATGTTCATTAGCGTAATCATCTGCAGCAGGGGTCGTGCGCAAAGTCTTGGCGAGACTTTGGACACTCTTTTTGTACCCGGAAATCTAGCTGTTCCGGATTGGGAAGTTCTTGTCGCTTACGGTCCCAACGAGAGTGGGGAAACGGAGATTTGCAGGAAATTGGACGAGAGATTTCCTGGGCGGCTGCGCTACTGGCTTCGTGCGGAAGAAGGTAAAAGCGCCGCTCTAAACACCGCTTTTGCAAAAGCGCGCGGCGATGTTTGGGCCCTGACCGACGATGACGTGATCGTTGCACCTGATTTTATCTCCGCCATTCACGAAACTTTTGAAAAATATGCGGTCGATGGTGTGCAAGGTCGCGTTCTTCTTGAATGCGAAGGGGGGCGTCCCACCTGGATGGGGGATGAACTTTCCCGCTGGATGAGTGAACGCGATTACGGCCACAAAGTGTTTGAATGGAACGAAAATTTGACCGGGACGAATATGATTATCCGGGCCGACGTGGTAAGAAGAATCGGCGGTTTTGCTCCCGAGCTGGGGGCTGGAGCCGTCGGCTTCGCCGAGGACTCGGAATTCTCCATGCGCATGCGCAAGACAGGGTCCAAGCTGCTTTACGTTCCTGAAATTCTGATCCATCACCGATTGCCTGCTGATCGCTTGACCAAAGCCAGTTTTCGCGAAAGATTCTTCCGGCTCGGCAAAACTGAAGCTTTCCTGACTCCTCTTCGCGGTTCTCTCTGGCGTTTTGCGCTTTACAGCTGCAAGACTGCGATTTTTGATGCACTGCAATCTCTCTTTTTTCTAAGTGTGGGCAAAAGCGGGCAAGCGGTCCTGAAACAATGCCATGCCTATCAAGTGTTAGGGGCATTCTGGCAGTATGTTGTTTTTCAACGCCAGGGCCACAGAAGGGATCCATTCTATAAGCCGCAGACGGACTCCGAATAGCTTGCCGGGCGCTCGGTTCTCACGGCCGTATCGAGGTACAGCTTTTTGCAACTTGGGGTTGCCGTTGTTCTGTATGTACAAATAAGCAAGAATTTTTTCGCCCTGCCTTGCGAGTCGCCTTGCAGGTTCGTATACTGACCACCCGGCCAAATGGTTGGTCAGGCGGGTGGGTAGCCCGTCGTGATTCCTCCTCTTTGGCCCGATTTTAAAATACAAGATGGCGCGATTCAGTCTCGGCTGAACTGTTAACCGAGTTCACTAGCATCGCACTCTGCAGCGAAGCACTGACCGTAGAACTGTGAATCAGCGGACGAGAAGGCTTTCAAGGAGACCTCCGCATGTCGCAACAACTCCCGGAAGAGATGAATGTCTATCAGAACGCCGAAGCGCGTTTTGAAGAGGCCGCCAAAAAGCTGGGCCTCGAACAGGGCATCTACCGGTACCTGAAATATCCGAGCAAAGAGATCACCCTCTACATTCCCGTTGGCATGGACAACGGAACCCTGGAAGTTTTCACAGGATTCCGCGTTCTTCACTCTACGGTGCGCGGACCGGGCAAGGGCGGCATTCGTTTCGCGCCTGATGTCAGCGTCGATGAAGTTCGCGCTCTGGCCACTTGGATGACCTGGAAATGTGCCGTCGTAAACATTCCATTTGGCGGGGCAAAAGGCGGCATTATTTGCGATCCGCGCAGAATGTCTCGTGGTGAACTAGAGCGTATGACTCGCCGCTATACCGCCGAACTGGCCAGTTGGCTGGGACCAGAAAAGGATGTCCCCGCTCCGGACGTCGGCACCAACGAGCAGACGATGGCCTGGGTGATGGATACCTACGCCATGCATCTCGGTCAGGCCACCACCGCAGTTGTTACCGGCAAGCCCATCGAGCTGGGGGGCTCTGCGGGCCGCCGCGAAGCGACCGGCCGAGGCGTAATGATTTGCTGCAACAAGGCACTGGCAAAGCTCGGCATGAAGAAAGAAGGATGCCGCGTAGTCATTCAGGGCTTTGGCAACGTCGGCTCTCTCGCCGCTCAGTTAATGCAGAAGGAGGGCTACAAAATTGTGGGCCTCGCAGACATTGGTGGCGGTCTGTACAACGAGAACGGCTTCGACGTGGCAAAAGTTATCGATTGGGTGTACACGCAGAAGAGGCCCTTGCAGGACTTTTCTGGTGGCGGCACCAAGATGTCCGCTCGGGATATCTTGTTTCAGCCCTGCGAAATTGCTATTCCGGCCGCCATCGAAAACCAAATCACGGAGAACAATGCCAATCAAGTTCAGGCAAAGATTCTCTGCGAAGGCGCGAACGGCCCCACCACTTGGCAAGCGGATGCCATCATCGATGCCAAGGGAATTTTCACGGTGCCAGACATCCTTGGAAATGCAGGCGGCGTGACGGTCAGTTACTTTGAATGGGTGCAGGACCGCCAGGGCTTCTTCTGGCGCGAAAGCGAAGTCAACGAGCGCTTACTGGATGTGATGGAGCATGCGTTTGATGAAGTCGTGCGCTACGCCGAAGCCCACAAGGTGAACAACCGCATTGCGGCTTACATGTTGGCTATTGACCGCGTTGCTAAAGCTCTTAAACTTCGTGGAATTTACGCCTAGCATCCGGGCGCAACTTGTATTAATTTCTTTTCCACTCCCCCCGGTTATGCCGGGGCGAGCCGCTCCGAATCCCGCTCCGGAGCGTGTTTTTCTAACTCCCGTAGATAGGGTCCGGACGATCCGGACCAGGAAGGAGTCCGTACCTTGAATCCGGACTCACTCTTGCCAGGACACACAAAAACCGAACTGCAGCACCGGCATGAGATTTGTATTGCCGGGCGTTGGCTATATGAACGGGAATACATCGTTGCCTGTGAAGGAAACATCTCGGTCCGTTTGGAAGATGGCCGCATTCTTACGACTCCAACCTGCATGAATAAAGGCATGCTTTCTCCGGAAGATCTGGTTGTCACTGATCTTGACGGAAAGCAATTGGCCGGCGACCGTAAATTCTCATCGGAACTGGCCATGCACCTTTTGTTTTATCGTATACGCCCGGATGTAATGGCCATCTGCCACGCGCATCCCACAACGGCTACGGGGTTTGCGGTTTCAGGACGCGCCTTGGACGAAGCCCTCATTCCAGAAGTCATCATCGGTCTTGGTCAAGTGCCTCTGGTTCGCTATGCCACGCCCGGTACCCCGGAACTTAGCGCCGCGATTGAGCCGTTTGTGCTGCACTACGACGCGCTGCTTCTCGCCAATCATGGCGCCGTTACTTGCGGCCCCGACCTGCAAACGGCATTTTTTAGAATGGAAACAATCGAGCACAGCGCCAAGATCACGTTGGCTGCCGAACTCGCCGGCGAGCCGCAATTACTCTCGAGCCGCGAAGTCGCGAAGTTGATGGCCGCGCGCGCCCGCTACTTCGTCGCGCCACCGCCCGGGGGAGGAGCGGAGCTCCCAATCACCTCCGACAGCGTCGCAGAATCACATGAACACGTCACGCTGACGCGGACCGAACTCGACAATCTAATTGACGAAGCTGTCCGCAAAGACCGCGCCCGACGCTGAATCAAATTGCATCGCGGTTTTGTCAGCGGCAGGTTTCGGCGCTGAAATGTGCCATCTTTTCCCGTGCCAGCTTGCTGCGGTCCTTCATCCAACAAAAAGGACAGCCATTTTCCAGGAGGACATTCAATGGAACCCCGCATTCATTACCTTCGCCACGCCCCAGAAGCCGTCAAAACAATGTACGACTTGGAGAAATATCTAAAAGAATCCGGCTTGGAAGAAACACTTCTGCACCTCGTCAAAATGCGCGCCTCGCAAATCAACGGCTGCGCCTATTGCATCGACATGCACTCGAAAGATGCGCGCGAGATGGGCGAGACCGAGCAGCGTCTCTACGAACTCGCCGCCTGGCGCGAAACTCCTTTTTATACCGAGCGCGAACGGGCAGCACTAGAATGGACGGAATCCGTTACCCTTGTTTCGCAGACGCATGTCCCAGACAGCGTTTACGAAGTGGCGCGGAGCCAATTCAGTGAGAAAGAACTCGTAGATTTGACCTTCGCCGTGGCAGCCATCAACACCTGGAATCGCATTGCTATTGCCATGCGCGCGGTGCCCGGCCACTACAGGGCCACTTCCAAGACTGCTTCGGCGACCTGATTCTTGCTATTGGTTCTAGATTTATTGGGTTGCTGATTTCGTTCTGAGTGGTGCCGGCTCAACCATATGCTGTCACACAAAACAATGCTTCCCCCGACGGAGAGTGGACGTGAGTCAAAAAGAAGAGCTGTTTCAAGCAATCGGCAAGGGAGACCTACCTGTCGTCAAGGCCATCATTGAATCAGATCCGCAACTCGCGGCCTCCAGAAATGAAAAGGGCCAGTCGGCAGTTTTGCTGGCTGTTTACAGCGGTCAACGAAACGTTCTCGATTTTCTACTTTCACAGAATTTAACACTCGAGCTGCACGAGGCCGCTGCGACTGGCCAACTCGCCCATGTCAAGCAAACTGTCGAAAGGTCTCCAGAATTGGCAAGCAGTTTTTCCCCCGACGGATTTCCCATCGCTGCGCTGGCTGCATTTCTCGGGCATCGCGATGTCACTGAATATTTGATCTCCAAGGGCGCCGACGTAAACGCTGTTTCGACGAATGGCAGTGGCTACACCGCTCTGACTGGAGCTGTCGCCAGCGGTCAAACAAATATCGTGGCGTATTTGCTCCAGCACGCAGCCGAGGTAAATTACCGCTACGGCCCCGGTTACTCTCCTTTGCTCACTGCCGCCGCAAACGGCCACCTCGAAATCGTCAAACTCTTGCTCGCTCATGGGGCCGATGCCCATGCCCGCACCAACGATCATCAGGATGCGCTTTCACTCGCCGTAGCGCGTAATCACAAGGAACTGGCTGAATATCTCAAAAGTTGAAGATCTTCGCGTTGGCCGGGCTACTCGACCTTAAAAGTGGACGAAGTCGCCAGCCTCGAATTCTTGGGCGGCGCAAGACAGTTCAACTTTGGAACAGAGCCGCGCCAATAGTTAAGTCGGAGTCGCATTCTCCCGGAATCGTTCAAGTGGAAGGGGAACTCCTTAGATTCACCGGCTTCTAGCACCCGTGCGGGACACTGGAATTTCTAGGTCACAGGAGTGCGGTATAGTTACCGTAAGGTAAGCTAGCCTTGGGTACTTGTTACTCCGTGTCAAATAATGGAGCTGCCAATGAGAACGTTTGCGCGAACGGTCAGCTTGAAGTTATTGCTTGTTGTGTGTGGCTCGTTTGCAATGTGTTCGTGCGCTTGGGGACAGGTACGAGATACGGCAACGCAGACGGAAGGCAGTATTACCGCTAAGGACGCTAAGGCACTTGAAGATGAATTGAAAACAAATGCTGACAATCTCACTGCACGGCAAGAGTTGATCAGTTACTATTTCCTGGAGGCGCTCACTTCCAAGGACCCAGCAATTCAGGAAAAACGAGAAAAGCATATTTTCTGGTTGATCGAACACTATCCGGAGTCTGAGTTAGCCGGTTCACCGGAATCAGGAATAATGCCGATGGGGCACTCCGGGAGTGCGGAAGGGTTCCAACATGGAAAACAGCTGTGGTTGCAGGAGGTAGAAAAACATCCGGACGACCGACGGATTCTACGCAATGCTGGGCAATTCCTGTACTTGTTTGATGGAAAGACAGGGCGGCGACTATTGGAAAAGGCATTGGCTCTCGATCCGAGCGACCCAGAAACCGCATCGAATCTGGCACAGTCCTATGAGCTAGAGCGGGTCTCCGTCAGTTCACCCGAAGAGAAAACATCTCTGGCACAGAAGGCAGTGTCGGTTAGAGAGCGCGCACTGGAAAATGCTGATACTGAGCAGAGGTTCTATGGGTTGGGAGCACTTGCTGTCTCAGCGTTCGAAGCTGGGGAAACATCCAAGGCTCAGCAATACGCATCTGAACTTTTGCAGTCGGCCCCAAAATTCAAGAAAGATTGGAACTACGGCAATGCTCTGCATGAGGGCAACGTAGTTCTTGGACGCATTGCGTTGGAGCGGAACGATGTCGCAGGGGCGAAAGAGCATCTGCTTGCTGCGGGTCAGACGCCCGGTTCCCCACAACTGGATTCTTTCGGCCCGGATATGAGGCTGGCGAAAGCGCTGATTGAAAAAGGTGAGCGTGAGGTTGTCCTTGCCTATCTCGAATCCTGCGGGAAATTCTGGAAGATGGATGGAGGCAAGTTGCAGGAATGGATGGCCACCATAAAGGGAGGCGGAACCCCTGATTTTGGTGCCAACTTACACTACTAGCATCGGCTAAAACATGGTTAGTTTGCTTACTAGACGACTACCTTATTTTCTGGCTCGGCCTGAAATGGAAGAAGCAGTACTCTCCGCTAGTGGTTAAGTCGCGCCCAATGAAGCGCTAGTTTCGTCAATCGTTAGGCCCGCACTGCAAGTAAATATTCGCCTGAGCTGCCTTGACGCTTCTCGCATCGCACCACTGAACCGGGAGGAAACTCCCAGGTTTCGTCTTCAGAGTCGCGGTCAGGAGTCGCGAGAAGCTCAAGCAAACCGTTGCCTAAATCCAGCGCTTCAGTTGGACGAGACACTTCTGTGCCTTCGTCAATCAAACGGACATAGATCGTTACTTTATTGGTCGCCATGGTTCACATCATTTGACGGTGTCATTGTAGCCGCAAAGGGCCAGGGAAAGGCGAGTTCGGCAACTAGACTGGGTTGAAATTCTCCATCAAACACCATGCCGGGTGTAGCACTTTTCCCGCTCCCATGGCTAGTCCCTCTTCGCGTTGACAGGCGAAGATAAAGCGACAATACTGACGAGCGATGATTGGTCAACTGCGTGGCCGTCTGTCAGACAAAAGGCCCAATCAAATTCTCGTTGATGTGGGTGGCGTGGGATATATCGTCGCAGTGCCGCTTTCTACTTACGCGGCGCTCGGCGAACTTCACACCGAAGTTACGCTGCTTATTCACACGCACGTGCGCGAGGATGCTTTCTCCCTTTTTGGTTTTGTTTCAGCGCGAGAAAAACACTTTTTTGAAATGCTTCTCTCGGCCTCCGGTGTTGGTCCCAGTCTCGCTCTGAAAATTTTATCCGGAATGAGCGTGGAAGAGCTCGTTCCGGCTATTCGTAACAGCGATCTGACCCGGCTCACCAAAATTCCAGGTGTGGGGCGCAAGACTGCCGAGAGAATGGTTGTCGAGCTGCGCGACAAATTGGACGCCGTCACCGTCGAAAAAGAGCGACCCGCGCCATCATCTCCGGCTGGAGTGGAAGCCGATGTTGTCTCTGCACTTGTAAATCTTGGCTACGACTTGCGGCTTGCAGAATCTTCGGTGGAAGATGCACGTAAAAGCGCCGGCGCGGCAAACTTTGAAAAGCTTCTTCGCGTATCTCTTCAGGCGCTCAGTAGCCCGAAAGCCAGGAAGAGCGTTGCCTAACCAATTCTCACAACTGGTTCAGCAAGAAATCGTGAAACTCTCGTGCGCTGACGTGAAACCAGTTTATCGAAATTCAAAAACGCGTACCGCGAGAATAGGGAGCGGCTCCGGCTATCTATCCTTCTGGGCGGCAAACGATAGATAGCCAGACGAAGACGATTGCCAGATCGGGCAAAACTTGACGATCGAGACTTGATCGCGAGCACGGAATGCAACGACGTTGGCGGAAAATATGTCCTAAAGCTGGGAATTGAACTCGGTTGGTCGGAAAGGTAATTCACCGGTCCGATGGCAGACGGAACTGCAAAGCGCATGGCACAGCACAAACAACCTGAGCGAATCGTCTCCGGAGCGCCGTTCGATGAAGACGCGCGCATCGAAGTCAGCGTCCGTCCCAAGACGCTCAACGAATACATCGGGCAAAAGCGCGTAAAAGAAAATATTCAGATCGCCATAGATGCTGCGCGCAGCCGCGGTGACGCGCTGGATCACGTGTTGCTCTATGGCCCGCCAGGACTCAGTAAAACCACACTCGCTCAAATCATCGCCAACGAGCTAAATGTCCCGATCAAGACCAGCGCCGGTCCACTTCTTGAACGCAAAGGCGATCTCACCGCAATTCTTACTTCTCTCGAGGCCAAGGAAGTTTTTTTCCTCGATGAGATCCATCGCCTGCAACCCGCAGTCGAAGAAGTTTTGTATCCAGCCATGGAGGATTTTCGCGTGGACCTGATCATCGGTCAGGGACCTGGCGCCCGCATTCATCCTTTCCCTTTGGGGCATTTCACACTCATTGGCGCAACCACCCGCGCGGGACTGATAACCGCGCCGCTTCGTTCGCGTTTCGGCATAGTTCATCGCCTGGATTTCTACGAGCCGGAAGATCTGCTCATCATTCTTCATCGCTCCGCGAAAATTCTAAATATCAAGCTGGATGAGGGCGGTGCCGAGGAAATTGCCCGCCGCTGCCGGGGGACGCCACGCATCGCCAACCGTCTTCTCCGTCGAGCGCGCGATTTCGCCGAAGTTCGCGCCGACGGCAAAATTACGCGCGAAGTTGCGCAAGAGTCGCTGCGCATGCTGGGCATCGACGAAAGTGGTCTCGACGAAGTGGACCGCAACCTCATGCTCGCGCTTCTCGATAAATACGCTGGCGGTCCCGTTGGCGTTGGCACTCTCGCGGCGGTGCTTGCTGAAGAAGAAGATGCCATCGAAGAAATGTACGAGCCTTATCTCATGCAAATTGGCATGATTGACCGTACACCCCGCGGCCGCGTCGCCACTGCGCGCGCCTACGAATATTTCAATCGCGAACAACCGCGCCGCCAGCCGCGGCTTTTCTGAACAAATGTTGTTCTGGCAGTCGACGCGGGTGCCTACGCCGAAACCTGGCCCTCCGAAGTTTTGTTGTGAATGTTTTCCTGCTCTAACCTAGGAGCAGAGTTCCACCCTGCAAATGGGTGGAGCTGCGAGGTCAGTTCATGAACCGGGTGATCCTACTTGCCAGTACGCTCTTGTGTGCGGCTGTAGCTGTCTGGGCGCAACAATCAACCATGACGGACGATGGAGGGCGTGTCCTGGCGCTCGAAAAGGCGTGGAATCACGCGCTGGAGGTGAAAGACGCCAAAGCGCTAGACATGCTTCTGGCGAATTCGCTGGTCTCCGTGGACATCGACGGCAGTGTTGCCAGTAAAGGAGAATTTCTGGCCAGCATCAAATCGCCGGACTATCAGCCTGCCCAAGTTGTCACGGAGCAAACCAATGTTCAGGTCTACGGCAACGCTGCCGTGGTGACCGGCACCTTCCGCGTGAAGGGCACGGAGAACAACAAGCCCTACGTCCGTCGCGAACGTTTTACTGACACCTGGATAAAATTCAACGAAACCTGGCAGTGTGTGGCCAGTCAGACGACCCTGATTCCGTCCAAATAATCCAGCCTTTCGGCCAACATTTGGCCCGTGCAACAATTGTTGCATTTCTCCTTTACCCCGCCCTCGTTTGATATATACTCGCGCCGTATTCTTGCTCGAACTTTTATAATTGAATCGGAAATCAGCAGGAGGCCTTTCGTGTGCTTACTTTTCAGACGTTTCGTTCTGACTTTAGTGGTCGTCACTTTCTCGAGCGTTTCTCTCCATGCGCAACAAACCGATGCAAAACTGCTTTTCAAGTTTCAAGAAGTAATGATTCCCGTACGCGACGGTGTTCATTTGCAAACCGTTATTATTGCCCCTGCTGACCAATCGGGCCCGCTCCCCATTCTGTTCCGCCGCACACCCTATGGCGTTCCCAGCAAGGCGCCTGAAACCATGCCGAACAATTGGATCGAATTGGCCAAAGACGGCTACATCTTTGTTATTCAAAACTTGCGGGGCCGCTTTAAGTCAGAAGGCAACTTTGATCTCACGTCGCAGGTAGACCTGACCAATCCGAAAGCCACCAATGAAACTACCGACGCTTACGACAGCATCGAATGGCTTCTGAAGAATGTCCCTAACAACAACGGAAAAGTCGGGATGTACGGCGTCTCCTACGACGGCCTGACCACCGGTCTTACCTTGCTGCATCCGCATCCCGCGCTCAAGGCCATCAGCGAGCAGGCGTCTCCCGTTGATCAGTGGATGAATGATGATTTCCATCGCTTCGGCGCTCTTCGCCAGAGCTATGCGTTCGAATATTCGGTCATGGAACAGTCGGACAAAAACGCCAACACCTACTTCAATTTCGAAACCTACGACGCCTACAGCTGGCACCTGAATCTGGGCCCGCTCTCCAACGTCAACGACAAATATCTTCACGGCAAGATTCCGTTCTGGAATTCCAACGTTGAACACCCCGACTATGACGATTTCTGGAAAAAAGAAGCCTGGGTCCGGCAGCTCCACGCTTCTACGGTTCCCAATCTGAATGTTGCTGGCTTCTGGGACCAGGAAGACCCTTGGGGTCCCTGGCAAATTTTCAAACATGCCGCAGAAAAGGATCCCGACCATACCAACTTGATGGTTGTCGGTCCTTGGTTCCACGGTCAGTGGCAGTCTCCCAAGGGGGACAGCCTTGGACTCCTGACCTTTGGGGGGCATGAAACCGCTCGCGAATTCCGCGAAAATATTCAAGCACCGTATTTCGCCTACTATCTGCATGGCAAAGGCGAAAAGCCAAACTGGCAGGCCACCACGTTTCAAACCGGTTCAAATGGCTGGCACACTTACGCAACATGGCCGCCAAAAGAATCCCACTCGACAAATCTCTATCTGCACACTGACGGCACACTCTCCTTCACAGCGCCGGCAGCAAACGAAAAGCCTTACCGCGAATACGTTTCCGATCCTGCGAACCCCGTACCATACCGGCCACGGCCCATTTCTCCAACCTATCCCGCGCCCGACTGGCGCACGTGGGAAGTTGCCGACCAACGCTTCGTCGATAACCGTACCGATGTCTTGACGTACAGCAGCACGCCGCTCGATCATGACGTCACGATCACCGGCCCGCTTTCGGCAGCACTGTTCGCTGCGACCTCCGGAACCGACAGTGACTTCGTTGTAAAGCTCATCGACGTCTTCCCCGAAGATTTTAAAAAGGATGAAAAAAGCGAGGACGAAGAGCGAGCGAAGGCTGGCGACTACGCGAAATCGCTTAACGGCTACGAACTCCCGATTGCCATGGAAATTCGCCGCGGTCGTTACCTCGACAGCTTTGAAAAGCCTCACGCACTAAAGGCCAATGAAGCACGCGAGTGGGACGTTGCTTTGCGCGACCACGACCACGTCTTCCAGAAAGGTCATCGCATCATGGTGCAAATCCAGTCGACGTGGTTTCCGCTGATTGACCGCAACCCACAGAAATTTGTGCCCAGCATCTATAAAGCGGTCGCTTCCGACTATGTGCCCGCCACCCAGCGCGTATATGGTTCGGCCACGATGCCATCGCACTTGGTTCTGCCGATCGTTCCATAGCCAGGAATATTCGGATAGTCAACCGCCGATGGTATGGAAACCGCAGCGTTTTACCAGCGATGCAAACCGGCTATCAGCGCGCAAAGAATCCCACTTGGGATCAACCGGCAAAAATATGAGGTGCACATCACGCACCTCATAGGCTTTTTCCAGCCACTCAAATGCCGCGTCGCCCTGGCCCAGCCCCGCATGAATCAGCGCTAGCGCATAGGGCGGCACGTACCGTTCGCGCGATATCCCTTCTAGCGTGTTCAAAACTTCCATAGCCTTGTCCACGCGCCCGAGCTTTCCGAAAAAATAGCCGCGCAGCGCAAATGCCTTGCTGTTTCCGCCGCTCAGCCGCGCAGCACTATTCAGCGATTCCAGCGCCAATTCGGTATGGCCCAGCTGCAGTTGCACCTGACCGAGCTGAAAGTGGCCAATCCAGAAATCCGGATCAACTACGATTGCTTGCCGTGCAAATTGAATCGCCGCGGAATAATCCCCCGCAATAAAAGCCAGATAAGCAGAAAGCGCCTGATGCACGGCCAGGAGAGGATCGATTTCCCGGGCGCGCCGCATGGCTGCCTGGGCTTCTGAATGTCTCCCCATATGTCCCAACACAATCCCCAGCATGCGATGCGCAAGGTGATAATTCGGATCGAGTTCAATTGCTTTGCGATGCGCGGATTCGGCAGCCAGCCAGTCCCAGGCGAACCAAAAATTCACAAGCGCCCAGGATGTTTGCGCTTCGGCGAGATTGGATTCCGCCGCGACCGCGTGCGCCGCCGCTTCCTTCGAACGGTTCCATGCCGGAATCGAAGGCGCGTCGCCATTGATGGGACTGGCCGAAATGGCATCGGCAATTCCTGACCACGCCAATGCATAGTCTCCATCCAGTTGGGTGGCCTGCGTAAAGTAATCGATCGCCCGCTTGGTAGTTGGCGGCGTGAGTTGATACCAATAGTGGCGGCCGCGCAGATACAAATCATACGCTTCCGCATTCTTAGTGTGGCGCCGCGCTAACGACAACATTCTCTCAGGCGACA
>Ga0193726_1000207_pt1 | contig 80491 bp, 69 predicted proteins | sample H2c1metaG_FD_144928 | JGI IMG/M metagenome (GOLD analysis project Ga0193726, IMG submission 144928) | Soil microbial communities from a riparian zone of the East river system, Colorado, United States - H2c1 | ecosystem: Environmental > Terrestrial > Soil > Riparian zone | place: USA: East River... | reverse complement strand
AGGCCAGTCTTGCATCAATCCGCGCATACGAACGTCCCTCCGATTGTGTTAGCTCTTTGTCATGAAGTTTAGCGCGGCAAAAGCAAGCCGAAAATGGCCTTGTCGCAGCACGGGATGCGACAAACGGCCAATGGTTACCGCCGCCGTGCTGCTGCTGGTGCTCGGCGCGCTGCCCGAACCGGCTGCGGCGCGCAGGTCAGGCGCATGGTCGCAGGGGCCCTGGAACGGCCTGTTTCAGGACTCTCGACCGAAGCGGCGCCGCGCCGCCACTTCCGCGGCCGTACCATTGCCGAAGCCCCGTCCTGCTGAGGCGCCCGCGATACCCGAGGGGGCTAAACCGGCTGAGGCCGCCAAGCCCAATGAGGCCGCAAAACCTGCCGCGGAACAGGCGCCGCCGCCGCCCTCGGCCTGCCGGCTGGCGCTGACCGAGGCGATCGCGATCGCACCCAGCATTCCCGCCATCAGCGGTCCCGGCGGCTGCGGCGGCGGCGACCTGGTCCGGCTCGAGGCCGTGGTGCTGCCGGACAACAAGCACGTCGCGGTAAAACCGGCGGCGATTCTCCGCTGCGCCATGGCCGCGGCGCTCGCGGACTGGGTGCGCACCGATATGGCGCCATTCGCGCAAAGCCTCGGCACCTCGTTAAGCGACCTCGACAACTTCGACTCGTTCGAATGCCGCGGCCGCAACCGCGTCGCCGGCGCCAAAATGTCCGAGCACGGCCGCGCCAATGCGCTCGATGTCCGGGCGCTGAAATTCGCCAACGGCCAGTCGCTGTCGCTGACCGACCGCACGATAGCGCGCGAGCAGCGCGAGGCGGTGCTGCATTCGGTATGCGCGCGCTTCACCACGGTGCTGGGGCCGGGATCGGACTGGTATCACGAGGACCACATCCACCTCGATCTCGCTGAGCGGCGCGGCGGCTACCGCATTTGCCAGTGGAACGTCTACGATCCGATGCCGGCGGTCGCGCCGTTGCTGCCGGCCGGGCGCCCGGAGGACGCGCCGCCGCGCGAAGTCGCCGCGAAACCGGACGCCGTGAAGCCTGGTGCAGCGAAGCATGATGCGGCGGAGCCCGATGCGGAAGCGGAGCCCGTTCCGCAGCCAAAACCGCGGCCAACAAAAAAGCGCCGGCGAGCCGGCGCTTTTTGAAAATGCTTACGAGCGTCATGCGCGGGCTTGACCCGCGCATCCATCGCTCTTCACGAGAGTCTTTCGAAGCAGATGGATTGCCGGGTCAAGCCCGGCAATGACGCAGCAAGCGATCGCTTACTGCATCACCATGTTGCCGCCGCCCTGCAGCGCCATCGCCGAGTTGAACGGCGAGTCGCCGTGCTTCGGCTCTAGCACCACCACGATGGCGCCCATCTTGACCCGGTTATACAGGTCGATCACGTCCTCGTTGGTCATCCGGATGCAGCCGGAGGAAATCGACGCGCCGATATATTCCGGCTGGTTGGTGCCGTGAATCCGGAACAGCGTGTCCTTGCCGCCGGAGTAAAGATAGATCGCGCGCGAGCCCATCGGATTGTCCGGACCGGGCGCCACGAAGGTCGGCACGCCGAGCCGCGAAATCTCGCTCTTGGTCGGATGCCACGGCGGCCACTCGGTCATGCTGCCGACCTTGGCGATGCCGGACCACGCCATGGCTTCCTCGCCGACGGTGATGCCGTAGCGGATCGCCTTGCCGCCATCCTGCACGTAATAGAGATAGTGATTGTCGGAATCGACCACGATCGAGCCGGGCGCTTCCTTGCGGTGATATTCGACGATGGCGCGGCGGAAGGCTTCCGGCACCGGGGTTTTCACATAGGAAACCTTGGCCAGCAGTTCCTTGTCGCGCGGCTTGAAACTGGTCTGGTTGGTGGCTTCAAAGGTCGTCCCTTGCATGCAGCCCGATAGCATCAGGCCCGCAGCCAGAAGTCCGAGTTTTGTTTTCAGAGACGACATTTTTTTGTTCCAGTCGAAGACCCTGCGTTTCCGGCGCCAACCATGCACCGCAAACGCGACGATTCCATTAAGCCGATTATCGCTGAAATCGGTCATAATTCCAGCACTTACACGCCCGTCCCGCGCTGCGGCGGCATTCCTGTGGCATTTCTGCCGCAACTTTTCCGGCTTCCGCTGCGTTTTTAAGCAAACTGCGATGATCCGCCGAATGATCGCCATCTCTCCGCCACCTCATCGCCGCAAATATGGTTAGCGGCGGGTTAACGGCGTGGCGAAGGGCTTGCCAGAATCGAGGGAATTGGAGCACTGCAGAGGTGTCTTGTTGCCAAGGCATTCTTGCGTAACCGTTTCGGAGTTCCTGCATGCTTTCGATCTTCGCTCCATCGGCCTTCGCGCTGAAGAAAGTCGAGCCGGCCGACCTCGCCGCGTTGCCGGACAGCGCGGTGTGGATCGATCTGGTCAAGCCGACCGCGGAGGAGGATCGCGCGGTGGAGCGGCTGGCGGGCATCGCGGTGCCGACCCGGGAAGACATGCAGGAGATCGAGATTTCGAGCCGGCTCTATGTCGAGAACGGCGCGCGCTATATGACCGCGACCCTGATGTGCGGCACCGATACCGGCACGCCGCGGATCACGCCGGTGACCTTCATCCTCTCCAACCATCGCCTGGTGACGGTGCGCTACGACCTGCCGAAGCCGTTCATGCTGGTGGAGAACAAGCTGGCGCGGGGCTGCGCCCCCGGCATCACCGGCGAGACCGTGCTCTTGGAATTGCTGGATGCCGTGATCGACCGCTGCGCCGACATCCTGGAGCGCGCCGGCGCCGATATCGACCAGGTCAGCCACGATATTTTCGAGCCCGAGGGTGCGTCGCGCAGCGGCCAGGCCAAGCGCTATTCCGACATCCTGATTCAGATCGGCCGCAAGGGCGACCTCACCTCGAAAGTTCGCGAGAGCCTGGTCTCGATCGGCCGGCTGGTCGCCTTCCTGTCGGCGTCGGTGGAGGGCGTGAAATGGTCGAAGGAAATGCGCGAGCAGCTGAAAACCATGCAGCGCGACGTGTCCTCGCTCAGCGATCACGCCTCCTATCTCTCCAACAAGATCACCTTCGTGCTCGACGCCATGCTCGGCGTGGTCAACCTCGAACAGAACAACATCATAAAACTGTTCTCGGTGATGGCGGTGGTCCTGATGCCGCCGACCCTGATCGCTTCGGTCTACGGCATGAATTTCAAGATCATGCCAGAGCTGGAATGGCCGCACGGCTATCCCTTCGCGCTGATCATGATGCTGCTGGCGGCGATCGGGCCGTATGTGTTTTTCAAGTGGAAGAAGTGGTTGTAGAACCCGATCTCAATTGTCGTCACCGCGAAAGCGGCGCCTCTTCTCGGCCGTCATCCTGAGGAGCGCCGTCTTCGGCACGTCTCGAAGGATGGCCCAGGGCGGTCAGGATGACGGTGGAGTTTGTCGGCGCCGCCGTTCATCAACATTAAATCTGCATGGATACTTATCCCCGTCCCCAAAACCTCCCTTATGTTGATCGCGTCCTGTCCAACGAGGGCGCTTTCTAGGGGCGCTCCTGTAGGACAGAACGAGAGCGGGCCGGAACGGGGAAACCCGGACCGGCCGATGGACTGGTGGCAAAAGGTGGAGCGCCGGGAGGTGCCGCGCCCTACGTCACTGGGCGCGCGCGGCTGGCGTTATCAGCTGCGCTGAGGCGACGCCTTCGCCTCAGGGGTGCTACGTTATTGCACCCCGGCGCCTCCCGCCGCTCCACCCGCCGGCGCGGTTCGCCGGCGAGGAGTTACTGGCAAACCTCGGACGCATTGCGCCGCGAGAATGCGGAAGGCTGGCTGTTTGAAAGTTAGAAGTCGCGATGCGCACAAGCGTGCAACGGTCGCAGCCGTCATCGCCCGGCTTGACCGGGCGACCCAGTATTCCAGAGCGCTGGTGATAAATCGCAAAGCCTCTGGAATACTGGGTCCCCGCTTTCGCGGGGACGACAGTGTGCCCCGCCACAATTTCTCCCGTAAAATTTGAGCGGTGCGCTGAACGTTTGAGCGAAACTTGTCTGCCATAACGTTGTCTCACGCCGCGAGGACAGCAATGGTTGAAAAAGTCATAACGCCCGGCCGCAACGTCGTTGATTTCGCACGCTATCAACAGGGACGTAAAATCGGCGCCGCCAAGGCGCTTAAGGCGTCCGCGCGGACCTGCCGGCATTGCGGCGCCGCACTTGGCGAGGGCGAGTTCGACGAGGAGTGCTCGAGCGCGGGCTTCACCATCGAGGCGCCGCGGCTGCGTGAAAGCCTGCGCAAGTTTGTCGCGGAGTGAGTTGCGCCCTTCGTCATTGCGAGCGGAGCGAAGCAATCCAGCGGAAGAAAGAACTGGATCGCTTCGTCGCAAGCGCTCCTCGCAATGACGGTGGTTATGGATTCCGGGTTCGCGCTTCGCGCGCCCCGGAACGACGAGCGCTACACATGCTGCCCGCCATTGATGTGAATCTCCGCGCCATTCACATACGAACTGGTCTCCGTGCACAGCACGTAGATGATCTTGGCCACCTCGTCCGGTGTGCCCAGGCGATGCAGCGGGATCTGCTGGTCGACGATTTTCTCGGTGCCCGGCGACAGGATCGAGGTGTCGATCTCGCCCGGCGCGATCGAATTGACGCGAACGCCGAAGCGGCCGAAATCCGAGGCCATCTCGCGGGTCAATGACGCCAGCGCCGCTTTCGAGGTCGCATAGGCCGCGCCCGCGAACGGATGCACCCGCGAGCCCGCGATCGAGGTGACGTTCACCACCGAGCCCTTGGCGGCCTTCAGCTCCTCGAGCAGTCCGCGCGCCATCATGATCGGCGCGAAGAAGTTGACCCGGAACACGTGGCTCCAGGTATCGACGTCGGTGTCGATCGAGCCCATGCGCTTGCCGCCTTCGGCCTTCGGAGAGATCGCGGCGTTGTTGACCAGCGCGTGCAGTTCGCCGCCTTCGAGCCGCTCGCGAATTTCGGCGATGGCGCGCGCGGTGTCGTCATGGTCGGCGAGATCGACCTGGATGTGATCCTCAGGGCCTGCGCCCCACGGGCATTGTTCGGGAAACGGATGCCGCGAGCAGGTCAGCACGCGCCAGCCGGCCGAGGAGAAGCGGATCACCGTGGCATGGCCGATGCCGCGGCTGGCGCCGGTGAGCAGCAGCGTGCGCCGCGGCGCGTTGGGATCGTGCGTTGGCGCAGCGCCAGTCCGCGGCTTCGCCTTGTCCGGCGTCATGGATAGAGCCTCGTCTTGGCCCAGCTGCTAGCGGGCGCATCGCGGCGGAATTCGATGCGGTCGTGCAGGCGGAACGGGCGATCGTGCCAGAACTCGAATTGAGCGGGTGTGAGGCGCCAGCCGCTCCAGCCCGCAGGGCGCGGCACCTCGCCGACGATGTGCTTGGCCGCAGCTAAAGCGATCGCCTGCTCGAACGCAAAGCGGCTTTCCAGCGGCTGCGATTGCTTGCTGGCCCAAGCCCCGATCTGCGCCTGCTTCGGCCTCGTGGCGAAATAGGCGTCAGCCTCTTCCGCGGTGACCGGCGACACGTTGCCGCGGATGCGGACCTGCCGGCGCAGCGACTTCCAGTGAAAAAGTAACGCGGCCTTAGGATTTGCGGCGAGTTCGCGGCCCTTGGCGCTGGCGATGTGGCTGTAAAACACGAAACCGTCGGCGTCATAGCCCTTCATCAACACCATTCGCACGTCGGGCAGGCCTGACGCATCGACGGTCGCCAGCGACATGGCGTTGGGATCGCTGGGCTCGGACTTGCATGCATCGGCAAACCATTCGGCAAACAGCGCAAAAGGTTCCTGGGCCTCGGTGAAATCACCGGACGTTAACTGAGTTGGGTGTTTGATGTCGGTCGTGTCGGTCATTGCCGGAGTTTCTCGAGTTGCGTCCCGCGGTTCAGAGCGCTTTGTGGTCGGAGCGGCGTCCAAGCCTATATAGGGCATGGGCGCGCGTTGGCCTATCGGCGATCGGCCCCGCGGGAACCGTGCTCACATTGATTCTAATCGGCTCCGGCTCGGGCGGCTGCAGCCTGTCGCGGACCGACGGCGCCTTCGCCAGGATGGAAGACAACGAGGCAACCGCCTCGATCAGCTCCAAGCAGGCCGACAAGGCGCCGACCGACAGCGATCTCGCCTTTGCCCGCAATGCCGCCTCCGACGTGCTGACCAAGGGCGGCAAGGATTTCAGCCAGCCCTGGGAAAACCCCGAAACCGGCGCGCGCGGCTCGGTGACGCCGATCGCCGCCGCCTATTCGGCGGACGGACGCACCTGCCGCGATTTTCTGGCGAGCTATGTCAATGGGCGGTCGGAAAGCTGGCTGCAGGGCGGCGCATGCAAGTCCGATCACGGCCAATGGGAAATTCACACCCTAAAACCGTGGAAAAAAGGCTAAGCTTCGGGCACCATCGAGTCCCGTTGCAAAAATGCCACTGGCACCCCAGATGAAGCCGAGGGGCTGTCGGCCCATCAGAGTTTTGAATTCCCTTGAAGGAGACGTGACGGATGCGCGACCCCTATGAGGTCTTGGGGGTGCAGCGGGGCGCCAGCGCTGCGGCGATCAAGAGCGCCTATCGCAAGCTTGCCAAGAAGCATCACCCCGACGCCAACAAGAACGATCCGAAATCCGCGGCGCGTTTCTCCGAAGTGAACTCGGCCAACGAGATCATCGGCGACGAGACCAAGCGCAAGCAGTTCGATCGCGGCGAGATCGACGCCGAGGGCAAGCCGCGCTTCCAGGGCTTTGGCGCGGGCGATCCGCGGCGCGGCGCATCGCCCGGCGGCGGTTTTGAATCCTTCAGCTTCCGCACCGGTGGCGGGCCGGGGGGCGGCTTCGAGGGCGGCGCCGGTTTCGAGGACATTCTAAAGAGCATGTTCGGCGGCGGCGCCGGCGGTGCGCGTGGCGGCGCGCAGACCTTCGACGAGAGTCCGTTCGGTGCGGATCTCGATCTCAGCGTCGCCGTGACGGTATCGCTGGAAGAATCGGTCAACGGCGGCGAGAAGCGGGTCCGGCTGCCGACCGGGAAGGAACTCAACGTCAAAATTCCGGCCGGCGTTACAGCGGGCCAGCAGATCAGGGTGAAAGGGCAGGGCGAAACCGCCCCCGGCCATCGCCCCGGCGATCTGTTGATCACCGTCAGCATCGCCCCGCATGCGTTCTTTAAAGTGGACGGCAGCGATCTCAGGGTCGATCTGCCGATCACGCTGTATGAGGCGGTGCTCGGCGGCAAAGTTCGCGTGCCGACCTTGAACGGCGCGGTCGAACTGTCGATCCCGAAGAACACCTCGAGCGGGCGCACGTTCCGTCTGAAGGGCAAAGGCCTGCCGAAAGCCGGCGGCGCGTCAGGCGACCTGTTCGTCACGCCGCGCATCATGCTGCCCGACGGCAACGATGCCGAACTCGAAGCGCTGATGCAAAAGTGGCGTGACGGCCACCCGTATAATCCGCGCAGCGATCTGGGGTAGCTCGGTCTCGTGTCCCGGACGCGGTGTGGCATTCTTCATGCCGCTCCGCAGAGCCGGGACCCCGCTTTAGCGAAGATAGCTGGGCCCCGCTCTGCAGCGCACCGCTTCGCAAGAGCTACGCCATAGCGTGTCGAAGACGCGCGTAAACGCGCTTATGGCGCTGCGTCCGGGGCAAGAGGCTCATCCCCCCTTCTTCTCCGTCTGATCATACACCAGCCGCGCGACCTGGTGCAGCCGGTCCTTGTCGATCGGACCGCTCAGCACATAGCCGACGCCGTCTTCGGACCAGTACATCGCGCCGCTGTTCTCGGCGGCGGTGTAGCGCATCTGCGCGGTCTCGGTTTTTGCGCGCGAGGTGTAGAGCGTGAAGCGTTCGCCGGTCGGGCTTTCATACATCAGGAACGACGCAGGTCCGGTGGGTCCGGGCAGCAGCCGGCCGCCGACCAGCTTCAGTCCGGTCGCGCCCAGTTCCGGTGCGCGAACATCCCAGCCGCAGCGCTTGGTCAGCCACTGCTGCAGATGCGCGCGCTCGCTGCCCGGCACTTCGACAGGGTGACGAACCTCGACCACATAGAGCTTGTGCGCATCGAGCGCATCGACCGTCAAATTCTGGAACGCCGACGGCGAAGCCGCCGCGCCATGCGCCATCCAGCCGACGCCGCCGCCGGCGATGAACGCCACCAGGGATGCTGCGATCGCGCCGGCCATCCATTTACGCGGCTGCCGCGCCAGCCGCTCGATCTCGAGCCGCCTCGGCACCGCCTCGTCCGCAACAGAGTCATAGCGTGCATGCAATGCCTCCGCCATCGCGCGCCACGATTGCACCCGCGCCGCATCGTCAGGATGCATCGTCAGCCAGGCTTCGACATCGCCGCGCCGCTCCGCCGGCAGCTCGTTGTCGATGTAAGCGTGCAATTCGTCTTCGGTGACGGGAATATTTTGGTTCGTCATTGTCTTAGTCTCTGTCCAATCCTGATCGTTCTGTATGCATAATGCTTGCCATCATTTCACTCTGCGAAGTGCCGGGCGTTCGCCTTCGAGGCACGCTTTGACATGGGCACGGGCGCGGGCGAGCCGCGACATCACGGTGCCGATCGGCACGCCCTGGATGTCGGCGACCTCGCGGTAGCTCAGTCCCTCCAGCATCACCAGCAGCAGCACCGAGCGCTGATCCTCCACCAGCGTCGCCAGCGCACGCGCGATGTCGCGGCCTTCCGCCTCGGTGCCGCTGGCGTCCGGGTTGTTTTCCAGCAGCGGCGTGAACTGCGGACGCCGCGCCAGCGAGCGGCGGCGGTTGCGGTTCAGATTGGTCAGGATGGTGTAGAGCCAGCTCCTGATGTCGCCGCCGAGAAACAGCCGCTCCGAACGCAGCGCCCGCACCAGCGTGTCCTGCACCAGATCGTCGGCGATATCGGCGTCGCGCGCCAGCGCCCGCGCATAGCGGCGCAGTGCCGGGATCATGGCTTCAACGTCGTCGCGAAACGCAGTCATCCGAACCTGGTCCTGAAGCTTGTCGAGGTGGACGTTCGATAACGCCGGTGTTGCGAACGCCCTGCATAACATAACACCGAAATGACGGGACTATTCCGTCAATGTTGTAGCGCGAAACGCCTCTGTTGTGCGCAGATTTGGGGTGTACCAAGGCCAGGTGCTGGTGTACGCCGACAAGGTAGTTCAATCGGACAGGAAACGGGAATGGTCGATCATTCAGGCCTGATGCAGGGCAAGCGCGGGGTGGTTCTCGGCGTCGCCAACAGCCGCTCGATCGCATGGGGCATCGCCAAGGCCTGCCGCGCGGCGGGCGCGGAGATCGCGCTGACGTGGCAGGGCGATGCGCTGAAAAAGCGCGTCGAGCCGCTGGCCAGGGAGCTCGACGGGCTGCTGCTTGGGCACTGCGATGTCACCGATCCCGCCACCATCGACGCGGTATTCGACGTGCTGAAGGAAAGGTGGGGCAGAATCGATTTCGTCGTCCACGCCATCGCATTCTCCGACAAGGACCAGCTCGATGGCCGCTATATCGAGACCACGGCGGATAACTTTTCGAAGACCATGCTGATCAGTTGCTATTCGCTGACCGCAATCGCCCAGCGTGCCGAAAAACTAATGACCGATGGCGGCTCGATTCTGACGCTGACCTATTACGGCGCCGAAAAATGGATGCCGCATTACAATGTAATGGGCGTCGCCAAAGCAGCGCTGGAAGCCAGCGTGCGCTATCTCGCAGCCGACATGGGCGCCAACAACATCCGCGTCAACGCGATTTCGGCGGGGCCGATCAAGACGCTCGCGGCATCCGGCATCGGCGACTTCCGCTACATTTTGAAATGGAACGAATACAATTCGCCGATGCGCCGCACCGTGACAATAGAAGAGGTCGGCGACAGCGCGCTGTATCTGCTGTCGGACCTGTCGCGCGGCGTCACCGGCGAGGTGCACCACGTCGATTCCGGCTATCACGTCGTCGGCATGAAGCGGCCCGATGCGCCGGACATCTCGCTCAGCAATTCGTTGGCGAAGGAATAGTTGCCGGAAGCGATGTCTGCGCCGACCATCTACTACATGCGCCACGGCGAAACCGATTGGAACGTCGAAGGCCGCCTGCAGGGCGGCATTGACACGCCGCTGAATGAGCTTGGACGTACGCAAGCCGCGCATGCCGGACGTATCCTTGCAAATCTGTTTGTGCGCGACGGCCGCGCAGCTTCGAGCCTCGCCTACGTCGCGAGCCCGCTGCAGCGGGCCTGCAGCACCATGGATATTGTACGCGCCGAGCTGAAGCTGCCGCCCGGCGGCTACGCGCTCGACGATCGCTTGCGCGAAATCGGCTACGGCCATTGGGAAGGCTCGACGCTGGCGCAGGCGCGAGTCTCGCATCCCGAACTTTACGCAAGCCGCGAACGCGACAAATGGGGCGCGCTGCCGCCGGGCGGCGAGAGCTATGCCTCGGTGCAGATCCGGATGCGCGACTGGTACGATTCGTTGAAGGCCGACACCGTCGCGGTGGCCCACGGCGGCACCGCGCGGGCGTTAATGGTGGCGCTCGAGATCGAAACGCCGGCCAGCGCCTCCGGTTTGTATATCGAGCAGGGCGTGGTTTATGTGTTCAGCAATGGCGGGGTGACGAAGTATAGTTAAGTTGCGATTTTCGCGACTTCTCGCTACGACAAGTAGCGATTTTGCTACTTCGGAAAAACAATGTCCTTCAACACCTTCGGCCACATGTTCCGGGTCACGACCTTCGGCGAGAGCCACGGGGTCGCGATCGGCTGCGTGGTCGATGGCTGCCCGCCGCAACTGCCGCTGACGGTGGAGGATATTCAGCACGATCTCGACCGCCGCCGCCCCGGGCAGTCGCGCTTCACCACCCAGCGCCAGGAGGCTGACGCGGTGAAGATTCTGTCCGGTGTGATGGCGCATCCGGACACCGGCGTGCAGGTGACGACCGGCACGCCGATCGCGCTCCTGATCGAAAATACCGATCAACGCTCGAAGGACTATTCCGACATCAAGGACAAGTTTCGTCCCGGCCATGCCGACTTCACCTACGAGGCCAAATACGGCCTGCGCGATTATCGCGGCGGTGGCCGCTCCTCGGCGCGCGAAACCGCGACGCGCGTCGCCGCCGGCGCCATCGCCCGCAGAATCGTGCCCGGCATGACCGTGCGCGGCGCTTTGGTGCAGATGGGGCCGCACAAAATCGATCGCGACAAGTGGGACTGGGACGAGATCGGCCGCAATCCGTTTTTCTGTCCCGACAAGGACAAAGCCGCGTTCTTCGAAGGCTATCTCGACGATATCCGCAAGCGCGGGTCGTCGATCGGGGCGGTGATCGAGGTGATCGCGGAGGGCGTCCCGGCGGGACTGGGCGCGCCGATCTACGCCAAGCTCGACGGCGATCTCGCCGCGGCGCTGATGAGCATCAACGCGGTCAAGGGCGTCGAGATCGGCGCAGGCTTTGGCGCCGCGGAATTGTCCGGCGAAGGCAACGCCGACGAGATGCGGATGACCAATCACGGACCGACCTTCCTGAGCAATCATGCCGGTGGCATCTTGGGCGGCATCTCGACCGGGCAGCCGGTGGTGGCGCGCTTCGCAGTCAAGCCGACCTCATCGATCCTGTCGCCGCGCCGCACCGTGGATCGCAAGGGCGCCGATACCGATATCCTCACCAAGGGCCGTCACGACCCCTGCGTCGGCATTCGCGCGGTGCCGGTTGGCGAAGCGATGATGGCCTGCGTGCTCGCTGATCATTTTTTGAGACACCGCGGACAAGTCGGGTAAAATTTCCGTTCGACAAGGCCGTCGCGAATTCGCAGGCCAGATTGCAAGGCGCTTTGTTATGCCGGCCGTTGAACTCAGAGAGATTATCGATTGGCTCATCGACGGCGCGCGCTCGGCGCCGAATCCGGCTGCGCTGCTTGCGCAAACCTGCGAGCGGCTGGTTGCGGCGGGCGTGCCGTTGTGGCGCGTCGGCGCCTTCGTCCGCACGCTGCATCCGGACGTTCTGGGGCGCAATTTTATCTGGCGGCCGGGCGCGGAGGTGGTCGTCGGTACTGCCACATACGACATGCTGGATTCGCCGGAATTCACCAGCAGCCCGCTGGCGATCGTATTTCGCGACGGCGTTGAGGTTGGATACCGGATGGACGATCCGGAAAGCCGGCGCTTTCCTTTTTTCGATGATATGCGCGCCGAAGGCGTTACCGGCTATATCGCGCTGCCAATCCGTTTTACTGACGGCACGGTCCACGCCTCGAGCTGGAGCACCAAGCAGCCGGGTGGCTTCACCGATGCGCAGCTTGCAGCGCTTAGGACTCTCATCGTTCCGTTCTCGCGGCTCGGCGAAATCTTCGCGCTGCGGCGGACCGCGACGACCCTGCTCGAAACCTATGTCGGGCACAGGCCCGGCGAACGCATCCTGGCCGGCCAGATCAGGCGCGGCCACACCGAGACGATGAATGCGGCGATCTGGCTCTCGGACCTGCGCGGATTCACGCGGTTGTCCGATCGCCTGCCGTCGGAGATCGTGGTCGATATTCTCAACCGATACTTCGATTGCCAGGTCGAGGCGATCACCCGGCGCGGCGGCGAAGTGCTGAAATTCATGGGCGATGGCCTGTTGGCCGTATTTCCGGTGGCGGGGGATGACAGCAACGCCGCCGAGATTTGCAATCAGGTTCTCGAGGCGGTCCATGAATGCCGCGCCAGCGTGGGCGCCCTGACCTATTCCGAAGGCGGACACACCGTCGAACAATTTCGCTTCGGCCTCGCGCTCCATATCGGCACGGTGCTCTACGGCAACATCGGCGGCGGAAACCGGCTCGACTTCACCTGCATCGGGCCCGCGGTCAACCTCGCCGCCCGGCTGGAAAAAATCGCCAGCAACCTGCAGCGCACGGTGGTTGCTTCCGCGAGTTTCGCCGAGGTGTGCGGGGCCGGAAGCTGGACCGATCTCGGCGAGTTTCCGATCGCCGGGTTTTCCAAGGCGGAACGGGTTTATGGGCTGGCGGATGAGGAGTCGCTGACGTCGTAGCCGTCATTGCGAGCGAAGCGAAGCAATCCAGAGGCCGCGAGAAGGACTGGATTGCTTCGTCGCTGGCGCTCCTCGCAATGACGGCTGCTATTCCTCCGGCTCCGTCGTGAACAGCAGCGGATAGCCCTTGGCGCGGCCGGCGTCGGTCGCCCGGGTCGCCTTGGTTTCGGCGACGTCCCTGGTAAAAACGGCGACGACGCAGACGCCGCGCCGATGCGCGGTGATCATCACCTTGTGGGCCTGATCCTCGGTCATGCGGAATTCCGCCTTCAGGACCGTGACGACGAACTCGCGCGGCGTGAAGTCGTCATTGACAAGAATGACCTTGTGCAGCTTAGGCCGTTCGGTTTTGGTTTTGACCTTGGTGCGGGGTTTGACGACGGGTTCGATCATTCCGGCGGCAGCTCCTGACGTTTTCGGGACTTTCCGGCCAGAATACAGCCTCCCGGCCTGCGGCGAAACTGGTGCTGCGCGGCGGTTTTCCTGAAATTAGGGCGTCCGGCCACTGACCTGAATGTGAAGGACAACGCATGTTCGTGCTTTTCGCAGACCGCGTTGCGTGTCACCATCGGCGACAGATGACCGGAGGGCCGCTATGCGCTGGTGTGTCTCGATCGGAGCCGTGCTTGTCGCGGGAGCGATATTAGGGGGTGACGTCGCCGGCATTGCCGCGCCGAACCCCGGACGACTGGCTGACAAGGAGACTGTGCCGTCGGTCGATGTCGAACTGGTACTCGCCGTCGATGTCTCCTATTCCATGGACATGGACGAACTCGCGATCCAGCGCGAGGGTTATGCGCAGGCCATCGTCTCGAAGGAGTTCTTGCAGGCGCTGAAGACCGGCCCGAACGGCAAGATTTCGGTGACCTATTTCGAGTGGGCGGCGTCGAGCGACCAGAAGATCATCATTCCCTGGCGGGTGATCGACGGCCCCGAAACGGCGGATGCGGTCGCCAACGAAATCATGAAAACGCCGATTCGCCGGGCGTCACGCACCTCGATATCAGGCGCGATCAATTTCGCCATGCCGCTGTTCGAGGAAAACCCATTCCGGGGCTTGCGCCGCGTCATCGATATTTCCGGCGACGGCCCCAACAACAACGGCCTGCCGGTCACCGGCGCGCGCGATGCCGCGATCGAAAAGGGCATCACCATCAACGGCCTGCCGATCATGGTGAAGGAGCCGTCCTATTCGACCATGGATATCGACAATCTCGATTTCTACTACGAGGACTGCGTGATCGGCGGCCCCGGCGCCTTCGTGGTGACGATCAAGGACCGCGAGAAATTCAAGGAAGCGATCCGCACCAAGCTGGTGCTCGAAGTCGCGAACCGAATGCCGGCGCGGCGCATCATTCCGGTCGCCGACAAAGAGCCGCGGGTGTCCTGCATGATCGGTGAGAAAATCTGGCAGGACCGGTGGGGAAGATAGCGCCGTACACCGCAAACGTGCCCCGGACGCAGTGCAGCGCGCCGTGCTTCGCGGCGTGGTGCGCTGCAGAGCCGGGGCCGTAACAGAGCGCGGCGTTCGTAATGGTCCCGGCTCTGCGGTGCATCGTGAAGAACGCTGCACCGCGTCCGGGACACGGTCGGTTACTTCCTCGCCTCCAGTATCAAATTGAACGGCGTCTCCGTTGCACGCCGGAATCGCGTCAGTCCGCCCTGATTCGCCACTTCGCGCAACCGCGCTTCGCCAGCCTGCGCGCCAAGCGCAAGGCCGACCTCCTGCGCCATCGAGGCCGGCGTGCAGACCATGGTCGATGCCGCATAGAACAGGCGCCCCACGGACGTGAAATTGTTTTCAAGCCGATCGTTGGCGAACGGCTCTACCAGCATGCAGGTGCCGTCGTCGGCCATGGTCTCGCGCACGTGTTGCAGCGCGCCGACCGGATCGCCCATGTCGTGCAGGCAGTCGAAGAAACAGACCAGATCGTAGCCGTTCGCCGGCACCGTCTTCGCTGTCGCGACCGCGAATGACACCCGCTCGCTCAAACCTTCGCGCGCCGCCGACCCGCGCGCGGCGTCGATCGATCCCGGATGGGCATCGAAGCCGAAGAACCGCGAATTGGGAAACGCCTCGGCCATGAGAATCGTGGAAATGCCGTGGCCGCAGCCGATATCCGCAACCTGGGCGCCGCGCGTCAGCTTATCGACCACGCCGTCGAGCGCCGGCAGCCACTCCTGCACGAGCTGATGCTTGTAGGTCGTGCGGAAGAAGCGCGCGGTGCCGCAGAACAGGCATTCCGAGCGTTCGTTCCAGCCGACACCGGTTCCGGTCTTGAAGGCCGCCGAGATTTTCGGCTCATCCAGCATCAAGGCCGACATCATGTCGCCGAACGCGCCCATGAAATAGGGGCTGTCCTCGTCGGCGAACACCATCGCCTGCTCCGGGAGCATCGAAAACGAGCCGGATGCCGGCTCATATTCGACGTAACCGCTTGCAGCCTGCGCCGACAGCCACTCGCGCACGCAGCGTTCGGTCGTGCCGCTCGCGGCCGCAAGTTGCTGTGAGGTCATCGGGCCCTGGGCGGCGAGCACCTTGTAGAGGCCGAGGCGGTCGCCGACCTTGATCAGGGCCGCGTTGGCGGCGGCGCCAAAATCTCCCAGCATCTTGCCCATGAATGCACCCAGACGATCCGTATCGATGTCCATGAAGGCCTCCCGTGGGATGGGGTTCTCAGGATTGAGTCATCGCGAATGAGGCAAGGTTCACCGCCCACGAACGAACCGCGCGATCAATTCCACGTGCGGTGTATGGCGGAACTGATCGACCGGGGTGACGCCCTCGATGCGGTAACCGCCATCGATCAGAATGCGCGCATCGCGGGCAAACGTCGCCGCGTTGCACGACACCGCTACGACAACAGGTATCTTGCTTTTCGCCAGTTGCTGTACTTGCGCCTGCGCGCCCTGCCGCGGCGGATCGAACACCACGGCATCGAAATCGCGCAACTCCTGCGGAACCAGCGGACGCCGGAACAGGTCGCGCAGCTCTGCCTTGATCGGCTTCAGCCCCGATGCCGAGGTCGCCGCTTTTTGCAACGCGGTTATGGCTCCCGCGTCGCTGTCGAACGCCGAGATACGCGACTTTGCGGCGAGACGCAGCGCGAACGGTCCGACACCGCAAAACAGATCGGCGATGTGCTTGGCGCCCTTGCAGTGTTTTACCACCAGCGCCGCCAGCGCTTCCTCGCCGGCGGTTGTGGCCTGAAGGAAGGAACCGGGCGGCAGCGTCACTTGCGCGGTGCCGATGCTCACCACCGGCGGCGTCCGCATCAAGACCAATTCGCCATGCCGGGTCAGCCGCGCCAGCCGATGCTGCTCGGCCAAGCGTGACAACGTTGCGATCATGGCGCTCGGCAGCGGCCCCGAGCCGCGGACATCGACATCGAGACCGCCGTGGGTCGCGGTGATCTGGATATCGAGCGGCTTGGCCGTCGGCTTCAACACATCTGCCAGTGCGCGCGCCGCGTCGAGCGCGCCCTGCAATCCGGGATCGAGGATCGGACAGGCCTCGATCGCGACGATGGCGTGGCTGTTGGCGGCGGCGAAGCCGACGCGCAACTCGCCATCGACGCCGCGGCGCGCGTGTGCGGTAATGCGGCGGCGTCCGGCGCCGTGGGCCTCAACGAGGTGATCGACGGGGCATTCGATTCCTGCGTGATCGAGCGTATCGACCACGATCTGGCGCTTCCATCCCCGATAGGTGTCTGGCTGCCAATGCTGGATGGCGCAGCCGCCGCAGGCGCCGAAATACGGACAGAACGGCGCGATGCGTTCGGCGCTGGCGCTATCCACACGCAACAGAAGCCTGCGATCGGGATGACCCTGCACCGCTTCGGTCTCGACAGTCTCGCCGCCAAGCGTGTACGGCACGAACAGCGTCTGCCCGTCGGCGAAGGCGACGCCGTCGCCACGATGGCCGACATGATCGATGAGGAGACGCTCAGCCACGGCGGGCGCCGAGGAAAAATTCGATATTGCCGTCGCCGCCTGATATCGAGGACGGGAAAACCTGGATGTCCATGCATCCGAGCGAAGCCGCGAATGCCACGATGTCGTCGCAGACCGCTTGGTGCACCATTGCATTGCGGATGACCCCGCGCTTGGAATGCTTTCGCGGCGCCTCGAATTGCGGCTTGATCAGCGCCAACAGATGCATCGGGGAAGCCGCCAGCGACAGCGCCACCGGCAGCACTGCCTTCAGCGATATGAAACTGACATCGATCACGACGACATCCGGCCGCATCGGCAGCCGCTTGCCCTCAAAACTGCGAATATCGGTTTCTTCCATGGATACGATCTTGGGATGACCGTGCAGCGACGGATGCAACTGGCCGCGCCCGACATCGATGGCAAATACCAGGCTGGCGCCGCCCGCGAGCAGCACTTCGGTGAAACCGCCGGTGGACGCGCCGACGTCGAGACAGACGTGGTTTTCGATATCGATCGGATATTGCTCCAGCGCGCCCGATAGCTTGACGCCGCCGCGCGACACGAAGGGATGCGCCGGTTGCGCTTGCAGCACCGCGTCGGTTGGAATTCCCTCGGATGGTTTCGTTACCTGTTGGTCATTGGCAGTGACAAGGCCAGCTTCAATCGCGGCCTGCGCCCGCGCCCGGCTCTCGAACATGCCGCGTTCGACCAGCAACAGGTCCGCGCGTTTGCGGGCGGGAGGCGGGCTGTCTCGCTTTGGCAAGGTCAACTCGCGAGTCGAGTCGCGGCTAGCTTCACACACTCCTCGAACGAGGTGAGATCCTGCCAAGTATCCGCCGGCGCCGTTTTTGGAACCACCAGCCGGCAGCCATACAGATCAAGCGCATGGACAATCATGAGATTGTCGTGGAGGTGGAAGTCTTCCACTGTAAGTTTTTCGGCGTCGATCAGGCCGTCGCCGCAAGGCTTGACGGCGGTGAATCTCGCGACGCGGTCGGCATAAAGCGCGGGATTGTTGGAATATCCGAGGCAGAGTTTACCACATGCCGCCATGTAACCCAGTTCGTAGACCGTACCGGCATCCGCACCTGGCCCGCGAAATGGCGTCAAATTAGCGATGATGGCATCCGCCTCGTTCATCAGGGTCTGGTTACTGCGAAAGATTTCCAGCGAGGCGCCTTTAGCCTTGGGGTCAATCTTGTTGTCCAGCGGAAATAGCCCGGTGAGCCCATATTGCGCGCAAAGCTGTTTTTTTCGCCGGGCCATTTCGAGTGGCTTCGGCAGGAATACATCGGGGCCAGCCAGATAAACCTTCATTGTATCCCGTCGTCATTGCGAGCGAAGCGAAGCAATCCAAAGACCACAAAGAAGGACTGGATTGCTTCGTCGCAAGAGCACCTCGCAATGACGAGCGCAACCGCAACTCAGGCCAGCTTCACCGTCTCGGCCTTGAAATCCTTGCCCAGGGTTTCGAACACCTTGGTGACGATACCCTTGGCGTCGAGGCCGGCGCGGGCGTACATCGCGTTCGGCGAGTCGTGGTCGAGGAATACGTCGGGCAGCACCAGCGAACGCACCCGCAAACCGCCGTCCAGCATGCCGTGTTCGGCCAGCGCCTGCATCACGTGCGAGCCGAAGCCGCCGATTGCGCCTTCTTCGATGGTGAGCAGGATTTCGTGCTCGCGCGCAAGCTTCAGCACCAAATCGAGATCGAGCGGCTTCATGAAGCGGGCGTCCGCAATGGTGGTGGAGAGGCCGTGCGCGGCCAGTTCATCGGCGGCCTTCTCGCATTCGGCAAGACGGGTGCCGAAGGACAGCAGCGCAACCTTGGTGCCTTCCCGGACGATGCGGCCCTTGCCGATCTCCAAGGGAACGCCGAATTCGGGCATCTCAACGCCGCGGCCTTCGCCGCGCGGATAGCGCAGCGCGCTGGGGCGGTCGTTGATCGCGACCTGGGTGGCAACCATGTGCACGAGTTCAGCCTCGTCCGACGCCGCCATGATAACGAAGCCGGGCAGGCAGCCGAGATAGGCGTTGTCGAACGAGCCGGCATGGGTCGCGCCGTCGGCGCCGACCAAGCCGGCGCGGTCGATGGCGAAGCGCACCGGCAGGCCCTGGATCGCCACGTCGTGGACGATCTGGTCATAGCCGCGCTGCAGGAAGGTCGAATAAATAGCACAGAACGGCTTGTAGCCTTCGGTGGCGAGACCCGCGGCGAAGGTCACCGCGTGCTGTTCGGCAATGCCGACGTCGAAGGTCCGATCCGGGAAAGCCTTGGCGAAAAGGTCGATGCCGGTGCCTGACGGCATCGCCGCCGTGATGCCGACGATCTTGTCGTCCTTCTGGGCTTCCTTGACGAGGGCTGCACCGAACACGTTCTGATAGGAAGGCGCGTTGGGCTTTGATTTCGACTGTGCGCCGGTGGCGACGTCGAACTTGACCACGGCATGATATTTGTCGGCGGCGGCTTCCGCCGGGCCATAGCCCTTGCCTTTTTGCGTCACGACATGGACCAGGATCGGCCCGGTCTCCATGTCGCGGACATTCTTCAGCACCGGCAGCAGATGGTCGAGATTGTGACCGTCGATCGGGCCGACATAATAGAAGCCGAGTTCCTCGAACAGCGTGCCGCCGCCGACCATGAAGCCGCGGGAATATTCCTCGACGCGGCCGGCGCGGTCCGCGATCAGCTTGGGCAGATGCTTGCCGAGCTGTTTGCCGGCTTCACGCAGCGAGCGGTAGGTCTTGCCGGAATATAGCCGCGACAGGTAGGCCGACATCGCGCCGACCGGCGGCGCAATCGACATGTCGTTGTCGTTGAGAATGACGATCAGGCGCGAGTTCATCGCGCCGGCGTTGTTCATGGCCTCATAGGCCATGCCCGCGGACATCGCGCCGTCGCCGATCACGGCGATGACGTTGTTTTTGCCGCCGGAAAGGTCGCGCGCGACGGCCATGCCGAGCGCCGCGGAGATCGAGGTCGAGGAGTGGGCGGCGCCGAACGGATCGTAGTCGCTCTCGGTGCGCTTGGTGAAACCGGACAGCCCGCCGCCGGTACGCAGCGTGCGGATACGGTCGCGGCGGCCGGTGAGAATCTTGTGCGGGTAGGCCTGATGGCCGACGTCCCAGATCAGACGGTCGCGCGGGGTGTCGAAGATGTAGTGAATTGCGGTGGTCAGCTCGACCACGCCGAGCCCGGCGCCGAAATGACCGCCGGTCACGGAGACGGCGTCGATGGTCTCCATCCGCAGTTCGTCGGCAACTTGCCGGACCTGGTCCACCTTGAGTCGGCGCAGATCCTCCGGCGTGCGGATGGTGTCGAGAAGCGGCGTTTTACTAAATTCGGTCACGGCGATATTCCAATTTTGCATGTCGGTACGGGCTGTCGCAAGCAAGATGGCTGCGCATGATCAGTGCAGCGGGAGCCCGGATGTCCGATAGCCTCCTGAGCAGGGAGACCTTGATTGTGAAGCCTAGAATGCGCTCCGGTTGATAACTGTGACACATATCACTTGTCGCGGCGCCATCCGGCTGAAGCTTTTTCGATAGTTAATTGAGGCGCTTACTGCCCTGGAGGCAGCGGCGCCGGGGCCTGATCGTCAGCCCCTAACCGATCAACCTTTACACCAAAGCGGCGGCCAAAGCCAACCGTTGAGGCTTGAGCGCCGCTCCCGGAGAGGGGCAGCGCGGTTCGGCCTTTAACCGCTCCGCGCGGTGGTCGGTTCCATCCTGCCTGTCCCGGAGGCATCCGGGGCTGGAAATGACCCGGTTTCCAGCCGTTTCCAGGCCATTTCGCGGGCATCGGCATCGCCGGTGGCGATGGCCAGTGCGGCCGCCTGATCGGCCATGCGTTCCTTTAGCGGAACGGGGCCGCAGACAATCATGAAAAAATCGTAGGCGTGGGACCGTTCATTGGCCATGACGAACTGGAAATGGACCCGGAAGAACTTCCAGCGGAAACGGTTGTAGTGCTCGGACTTGATGATGTCCCGGAACCGGATCGGGACGATGGTTGGATTACGCCTAATAGCACCGACGTCGATGCCGTGGCCCGCTACGGGATCGAACGGATAGAAATTCATCACATCCTTGCGCGACTGGCAGTCGATCCAGTCGATCGAAGGCTCGATCGCGAGTTGGCGCAGATGGTCGCGGAAATCGCGCGACGCGGCATGAAAACCGACGATCGGAAAATTGCCGCCGATGGTCAGCAGAACGACGCGGGGTCCGTGCCGTCCGAGTTCGGGATCGAGTTTTAGCGCACGGGCCAGCATCTCGACGCCCAGGAACGAGCCCGAACTATGGCCGACGATCACGATTTCCTCTGCATCGCTGGTCTTGGCGACATCGACGAGATACTGCGCGAAGCGGTCGATACGTTGGTCCCATTGCGGCCTTTGGCGGTGGGAGAACTGCCAGGTCCAGATCGTGTCGGACAGCAAATAAAGCAAGTAGGTCCGCTCTTCGGTGTATTTCAGCAGCGTGCCCAGCAGCGCGACAAACACCGCGGCTGACGCGGCAATACTGAGGAAGCCAGGAATTCCCAGCGCTTCGAGGCCCCATCCGAATAAAAAGGCGATCCCTGCCGACCACAGGGCTTCATTGAGCAGCAGGAAATGCGGATAGGTGATGAAGGTGGCAAATCGCCAATGGGCCTTCCAGAATCGGGCAATGGTGCCGCCGAACACCAGGCGCCAGTAGATCACCACGGCATGGAAAACCGTGCGCCAGATCGGCCACGCCAGGTCGCTCTGGATTAAGTCTTCGGTCCGCAGGAAATCGTAATGCGTTCGGGTTTGCCAATCCGGTCCCTTGGCTTCGATGGTCCAAGATGCGGTCTCGCCATCGGGGGCGCTTTCGGGCCGGCTGGTCGTGGCGGTGATGCCGTAAAGCTTGCCGAACTTGCGCAGTTCGGTTCGAAACATGCGGTAATACTGCGCGAGGCCGCGCGGATCGTATCCCTGCACATAGATGATATGGCGGTGCTGAACGCGCACGCTACTTCCCCGGACTGATAGCGGGACTATATCAGCCTGCGCAGCGCGCCAAGAGCTAAATCGGTAACAGCGGGGTCGCTCACATGGACGTGGCGTCGCCCTATTGAACGTCTAGCGGCTCCGCCCCGGTCACCCGGCCGTCGGCATCGGTGGTGATCTTGTCGACCCGCGCTTCGGCCTGCCGCAGCAATTCCTCGCAGCGGCGCTTCAGCGCCTCGCCGCGCTCGTAAATGGCCACGGATTCTTCCAGCGGGACCTTGCCGTCCTCGAGACGCTTGACGATCGACTCCAGCTCTTCGAGAGCGCGCTCGAAGCTCAGCGTCTTCACGTCCACATGGGTGTTTTCGGCCATATCGCGTTCCCCGGTGCGCTTTTTGTCGGCGCAGACTTAAAGCCTGTTTTTGCGGACGTATTGTGGCGGGAATTCACGCGCCCATCAATGCAGTGACATGGGCCGCGACCGACTCTTTCAGGCCTTGCAGATCGTAACCGCCTTCGAGCACCGAGACAATTCGCCCGCCCGCGCTCGAATCGGCGACATCCATCAGTTTGCGCGTAACCCAGCCGAAATCTTCCGCGTCGAGATTGATGTTAGCCAGCGGATCGCGGCGATGCGCGTCGAAGCCGGCCGAAATGACGATCAGCTCCGGCGCGAACTTCTGCAGTTGCGGCAGGATCAAGTTCTCAAAAGCAGCGCGGAATTTGGCAGCCCCGTCATTGGGCGCCAATGGCGCGTTGACGATGGTGTCATGCTCGCCGCGCTCGCCGCTGGCGCCGGTGCCGGGAAACAGCGGCATCTGATGGGTCGAGCAATACATTACCGTCGGGTCGGCCCAGAAAATATCCTGGGTGCCGTTGCCATGATGCACGTCGAAATCCACCACGGCGGCGCGGGCGATGCCATATTTGCGCTGGGCATGGCGCGCCGCGATCGCGGCATGGTCGAAAAAGCAAAAGCCCATCGGCTTGTTGGTTTCGGCATGATGACCGGGCGGGCGCATCGCGACAAAGGCATTGTTTGCGCTACCCGACATTACCGCATCGGTGGCCGCAACCGCGCCGCCGACGCCGCGCATCACCGCTTCCCACGTTCCCGGCGACATCGAGGTGTCGCCGTCGAGATAGATCAGGCCGCTCTCCGGAGCGATATGCCGGAGTTCTTCGACATAATGTGCGTCGTGACACAGCGTGACCAGATCGAGGGAGCCTTTGGGGGCTTCTTCACGCACAAGCCTGTCGAAGCGGCTCTCGCTTAGAACCTGATCGACCGCGCGAATCCGGTCGGGCCGCTCGGGATGCCCCGGCGGCGTCAGGTGATCGAGCGACGCGGGATGGCTGAGGAGTAGCGTAGTCATGCAAGGAATCCGGGCGCGAATGCGCTATTGCGGGGCAAAGATAACCTAGTTGTTTGCTGTGTGTTCCGAAAGGGCGGCCGTTGAAAGCACGGGCCGGCGCCGGGGTCAATTCACCCGGATAATGCGATCGGGTGTTGCCGGCGAGATCGGACTGTTGGCCTGGAAATAAGCGTACAGCGCATCGACGTCATAGCCGCCAAATCGCGGCGCGGTGCCGTCCTTCAGCACGGTGAAACCGTCGCCGCCGACCGACAGAAAATTGTTCACGGTGACGCGATAGGTCATGGCGGGATCGATGCGCAGTCCGTTCAGCGTCATGCGCTCGGCGATCACACGCTCGCCGAACGGCTTCGCGCTGTCCCATGCATAGCTGAATCCTTTCGAGACCTGCAGAATGCGCGGGCGCGCCGGATCGAGCCATTGTTGTTCGAGCGCGTTCTTGATCTGCGCTCCCGACAGCGTCAGCGTCACCAGTTGATTCCGAAACGGCTGGCTGGCGAACACGTCGGCATAACTCACCGCCCCATCCGGCTTCTTTAAGATGTCGGTGCGGATGCCGCCGGGATTGGTGAACGCGATCGCCGCTTTGCCGTTGTCGTCCGCGCGGGTTGCGTCCAATTGCGCGTCGGCGATGGTATCGCCGAGCACGCTCTCGCCGGCGTCGTTGGGCACGCGCGAGAGCGATGCCGTGACCGAGCCGGCGACACGGTTCGCAATCGGCCCGGCAACCTTGTCATACGCTTCGAGCAGCGCGGTCTGTTCGGGATCCCTGGCAACAACGCCGGTGCGGACGATGACGTTGTCGGCCTTGGCGCTGACGATGTCGCGCGTCGCGGGATCGAGCTTGAGATCGATCGCGGTGACGATGGTGCCGTATTTGTCGCCTGACGTGACCAGCCGCCCGTCAATCTCACAAACGTAGGCCTGATGAGTGTGGCCGCTGACCACCACGTCGACCGCCTTGTCGAATTTTTTCACGAGTTCGACGATAGGCCCGGAGATACCCGGACACTCATTATAGTCACCGGTCGGGAAACCGCCTTCGTGAATCAGCACCACGATCGCCTCGACCCCGCGCGCCCTCAGTTCGGGCACCAGCGCGTTCACGGTCTCCGCCTCGTCCTTGAACTCCAGCCCTGCGACGCCGGGCGGCGAGACGATGTTGGGTGTGCCCTTCAGCGTCAGTCCGATGAAGGCGACGGGAATGCCGTCGAACTGCTTGATGGCGTAAGGCGGGAAGATGGTCTTTCCGGTGCTTTTCTCGAAGGTCGAGGCGGCAAGATAGCGAAATGTTGCGCCGGGAAATGGATGCGGCCCCTGGCATTTGTCGATCGGATGACAGCCGCCGTTCTGCATCCGCAGCAGTTCGTCCTTGCCCTCATCGAACTCGTGGTTGCCGACCGAGGCGATCTCCAGCCCCATCATCGACAAGGATTCGATGGCGGGTTCGTCGTGGAACATCGCGGACAGAAACGGACTGGCGCCGATCAGGTCGCCCGCCGCCACGAAGACGGTGTTGTTCTGGCCGGTGCGCAGTTGCTTGACCAGCGTCGCCATGTACTCGGCGCCGCCCGCCGGCACAGTAATCTTTTTGCTCTTGTCGTCCGGATCGGTAATCCTGATGCCGCCGGGCGGCGGCCGCAGGTTGCCGTGAAAGTCGTTGATCGCGAGAATTCTCACATTGACGGGCGCGGTTTCGACGGCGCGCGACGCGGGACACGTCAAGATCAGCGCGGCGGCGGCGAGAGCCGGCGAAAGCAGATGTATCACGACGATATAATGGAGTGTCGCCACAGCGCGAGCTTCGGCGTCACGCCTTCTTGCGCGCAAAGAACGCCTTGAAAGCGGCGATCGCTTCCTTGGAGCGCATCCGCTCGCCGAACAGATGACTCTCCTGATCGATCCTGCGGGTCATATCTTCGGGCGGCAATTTCAGAAGTTTTCGCGAGATCGCGACGGCTTCCGCGGGCAACGCGCAAATCTCGCGCGCCACCTTGCGTGCCTCGGCCTCGGTGTGGCCGGGCGCGACCACCACATTGACAAAGCCGGCCACGCGCGCGTCATCGGCGCTGACGGTGCGGCCCATCACCAGTGCGGCGAAGGCGCGCTGGTGCCCCATGGTGCGCGGCATCAGCAGGCTGGAAGCGCCTTCCGGCACCAGGCCGAGATGGATGAACGGCGTCGAGAAAGTCGCGGTCTTGCTGGCGAGAACATAGTCGCAGTGGAACAGCATGGTGGTGCCGATGCCGATCGCGACGCCATCGACCGCGGCGATGATCGGCTTGACGTTGTGGGCCAGCGAGTAAAGAAACTTGGTGGCGTTGGAGGCGCGCGGCGTATCCGTATTGGAGGTGCCGTCTTTGAGAAAATCCTCAAGGTCGTTGCCCGCCGTGAATACGCCGGAACCGCCGGTGATGATGATGCAACGGATGTCCGGATTGTTTTGCGCGGTGTCGATCGCGTCGCTCATGGCGCGATACATATCCTGCGTGATCGCGTTCTTTTTTTCCGGCCGCCGCAGCGTGATCACGCGCGTCGCGTCTTCATCGGTGACTATGAGGTGCCCGGTCATGTACATATCCTCGGCAAAGGTCCGACTGGCGAGTCTTCAAGTTGCATCCTACATGATCCGCAACGAGGCCAAAGCGGTCACGCGGATTTTCCCCGGGAAGTGGCCTAAAGGATAATGCGATGCAACTGACCGGGATTCACCATCTCACCGCGATTTCCGCGAAACCCCGCGAAAATTTTGAGTTTTATACCGGCGTGCTCGGCATGCGGCTGGTGAAGAAGACCGTCAATCAGGACGATGTCAGCGCCTATCACCTGTTTTATGCCGACGGCAAAGCCAATCCGGGAACCGATCTGACCTTCTTCGACTTTCCCGCCGCACCGGAGCGGCGCGGCACCAACAGCATTTCACGTACCGGCCTGCGGGTCAGCGGCGAAAAGAGCCTTGGCTACTGGAAGGATCGCCTCACCAAGGCGGGCGGTTATACCGGTGACGTCACCGATGTTGACGGACGGCTGACACTGCCGTTCGAAGATAGCGAAGGCCAGCGGCTGGTACTGGTCGATGATGGCGGCAAGGGTGAAGCGTCGCCATGGCAAAAGAGCACCGTGCCCGCGGAGCACCAGATCCGCGGGCTCGGGCCGATCATACTCAGTGTCCACGATCTCACGCGCACCGCCGCAGTCCTCACCGACGTCATGAACATGACGCGCGTCCGCGACTATGCCTATGAAGATGTGCCGGTCCATGTGTTTGCGATGGGCGAGGGCGGCCCTGCCGCCGAACTTCACGTTGTCGAGCAGAAGGATGCGCAGATGGCGCGGCAGGGCGCCGGCGGCGTGCATCACGTCGCCTTCCGCACACCCGATGACGCGCAATATGAAGCCTGGGCGCAGCGGCTCAACGAACTCGGCGTCCGCAACAGCGGCGCCATCGACCGGTTTTATTTCCGTAGCCTGTATTTCCGCGAGCCGAACGGCATCCTGTTCGAGATCGCCACCGACGGACCGGGCTTCGCCACCGACGAGCCGATGGAAACGCTCGGCGAAAAACTGGCGCTGCCGCCATTTCTGGAACCGCGCCGCGCCGAGATCGAAGCCGGGTTGAAGCCGCTGGGGTGATCTCAGTCGTCATTGCCGGGGCTTGACCCGGCAATCCATCTTCTTTTGGAAGACTATTGCGAAGATGGATGGATACACGGGTCAAGCGCGCGTATGACGAATTGCGTTGAATCAAGCCAGCAGAACCGCGTCCGCGCCGTTCACGGCTTCCGCGCTGTCCATCACCGTGCGCTCCAGTGAGCCTGCCTGCACCGAAATGTTCTCGGCGAAGAAGCGCGCCAGCGTCACATAGCGCTGAGGATCGCCAAAACCTTCGCCGAGCGTCCGCGCTGCCAGCGCTTCCTCGGCGAGCTTGCAGCCGCCCAGCGTCGATCCGAACAGTCTCAAATAAGGCGTTGCTCCCGCCAGCGCTTCGTTGGGCGCCGAGGCCACACGTTCCAGCAACCATTTGCTGGTGCGCTCAAGCGATCCCAGCGCGTCGCGGAGTTTGGCGCCGGTGGTGCCGAAGGCGGGATCGTTCGAAGCCTCGACCCGCTTGACGATCTCCGACAGTTCGTCGAGCAGCGCCCACACCGACGCGCCGTCCTGCGAGCTAAGCTTGCGCGTTACCAGATCGATCGACTGGATGCCGTTGGTGCCTTCATAGATCGCGGTAATGCGCGCGTCGCGATAGTGCTGCGCGGCGCCGGTTTCCTCAATAAAACCCATGCCGCCGTGAACCTGCACGCCGAGCGAAGTGACCTCGTTGCCGATGTCGGTGGAGAACGCCTTTGCGATCGGCGTCAGCAGCGCGCCGCGCGCGGCGGCGTTGCTACGCGCCTTCGCATCGGTGGCGCGTACGGATACGTCGAGCGCGACTGCAGTGGCGTAGCAGATGGTGCGGGCCGCGGCCGTCAGCGCGCGCATCTGCATCAGCATCCGCTTCACGTCGGGATGCACGATGATGGCGTCCATGCCATCGCCCTGTTTACCGGCCGCGCGGCCCTGGCGGCGCTCCTGCGCGAACGCCAACGCCTGCTGATAGGCCCGATCCGCGATGCCGACGCCCTCAAGCCCGACGCCGAGCCGGGCCTGGTTCATCATGGTGAACATGCAGAGCATGCCGCGATTTTCCTCGCCGATCAGGTAACCGATCGCGCCGCCCTTGTCGCCCATGGTCATGGTGCAGGTGGGCGAAGCATGCATGCCGAGCTTGTGCTCGACGCCGCTGGGATAGATATCGTTGCGGGCGCCGAGCGAGCCGTCGGCGTTGACGAGGAATTTCGGAATCAGAAACAGCGAGATGCCCTTGGTACCGGCGGGCGCATCGGGCAACCGTGCCAGCACGAAATGCACGATGTTGTCGGTCATGTCGTGATCGCCGTAGGTGATGAAGATTTTTGTGCCTGAAATGCGATAGCTGCCATCGGGCGCGCGCTCGGCGCGAGTCCGTAGCGCACCGACGTCCGAACCCGCCTGCGGCTCGGTCAGTTGCATGGTTCCGGTCCATTCGCCCGACACCAGTTTTTCGAGATAGATTTTTTTAAGCTCCTCGCTGCCATGCGCGTCGAGCGCTTCGATGGCGCTGAGCGTCAGCAACGGACAGAGGCCGAACGCGATGTTCGACGCGCTCCAGATTTCGGTGCAGGCGGCGTTGATCGCCAGCGGCAGGCCTTGGCCGCCGAATGCCTCCGGCCCGGAGACCGCATTCCAGCCTGCCGCCGACCAGCGCTGATAGGCGCTCGGCCAGCCGGGTGCTGTCGTCACCTTGTCGTTGTCGAGCTTGATGCCATTTTCATCGCCGATGCGATTGAGCGGCGCCAGCACGTCGGTCGCAAATCGCCCGGCTTCTTCCAGCACGGCCGCGGTGATATCGCTGTCGAAATCGCCGTAATGCCCGGCCGCCACGGCAGCCTGCAAGCCGGCGCCATGATTGAGAGCCAGCAGCATGTCGTTGATTGGCGCGCGATAGGTCATGATCCTGGTCTCGCCTGAAAGGGTGGGCCGCAGTCCGCCGTCTTCCCACGAAACCGTGCCGCTCTCAACTCTCGTGTAAGCGGAATTCGCGGCTGGAACAGCGGCTTTAGGCGGTTGAAATGCCTCAACTCTCTCTATAGACCGGCGTTGCCATAAGGAATTCGCGCGGTTGTCGCCCGTCTTCCTTCAGAGGTATTGGGGCGTCGCCAAGTGGTAAGGCAGGGGATTTTGATTCCCCCATGCGGAGGTTCGAATCCTCCCGCCCCAGCCAGGCAGTCGGGCCGTCCCCGGTTTAAGGTCAACTGATCGCAGAAAAGCCCGCCAATGGCGGCCCTTTGCGATTCGGTGGCCGGTCTCCAGACTGCAGATCTTGCCGACTGTGGGCCGAAATCGCCGAAAGTCTCCAGGCATTCATTGAGATATTCCCGTTTTCGGGAGACGTCGGCTGGAGACTTGGTTCGATCTGCACTGCGTGGCGGGGCGTGCAGTCGAATTCGAGATTCTCCCCCGACGGTCGCTAGAATTTGGGAATGCCGAGACTGCAATGCCACGCCGTGCTCGCAGTGGAAACTCGCCAAGTTCTCCGGTTCTGCCGCCTGGAAATTGGGAATTCCGAGCCCGTACTGCGCGCCGACCGCCGCAGCGCCCGGCCGTCTTGCTTCTCGACCAGATCCAGATCTTTAGCGCGAGGAAAAATAGTCCCGTCGCGCTCGGCCATGCGCCTTACGGCCTTCTCCAGCGCCAGCCTGCGCAGCAAGCCCTCATGACGATGAAATGCTTCGACCATCTGTCGGGATCCTGCCGGGAGCCCGTGCTTTTCGATGTCTTCGAGGATGTCGCCGTGGGCCTGGCAGATCGTGGTTGCGGCGTCGATCACCGTGCCAAACTGTACGATCGCGCCCTGCACCTAAAAGACTTCGTGCAGGAAGAAGACGGATTGGCGTCCACGGGTTACGGCAAGGACAGCGTCTGCGAGTGTGCTATATGAAAAGAGCATAAGAGATGCGGGGCCGATGGCTAAAAGGCGGGAGATCGGGAAGTGCGTTCACTGCCTGAAGGAGGGTGTCGAACTCACGTCGGACCACATGTTTCCTCAGTCATGGTATCCGGACACGACGCCTGAGAACCTTGAGAAATGGCAATTTCCGTGCTGCCGAGAATGCAACCAACGCTATAGCAAGATCGAGAATGACTTGCTGAACCGGTTTGCACTTGTGCTGGATGCTAAGCATCCTGCATCGCAGGGACTCGTTGACGCGGCTCTGAGAGCAATAGATCCGAATGCAGGTCGGGACGAAAAAGATGCTGCGGCCCGCGCGGCCAGCCGCAGGAAAATTCTGGCCGACATGTTCAAAGGCGAGAAAATACCAGACGATCAGGTCATGCATGGTCTAGGTGAGCGTTGGGGACGCGATAAGGCTGAACAGCTAGCCATTCAGATCTCGCGTGCGGGTCTTGATGCAATGACCGAGAAGATAGTTCGGGGATTGGTTTACCGCGAAGATGGGCGCTTTATTGAGGCTCCCTGTAAGATGGCGACCTATCTCGATGGCCCGGGCGCGGAAGTCGCAAAGGAGATGATACAAAAGGCTGGTAAGGACTATAAGCGCGAACCGGGCTTAGAGATACGCCGTGCAATAGTCGACGGTGACAAGCATTCCGCAATTTACGAGATAACGTTTTGGCAGCAGTTCAAAACATATGCGACGGTTCAGAGTAGTCGCCATGATTCCCCGGAGGGGTATCTCCCTTTGAACAGGAGTGACCTGGTTAAAGCGGGTGATCTTTGGTGTCATCAGGGCGAGGTGCACCGGGAATGGCTTCCCGCGAAGCTGTTTGGAAAGCAGCTGTCGAACAACGACTATTGCAGGAAGGCCGTTTAACGCATCGTACCCGGCGAACATTGCTACACGGAGTACTTCTGAGGCGCTCCAGAACCGCGCTGAAATGAATTTCTGCGCTACTGAGGATCTCAGCGCGAAGAAGTCAATCTCCTCAAGGGCAGATAGAGAACCGTGTCGGCGCCTTCGCTAGGATCCGCGTGATCATTCATAGTTACACCCGGAGCGCCGCGGCTCATGCGCTCAGGCGAAGCGGCGGTGCACATTCAGCATTCGTGTGGACGCGCAAGATATGTCCGCCAAGCGGCCCGAAGGTCCGCAGCCGGCACGTGAGCACGATGATCTGTTGATGCTTGCCGGCGCGGCTGAGGGCGTCGAACATGCGCTGGATGCGATCGTCATCGCAATAGACGAGCGCGTCATCGAGGATGATGGGCACAACTTGCCCGCGCTCGGCGAGCATGGCGCCCATCGCGAGGCGCACGAGCACCGCAATCTGCTCCTGGGTGCCATCGGAAAGGCGCTCGAATAGCTCGGAGCGGTGACGCTTGATGCCGGTGATCGCAAATCCTTCGCCAAGCTCCAGCTCGGACCCCGGAAAGAGGTCATTGAGGAACGGCCGCAGGTGGCGCCGGACCGGCTGATAGTAATGCTCGCGACCCTCCGTCAGGCACGCTGCCACGGTGTCGCGCAACAGTTTCAGCGCAGCGATATGATCTTGAAGGCGAGCGCATTCCCGTTCCGCCAACCCACGCTGCTCCTGTGCAACAGCGAGCGCCTCGCCGACGCCGTCGCCGCCAGCTGTCTGGATCTGCCCGGTCAGCCGGCCGATATCATGCTCAAGCTGCCGGATTTCATCGTTGCGATTGGCGAGAGCCTGTTCGAGGCGCTCGCAACGCGCCTGCCGGCGCTCGATCTCGGCCGCGTCGGGCGTTGTCTCACGCATCGCAGCAAGGGTCGCGGAGGCAGTGCGATTGGCCGTTTCAGCGCGAGTGACCTCAAGCACCAACGTAGCGTCCCGCGCCGGGCGGTCGGCGTCCGGACAGAGCGCCACATCCTCCGCGACGCGGTTGCGGATCAACTCCAATTTGGACACCACGCCGCTGCGGGCTTCGACCGCATTCTCTAGCGCATCCTGCTGATGTTCGCGCGCCTGCTCAAGATTGGCGCGACGGCCTTCGAGAGAAGTGCGTTCTTGCTCCAGCGCGATCTTCTCGGCGTCGAGCTCCTGCTCGGTTGGAAGGCGCTCGCGCCCGGCATCGGCCAGCGCCGCCGCGATCGCCGCCTCGGTCTCGGCAAGGTTGGTCTTGAGCTTGCCGATGGCGGCCTCGGGATCATCTACGACCTTGAAGGTCTTGAGCTGCGCAAGGACGGCCTTGCGGTTGGCATCCAGCTCGCGTCGTTTCGATAGGAGCGCATGTGCTTCCGTGACGGTGGCGATGCCGGCCGATTTCAATAGAGACGACCGCTGTTCATCGAGTTCTTGCCGCTTTTCGCGGCGCGGATGCGCAGCGGGCGTCACGGTGATCTCGGCAATGTTAGCGATGCCGATCTTGATGGGGGCGACAACCGCTGCGCTGTAGGATGCCTTGGCGCGGGCGCCACCGATACGGACTTGGCCCGCACCTTGTGGCTTTACCTCGACGGCGATCTGGGCGGCGGCGGCGGCAAGCTGTGCGTCGAGCGATGCGATTTGCCGATCAAGCTCATCGAGATCGTCGACCGTCTTGGGCTTCACGCGGATCTGCGCAAGCTGCGCGTCGGTATCGCGCAGCTCTTGGGCTGCAAGCTCAAGCGCCTTGAGTTGACGCGCGACCTCATTGCGTCGCTGCGCACGAGTGAGCGCGCCGTCGAGCCTTGCAGCCTGCTGTTCGCGGCGGGAAAGTGTTTGAAAAGCCGCGTCCAGGCTCGAATTCTGCTCAAGGGTGCGCGCAACGGCGCTCCGTCCTTCTTGTTCCCGGGCTTCAAGCTGCGGCAGCTCTTGAGCGAGGGCGGTTTCGACTCTGCGATTGGCATCGATGCGGGCGATCAGTTCGCGGTGCTGGCCGAGGCGTTGCGCGGCGGCTTCTGCGCCCCGCTTGGCGCTGGTCTCCTCGGCTTCATAGGTCCGAAGCTCCTGCGCGGCGGCGCGGGCGTCGGCCAAGCTCTTGCGCGCGTCGGAGAAGTCTTGCCTGAGCTGTTCTGCGGCTGCCGGGTCGGTTAATTCGCGCAGACGACGGCGCTGTTGGCGCAGCTCCTCGAACTGCGTTTCGAGGGCAGCGAGTTTCGTCTGATTGTCAGCTTCGGCCCCCCGCCATTGCTCGGCGCTGCCAAGCGCGGCATGCAAAGGGCCGTCGGCCTTGGCATGTTGCTCGGAAGCCGTGAGAAAACGCCTCAGGCCAGAGGTGACGTCGTCGAGAACGTGGCGGGCGCGCTCGCCGCCTACCAGCGCCCCAACTTCGGATTCGATTGCTGAGCTAAGAAGCGAGGCGGCGGCGGCTCCGGGAGCGGGCGGCGCGAAGGACGCACCCTGGCCGACCCAAAGGAGTCCAAAGGCGCCATCGTCGAGCGTTCGGCCGCTGCCCGGACGCAGTCCGAGAAGATCCCAAACCGCTTCGTCGGCCTGCTTGAAGCGCGCGATCTCGCGGCCATTCTCGCTGAGCGTGGCGCTTGGAGAGCGCAGGAAGGACTTCTTGATGACATAAGTCCGGCCGTTCTGGTCGAAGGTGAGCTCGATGGTCGCCGGAAGCTGGCTCCCGTCGGAGGCAAGATCCCGGATATCTGCGGTCTTACTGTCATGCCGGGTGAAGAGGCAGGTCCTGATCGCCTTGAACAAGGTGGACTTGCCGACTTCGTTGCCCGCGGCGAGTACGTTGACGCCTTGATTGAATCCTTCGACATGCGCGCCGGCAGCAAAACGTCCGATGCCTTCGACTGCGAGAGCCTTGATGAACATCACGCGGCCTCCTTCTTCGTCGGCTCGACCGCGCGCAGATAGAGCTCGACGAGCGCCTCCTCAGCGCAGCGACGAACTTCATCGGCCTGAGCGGGATCGTCGATCATGCTCCGAAGTCGGTCGGCGCAACGCCGCAGCACTCCGTCGAAATCGATCGCCTCAAGATCGGCGTCGGTGGGGCGCGCCGTCAAGGCAATCTGATTGATATCGAGATGAAAGACTGCGGCTTCGAGACCAAGCAGGCGTTGCTGCAGCTCGGCATAGGATGCAATCGGCAGCATGCCCTCCAGCTGGAGCCGCAGAATTAGTTGCGGAAGTTCGGCTTCGCCACGCAGACGTTGTTCAAGGTCGGCAAGCTCGCTGCCGTTGCCGAGACGCTCTGTGCGTGTGATCCATCGGTACGCCCCAGTCGTGAATGGGGTCACCACCGGCGGCGCGCCGGGACCGGCGATCTCTACCAGCAAAGCAACACCGCGCTCCTGGCTGCCAGCCCGATCTGCTTCGGGGGTCCCAGCATACCAGGCCGCCGGACCAACTTGCAGCGTGCGGTGCCAATCGCCAAGCGCGAGATAGTCAAGGCCGGCGCTCTTGGGGCGCCTCGGATCAATCGGGTTCGTAGCCTCGCCCTCGCTTCCGAAATTGGTGATGGAGCCATGGGCAAGGCCAATCCGCAGTGCACCTTCCGGCGTCGGCGCTTTGTCCATCCACGCGGTAACGTCATCAAGCTCGGTCTTACGGGTCAGCGGCGCCGGCAAGAGAAAGGTCGTGTCGTCCAGCGCGACCGCCGCCGGAGCGAGATGCGGATGGACGTGTCCCGGCAACCCTAGCTGCGCCAGTCGGTCCCAGAGCCCTTCAGGCCGGTGCGGGTCATGGTTGCCCGGAAGCAGATGCCATTGAAGGTCCGGGAAGCGCTTCATGCGCTCGATCGGCGCGCGCAGCGTGATCGGGCTCGGCGCCTCATTATCGTAGACATCGCCCGCGACCAGAATGTGGGTCGCGCCATTTGCCCGGGCGAATTCGCCGAGCCGGTCGATCGCGGAAAGACGCGCTTGGCGCAGCATCTCTTCTTTGGGGCCAAACTGCCTGAAGACTTTGCCGATCTGCCAGTCAGCGGAATGAACGAATCGCATGAATGCCTCCCAAATTAGGCTGCCATTGAGGTGCGGTATTAGCTAGGGCCTGACGAGATCAACTGTTGAAACAAGGCGTTGCGCGAGCCTTTCAGGCTCAGACGCCTCCTCGATCGCGCTTGGCGGCGGCTCTGGAGGAACCGTCGGAATTTCGCCCGCGGTAATCTCCGGCAGAAAACTGCTTGGATACGACGGGACAGTGCCAGGATTGAAAGGCGGCCACGGTGCGCCGCGCATGACGGTTCGCCCTCGAAGGTCCCGCAGATGGCAGGAGACGGCTTCGTGGCGGTGGACACCGATGGCGAGACGAAGAAATTCGCCGATCACCAGCGCGGCCGCAGCCGCGCCGACGAACGGTGCGCCGATGCTCCGGCCAGCGAGGCGCACGATGCCACATCGGTCGCCGCCGCGCGCAAGCAGATCACGGTAGGCCGGCTGCGAGAGTTCCGTTTCGCCGGTGGCGGTGTTCTGCCAGATCATGCGGGCGGATCGCGCCGCCGGAAAGGTGTGGACATCGATGCCCAAAAAATCCTGAGGTCCCTTACCCAATCCGGCCTCGATGACGCGCTCAAAACCGACATCCTCGGTCGCTTGCCGGGCAAGCGCGTTATCGACGCCAACGAGCGCGATTGAAGGTTCCTGCGGACTTACTCGAAAGTCATTAGAGAAGCGGCGCTCGATCAGGGCCGTGCGGAAGCCGCGGGCCTCCGCCCAGCGTGCCATTGCGCGGGACTTGTGACGCCCGACGAGGTCCGGGGTCGTCAGCAACGACGTGCTGACATTCGATGTCGCGAGCACATCAAAGTCGTGGAGCACGAGGTCCAGCGCGTCGGAGCCATACGGCAACAGCCCGAGCGTCCAGAGATAGGCTTGGCCGAGATTGCCAAGCCCAACGAGCCACGCCGACGACGGCAAGCGCGTGAGTGCCGGCCCGTCCTCGCCGCGCAGCCAGTCCTGCTCGGGCCGCCAGAGGTTAAGGCCGGTCGCGCGGCGGCACGCCATCGAGTGACCGCGCAGACGCTGGAAGATTTCAGACACAGCGAGCGCGCCCGCGAGCACGCCCGCTGTCGTGATCTCGGCAGCGCCTTCGTCCGCGATCTTATGCGCGATAGGCACCACGCCACCGCTCCATCCGCGCACAACCACGCGAATGGCGAGCCGGTCCACCTCTTCGAGGCTGGGCGTGCCGAAGGCTACTGTGGGCAGGCCTGCTTCCGCGGCCTCGGCCGTCGACGCGCCGAACGCTCGCACCGCGTCGAGGAGATTATCAAAGGGCGGCAGCGTTACGCGGAGCGGCACATCGGCGCCGACTATCGTCACACCGCCAAGCAGCGTTCGGGCGGCGCAGTTAACGGCGGTCAGGACCGCGGCTTGGAGGCTTTCGCTCTCCGCGATCTCAGGACCGAGGATGAATTGCGCGCGGTACGCCGAGAAGATGCGCATCGCATCGCCGATGGAGTTCGCTTCGCCGGTATCGAGCACGAGCTTCGCGGTGCGGTGCAGTTCGTCAGCGATCTGTTCAAGTTCCGTCATGGTCCATCCTCGATCTTGAGTACGCGCGCCACGTGGCGGCCGCCATGTGAACGCCAGCGATGGTCGCCGAGATATTCGTAGAGGCCGACCGACCAGCGGCGCACGGGCGGCCGCCCCATCAGCGGGAGGATGAGCGCGAGGTGGCCGGGACGCGCGATCATCGGATTGTCGCGGTCCGAGAGGCTTTGCCACGCGCCGCGTGGATGCACGTGCGCATCGGCGACGACCGCGAGCGACATCTCGGCGCAGCGATCCCAGAGTCGGCCAAAGGCGTCCGCGCGCAGGACGCACACTCCCGTGTCGTATGCGCGCGGGTCGAGATCGTCGTAGTAGGTGACGGCTGTCGCGTCGCGCTCGGCACCCACGCGCTTACCGAGAAGGAAAGCGCCGGACTCGTGGCGGCCTTCGGTGCGTCCGTGCAGTTCGGCGCCAAGGCCGAGCCACAGGCTGCGGCGGATGCGGAGCGTCGGGTCAGGCAGCACGGCGGCCTCCATAGTCGCCGGAGTTCAGGAGGTCGTGCACGACGCGGAGGTAGTGCGCGATGCCGACCGTCGGGTTCCAGATCAGGCTCGGGTGCTGCTGGTACCAGTTCGCATGCCCCTCGATCGCAATCCGGTCGCAAGGCACGTACAAGCACACGCCGTTCTTCCAGCTGGAATTGAACGCGAGCGAGACGCGGTTCTGGCCGGTGGGCCACTTGTTCGCGGTGAGCGGACCGCCTAGGTCGACGTCCCACGGGCGCGCGGTCGGCGGCGTGCGGGGGTAGTTCTGGAGCTCGAAGCGGAGGCCGTACTCGACGCCATCACGGGCGCGCACGACGAAGATGGCGTATGGCCACGCGACCGAGACGAGCTGCCAGCGCCCAGCCGCCGCACCGCTGCGATAGCGGCCGGCGGCTAGGTGAGCGTGGAACACCGCTTCCTCCGGCGTCATCGAGGTGCTCACCTTTAGCCCTCCACGCGCTGGGAGGGCACGAGGTCGAACGCGATCGCGCAGCTGTGGCCGTGCGTCAGCGTGCCGACATGCACATCGCGGTCGGGCCGCGTCGTGGTGCCCTGGAGCTGGAGCACGTGCTCGGCGGCATCGCGCGGCGGCAGGTGGAAGGCTCGGCGCGCCGCCCAGCGGCGCACCCGCTCAACCGTGGCGCTCGGCGTGAAGCGGCGCTTATCCGACTCGCCGTTGAAGCGGACGGCGACCTCCACGTGGCGGCAGTGCGAAACGTGGACGCGCAGCGGCCCGATCGCGTCGTCGTCGGGCGGGAGCGGCAGCAGCTCCTCGATCACGGCGTGGCCGTCGATCGCCCCGTCGATGTCTTCGAGGAACAGGTGGCGGCCTTCCTTCGCGCCGGGAAGGTCGATCTTCGACACGACCTTCGCGAGCATGTCGTCGGGCTTCGCCTCCAGCACCGCGATGTCGGCGAGGCCGTGGCTCTGGAGGAGAACGTCAATGGTCTTCATTTCTCTAACCTCTTAGTTGGCCGGTTCCCGTGAATGGGAAACGGGCGCTCTAAGGGGTTAGTCGTCGTCGGCGCGAAAAACCGGAATCGCTAGGCGCCGTCCGGCACGCTTTCGCAAATGAAGTAGTGCGGGCAGCGCGGGCAATCGTCGCTCCGCTTCGGCTTGGCCGGGTAAACGCCCTTCGCGATCTGGTCGAGCGCATCTTTCACGTCGGCCATGCGGTCATCCATCACGCCGTCGAGCTTGATCAGCACCGGCGCGTTGGTGGTGAGGTACTGCACCTCGAAAACCGCATTTGGTCCCTGTTCTTCGCGGACGGCGTTGAGCATCAAGGCATGAAGGTGATTTTGATCTGGCTTTGAAGGTGCGCGGCCGGTGCGGAGCCGGCGCACGACAAGCTTTCCGCCCGTGCGCTCGATCTCGTCGATGGGCAGGTTGATTGTGCGAGCGCCTATCTTCAATGGCACGACGCGCCCAAACTCAATGTTGTCGCGTTGACGCAGGCGCGCGTTGTCGAGGATGCGGCCCGCCGACGACCGAAAGAGTGGCTCCAGAGGGTCGCCGGTCGGCCCGATGTCGTCCCACGCGGCATCCAAAGCGTCGGCGAGTGCCTGAGCCTGGATCGAGCCGGTCTGTTCGCGCAGCCACTCCAGCACGCGGTAGACGGCGCGATGAAATCGCACGTAGGCGGTGTCGTCGCGCCCGCCGCTGAGGCCGAGCACAAGCTGATAAAGATAGCGCCGTGGGCACCCGACATAGAGGTCGATGTCGCGGCCGTCCTGCACCAGGGTCGCTAGCGCTAAATCCGGGCGCGGGACGCCGGAAGGCGTTGACGGAATCGTACCGGTCCAATTCGCGTCTGCGTCGGGCGCTCTCGGGAGATGAGCCGCGATCTGTGAGAGCGGCTCCGCCGGATGCGACCGAGTCTTCTCAGAATAACGCAGCGCCCGTGACAGCGAAAGATGATCGCGCGCTCGTGAAAGCGCCACGTAGAAGAGGCACTCCTCTTCCTCCTCCTGATCGGTAACGGGCGAGGTCGGAAGAAGACCCTCGGGAGGCGGGCATCGGTCGCCCTGACGCTTTAAGGGGAAGATCCCATTGCCGAGCGTGGGCAGGTGCACGACCTTGAATTCGAGACCCTTGCTTTGATGAACGGTCATGAGGCGCACGGCATCGATGCCCGCAACAGTGGCGGGCGCTTCGCGCAAGGCGCGTTCATCGCCAAACACCTCCAGTCGCCGAATCCACCGCAAGAGGGCGCGCTTCGGGTCACCGGCAGCAACGTTGTTCTCGATCGCGAACTGGAGCAGTTGATGAATGGCCAGCCGTCGTTGCTGGTCGCTGGGGGTGTCGCCGACGAGATAGTCTCGCAGCAGCGCCCCACGGTTAAACAGAACATGGGCGAGGAACGCGCCCGGCCCTGTTCGGAATTTGATGCCATCGAGATCGGCGGCAAGCCGCGCCAGGCTCTCATTGCCGGCGGGCGAAAGGTCAGAAATCAACGCGAGATCGGCGAGCGCATCCGCCGGTTTCTTGTCGGCAGCGGCCGCGTAGGCCAGGAAGGCTTGCACATCGTCAAGCGGCGTGCGGTAGGCGGGAAGCGTCGCGATGCGCAGCAAGCCGCCGCGATGCGGCTCGGCGACGAAGGAAATGAGCGACAGGAGGTCGCTGACTTCGGGCCGCTCGAAGAGGTCGCCAAGATAGAGAACCGGGATGCCCGCCGCCTCAAGGCCGAGGGCCACGCGCTCCAGGTTGCTATGCACGCGGCAAAGAACCGCTTGGTCGCGGTAGGCAACGCCGCCCGCGCGGTGCTTCATGATGGCGTCCGCGATGCCACGGATCTCGGCGTCGCGATCAATTGCGATGTTGAAGTCGACAGCATCGGGGCCGGGACCGCGCTTGGCGTCGAGTTTCACCGCTTTGCCGCCGCCAACGCGCATCTGCCCGGCGTAGTCGGTAAACGTATCGACGATCTGCTTGCGCGATCGGTAGTTGACCTTGAGTGACTTACGTTTGCCGCTCGGATAATCCGCCTCGAAGTCGAGCGCGCTCTGCGGAGCTGCGCCACGGAAACGGTAAATCGATTGCCGCGCATCGCCCACGACCCAGAGACGTTCGCCGTCGCCTGCAAGCTCCTTCACCAGCAACGCGCTCGCGCGGTTGACATCTTGGTACTCGTCGACAAGGAGATGCTGATATTGACCGCGAAGTTCATCGCGCACCTCGGGATGGGTGCGCAGGAGTTCGACAGGCCGATTGATGAGATCGGCGAAATCGAGCCACCCGGCCGCGCGCATCTTCGCATTATAGTGCTTGAAGACTCGGGCCACCTCCGCGGCCTTCGCGACTTTGAGCTGCGCTTTCTCATCGCCCGGCTTGGCCTGCCGCGCCATTCGCTCCACGGCCTCCGGGGACTTCACCTCATCCTTCGCGCGGCTGATAGCGCCAAGAACGTAGCGCAAGTCTTCGAGCGGCTCGTGAAGGCGCAGGTAGTGGTCAAGCTGGAGGGTGAGCAAATCCTCTTCCAGCAGCGCCAGGATGTCGGCTTGGTCGAGAAGCCTAACTGGCTGCGCGACATTTATAAGGTGTCCATACTTGCGCAGCAGTTCGAGGCCGAACGCGTGGAAGGTGCCGGTCCAGATTTCGGCAGCGGCTTCGGGCATCGTCCATGCAACCCGCTCCTTGATCTCACGCGCGGCCTTGTTGGAAAAGGTCAGTGCGAGAATGCATGCCGCGGGGTGTTTCTTCTTGCCTATCAGGTGCTCAAGCCGGGCGATGAGTGTTCTGGTCTTGCCGGTGCCGGGACCCGCTTCGACAAGCAAGGGCGAGCCTTCATGGTGGGCGGCATCACGTTGCGAGTCATCGAGGCCAGGCCGTTCAACCAGTGCGGCTGCGGCCTCCTCGGGCGGCGGCTCCGGGAGAAGCAGTGAGGCTGCGAGCTGTTGATGGACGAGACCGATCGGCAGCGTGAGGTCGGCCGCGATTTTCGGCGCGGCTTGGCCAAGGCGGGTGAACAAGCGGCGCGCCTCATGGCCCGGCAGCAAGAACTCGCGCGCGAACACGTTTGCGAAGCGCTCGCGAAGTTCGTCCGGGCTATAGGCTTCGACGCGCTTCAGGCCGAGCGGCGTGCCTTCCTCCGGCGCGCCGGGGTCCGAACCGCGCGGCGCGATCGCGGGCTCCGGCGTTTCAATCCAGAAGTGGCCGAACTCGTGCGCCTCGACATACGCGGCCATGTCGGGCTCGAGAGCCTTCGATATGTAGATGGCGTTCGACGAGCGGCGAAGCGCGCCGTCGCCGCCTCCAAGCAGCGGATGGTCGGGAGCAACCTTGTGCACCTTCAGGCCGGTCGCCTCACGCGCGGCAGCGAGCAGCTGAGCAGCGGCATTGCCGCCCGCCTTGGCCCGCAGCAACGCGTGTTTTTCCCGGGCAAGCGCCCGTACGGCGCCGAAGCTGTCCATACCTATGCCGCTTCCTGCAAAACGGGGTCGGGCGCTTCCGCGAGCCACTTCTTCCTTTCCGAGTCGGGCAGCTCGGATTGATTGACGACATAAGCGAAATCGACCTGCGAGGCGGCGGGTTGGCCTCGCGCCTTGCGCGCGGTCGCGAGCTGCGGGGGCAGCCGGAAATAATCGCGCACGGCGTCGAGCTGGCGATGCAGTGTCTCCGCGAAGTCGCGCACGATCCGCGCCGGAATCGTGGCGGGGCGAACCAGCCGCTCGGCGAGCGATGCGAATATTGTGTCGTCGATACCCGTAGTGCGCCGGAAGGACTCCGGGGTATGCCCGGCGGCCGCGACCGTCGCCGACAGATCGTGAATGGTCTGCGGCCGGTCGGCTTCATCAAGAAGCTGTTGCACGCGGCTCATGGTTCGGCTGACGACGCGGTTGACTACTTCCGGCGCGGGATCAGGCAGCGCCGCGCGCGTTTCCACGTCCATCCACTTGGTGACGTAGTCGATGATGTCCCTCTTGAACGCGGGATACCGGTCCAGCCACGCCCGGAGCTCGTCGCCGGCCGGTGGCGCGCCGAGCGCTCGGATTTCCATCAGCACGTCGTCCAGGCTGTGCTGCTGTTCAGTCTTCGTGGTCATCGTTGCCTCCTTCGCGCCCGGCGAGCTTTAGGGCGAGCTTCACCCAATTGCTGACGGTTGTTGCATCTACGTCGTAGTGCTCGGCGAGCTCGTCATAAGTCAGCCGGGCCATGAAATATTGAATCAGGACGGCGCGAAGCTTGCCGTCGAGCTTTCCGAGAGCGCCGTTCAGGAGAGCCAGCACCTCGGGGCTCGCCATGCGGTCCTCTAACTGCTCGACCGGGTCGACAACATCGTCCGCGCGTCCAGCGCTGGGGGTGCTCGGCTCGATGCGGTCGCGCTTGCTTTCGATCGTCGCGTCCTTGCGCCGGTGTGCGTCGATGGCCTTGCGCATGGCATAGTCCGCAAAATTCGCTTCGGCGTATTCGGCCTTACCCGCTTGAACCTCTTTCGCCGTGATCAGCAACACCTCTTGGGCGTGATCCTCATCCTCCCCGGCGTCGTACTTCACCGCCTGCCGCAGCAGGAGCGGCGTCGCACGGGTCGCGAAGGCGTTGAAGGTCTGGACGTAGGCGCGGCGGTCGCCCGTGGCGTAAGCCTGCCGGACTGCGTGCATCAGCGTCTCGATGCTCCAGCGCTTCTCGCCGACGGCCGCCTGCTTGAGCGCATCGACTCGCGCCACGTCATCGAGCGCGTACCAGCGCCGCAGTTCCTCGGTAAGCTCGGGGCGACGCCTATACTTCACGAGGGGCGGAATTCCAGAGGCGTCGGCTGTCCCGTTTTTTCGGCGCGCGGGCGTGACGGTATCCGGCGCCGCATGCTGGCCCGGGTCATCCACCTCCGCAGACTTTACCATTGCAATCTCCTAGGTGAGGACTCCCGCCTAATGGGGCTAGTCGGGCCATTTCGGAAAAACCGGAACGCGAGTTCGACCGAGAATGGAATGAACGTACTGGCACGCTATGCTTGAGCCAAGATTGTGCTGCTAGTTTTGGCTGTTCCCGGGCTTGGCGAACAAGCGAAGAACTTCACGTGCCCATCATGTGCCTAGGAGCGGATGGAAACGGATTGCAATAGAGCGCGGAATTCGTGTAACTGATTGACACTAAATGGATTTCGACGATGCGGATAAATTGGTATGGGCACATGAAAAAGCCCGTTGACCCAGACGAAGCCATTGAATCAACGTACTAATTTTGGTTGCGGGGCAGGATTTGAACCTGCGACCTTCAGGTTATGAGCCTGACAGTCAAGTTATTGATCGAAGTTCCATAACATCCGATAGCCGAAATTCACCCGAGCACGCGCCGATGCTCGGTCCACTGCAACGGAAGCAGCTTGGGGATTTGTGCCAGCGCGAGGCCGGCTGGCTGCCGCCCTTCCAGAACCGCAGACGTAACCTTGGCGAAAGAAACGCCAACTGGAGCGCTTCGCGGATGACTTTTGGATGGGCGCGGAATCCACCGATTGATGTACTCTGCGCCTTGTCCTTTCGAGCGCATATCCACAATGTACCACGAGCCGTGAAGCGATCATGAAGGGCTGGGGAGAACCTAGTTCGCCTTGATGAAGTTCGCGATGATAGCCACCGTCTCGCGTTCCTTGTTGTAGAAGCCATGCGCCGCCAAGGCAGAACACACATCCGCCCCCGGCTTGCTTCCGCCGTCATCGATATTCACGATCTCTGTCGGACTCGAATGCGGGGGCACGTTTGTCAGCGGCGGCGGCGGTAACGGAAATTGTCTCGAAGCTGCCGAGCACGGGCACTTGTCGCCCCTGCTTCTCACAATGAGACCCGGGACGTCGAACGAAGAAAGCGGCGGCACCACGTCAAAAATTGTCCTTGTGCAACGAACCTGTGACACCGCATTGGGCTTGTGTGTGGCAACTTGGGAAGCCGTCAACACGATTCCGTCCGCTGCCGTTGGGTCTACCTGTTGTGGTCTCTTTTTCGGGAACGTTGCGGCCGTCTTCACGACCGAGATCGTCCCCGAACTAGTTCCGACGAGCCATACTTTCGCATTCGGCAACTTCTGCCGGACGTGCTGAATTAGCGCCTCAATATCCTGCGCATACGCGTCGGTCATTCGCTGCGTCTCCGAGGAGAGCGGTATGTCGTTCGGAGCATCCACGACGGCGACCGCAATACCGTTCTTCACGAAATCCATACGCGAGCGAACAAGGAAATTCAGCCCCAGACCTGTTGCCGGGATATTCCCATCGTTCGGGATGCTAAGTTTTCCATCCCCGCCAGCGAATAACAGTGCCACCCGATCCGGCGCCGGTTCCGGGTAGATGAGGAGATACCGCGTTCGGCTGAACTTGAAATGCGGCAAGATCCTTTGAGAGACGAACACCTGGCTCACGCCCTCTGCACTGCCGCTTCGAGGAAGCAGCATCACTATTCCGACGATCAACGCGCCTGCCCATCTTCCGACCCCGCTTCCCACAATGCTTCTCCCTTGTTCCTACTGACTGTGTTCAATATTCCGCTGTGCTGCAACGATTTACGCCACTGTTCGCTCGACTATCCAGCCGCGACTTCCTATCTTTCCTTGGGCCTTATTCCTCTCTCACGAGTGGACCACCTCCCACTCATCGCAGCCCTGCGCTACACGCTGCGGCTTTCCGTCCACAAGGACGGGACGAGACGCGACGATAGGAATTCGCGGCTGTCTCCAGTCGCGGCAGTGACTCCGTTCGAGTTCCCCAGATCAGTGCCCTTTTCGGGGACAGTTAGATGCCTCATCCCCATCTTGGCAGTCGCAGTCGTCCGTCAAGCTGGCGCTTGACCTCGGCCTTGACGGCCGCCCTCTCTGAGCCTTTATCTTGAAAATCTGTGTAGCGCGAAGTCGGCATAATTTGAAAGTGCTTCAAAAGTTGCGCCGATGAATACACTGATATCTACGGATCAGACCCTTGGAGCGTTTCGAAAGCTAGCTCGTCAGCTCGCCCATGCGGCGTGCGCGGCAAATTAGGAAAAATAATGACCGTTCAAAAATCAAAAGAAGCAGCGCCTAAAAAGACAGCGTCGGAAACGAAGGCTGTCGAGACCAAGACGGAAACACCGATCACCGAAAGCAAACCAGACGCTGCACCAAAAAAGCAAGGCATGGGCGAGGGTCAGAAGGCGGTTTCCAAAGCGTACAAGGATAACTGGAACGACATTTTCGGAAAAAAGAAGAAGCGCTAGGCCGCACCCCGGTGGTGCCGGTTAAAGGATTGAACTCCCGACCTTCGGTTTACAAACCCGATGCGCTACTGAGCGCATAGGAGATGGGAGCTCCGAATTCTATAACATCCGATAGCCGAAATTCACCCGAGCAGGCGCTGATGCTCCCTCCACTGCAACGGAAGCAGCTTGGGGATTTGTGCCTGCGCGAGGCCGGCCGGCTGCCGGCCTTCTAGAACCGCAGACGTAACGTCCGGCGAAAGAAACGCCAACCGGAGTGCCTGGCGGACGACTTTTGGATGCATGCGGTTTGCATCGGCGAGGGCCTCGATGGACTCATGTGTCCCGTCTCGCAGAGAATGCATCCAGACGTGAGCGCGAGCGATTGACTGGATCAGGGCCTCGTTATGCGAGCCGTCCGGCGCGCCGTCGCCTTCAAACGCTGCTGCCGAATCCTTTGCCTTGGTCGACCAAGCAACCTTTAATTCCGCAGGGATGCCATCCACGTTGGTGGCGCCTGCCATCGTCAGCACTAGCTGATCGCGGGAAATGACGACGCGCTCAACCGCTCCAAAGGCGTCTTGGCCCTCGTTCGTATCCGCCCTTCCTTGATGCGGTTGAAGGGCGGTAAGGACGGCGCTCTCAATTTCTGCCGCGGAGACACGTCCGACCGATCCAGCCTCGGTTTTCCGCCCCCGCAGCAATGCCGAGCTGACGTAAAACCGGTAGCGCACGCCGTTCTTGGTTGAATAACTCGGGCTCATGCGGTTGCCCTTGTCATCATAGAGCTTGCCTAGGAGTAACGCTTCGCTTGCTGCGCGCGTGGCGTCGCGGCCGTCAGATTTGGATTTTAGCAACTGCTGTACCTGGTCGAAGGTTTTTGGGTCGATGATGCCCGCGTGTTCGCCCGGAAACCATTTGTCCTTGTGGCCGGTCTCGCCGATGTACACCCGGTTCTTCAGGAAATAGGCGAGGGGACCATAGGTGAAGGGAATCCCGCCGTTGAACTTCTTGACCTTGGTATCCCGCCGCTTGGTAACGATGCCTTTGGTGTCGAGATCCTCCACCAGCTTCCCGAAACTCCTTAACTCCAGATACCGCTTGAAAATGTACCGGACGGTTTCGGCTTCGGTCTTGTTGATAACCAGCTTCTTGTTCTTAGCATCATAGCCGAGCGGAACGGTGCCGCCCGTCCACTTGCCCTTGCGCCTGGAGGCCGCGACCTTGTCGCGGACTCGCTCGGAGGAGAGTTCGCGCTCGAACTGCGCAAAGGACAATAGGACGTTGAGTGTTAATCGCCCCATGGACGTCGTGGTATTGAACTGCTGGGTGACCGCGACGAACGAGATCGACTTGGCATCAAAGGCCTCGACCAGCTTGGCGAAATCGGCGAGCGACCGGGTCAACCGGTCGATCTTGTAGACGACGATGACATCGACCCTGCCGGCGTCGATATCCTTCAACAGTTGTTGAAGCGCAGGGCGGTCCAAGTTGCCGCCGGAAAATGCAGGATCGTCGTAATGCTGGGGCAGGGCCTTCCACCCCTGCGAAGCCTGGCTCTTGATGTAGGCCTCGCAGGCATCCCGCTGGGCGTCGAGCGAATTGAATTCCAGTTCCAAGCCATGTTCGGTCGACTTGCGGGTGTAGATGGCGCAGCGGACCGGCTTGATCGAATTAGCGGCCATGGCGAGCATCCTTCCTAGCTGTTTTGCGCGCAAGTTCAGCATTCCGCTTGCGATAATCGCTTCCGCCGCCCAGATGACTCGAAGGAGTCGGCGCGGTATTCGAAGACCGGTCCACCCCACGGGAGCGCCCAGTGTTTTCGGGCATGGGGCTTTCTTCGGTCTTGGACCGCAGCCCGAAGAACCGTGGTCCATTCCACCGGGTACCGGTTATGAGACCCGCGATTTCGGAGAGGTTGCCGTACGTACCCCCGTTGTAGGCAAAGCCTTCGGTCAGCACCATGACGCGGTGGCTCCCGCCCTTCCATTCGCGAACAAGGACCGAGCCGGGCTTGATCCGGCGCGGCAGGACAATCTTGCCATTCGGCTTTGCAGCAAATGCCTTCATCATCTGGTCGAGCAGGCGTTGCGTGGATCGGGAGAGGGCGCCATAGGCCCTCTCCTGAATCCGATGCGCGATGCTCCGCCGCAGAAGGTCCGGGCCGAACGCCTTTGGCGGATCGGTCCGAAACAGTTCGCGGTACCGAATGCGCAACTGAGCGATCGGCATGACGGTCAACCGATCCAGCTCGGCCTCAACGGCGGGATCGGCGGATTTGGCAGGCGGACTATGTTGGGCGACCATCACCGCGCCTGACTGGCTTTGGCGATCCAATAGATGCGATCCTTGCCAATCTTCTCCGACACAAGGTTGAGCTTGAGCTTTTTCTTGACTACGCCGGCAAAGAAGCCGCGGACCGAGTGTTGCTGCCAGTCGGTCGCCTTCATGATGGCGGCGATGGTGGTGCCCTTGGACTCGTAGAGCATCTTTAAAACCGTCGACTGTTTGGAAGACGATGGCGCCGTTGCTTTCGGTGATGCTGCCTTCGCGCCTTTGTCGTTCGTCGAAGTGGCGGGCTTCGATCGGGCAGGGGTATTGCTCTTGGCGGATCGTTTTGCCGTGCGAGGCAGTTTACGCGATGTCTTTGCAGATTTTGATTTCGATTTGCTGGTAGCCATCTGTCTCTCCTCTGGGGTCAACGACAGCATCATGTGCTGCCACTGACCCGACCCGCCGATCAGGGCGGGTCGGAAAAGCGAGAGGGCGGGCTGTTAATCGCTGGACAGATGATTCAGCAGCGAAGCGGAGCCCTGCAGGCGATCCGCAGCATAAATCAATTGCTCGATATCCATTGAGACCGCGACGCCCTCGGAAATACTTCCGGCTAGCGCGCAGGCCTCTGCGGCCTTGGCGATGCGAGCGGCTTCATTCAGCTTGGTGTGAATTTCGGTTAGCAGCAGCTTGATGGCTGGCTCTATCGTGGCGCGGTCCATGTTGCCCTCCTGTTTGCGGGCACAGTGACGCTCCACATGGGCGCGTAGTCGAGCGGAAAGCGAGCAATCTTGTGGCTCATATCGAGCCACCCGGATCATGAAATTCTCATGAGAAACCGGGCCGGGGGGCGGCCCGCCAGGCGAGCTATTTCGCCGAGCTTTTCCGCCTGGTTTTGAGCGGCGGCATTGCTGCGACAAACTCGGCGAAAAGCTTGACCGGATTGGCTCCGAGCGCCCGGACGATTGCGACAAATTCGATCAGGTCGATGCGGCGTTCGCCGCCTTCATACTTCGCGATAAACGACTGCGGGCGGCCAAGTTTCACGGCTAATGCCTGCTGCCTGACACCCGCACTTTTCCGCACTGCGACAAGGGTTGCGATGAGCCGGGCGTATTCCGGCGATCTGAGAGACTTCTGCATGCGCCGCCAAGCTGAAGAATCGGCGGCACGAAATATGATCCCAACAACGGATTATCCCAGAACTGGATAATACCTGCGACGCATGCTAAGACCTGTGCCGAGCCAAGGGCATTCGACCGACCATGAATGACGCGCTACGAGCAGAGGTTTTTGCACGCGACAAGGGAATCTGTTCGTTCTCCGGCCTGTCGGTCTGGTACCTCGACTACGGTACGGCGCCATTCTCCCATGCCGATTGGGTCGACCACATTCGACCGAAGTCACGCGGCGGCAAGGACACGCTCGAGAACCTTGTTTGCGCTTCGTATTTCTACAACCGGAAAAAACTGAACAATGGCTCAGATTGCCAATACCTTTTCAGCAAAGGCAAGCCGACCAAGACGTTTTTCTGGACGCATGGCGAACTGTCCTTGCAGCAAGCCATGCTGCTGAAGAGACATGCCGCAATAGAAAAGTCCGACTGGTATTTCAATCGCGCCATTTTCAATATCATGGTCGCCATAGACGATGAGCTGTCAGGCATTGAGGCAGTCCGGACACGACAATACTGGTTCGCGTCGGCGCATAAAAGGATGACGACTTGGAGAAAAATGACGGACGGCAATCCGCGAACGTTGGTCCGTCGCGGTCTCGCAAGATTCGCGCAAGCGGAAGATGTTCACCTCATGCTTTCGCTTGCCGATGCCCCAGATGCAAGTTGGATCAAGATTTACCAAAATTTGCTAAGGCTCACACGTCAAAATGAAAACGTGCTCGGCAGATTTTGGCGCGCCAAACACAAAGAAATGCGCGTTCAGATCGTTCATGAAGCAGTGGAGAAATGCCAAGCGACCGCGCCTCTTATTGAAACGTTGATGGTCAATTTGAGACGCCTCTGACCCTTACCATGCTGCTGTTCAGCGGCGTTTCCCGCTCTATTTTTCAAGGTCGTTCATGACCTTATGCTTCAATTCACGCAGTTTCTGAAGGTCCGGTGCCTGACCGAGGTTTTCCCCCCAGGGCACACCGAGTGCTTTGGACAGCTTCTTCAGCATCCCAACGCAATATTCTACTTCTTCCAGCACATAACGGAGATCTTCATCAGTATGCGGGCCTTTTAAAGTTTCTAAAAGGCCTGCCTCGAAAAACTCCTTGGCCTCGATTAGCCGGCGGATCAGTTCCTCCTGGTCACGGGTCAGCCCGACCATGAGGACATCACGTGTCTCGAAATTAAGCAAAAGATCGTTCGGGTGAGGAAGTATTTCAGGGTCCGGAAGTCCGCGCTGTCTTCTCCATTTTGAATCTTCGGCCCACTGTTTCTTGTATTCCCAAGCTGCCAAAAAAATCTCGTCTTTGCGGGCGGTCAGCTTGTCCTGCGCAGCAATCATAAAATCGAATGCCAATTTTTGGGCGCGAACGTCACCATTTGCGGCCTTATGGTTCACCGACCTTGTGATAGCCCGCGCGGTCTGCATGGATTTGACCTTCCCGTGTTCCTTTACAGGCAACGGCCGAAGCGCTTCGTCGAAAATCATTCTCGTAAGCTCATCCGGCGCAGCCATGTTGTTCCCGGATCCTTTAGGACGGCCGCTCGGGTTGCCGCTTACGCCCTGCTTGAACCGAAATGCCTCAGGCGGCTTCCCGTGGCCCACCTTGTATTCACCGCCGCTCTTCTTGCGTGCCATGACACCGCTCCTAACTCTGAAGCGGGGCGGCGCCCGGGGCCGTCTCAATATCGTTGAACGTCGAAGTGGTGCCGGCGAGGACGGCGTCCTTGCCGGTCAGTGCCTGCCAGCGGCGGATCGTCGTGTCGACATAGATCGGATCGATTTCCATCCCGAATCCCCGCCGGCCGACGCGTTCGGCAGCCAGGATTGTGGTCCCGGATCCGCAGAAAAGGTCGAGCACGATGTCCCGGCGCCTGGTGCAATCACGGATCGCGTCGCTGACCAGGGCAATCGGCTTCACAGTCGGGTGGAGGCGCAGGTCGTCCATACGACCCTTCCGGAATGTATTCGCACCCGGATATTTCCACACGTTGGTCCGAGATCGGCCGTGCCGTCCCAATTCGATATTGTTGCGATGAGCGGCAGATCCGACCTGAAACACCAGGATCTCCTCATGCTGGCTCCGATAAAAGCTGCCCTGACCGGCGTTGGTCTTCACCCAGACCACTGTGTTGACGTGCTCGGAATAAACAGCCTTCCCTGCGCTCAGCAGTTCGGCAATATGACGCCAGTCCATGCAGACATAAGCCAGGGCGCCAGCCGCCGAAACTCGAGCAGCATTGCCCAGCGTTGCGGTCAGGAACTCGACAAACGCCGGCGCGCTCTGTTCCCCCGATGCCTCGGCGAATTCGCGATGCTTGGTCCTGCCGCGGCCGACGATGCTCGAGACGGCAACGTTGTAGGGCGGATCGAGGAAACCCATGGCGGCCATCTCGCTCCCCATCAGCCGGTCAAGGTCAGTTTCACTGCGGGCGTTGCCGCAGAGGAGGCGATGCTGGTCGAGCAACCAAAGGTCGCCCGTCTTGGCGACGGGCTGCCCGGACCCGTGTTCGAACTCGTCGTCCGGATCAACACTTTTGTCATCAAAGTCGACGATCAGCTGATCGATTTCAGGAATCTCAAAACCGGTCAAAGCGATGTCGAGACCTTCGACTTCGAGAAGCGTGCTGAGTTCCGGAATTTCGACGGCAAGCCGCTCCCGATCCCACCCAGCGTTGCCGGCAATCTTGTTGTCCGCCAGCATCAAGGTGCGTTTCTGTGCATCGGTAAGGCCATGCAATGTGATGACCGGGACGTTACTCAGCTCCAGCATCGAGGCCGCCTCCAGCCTCCCGTGACCTGCGATTAAGACCCCATTTTCGTCGGCGATAACGGGATTGACAAAGCCGAACTGTTTGATGCTTTCGGCGATCTGGCGGATCTGTTTTTTTGAGTGAGTGCGTGCATTGCGCGGATTGGGCTTGAGCTTGCTGATAGCGGTGTCGATCGTCTGGAACATGACTTCTCCTTCCGCACGACAGCATCCTGCTGCTCGCGCGCATGATTTAGGATGAAGGTGAGGGGTCAGGTCACGTCATGGCCGCGTTGCGGCTTCAGACGGCTACGTCCAAAATCAAGCCATTGGCCTTGAATTGAGGATTTCGGTTTCCGGCATTGCCGGGCGGAGCAGTGCTCCCGCAAACCTGCTGGCTGAGTGAGCGGACCGGGTATGCCGGTCGCAGTTCGCTATGCCGAATATAGATTCGACTACTAAATTCGCAACACCTTTTTGAAAAAAATGTTCAGCCGAAAAAAGTCGTTATATCGGACTCGGTTACGTTCGATTCGCGTAATGAGCGGTTATGGAACGTCAAATTGCTGAGGTTGCAAGCCAGCGTTTGTTCCGGGTTTGGGGATTGAAGGACAGTCGGGGCCGCACGCAGTTTTTTGCGGAAATCTGCCTCCGCGCCGACGATAGATTTCTGCCCCGTGACTTCCTCATGCGTCCGTTTTAGGACCCCTCAATACTGTCCGCCACGACGCAGCCAATCTTCTAGGGGCGGAGAAGCGCAACCTCCGGACGCCGATCCGAGTAAAGTCACTGATACACGAAGAGCGGCGCGTGCGATGGTAACTCCGCCATCATCGATAGATATCTTGCTGAATGGCTACTTTGTGAAAAGTAGTTGCGATGCTGACATTCCTTACAGTGGCAGCGGCACGCGCCAGACTTCCTCAAGGAAGAAGCTGCACATCCAGACCGCGCCATGCCCGACTCTGAGAGCGTCGCCGCCCTCGCCGATATATTGAGCGACCACCTTGTTGGTGGTGGGGTCAATCTGGGTCAGCGGGATGTCGATCATGGTGACCCACACGAAGCCTTCGCCAACCGCTATATCACCGCCTTTGCCGGGAACGCCCGCATCGATGGTCGCAACGACCTTGTTGGTAGCGGCGTCGATACGTGAAACGGTGCCGTCACCCTGATTGAGCACCCAGACGTCGGTAGCGGTGCAGGCCATGAAACGCGGTGACGGACCTACGGGAATGGTAGTGGCGATGGCTGGTTGCGCAGGCTCGATCCGGGAAACCAGATTGTGCTCGGTCGACGAAACCCAGATGGCTCCTGCGCTCGCGACGGGCACGAAGGAGCCGCTCGCGAGCTTTACCTGGCCGTCGATTTTGTTGAGCGCACTGTTGATCCGTACCAGCTTGCCCTGGCGATCGGCGACCAGCCAGGCAGCGCCGGCCCCCGCCGCGATACCACCCTCGCTGTCGCCGATCGGGGTCGAGATCTGAGCTTCGATTGTGTTGGTGTGGAGGTTGACCCGATCGATGCGATGGCCCTTGCAACTGGGCGACCAGACCGCGCCGAACCCGAGCGCGATGCCCGAGCACGGCCGGCGGCTCACCGGAACGGTCTTCGCGATCTTGTTTGTGGACGGGTCGATCCGCGCCAGGCTGTCTTTGCCGGCGTTGGAAATCCACACGGAATCCGAGCCAATGCCTACCCAGTCGGGGCTGCCCGGAATGCTGATCTTCGCCGCGATCGGCAGGCTGGAGATTGGCCGCTGTACCGCCGAGAGGTCTGCCATCGGTGCTGTCTCCTGTCTTTTCGCGTCAGTCCGCAAGGTCGCCGGTTTCGAAATAAAACTCCATGGGCATCGAGAGCGTGAAAGCCTCGGCGGCCTGATCGTCGAGCCGCGCCAGCTGGACCTGGCCTTCCTGCAGCGGCACGCCGGGCGAATGACCCGCGACCCGCAGCTCGATTGCGGCGCCATCCCACGCTGTTGTCCAATCCGGCGGAGGAGTCGTGAATTTCGTTGCCAATATCTGATCGAAATCCGGCGGACGAGTGATCAGATGCGCCACGAAGGCCTCCGCAGGACTGCCGAATATCAGATAGCGAAGATCGGCGGGCGGCGGGGCTTCGGGGTGAAGCCGGCGCGCATAAAGCACACGCGTGACTTTGGCCTCCACGTCGTCGGAGGTAATAGCGACGCCGCCGCGTTCGAAATGACCGCGGAAGATGGTCCCCACCATCGTCAGCGGCGCCGGCGGATCGGCGGCCAGAACCGAAAGCTGGAAGGGCTTGGGGACCCAGGTGTAGACCTTCTCCATCGAGGCCTTGCGGTCGTCGAGATAGGTCTTGAACGGATCCGACCCTGGCGCGGACAAAGCGGTCTCCAGCAGCATTTGATAGTCGTGTGGTGCGTGAAACATCGGCAAATGAGACATCAGCAGCCGTGTCTCGCCGACGATCAGCATGCCATGCACGGCAGCATGGTCACCCTGCGGATGCGCCTGCGGGGAAGCGGCACCATGGTCGTGCTCGTGCGGCATCGTCATCCCTGCGGGTCATCGATGATGAAGCCGTCGTGCACATCGAGATGGGGATTGCCAGCCATGGTTTCGCAGGCGTTGTGAAACTCGTCGATGTGCGCCGCAGTCAGCGGGAGCATATGTTCGTCCGGCTGGAAGGTCGTGCCGATCTCGTAGAGTTGGCGAGGCAGATTTTTCATTTCGATGTGATTGCCAAGCACATGGGTAATTTGATGCGCGTAGGCGAACGCGGCAAGGCGGGCGGCACTGGCCCGGTAGTCGGTCCATATCATGATCGTCAGCTTGCCCGCATATAGCGTGTCGCCGGTCAGCAGCCACTTGTTGCGCGCGTCATAAACCGCGATGTGCGACGGCTCGTGGCCGGGGAGAGGAAAGACGGTGAGATCGCGGCCGCCCAGCTGCAGCGTCGCCTCGCCGTTCGGCCAGTTGGTCAGCCCGAAAAAGGCTTTTACGGATTCCAGCCGAGGCTTGACGATGGTGGTGCGGGAACGGTGATCAAACTGGCTGTCCCAATGGCTGTGATCGTCATGGCCGTGGGTGTGCGCGACCACCAGGTCGATGCCATCGAGACCGCGCTTTTTCAACCAGGCGTCGATGATGCCGTCGACGGTCTGGCGAATCGGGAGAACCTTGCCGGTGTTGAACGGAGTGAGGGGGTATGGCGGCCCGCCGGTGTCGAACATGATGGCCCGGGTGTCGCCGAACAGCAGATAGATGAAGTTGCCCTCGTAGCTGTAACACTTGCTTATTCGCAGGATGAAGCTGTCGTCGTCGAACGCGTGCACCTGGATCAGCGGATCGGTGCTCTGCGCGCAATTGGGCGCTCCGTGAATCCACTTCACGGCCTCCAGCGGTGTCGTCATTGCGTTGCCTTTTCTGCTGTTCGGCGCGCCTTTCGCGGCGCCTTGGGCTTGGCTTTGCCTCCGGGCCGTGATTTTGAACGCAGCGACTCGGCCTGCGCACCAGCCACGTCGTCGGCCAGATCGCCGGCCAACGCCGAGACCGACGGCGTGAAGAAATAGCCGCCACCGGTCATCACCACCCAGGCGTCTTCAGGTAGCGGGATCTGCAGGTCGTGGGTGACGTCGTCGTCGACCGGCAGGCGGATGAAACGCGGATCGGTATTCTGGCCGATCAGAGGATCGTGGCCCGTTTGCGGTTCACTATCGTGCGGCGCGTTCGCCGCATTGACCCAAGTTTGAGTGACGAACTGGAATTGGTCGATGATGGATCCCTGGTAAGCCATGAAGAGCAGGCCGCGATCGACCCCATCGTCCTCCAGAAGCTTTGTGGAATTCTGGGGCGATCCATATGGGATGCCCCGGCGCAGCATGAGCCGTTGCAGCGTATCGTTCGACCCGCCGGTATCGGTCGGATCATCGCGTGGATTCACCTTCCGGATGTGGCCCACGAACGGGCAGATCCGGCCGTTGGGGTCTGCCGGAAAGTCGATGGACGCCTGCGTTCCGTCTTTCAGGCGCACGACCGGCGTGAGATTGGAAAAACCGAAGTTGTTGTTCCTGAGGTCGTCATCGGCAAGCTCATCATCATTTGCCGCCGGTGCGCGCATCACCGGGGCGCCGGACGGCCATCGACCGACCAGACGAGAGGAAACGAACTCCCGCGTTATGGGATGACCGGACGCTGTGCTGAGGGCCTGAGCGCCGGCCTCGCAAAATCGCCAGAACAAGTGGACTTTTTGCTGCAAGCGTCGATAGACGAGGTAAGAGCCGTTTTTCTGCCATCTGACTTTGAGCGGGGCCGGCGCTTGCGGATTCAAGTCGTCTCGTGGATCCTGGCGGTTATAGCCGAGCACAAACTGTCCGGGCCAAACCAGCGGCCGCCCGGGCTCGGCAAAAAGCTCGAAGTTGGGATCGGCCGGATCGAGCAGCCGCGCATCGAAGAAGTCCGTCGGATCCTTTGATGCGATGCCCCTGATCGCAGGCTGGGAAATTCCGTCCTTGGACCTGAAATGCTCATGGCCGGTCAGCGGCGGCGGCAAAGTTGCTCCTGCCTGCGGTGGCCCGAACAGACGAAGGGCCGGCAGGCCGCCGCCGCCGGAGAGGCCGATCTCCTGAATCAGGCGGGTCATCTCGGCGTTGAGATCGCTCTCTCTGTCGGCGGCCAGAACGACGAGGATGTCCGGCAAGGTCTCCGCGCTTCCGCCAAACCTCCACTGCGCGACTGGAGGATCCTGCAGGTTGTCGTTAAACATGCCCTTGACGAACTTGCTTTCGAACGCCTTCTCGATCTTGTCTTCCGGGCGCAACAGCGCGAGCCCGGCGGCAGAAAAGCTGATGCTTTTCCACACAACATTGGGCAGTCCTCTTTCGTGGCCGCGGCGCATCCGCATGGCCCGGTACAGGCGATTGAACCCCAGCACATCGCTCGCCCGGGCCACCTCTTTGGCCTGCGTCTTCAGCCAGGCCTTGCAGCCGGGCACGTCTTCGATGAAAAGGCCGACGATCAGGCTGTAGTCCTTCTTGAACCCCGGGATGATGGCCCCCTGGATGTCGTCCAGCTCGAGTACTTCGTCGGCCGCCATGCTCGTCATCCTTTGCGCGATGGGTGGTTGGCGCCGACCGCCTCAACAAAACCTCCGGGACAGGGATAGGTGTGATTGTGGAACACTCCGGCCTTGCCGACTATGCCGGTAAGCTTGACCCTGAGACCCTCTTTCACGATCTGACCGGCGCGGGTGATCTTCTCGCCGCCGATCTCCAGGTCGCCGACCGCGGGTTGGCCTGTCGGAGCTTCGAAGACGGCGCGCAGAATGTGATCCTTGTCGCCGCGCGCCAGCGTCCAGTATTCGGGGCCGACCGCGCCGCCGTCCGGCTTGCGGATGTTAAGCTTGTTGGTGGGGTGCGGAAGCGACTCCAGATAGAGCCCGATCGGATCCTGCAAGGTGATTGAGCTGCCCTCGCGCGCGGCCCCGTTCACCACGTCGCCGATGTGCGGGTCGCTGTGGCGATCGGGATCGCCGTAACGCGAGCAATTGATCAACTCGTTGGCGTCGGTCACCGGATCGTGGCCCGCATGTCTGCGCAGGACGGTCGCGCTGGCAGCGATATTGATTTCCGCGCGCAACGTATTATTGGGCTGAACGAGATGCACCGCGTAACGCGCGTTCCATTTGTTGCGCGGCGAGTAGGCGCCACCCGATGTAAAGAGCTCAGCCTCGGGCACTGCTTCCCCGGCGATATCGCTGTAGAGTTTCACCAGCAGAGCCTTGTCATTTCTGGCAATATGGCCCCAATACTCCGGGCCCTCGCATGTGAACATGACCTTGGTGATCTTGTTATTCTCAGTGATCACGGACCACTCAAGATACTCGTCCTGGTTATCCCTGATATCGCCCTGCTGAAACATCTTTTCCGGATCGTCGCCAAACCTTATCTCGATTATCTGCGGGAACGCCGGCCAGCTGATCGGCGTGGGCGTACCGGAGACATCGAGTTTGGACGGATTGTAAAACTGCGGCTGCAAGCCTGAATTAGACTGAGCAAGCCGCGCAATCTCCACATCCAGATCGTCGGAGATGAATCGCGACCACGCTTCGGCCATTGCGCCATCAAAATCCTTCAGGTTACCTGGCGCACTGAATTGGGATATTTGGGCCATCGACTTTTTCCTCTGTTTTGCGTCGCACGCCGTCGCTAGCCGGCATCGATGCGGTTCAATGCCTTCGTCCCCGATGCGGCGGTGCTGCATTCATTTTCGAAGTCGATAATACCGAAGCGGATTTTTGTGGGTTGTGAGATAAGCGTGAATTCGGCTCGCGCCCGCGGCGGTTATTCATGCAGAAATCAAGAATGCTCCAACGGCGCAACGCTCCTGCGCTTCCAGAACAAATGCTGAGGCCATCGTTGTTCGCGTCGATAGTGCGCCAGATAGTTTGCAATATACCGTTGGTATTCGCGGTTGTCGGAATCGATAAATTCTTCGGCGGCTTGCCCGTTGCTCAAACTCAGGGAAATGGCTTCAGCGCCGCGCAGCGCGGATGAAAGCGCCTTGGATATGCCTTGTCCGGACAGCGGGTCGTAAAAATGACTCGCATCGCCTATCGCCAGCCAGTTTTCCCCCGCATACGGCAGCGAGCGTCCGCTGAAGGCCGCCACGGTGTGGACCGGCGATCCGACATCCGAATCCGCATAGACTTTTGCAATCAGTTGCGTTTGTGCCAGCATCCGGCGCCACATGCGCGCGCGATCCGGCGCATTGCGCGGGAGCAGGTCGGCATCGGTGAAGAACGCGGCGACCGCGCGGTCTTGCGGCAAGGCGGCCGCATACCACCATCCGTCGGGGCAGGACTCGATCATCGTCCGCGGCTCGCCGGCGGTGGCGACCAGTGCAAATCGAACCAGCGCCACCTGCCGGTCCACGCGACGGCGCCTGGCGCCGAGGCGCCGTCCCAGCCAGGCCGCCCTGCCGGTGGCGTCGACCAGCCAGCGCGCCGCCAGCGTCTCGCCGCCGTCGTCATTGAGGATCAGAACCTTCCACGCGCCGGCCTCGCGGGCGCAATCCCGGGCCGCAACATTGAGGACATCCGCGCCGGCCGTCTGCGCGGCCGAAAGCAGCATCGCATCGAAGCGCGCGCGGTCGAGATGCCAGCCGGGACCATAGGCGTTGAAAATGAAATCGTTCTCGTAGGGCTGATCACCGCCCCAGATAGACACGGAACCGGGTGCCTCCGCGTGCCGCGCGGCGAGAAACTCATTCCATAGACCGAGCTGCGCCAGCGGGCGCACGATTGCAGGCGGCACGGTTTCGCCGACACGCGGAATCCCGCTGTCGGGCTTGGCAAGGACGGCGACTTCCAGGCCGTTGCGTGCAAGTGCAAGGGCGGCGGCCGCGCCGGCCGGGCCGCCGCCAATGACGATTACGTCGTAGTCGGGCCGGCGCGGCACGGCGCCGCTTCAGCCTTTGATCGCGGTAAGCACCTTTCCAGCGGCCATCGCGACCAACTGGTTTCGCGGAAACTGCGGATCGCGGTCCTGCTCGACGAAGACCTGCTTGCCGGCGTTGTCGGCAGCGGCCACGACAAAACCCATTTGCATGGCGTGCTTGACCATTTCCTCGTGATCAAGAGGGCCCATTGGGGCCGCCCATTCGGCCTCGCTGCCAGGGATATCGTTGACATCGATCATCGCGATGTCGGGCCGTTGCGAGGGCCACCATTGCTGTTGATCGCACTCGATGAAATCCGCCTGCCATGGCACTGCCATGATTTCGGAGAGGAAGCCGGGGAAAACCTTGCCGGCGTTAGTGTGATCGAAGCGGAAAGGACGAGCGTAGACGTCCTTGTCCCGCATCGTGATGCTTGCCTCGATGCCCGGGAAGAAATTGTTTCCGACACAAGCATCGAGCGCGGCGCGATCGATCTGGTCCGGCATCGGGATGGCGGGATCGTTGCCATTGAGGTCGCTGATGAAATCGCCGGCCGCCCATTGATCGACATATTTCTTCATGAATGCAGGCATGACGAACTTTGCGAAGCCCGGTGATTTCAAGTCCGTTGCGATCTGAGCCCGCAACAACGCGCTGCCCGAACCGGTATCCGCCAACACGTTCATGTCGGCGGCGGCCATGCGCTTCCATTTAGTGCTGTCAGAGTTGTGGACCCAGCGCAGGCCGGTGCCACGCTCGACCAGCGGTTTGATGTGTCGGCGGAACGAGGGTTTTGCGGCGGCACTGAGCGCTCCCTTCTCGATCGCGGCTTGAAAGGCGACGTCATACAGGCTCACGATCGCCCCGATCCCGGGCGCGAAGTCGGGCGGTGCGACTGCGATCCAGGACGCGTGGTGCACGGCCACCGGCTCCTGTCCTGGCAGTGTCACCACCGCGGTGACCGGCCCGTCGGACGCGTCGTCATGCCATTTGTCGTTGTTCATGAATTCTGTCAACGGCACTCCGGCGGGCACGGATTCGCTTTTGCCACGGCCGCCCAGCACCAGCAGCCGGCCCCTTGCGTCGGTGCGCAGCTCACCGAGATAGACCGGCTTGCCGAGGAATTTTCCGTTGAACTCTTTGGCGGGCTCGCGCTTGCCTGAAATCGTGACAGGCTGCGGATTCCGGATGATCAACGTGTTGCGGTCGGCGACGTCCATGTTGCGGGGCCCGCCGGGATGACCAAGCGCGGGATTATGGTCGAGCGCGGCTTTGCGGTTGCAGAGATCGACCTTCCATTCGATCTTGGCCTCGTCAGCGGTCACCTCACCGACGAGTTGAAGCCTGCCCGAATCATCCTGATTGAACTTGAAGATGCGAAAGCGCGCTGCCTGCCGCTTGATGCGGCCGCCATCCTTGTAGCGTGAGATCGGCGTCTCGCTGTCGTTGGCGCCAATTTCCACACCGGGCGAACCCGGCGCTTCCGGGCCGATGAAAAACGCGTCTGGATGATTGCCAACCCGGGCAATCCCGATTGCAGGATGGATCTTGTAGACCGTTGCCATGTGAGTCTCCCTTGGTTGGTGATCGAAGATCAGTGTTGAGGCGATAGTGTCGGCGCTTCGAATTCAATGGCCGCCTGCTCAGGCGAGCTTTGCGGTCATCGCCGTGTCGATATTTCCCATCAGAGTGAGCAGACTTTTCTGTTTCGGGGTCGGATTGAACCCGTTCTGAATCTGCGTCCGCATCTGGTTCGACTCCGCGATGCGGCCCCGCAGATACTTCAGTTGATCGGCGGTGTCGGACGGCATGCTCTGGTTGGGAAGCTCGTAGGGAATTCCCGCCCGCGGATCCCCGGAGCCGGCTCCCTTTAAAAGCGGCATCTGCCGCAACTCTCCGATCAACGGCTTGATCGTTCCGAGCATCTCCATGAAAGCCCACCCGTAGAAATCCTTGCGTTTGGCGGACGTGCTGGGTGCGCTGCCCGATTGCCCGATCGAAACTGCAAGCGCGATATCCATCAGCAACATCTGGTAGCGGGTGTTGGCGAGTTTCGCCCAGATCAGCGACGTTGGGTCGGTGATGGTGGCTGTCCCGCCCGTCCCGGTGCGCGGATCGTCGGCCTGGTTGCGCGCGAACGCCGGTGCGCCGGCTTGCGCGTCGACGGCCCGCTGCTCGCGATAGATGCGCAAGAACTTATCGAAATGGGTGTGGCCCGGAGCGCCAACCGGACCTTCACCTTGCAGCGCTACGGCGTAAACCGCTTGTCGGGCGGAGGCCTTGTCGCTCACCTGCGCGACGTAGATCGCGGTATCCGGCGACCCGCTGGCATCATCGCCGCGCCACTCCGTCGGATCGGCCTGACGGTCCTGATTGAAGCCGATCCTGGTCGGATCGACATGCCAGTTCGGCCAGTCCGGGAATGGATTCTCCAAATCGGGCCAAGGCTGCTGGGCCGCGTCGCCATCCTGGAACAGCCAGAACAATCGCTCATAGATCTGGCCCGCGCGCGTCACCTCGCCGACAACCGCTTTCGCCTTCAGAGCCGCTTCGTCGAAGTCGGCCTGATCGGCCGCGGCGACCTTGCGCGGCGCCTCGGCGCAAACATACTTTGCCAGCGTCTCAAGCCGCACCGGCTGCAAGCTGAACGGAAACGGATACAGCGGAGACTCAAGCGGAAAGTTCTCGCGGTCGACATGCGGCGCGGCGCCTAGGCTCAGCAACAGGTTCTGCACCGTGATGAGGTGCCCCATCTCCTGCTTGGCGATATTGCGGATCAGGTCATACCAGTCGTCAGACGAGATCGAATGGCCGAACCCCGGGACATCAACGCTTACCCCCTGCAGCACCGATCCGGCCGCGAAAAGGTATTGCGTCATCAGCGCGCCTTCGACTTCTGCGGCAATTCGAAGCAGCGCAACGGCTTCCTCCTCGGCCGTCGCCGGCGGCGGATCCAGAACCGGAGTTGTCCCGGCCCCAGCTGCGATTGCCGCCTGCAGCTCGGCCGGCAGATCCTTGGAAAGGGAGAAAGCGTGAGTCGCCCCTTTGCTATCCTTGCCGGACTTTGCTTTGCCTTTCGGCGGATCTAACGGCTTTGCCGCCAAACTCGGTTGGCCCCATTGAAGTCGACGTATCGAACCACGTTTCATGTCCGTCTCCCTTTCGCCTCGACCCTTGAGAGGCTTACTCCGCATTCCCGCAGGACGTAACGCCGCGCGCAACGCGGGGCTATCTCGAAAGTCCGCCGATAAGCGGCCCTTTGGCTACCTGCGGAAAAAAATCCGATAGCAATCGGATCGTGGGCATTGCCAATAACGTTCAACGCGACAATATCGAACAATTGGCTTTTCGCCGCGTGAGATATGTGTGAGTTCAGCAGGCCGGGCCGCGCCAGGGAACGAGGATGAATGCTTCGCTGTCCGAGGAAAGTAACCGTTACGGCCGCTGCACCGGCTCCACGTCATGCTCGCTGATGCGGTCGGCGAGCTCGATTAGCCAACGGAGCGTTTGACGCTCGGAGACCGAAAAATCGGAGCGGTCCGCCAGAGCCGCGACCGTCGGCCGAAACTCGGACCAGCGCCGGTAAAAGTCGATCAGGTCGCGTGGCGCGGCGTGCGCGCCTCGTTCAGTTTCTTCTTGATCGGACTTTTTTTCACAAGCGCCCATGGGGGAAGGCTAATGCACGCCGCCCTTTTCCGCCGCGTGAATAAAGCGTGAAGACACTTGGAAGTAGCAAAAATACAGTGTTAAGTTGAATGCATTGCCAGGTTGCAAGAATGTCTCACCGTTAGGATTTTTTTGTGGTGACGACCAAGTGCATTGAGGTCAATTTATTTGGAGCCTGCGTGGTCCGATCCGCGCAGCCGGGTGGGTTTGAGATAACCGGCGCCAAGCACAAGGCGCTATTCGCATTGCTGGCGACGGCGCCGTTCGGGCGCCGTACCCGTCCTTTCCTGCAGGATACGCTTTGGGGCACGGCGTGCTATGACACCGGACGGCAAAGCCTCAGGCGGGCTTTGTCCGATATTAAGCAGATCATGGGCGAGGCTTTCGCTGAAGTCCTGACCAGCACGAATTCCGATCTCACGCTCGACCTTTCGCGGGTTTCCTTTATCGGCCGGCCCGGCTCCGGAGAATTGCTCGAAGGGATCAACCTTCGGGAAGAGGGTTTCAACCGCTGGCTGGGCGCGATGCGCCTCGATCCCCAGCAGGTCTACTCCCTCTACAGCCTTTCATCGCAACCGCCGGTCGCACCGATGCTTCCGTTGATCGCGGTACTGCCGTTCCGCACCATCGCCGGCGAACCCGGCCATGCGGTTCTCGGCGACTGGCTGGCCGAGGAAGTGTGCCGCTCGCTGTCGCGCTCGAATCTGACCGCGGTGATTTCGCATTGGTCAAGCCGGGCGCTCGACCATAAAACCGTGGACATCGCAACCGTGCGTGCGCGGCTCAATGTCGACTATTGCGTCGTCGGTACGCTGCGCGTCGGGGCGCGCGAAATCGTGCTCGACGCCGATTTCGTGGACACGGTATCGGGGCGCATCCTGTGGACGCGGCAGTTCGTCGGACCGCCCGACAACTTCCTGAGCCGGTCCGCGGAAGGCATCGCGGAAATCGTGCGCGCGGTTGGCCGCGCCATCGCGGACGATGCGATCGCTCACGTGTCCGACCGCCGCTTGGCCGAGGTGGAGGATCACCGGCTGCTGCTCGCTGGGGTGGACCTCATGCATCGCCCATCGCTGCGCGCCTTCGCCAAATCCCGCGACCTGATCGACGAAGCGCTGAGGCGAGCACCTCACGCCGCCGAGACGCACGCCTGGTTTGGCAAGTGGCACGTGCTCAGCGTCTTCAACGGCTGGAGCACGGATCCGGCAAAGGACACGCAGAGCGCGGTCGATTGCACCGCGCGGGCGCTCGACATCAATCCCGAGAGCGCCTTCGCGCTGACCATCGACGGATTCGCGCACAACAATCTTCTGCGCCGCATGGATACCGCACAGGAGCGCTATGATGCGGCGCTGCGGCTCAATCCGAACGAATCGCTCGCCTGGCTGCTCTGCGGCGCGCTGCATGCGTTCCGGGACGAGCCGGACGCGGCGGTCTGCGCGGCTGAGAAGGCGCGGCGGCTATCGCCTATCGATCCGTTCCAGTATTTCTACGAGTCGTTGAGCGCAAGCGCGCTGCTGTCAGCCGGCCGCTATGAGGAAGCTCTGGCGTTTGCCGACAGCTCCCTGCAGCGCAACGACCGGCACATTTCAACACTGCGGACGAAAATCGCCGCGCTGCATTATCTCGACCGCGATGCCGAAGCGCGCATCGTGGGCTCCGAAGTGCTGCGCCGGCACCCCGATTTCACGGTGGCCGGCTATCTGCGCGGACACCCCGCGGGAGAATACGAAAGCGGGCGCAGGGTCGCAATGGCGCTGCGTGCGGCGGATATTCCATAGATCAGAGGGAGGGCGGCGATGTCAGGAGAAAGTGGTTCCGGAGGCTTTGGCGGGTTCGGGGGTTTCGGCGGTTTCGGTGGCTTTGGCGGTTTCGGAGGCTTCGGCGGATCCAGCAACCTGGGTTTTGGCGGCCTCGGCCCGTTCCTCGGCGCCGGCGCCGACGCCATCTACGATCCCGTGATGGCGCAAGGCCTGGAGGTCACCGAGCAGGCGATCACACACGTGGCCGACCGCTACCCCGAGCCGGTGGCGAACGAACTCGGCTTTTCGACCCCCGCCAACATGGTCCTGTGGGCCGACTGGGTCCGCGGGTCGCTCTACATCACCGATTTCCTCAAGGATCTCGATTGGCGCATTGACGAGGACGATCGAACGATCTGCCTGGAGTACGGCGACGATACGTTCCTGAATATTCAGCGCCCCGACATGGATTGCTTTAGGAAGCAACTGGATTTCATGATCGCATACCTCGACCAGCGCCCCGATCGCACGCCGGAAATACTGACGCAAGTCGGATTTCCGATACCGTATTTCGCGATGATCCTCGGCCTGCAGTCCGCGCCAAACCGATACACGTTCGAGCTGATCGCGATCACGCAGGTGCTCGCCTCGCATGTGGCGATGATCGTCAAGCACCATCTGGCGTGCCGCCGCCCCGACCGCATTGGCGCCAAGGTCATGCCCATGATCCCGACACCGGCCCATGGCAGCTTCCCGAGCGCGCATGCGACAGAAGCCTTTGCGGTGGCGGAAGTCCTGCGCGGGTTCGTCAAACATCACAAGTATCATTACACCGACTTTGAGCGCCGGCTTGCACTTCTGAGCAAGCTGGCCGAACGGATCGCCGTGAACCGCACCGTTGCGGGCGTGCACTACCCGATCGACACATGGGCGGGCGCAATCCTTGGCCGCGCCGTCGGTCAGATCGTGCTGGCAAAGTCCCATGCCGGCAGCAGGGTGCATGGCTACAACTACCGCGCCGTCGGCACGAAGGACTTCTTTGTGAAGGAGTTCCTGGAGGGCCGGAACCACGAGTTCGGCGTCGCCGACATCGACGTATTCAAAGTCGGCACCAGCCCACTCTTCTCGTTCCTGTGGAACAAGGCCAGCGAAGAATTCAAACTGCACAATGGATCAAACTGATGACGGCGCAGGAACAGGACGACGGGCCGGGCCCGCAGCAACCCGTCGAGGCTTATCTCAGCCCTACGATCCAGGCTTATCTCAGCCCTTATGAATATTGGAATTTTGGCGTGGGCAGGCCGTACGCCTTTCCCGCGATGCGAGGCAATTCGCCGTACATCTCGGCTTTTGCCGAGTTCGCGCCTCCGATCCCCACCCCCGGCGATGCGGTCAACCAGATCGACGCAAAAAGCCGATTGCCCACCCTGTGGCCGCGCGTCAGTAAGCCGAAGTTCTTGCCCTTTGTCGTCCAAAAGCCCCCCGACTATCCGCTCGATAGTCCGCAAGCGCTTCTGGACTTGCTTGCCAGCGGCTTCGTGCGGGTACCGGGTTTCCTGGAGATTTTCGGACCTCTCTTCACCAGTATCCCAAAACCACGCTTTCGTGTGGCGTTACCGGTGCCGGTTGACGCCATGCATCCGGAACTCGACAAGCCGTCCGATCCGATTTCCGAGCCGGACGGCGGGTTGCGCGCGCGTATCGGCGACAAACGGATCACGATCATGGCCGTCATCGATGACGGCATCCCCTTCGCGCATCGCAACTTCCGCGGCGCCGACGGCTGCCGCACGCGGGTCGAGTTTTGCTGGCTGCAATCTGCCGATGCGCTCTCCGACCAGAAGAGCGTGCTGTTCGGGCGCGAATATACGCGCGCAGACATCGATTGCGGTATCGAACAATTCGGCGACGACGAGGACCGGCTTTATGACGCGGTCGGCGCCACAAGCGCCGCCGGCGATTTCGGCAGCCTGCTCGGTCATCACGCGACGCACGGTGCCCATGTGATGAATCTCGCGACAGGATACGATCCTGCGCACGGCGAAGAACCGCCGGAGGAAATCCGTATCATCGCGGTGCAGTTGCCGAACAGCGTGTCGATGGACACATCGGGATTTGGCGAGGACATGTATATATTGTCGGCGTTTCATTACATTTTTCACCGCGCCGATGTGATCAAGAAGATGTATGGATGCGCCCACGACCTGCGTCTGGTGATCAACTTCAGCTATGGCTGCACGGGCGGGCGCCACGACGGCGAGACCGAAATCGAGGCCGCGATCGATGAGCTTGTCCGCAAGCGTCGCGAATACGCGCCGACCGCGCTCGTCCTCGCGGCCGGAAACACGTTTCTCGACCGCCTGCACGCAGAGATTCATGACGCCGACTTCCATCGCAACAACGTCGTCGAGCTTCCGTGGCGTATCCAGCCCAACGACCGGACGCCCAGCTATCTCGAATTATGGTTCTGGGGTGAGTTCAATCCTTCCAAGCCGTTCGATTTCTCCATCGAGCTACGGGATCCCTCGGGCGCCATCGCCGACTTGCGCGACGACTCATCCGGTCAACGTCAGACGTCGCTGCCGGTTGGAGCGGATCATCCGACCGGCAAGCCCGGCGACCCGATACGCGTGCTCGCGGTGCTAAACCCGCAAGGAGATGCTATCGGGCAGATTAGCGCGGACCTGGACCGGGCCGACGCCGTGAAAGGCGCGGCCAACGCCGGCGCTGAATACGAACAGCATATAACAGGGCGCTGGCGGGTTCTGATCGTGTTGGCGCCGACCGAGCCGGAAAACGATCGTCTGCCGGGCGCCGATTCCGGCAAGTGGACCGTGGTGATCCGGCGCGGCGTCGAAGCTCAGTTGATCGATTATCCGATCCATTGCTGGATTCAGCGCGCCACCGATTTCGAGTCCTTCCGCTCCGGCAGCCGGCAGAGCTATTTCGACGATTACGCATATGAAAGTACCCGCTTCACCCGGCAAGGCGACCTGGCCGAGAAGGACCGCGGCGAGAAGGATCCCAAAAAGTCGCTGGTGAAACGCTTCGGCAGCTTGAACGGTCTCGCGACCGGACACACGTCGCTGGTCGTCGGGGGCTATCGGCTCGGCGCCGGTCTCGGCTCGAGCCTCGCCCGCGCGAAACCTGCGCGCTACAGCTCCGCCGGAACGCTCAAGCCCGACTGGATTTACAAGAAGGTCGACTGCTCCTCGATGTCCGACCGCTCGCGCGTGTTGCCGGGCACGATCTCAGCCGGCGTGCGCAGCGGATCGCTCTCGCTCATACAAGGCACCAGTACCGCGGCGCCCTTCGTCGCGCGGCAGCTCGCGACGGTTTTTGTCACGGCCGATGATGATTGTGTGGCGGCAGCTGCCGGCGAGAATTATCGGCCGCTGCTCACCAGCGAGCCCAGCGGCATTGAAGCCGAGCGAAGGGCTCGCCTGGGCACGGTGCTGGTTCCTCCGTATCGGCAACCGGGCGTGGACGTCGATCTGCTTGTTTGACGTAGGCCAATGGCAAGAAGCGTGACAATGACTTTACGCTTAACCTTCCAACAGCACCTTCCCGTACAATTCTGAAATTTATAACCTACGGAGATTACAATGGCGTTCGAACTCAAAGACAAGATAGCGCCAGTCGATCCGCTGATTAGGCCTACGCTTGAGGTGGCTCTTGCGACGACCAATCCATTGGGCCCGCTGGCCGACCTGCCGGGAAAATGGGTCGGCAAGGGCTTCAATCAAATCTGGCGGCCGTTCCACGGCACTTCTGATCGTTTCCTCGAATTAAACCTTACGGAAGAAACGCTGGAATTCTCGGAGGACGTCGGTTCCATCCCCAACCGCGGCTTGCTCCAGCCGGATATTGAGTTGGCAGGCATCCACTATTTGCAGCAGGTAAAAGACGTCCTGGCCGGCGTTGGTATTCATGTGGAGCCGGGCTTTTGGGTGACCGTTCCATTGACGACCAATCCAGCTGAACCGGCGACTGTTGCTCGCATGGCGTCCATCCCACACGGCACCACGGTGCACGCCCAGGGCACCGCAACGGCGGTCAACGGCGGACCAATCATCCACCCGGTCAGTATCCGGCCGTTCCCAATCGGGAGTGCGCCGCCCCCAAACACGGCCGTCGCGTTTCCTCCCTTCAACGAAGCCAATCTATCGGTCGCCACGCCCTTCCGGTTGCCGAACCCTGTCCCGCCGAGCATCACGCAGGCGATGGTAAATAATCCAAACTCTGTGCTGACAGCGGCGATCGCCGGCCAGAAAATTATTCATACGACCGTGCTCATCATCAACACCAAAGCGCCGGCAACGCTACCACCGCCAACTGCGCCCAATGTTGGTGGCGGCACCGACAACATTGCCTTCCTGCGAGGCGGTCCTGCCGGTCCGAATGCCGACGCGGCGCAGATGACCGCGACCTTCTGGATCGAGCGCGTCGCAGCGGGCCCGCATGGGCCGGCTTTCCTGCAGCTTCAGTATACGCAGACGGTCATGCTGAACTTCAATCGTTTAAGCTGGCCGCATGTTTCCGTTGCAACGCTCCGCAAGCAGTAGCGCCGACCGGTCAGGGCCGTAGGGCGGATTAGCGTAGCGTAATCCGCCGCTCGCTGCTCTGTGGCGGCGGATTACGCCGTGAACTGCTGGTTCCGCCCATCGGCAACCGGGCTTAAATGTTGAGCTGTTTAAAGGAGAGAACGCGGAAACTAGATCTGCCTCATACCCGCCAAGGCGCAGGGGTCATTGATTGCCTTGACCTTGAACGGATCTGCCGCGGCGGATGCTCGGCGCGTGCATATGCATAGGCATTTCGGGATCGCTGTCGAAGTCCTCCCTTTCAGGGCGCGCCGCCCTTTCGCCATTTGCACGTCAAACGGTTCATCGGCTTATCCTCGCACCGACCGCATTAGAGAGTGAGACGCGAGACATATAACTCTCCTCCGAACGAGCCTAGATGCCGGTCGCGCTTCCTGGTTCGCGAATAAAGAGGGCCCGGAATGCTACCATCACGCACTCCGCGAATTGATGTCGCTGCCTTTGTCGATTTTTGTTTTAGGGGCTTGGTATTTCGAAGGAGCAGCTCTGCACAGCGACGCGTCGGGAGCGTGCTACATGACATCAGTTCAACGCACCGTCATCCTATCTACCGATTTTCAGCTATGGAGATTTTTACCTCGCATATCGACCTTGACCGAGAGTCTCGATGGCGTCGCCCCAAGCCAGGCAAAATTTTAGGCCGACAGCTGAGAATCGCTGCGACAACCGTCCTATGAACATATCCGCAATTGAAGAATTGCCTTTTGCTCGCGTTTGAGTAGTATTCGCGATCTTGGCGGGCAGCGGCCGCACAACACATAACCCTGAATTATGAGCAATTGAGATTGAGAATATTGCGGAGCATTTGGTCTTGGATGATCGGTACGGGCGTTCCCAAGAGAACGCAGGGATCTCGCGGCTTGATTCTGAGAAGTGTGGTTTATTGCTTAATAGGGTTCGGAGTTGCCTCCGCTTGGACTCTCGCAGGATTTCTGATCGCGTGGAGTCAAGGTGAAGGGGCTCACTTCATTGCCGAGTGGCAGCGTATGCAGGCCTTCTTTTGTCTCGGACTTGGCACGTTCCTCCTGCTCATTGCCAAGTCGGGTGTTCTAGGCCACCGCGCCCAAAAGATTACAAGGCACGGGTCTCCACCGCCCGAGGGAATTGCAAGCGGGCGACTCCGTGCGTCAATTGTTTTTGCAGTGGGTCTTGTCGGGGCGGGCGTCTTTATCATGATGGGCTTCAACGCCCACGGCGAACTGCTTTGGTTTATGTGGGTTATGTGTGTCTTCATCTGCTTTCTTGCGGGCATCGTCACATTGCATTCTGCCGACCTTATCGTCATCATTCACAACCTTCAAAACACCGAGATAAAAACGCATCGGTATTCTCCTGCGCGTACACCTGAGCTAAGAGAACTGGTCAGCTATTTTACGTTTTTCAGCTTGGTATTGACTATCGCCTATGCATTCGCATGCTTCGGAACCTTGCAGGGACGATGGACGGGAAACCCCACATTTATCGAAGCCGCCCAGCTATTCTGGCCCGCAATATACGTGCCGGCTTGCTCTATCGCACTAATCTATCCCCATCTTGTGATCCACAAATTGATTCGTCGCGAAAAGGACAATGCGCTTGCATCCTATCAGCGAGATATCGATGGCCTTCTCGATAAATATGAAAGTTTGAAGGACGAAGACGTGCAGCGGATAAACACTTTGTCCCAAGTCTTTGACCGATTCAGCTCAACCCCAAATTATGTTTTTGACTTCGGGATTACTGTTCGCACCGTTCTGCCACACTTTGTCAACGGGGTGGTATTTTTTGCAAAACCGCTTCTCGGCCAAGGAATTTCGTTACCCAATCTTTGAAAAAAAACCAAGGTAAACGTAGCGCCAGCAAGCCTGCTTGTTTCCATGTGAGCTCATTCGAAAAGAAGTTGAAAAGAACGCTTTTAGGAAAGCGGGCCATGACACGAAGTATCATGTCGAAGCGCTCAATGTTCCCACTGAGAATAGCGCGAATTAACGGAAGCTGTATTCGATCCTGAACCCTCTTCCGCAACGGATAGGCTAAACGCAGTAAGGGAAGTCGTTCCTTCGCGGTTTCAAGTTCTAAAGAAATTTGCGAACACAGTAATTCTCCATGCTCAAGCACCTCGTTAAATGCCGTTCCCATTAGTGGTGGCTGGATAATTCCGGCCTCACCGAAGGGAACAACACCGGGTAAATTCCTTCGATGCCGCTGACCGATCGGAATTGCGCCCGCTTTCTCGTTCTCACACCGCGTATTCGAAGTTAATTCGAAAAACGGATTGTGCTTGCAATGATCCTGAAATGCTAACGCTAGTGACTGAGGCGGCACCAGGGTTTTTGAGTAAATGAAAATAACGCAATAGGCGCTGTCATTTCCCGTTGGAAATATCTCTAGAATTGGCGGCGGATCTCCGAGTTGGCTGACATAGCCGAGAACGATTTCTTGAGCGTGCAACCGAATATTTCGAAGCAGCCCTCCATAAATAGAGTAGAAGCCGTCAATTCGGTGAAGTCGGAAAGTACTCGCAACGGCGGACAAACCGCCGGTTGCATCGATTACGAGACGTGAAACGATAATCCCTTGGGTCGTTTCCGCCTTAACTCGCTGACCTACCCACGAGAGGTTTAGCAGTCGAGAGTTCTCTTCTAGTCGGACTTCGCGATCTCGGCATTGCTCCAAGAGAATTCGCAGAAGCCGCTGATTGTCGACAACTGCAAAATCGCCGCTAACTGAGATGTATCCCCCAAGGAACGTTCCCGCGGTCATTTTCGACGGCTTACTAAGCACGCATTCGTCGAGTCCATGCTTGTGCAATCGTCGTTGCGTCGTCACCCAGCATTTTGTCGTTTGTCCCAGGACCCCACGTTCGATAAGCACAACTCGATGTTGTCTGGACAGATATTTCGCTGCAATCAACCCGGCCGGACCACCACCCACAATCAAGATATCGGTTTCGGAGGTATGCACGAGCGCTTGCTCCGTGGACGATAATTCAGGGTTATGTGGATATCGACGCCCGCAAATCTGCGACGCCGTGCATCGTACGTTGCGTCCCACGTGCTTATGAATCTCAGGTTGCGGGTCCCGCGGTAACGAACCGCGGCGTTAATCTTGAGTGCATTGATCGATAGCTAAATACCGACAGTCGCGCGAGAACCTACCTCTTCGTACCGGGAGACCGAGTTAATGCAGTTGTGCGTGGCTATAGAACGATTTCTGCGTCACTGCGCCAGCGAACGTCAGCTGTCCCAGCACACGCTGCAAGCGTACGCGGCAGATCTGGCTGATTTCCGCAAATGGCTTGCGAACGATCTAGCCGTAGCAGACGTTGTCGAAAATACTTTAAAGGAATATCTCGCTGATATGGTTGGCGAGCGAAAGCTGGCTACTGCAACGGTGCGCCGTCGTTTTGCGTGCCTGCAGGCGTTCTTTCGGCACGCGACGGATGGTCAGGAAATTTCAGGTCCGTTCGCCAAGTGGAAGCCAAAACTCTTGCGACGAAAGCGTCTGCCAAGGACGCTGTCCCGCGGAGAGATTTCCTTGTTGTTATCGTCCCTTCGACCGTATCGCGATCCTAAGTGCTCGGAAGGTTATCTCCCGACAGCAGTACGCTTGATGGTTTGCACCGGCATACGGGTCGGGGAGTTATGCAAGATCCGAATCGACGACGTTTCGCCGGATGGCTCTGCTTTTAGGATCCAGGGGAAGGGATCGCGCGATCGAGTCGCATACATTTCCGATCCCGCGCTCAGGGCTGAGTTATGTGAACTCGTCAGAAACCGCCGGAAAGCGGGAGATTCTGGCGTAGCTCTGTTTCTGAACCGCCGTGGTTCACCGATGAAGTCTCAATCGATACGGTCCAAGCTTCGGCGATATGCGGAGAGAGAAGTAGGCCTCGAACGTCGGATCACCCCACACATGCTGCGGCATACGGCTGCGACCCTCTTAATCGAAACAGGCGTCGATATTCGATTTGTTCAGAGAATGCTCGGGCATTCGAGCATTGCTACGACAGAAATCTACACGCACGTATCGGATGAAGCTCTGAGGGTCACTCTGGAGCGGGCGGATATTCTGGCAAGGCTCGCTTAGATACTGCTGGCCGAAAAGGAAGCTCTGACAAGGGGGAAGAGCACATAACCACCAATTATGAAACACCGACTTCTTATCGTGACCCTCAATGGTGACCCTTTGGTCGATCTCGGTAGCGAACATGCCGGTGGCCAATGCAAGTATGTTCTCGAACTTTCTAAAAACCTTATTTTGCAGGGTTGGCACGTGCACGTAGTCACGCTGGCTGGTGCTGCTAGACCAGAGGAAGAAACGGTAACCTACGGCTTCACAATATCGAGAATAAAGCGACCGACTGGACGCGAATATGGGTACGACATCTCAGAGAATGAAATCGCTGACATAGGCGCTGAACTGAACGAACGCCTCCGCGGTGATGTTTTGGGATTTCGCGCCATTTTAGCGTGTTATTGGGTTAGCGCTCTCGCCGCCATTCCCCTCGCGAAGAGTCGTGGATGGCCCCTTGTCATAACGTTCTGCCAGCTCGCGCAATTCAAAATGGCGGCCGATTCCTCACCGCAGGTCGCGCGACGCGCTGAAATCGAGGCCGATCTCGGTCGACGTTGCCATGCCGTAATCGCCACGAATCGGAGCGAAGCCGTCACGTTGACCGAAGTCTACGGCATTGACCGAAAAAAGATCCACGTAATTCCGCGCGGAGTAGACCTCACGCTCTTTTCGGATATTGAACCTATATGATGCGCTTTCTATTCCTGGCGAGGGCGGCAGCACATAAAGGTCTGCCTGATCTGTTGCGGGCCTTCACTTTGCTTGCTCCCGCAGACTGGAAACTTACAGTGGTCGGAGGCGTGCATCCCACGGAACGAAGGGAAGTGGAGCATCTCGCCGCCCGCCTAACCACGATCCAGATGTTACCGCCGTCACCTAATTCGACTGTCCCCATGCTAATGCGGTCTTCCGATGTAGTTATTGTGCCGTCGCGATATGAGAACTTCTGCAATGTTGCCCTGGAGGCGATAGCCTCTGGCCGAGCCGTCATCGGTTCTCAGTGCGGCGGAATTCCGGATCTCGTCATCGATCGCTGGAATGGCCTCCTGTTTCCTCCGGGAAATGATGCAGCGCTGGCGGCATGTGTTACGGAGTTATTAGACGATCCGATGCTGGTCCGGACCTTTGGACTTCGGGGCCGTAGCGCCGCACTGCGGTTCGACTGGGCGGTGGTTGCGGCTGAAACCGTTCAGTTGCTTGAGTCACTACCGCCGTCCGGCAGTCCTATAACCTAATAATAGGTCGCGTAGCCGCTACCCTGAAAGTATGGATTCTCTCGTTCGAGTTCGCCCAACTGATCGCCGATGCCGATCCCATAGAATGGATGCCATCGGCTTGCATCCAGGGTCCTCGCAAGCTGCCAAATCTGCTTATCGCCGAGAACAAGCAATAGCGCCGTCATATTTCGCATCCGCCAATCACCAGTGATGCTGCCTTTAATGTGATGAGGACTGCAAAGGAAAGTGCGCAACTGCGCAATCAGGGTTTCGACAGGCGGAGACACATTTACATCCATGAAATTGAGACGCGAGAATGCAATCAATGCAGCATGATAGTGGAGACCCTGTTGATTTGCGATGCTTTCGGCTTCTTCTACAAGAGCGAGTGCTCGCGAATTGTCCTTGAGATGAAAATGGCACCAATTCGCCCAGTTAATTAACGCACGACATTGGGTCTGAACAAGCCGCCGCTGCTTTGCCATGTAGTACGCGCGTTCCAGCATCACCGGAGTATCCGGCTCGCTAGGCCGAAACAAAGCTGAGGCATATGCTTGGTCTGCGAGTGCGTGCGCGAGTACGGCGACATCCAATGGAACCATCTGGGTAGCCACCGTTACTGCCCGACCCCACCATAATGGTACCTTCCTGCCGCGTGAGGCCTCCAAAAAGATGGCCCCGAAGTCTAGCAATGCTGTGGTGCGTAAATCTTCCAGCCCTGGTCCCTTCAACATTCGTAGCGCCCGAGTCATCAGGCGGCCCGCTCGGGTGAAATCACCGTCACGTTTTGCAAGGTTGCCCAGTCGCACGAGGGCTTCCCCGGCGTCGCGCCTCGTTCCGCAGGCCTCCAAAGCCTGAACGGCGCCTTCGGCGAGCCTGCGTGCGAGACGCGGATCGCTCTCGATGTCTGAGCGGAATCCGAGAAGTCGTCCGGTTTCCGCGCGAGTATCGGTGTATGCGCCGCGTAACAACGCTAGAATGTCCAAGGCGGCTAATGTTCGGCGCAATACATCAACAGGCGCTCCGATTTGTTGCTCCAGTCGGAACGTGTCTTCCAGAATAGCGAACTCCAGATGCTGTCGTTCGGAGTCATCATCGTGTTGGACTACCGCCGCATGCGCTTTCCGAAGCGCGTCGATCGTTTCGACTAATTGCCCCTCACGGCGAAGGAAGTTTGACGCTTCTTTGTACTGAATTGCTGCATCCCTGTAGGCTCCAACCTGTTCAAGGTGTCCGGCAAGCGGCGCGCTGTCGATGCCTGGTCGAAAGCGGGTGGCATCCGAAATAAAATCTGCGGCCTTGCGATGTAAGCTGTCCCGGCGCATGAGACCAATGCTGTTGTAAACAATCTCATGAGTCAGCTCATGGTCGAATCGGATCAGGCGTCCGCCCCGGGACCGCGCCGGCAACGGAACAAAAATCTCGAGACGAACAAGTTCGTCGATCGCAGCGAAAACTTCACTTCCCGCGGCGCTTTCGATGAATTCAACAGGTATTGTAAGGCCATAGACTGCGGCAGCATCCAAAGCCAGCCGCAGGATCATAGGTGCCGTTTGCAAATCTGCGGCCCGAATCAAAGATAGATATAATTGTTCATAGGTGCGGGGTGGTATCGATCCTGAAGGCCGTCCTGTGCTGAAACGCCCGTCGCCGTCCTGATTTAGGAAGCCGTGCGCCTTTAACTCTTTCAATGCGAATACGAACTGTTGCAGCGAATGGGCTCCTGCAAACCGCTTAAGGAATTGCTCAGCCCTTTCGTCCCGGGCACTGGCAGTGATGAAGGCGTGCATCACCTGCGTTCGGTTTACATTATCGAAATCGATGATTTTGGATTGCTGCACGCGCGCAAGCCATCGAACCCAGGTACTAAGCTCCGCCCGTGTTATTTCGTTGCCGCGTGCGGAAAGCATCAGCCGCAATGCGCTGGTTTCGGCACACATCTTCTGCAAAATTTTTGTATCGAATGGCCCAAGCCGATGGATGTTATCGATAATGACAAGTTGGTCCACAAGTAGTTTGCAGGACACTGCGGCGATCGTCTCAGCAGCAGCGTTTCGGTCGATATTGCCTTCACGCAACGCGAGTTCCGCGAGGGTGCCGGCATCCAGGGGCCCCACGCCGCGCTTTATCAGCGATTGCTCGAGAAATTCTACCGGTAAGTGGAGGAGATCGCTTCGGGGTAAGCGAAAAATCGCCGCTAGCAGATGATCGCTTAGTGAGCCGGCATACGAGTCTTCCGATAGGTCAATCCACTGGACTGGCTGGCTGATGCGTGTGGCGACCTCCTGGAGTAGTCGGGACTTTCCCGATCCCGCACTTCCGAGCACGAGCGAGCATCCCTTTTCCTCTGCAAGGGCAATCAATCGGTCGAGATAACCGAAAGGATCCACGTACAGATGATCAACTCGAATAAGTGGCCGTCCATCGATATGACACTCTGCCTCGATGGCCTGTCCCGACAAGGTAATGCCGCTCAATTCCAAGTTCGGCCATGTTTCGGTCGATCCGGACGGCATAGGAAAATCAAAGACACGAGTCTCAAACGGATGGAACTTGAACGTACGTTTCTCAAACGCCCCAACGTTTGCAACTTTGAGGTCAACAGGCTCTGAGAAATTGTTTGTGACGGTCAATCGAAGCTGGTTGTCCGACCCGGCGAACGGAGTAAGCGGTTTCAGATCGGCGACGAGACGCTGAAGACCAGACTCACCAGCAGTTGCGGCCTTCCTCTCGAACTCATTCTGGGGCAGATCGCGGAAGTAAGCTCGACAAACTTCGGGATTGGCTAATAGCGAGTCTTCAAGTTGAGACCTTTCCATCCATGTTACCTTGACTCCCCAATGGTCGTTGCAATTTACGTCTAGCAGATAATTCATGAGTTCGTTGTTAAACTCATGATTCGTCATAATCAGAATACGATTTAGCTTGTGTTTGAAGATGGCAAGAAATACTCCGGCCACATCCACTTTCGACAAGGCCCTGGCGTTGGCGTGTCGCGACTTGCACTCTACAAAACAACTCGGTTGCGGAGGAACCAACTCGTTCGGTTCCGCATACTCAAAAATTATGATGTCTTTTCCTTCGTCATGGCCACCGCGCACGCTTTCTCGCACGGTCATGCGCATGGCCTTTAAAAGATCAACGCATAACTTCTGAAAGAGGTGTCCGCCCTCGCGACCGAAAAATACACTCCAATCAAACGTTTTGTTCGCTTGGGCAGCCGGTGTGTTTTCGGAGGTAATCATAATTGGTGGTTATGTGTTGTTCACGTAAAACGTGCTGCGATTAGGCGCTAATCGGGCGGATTGTACAGAAAAACCGTCCTAACGCTAGAGGCTTCCCGCCACGAGGATGCTTCGGATATGAACGCCGCTTCGCAGAACGGGTGGTTGTGAGCCAGCTCGGAATATTGAGCAGTCCGAGCGCATGGGGGTGGGCCGCGACTTTACCACGCCATGACGATTCCGCTCGAGGGAGCCGGTACCCCCTTGGGATGGTGGTCCCGCCAGCAGTAGGTCCCTAGCGGGCGCTGCGGCTGCCCTATTAACTGACCTGCGGGGAAGAGCCGGCCTGCAGAGTGCGACCATACTCCTGCAGCCAGGTTAGTACCGCCCATGTCGCTGCCAAATCCTCTTCGTTGTATTTAAGAATGTCGGCGATCACCTTCGCGCGAGCTTTTTCATCTTCCATCTCGGTGGCTTCGATATACTGCGCCATCGCCCAGTCCCCGCCATATTCGGTCTGTGTCCGTTTGAAGCCGACGAATTTCTCGACAACCTTGAGGCTATAGCTTGGTAGGGGCAGGGCAACGGCTTTCTGCGTCGCCGGTAGTAGATCGAACAGGTTCGCAAGCACCGCCGCGGCCGTACCGTCGGGATCGCCGTAACGTTCGGTGTAAAGTTTAAGCTTTGTCTTCTCGTAGTGATGCCAGTGAACGAAGGGAATGTTGCCGTGCTTTGCAAAGACTGCGGCGGCGTGTTTGAGGAAGTCGGTCCAGCCCTCGCGGTCGCCATCCTCCCCGAAGCCGGCGGTTGCCGCCGTGAAGACTCCTGGACTGTCGCCGTAAACCTGCAAGCCCCACAAATAGATTTTTTCCAGTTCATCAAGATGCGGCGGCAGGCCTTCAAGGTCGAACATCACGAAGTTCGATCCGGGCGGAATGTCAGGCGCGGCGATGGCAATGTATTTTCCCGACTGAAGGGCGCGCGCAGACCTTAAGATATCACCCGCAGCCTTGCCGACTTTCTGGGTTTTCTGTCCCCACGGCTTCTGGACGGCGGCGAGTGCCGGTTCGTCGAGCCTAATCAGCAGCTCGTTGTAATCGACGATGCCGAGATCGCGAAGCGCGCGGACAAGATTCTGGTCAACCTTGGGCACTAGGGCGACATCATTGCAGCCCTCGGCTTGCTTCCAGCACGTGTCGTGATAGGCGCAACCACCGCACTTAGTCCAACCGACCGGCGCGAAGGGAGGCGCGCCGCCCAACATCACCTCGACATATCTCAAGAGCTCTTTCTCGACAACGTCGTTAGTCGCCGTATCGACGGGAACAATTTTGCTCGCGCCGCCGAAGACTTCCAGTCGCAACGGCGCCTGCCCGGTTACGAGCTTAAACAGTAGACCGTAAAACCGAAGCTGCCAGAATATCTCGGCATGTTCTTTCTCTGTCAGCCGCCGAGCCATCTTCACATCGCGGATGACATAAGCCTCGTCCTCGCGAATAAGCAAATCGGGGATGCCGACGAGCTGGCAGTCCCGGTTTCCCAGAGTCACTGCCGCCGAAAGCACGGGTTGGTAAATGATAAGTGCGCCGGCCGCTATGGCTTCGAGCGTTCGTTTCCGCCGTTCGTCGAACGTGCCGTCGCTCAGGTCCGTCACGTCCTGAAGCGTTGCGAGATGCGCTTTTTCATGCCGCTCGCCGAGACGTCGGATCACCTCTTCAAACGCGCCGGGCTCGGCCGCAGGGGCTCCCTTGATAAAAAGATAGGGCCGCAGGTCGCATGGTGTTGGACGATAGGCCCGGTAAATGTCACCGCTGGAAAGCTGCATGGCGCGTCTCCCCGAAAGCGATCAATAAGCCCGCGTGCCGCGGCCCAATGCACTGAGTCGCCCGCGTATTGTCTCCCGTTACTGAGCGCGAGTGTTTGCGCAGGTGGCGATCATTTCAAACAGCGCGCCAGCTTTGAGTATCGGTTTTTTTCGCGCAAAGGACACAGCCGTAAAAGTTTTCGTGCTGACTTGTTGGTCGGTTAGGAACGTTACTCGCATTATTGGCAGTATAGTCAGTAGTTATGTGTTCTTCGCGTAACGGGTGCGATAGTTAAAGCTTAAACGGGTAAATTGTACAACAAAATTGCTGTTCTCCTAGTGGTTTCGTCGGTGCCAAGACACTCCGCGCCTAATAAGTGGTTATGGAACGATCGCGTGCGAAGCGGGCATTGGACGAATGAGCGACGTCGGCTTTGTGTGAAAAAGCGAACTAAGCTCCATGCCTTGAAGCGTCCACATTGCCGATGGACAAGCGGCCGAGGTATGGCGCCGGGTTGGTGAGCAATGGATATCTGGGGAACGATGATACGGCGTGCAGTTGGCGGAATCGTCGCAGGCGTTCTGTTGTTGACCACCCCCGTGATGGCCGCCGAGTCGCCGGCCGAACTGATCTCCGGCTTCCGGCTCAAGCATGGCGAGCTCCGTGTCGCGCGCGACGCAACCCTCGACCGCATTGCGTTGGATCAGGCGCGTGCGATGGCGGCGAAGAATGATCTCAGTCATGAGGTGCTCGGCCCGTTTACCAGGCGGATCGCGCCGGCGCGTGCGGGGCGGGCCGCCGAGAATATTGCTTACGGCTACGAGAGTTTCGAGAAGACGCTCGGCCAGTGGATCGACTCTTCCGGGCATCGCAAGAACCTGCTGTTGCACAATGCATCCCGCGTCGGGGTTGCGAGCGCGAAGGATGCAAGCGGCAAACGCACCTACTGGACCATGGTGATCGCCGGTGATTACGAGCCAAAACGGAAGGGCAAGAGAGACCAGGAGCCTCTTGTTGCTGTGGAACGCGAGGCCAAGCCAATAAGGCCGCCCAAATCCAGCGGCTGCCACATCAAGGTGCTCAGCCTTTGCATTTGAGACGAAGCAGGCGTGCCGGTAGGCGTCGCCGCCGGACTATTGGTCCCTGCCCGATCTCTGCGTAGCTGACATAGTCGATCTGCGCCTGAGACCCGTCGCGAGAAGCTGCGCTGATCTCATGGCCGCAAGATGATCTTGGCGGCTGCAGTCGACCCTGCGTCGATGCTGGCAAATGCGATCGCGCCTTCGAACAGCGGGCGTTCTTCGAACCATCGCAGTGCTCCGAATTGACCGGCCGCGAGTGCTGCTACGGTTTGCCGGAAATCGATCGGCGTATAGCAATATGAACCGGCCACGGTGATTTCCTGTAGCGTGATCTTACGGATATCGAGGCCTTCGATTCCGGGCAGAAGACCAAGATGAACAATGACGCCGCCCGGCCGCGCCATGCGGCTTGCAGCGGCGCGTGTTGCCGACGCTCCTACCGCATCTATGACCAGGTCGACGCTGCTGTCGGCGGGTGCCGAACCACTGTCCGGTTCATAGGTTTCGATTTCCTCGGCGCGATGCAGCGTATCGCGCCGAAGCGGATTGATTTCACCGACTCTGAGGTCCTTCGCGCCGAAAT
>Ga0193726_1000206_pt1 | contig 81308 bp, 77 predicted proteins | sample H2c1metaG_FD_144928 | JGI IMG/M metagenome (GOLD analysis project Ga0193726, IMG submission 144928) | Soil microbial communities from a riparian zone of the East river system, Colorado, United States - H2c1 | ecosystem: Environmental > Terrestrial > Soil > Riparian zone | place: USA: East River... | reverse complement strand
GTGCGCAACTTCTACGTCGTTGCAGTCGACCCAACCGCCAAGACAATCTCGATGGTCGATCCGAACGGTGGCGAAGTTCACACATTCAGCGTGACCGATGCGGTCGCGCAGGCTCAGCTGCCACGCATCAAGCCAGGCTACAAATTGACGGTTATCGATTTGCAAGCCGTGATCGGCGCCATTGAAAAGAAAGTATAGCGGCGAACATGAAGAAGCGAACCCGTTCCGGCGAAAGCTGACGAGTGTCAAGGCGTACCGAGCCCACCCAGGACAACATCGCGGCTGCATCGCAATACCGATGCTCAATCCGAACGAGGTCCACCATGTTCCCCACCAAACAATCCTCGCCTTCCTTGAGCCGCCGGGAGGCCGCTATCGGTGTCCTGTCCGCTGCAACTGTCGGTGCCGTCGTCTCTATCGGTGTCGCCCATGCGCAAGCCGTTCAACTCGTTGCGGTCGACGTGATGGCCGTTGGACAGGGTTACCAGATCTCCAAGCTCATCGGCAGGAGCGTGCAAAACGACAAGGCCGAGAAAATCGGCACTGTCGACGATTTTATCGTGACCAAGGAGCGAAGCCTCATCACCGTCCTGCAGGTCGGCGGCTTCCTCGGCCTCGGCGGGCACCTGATCGCCGTCCCATACGACAGCCTCAATATCGACGATGACGGGCAAAAGATCACACTTGCCGGCGGCTCCAAAGAGGCGCTCCAGAAGCTGCCGGAGTTCAAGTTCAAGAAATAGTCCCGTCGTTGGCGTCGACGCGTAAGTATAAGCTGCCTTGATCATCGATCGCGGACGCGTCCGTCCTGCCGAGGGTCACGACCGGCAACACCATGGCGCCGTGCGTGATCGTCGGTGAGCGCGCCAGCGACATCCTGAAAGTCGAGTATGGGGTTTGAAGGCTCCTCGTCGTCCCACAATAGCGGAGAGACGACTAAATCTTGTAAATGAACGCAGTCGGAGTCCTTACACGGTGAGATTGAACGCGACGGAGATGCGCTCGACGTCACCGCGATAGGGGCCGCAATTAGGACGGAAAAACGACCAGCCGGCCGGCCTTGGGGATCATCGCCTCGTTGGCGCCAAAACCCGGCGCACTTCCAGTTGATCAGAGCCCGGCAGTAGCAGGGATGCGGTGCCCTTTTGTCGTCAGACGCCGCTCACCCTTAAGGCTCTGAGAGCAAAGGATTATTCCGAAAATCCCCAAACCTTGGGCGAGCACCTCAAGAAGCGGCGTCGGCAGCTTGGCCTCCTGCAGCGGGAAGCGGCCGAGCTCATGGGCGTCTCCACCGATACCGTGGTGAATTGGGAGAACGACAAAACCAAGCCGGTGGCGGCCCAATTCAGACCCGTCGTGACCTTCCTCGGCTACGACCCGACGCCCGCGCCCGAGACGCTTTCAGAGCGTCTGAAAGCCAAACGGCGGGCGCTGGGCATCACCTTCGAACAGGCGGCCAAATTTCTCGGATGGGACCCGGCCACCCTGACACGCTATTTAAATGGGACATGGCGTATGCCGCCTAGCCGTAGCGCCATTTTGGAAGTGTTTCTGAGCGCTCGTCCGGAAGATCTCGCAGACGGACTGAAAGCCATACCAGACGAGTTAGGTGATAGGCTGCGCACCGATTGAAGGAGCGGCGCATGCGACGGCGAGGTTTCATCAACCTCCTTGGCGGCACGGTGGCTTGGCAGCCCGCAGGGGGGCTCCGCCGACGCGCAGTCGACAGATGCTTATCCGACTGAACCGAAACTGGCCGAGCGAATGGCCATGGCGGAGGCCGCCAGTGCCTTCATGCAGCAATATGCGGTGCCCGAACTTTCAGTCGCGATTGGCCATTCGGGTCGTCTCATCTATCAGGACGCCTTCGGATGGGCCGACCGCAAAGCAAGTGAGGAAGCAACACCGGCGCACTGGGCCAAGATCGCGAAAGAGGCGCGGTCTGTTGGCACGCCGCCGGATCGGCGGACAAAAAACCATTTAGTGGGCTCGATTGCATGCAGTGGTATTCAAAGTCGGCCGCAGAGTTGGGCTTCTCCTAACTCTGCAGCCGCTACGTCTATTTCTTGGGCGCGTCGACCTTGAAGACTGGCTTGAAATCGTTCGGAGCGAGCAAGGTCGCCCTATCGTAGGTATTGACGTTCTTACTGTCGACGATGCTGAACTTGCGACTCGCAACCTTCACTTCGAGCTTGCCCTCAAGGAGACGGATCGCCTGATCGACGCTGATGCGCGAGCCCACCAAATTGTTGTCGTTCACCGTGGCCATCACGATGCCATCGCGGACGGCTTGCTCGATCGGTGGCGTCGAATAGAAGGCGATCAGCTTCTTGTCCCTGATGTTCTTTTCTTTCACAATTTCCATCGCGCCTTCGATCGCCGGGGCAACGCCGCCGATGATCGTGAGATCGGGATAAGTCTGCAGGGCGTCTTCCAGCAGCTTCATCTGGGCAGCCTTGCCAGTGTCACCATAGATGACCTTGACCAAATCGACATCGGAGCCGGCAATCGCCTCCTTCATGCCACGGACCGCGTCCTCGACCCATTGCGAGCCAGCGGGACCCGCGAGCCAGACCATCTTCTTCTTGCCGGATCCTGCAGGGAACGTCTCGGCCAAGTATTTGCCTGCCGTCGCGCCCGCATAATAGTACTGCGCCAGTGCTGCAGCTGCGATTTTGTCGGATGTCACTCCATTACCGAGATCGAGCACCGGGATCTTCTTCTTGGCAAGCTCGTCGATCATTCCGTTCAGGCCGCTCTTGGAGACGGCATTGACTAATACGGCATTACCGCCAGCCGCCACGCAATCCTCGATCTGCTGGATTTGCCCGGCAATATCATCATAGCCGTTTGCTGCCATGATCGTGGCGGACACACCCTGGCGCTTAGCCTCGAGCAGCACCCCATAATCCTTGGCCACGTAGTACGCATCTTTCATGTGCGGGAATGCAACGCAGAGATGCCACGGTTTGCTAACCGCCCCGACCGGCAACGGCTTGTAGACTGCCGTTGGATTCTTCTCGTCGACCATCAGGTTGGCGGTCCAATCGTCGGCCGCGAACGCTCCACCCGCCTGCGTGGCGAGCATCATCGAAAAAGCAATTCCAGAAAATTTCCTCATGACCCTGCTCCCAATCCGAAATCCCGACTTGACCACTGTCCCTTAGATCCGCCCGTGGATGATCATCGAGGTGATGTCCTGACGGGACGTGCCCTCGGTCGGCACGACGCCGACGAGATTTCCGTTCTTCAGCACCGCCACGCGATTGGAGATGCTCATGACATGCTCCATATTGTGGCTGACGATGAGGAAAGAGATGCCGCGCCGTGAAAGGCGCGAGATCAGCTCGAGCACCTTCTGCCCCTCGTGCACACCGAGCGCCGCCATCGGCTCGTCCATGATAATCAGCTTGATGTCTCCCAGCAGCAGCCGGCTGATCGCCACGGCCTGGCGTTGCCCGCCGGACATGGTGCTGACGGGACGGTCGAGATAGGGCAGGCGGATATCGAGCTCGCGCAGCAAAAACTTGGTGCGCTCCGCCATCTCAGCTTGCCGGAGGACGGGCAGCACGCCCAGGAACCTGGTGTAAAGCTCGCGGCCGAGGAAAACGTTCTGCGGAACGTCGAAGCAGTCGACCAGGCCTAGATGCTGGTGCAGCGTAGCAATCCCCAGATCGTGGGCATCGTGAGGGTTCGCGATCGCGGCCTGCACGCCACCGACATGGATGGTGCCTTCATCCGGTGTCTCGGCGCCGGACAGGATCTTCACCAACGTCGATTTGCCGGCGCCGTTGTCGCCAACTAGGGCCATAATCTCGTTGTCGCGGACCTCCAGCGATACGCCGTTCAAGGCGCGGTTGCCGCCGAAAGCCTTGACGATCCCCGAGGCCTTGAGGAGTGACGTGTGAGCCGAGACGGGCCGGGAGGGGGTGAGAACGGGGCTCATCTCTACTCCGACCGGACTTGCTGCATCATCCGGATGCGCAACTGATCGACCACGACCGCGACAATGAGCAGACAACCCAGGACGATCAGCTGCTGGTAGCTCGACACTCGCAGCAGATTCATGCCGTTGGTCATGAGGGTGACGAAAAACGCTCCCAGCACGACGTTGCCCACCCGCCCAATGCCGCCGAAGAAGGAAACGCCGGCTATGACGACGGCCGTGATCGACTCGAGGACATGCGTGCTGGCGAGAGTGGCCTCTCCGGTGCCAACGCGTGCCGTCAGCAGGACCCCTCCGAAGGCGACGATCGTCGAGCACATGACGTAGGTCAATACCATGTGCAGGCGCGTGCTGATGCCCGCGAGCCGGCTCGCGACGACATTGCCGCCGATCGCGTAGATGCGCCGGCCGAACGGCGTCCAGTTGAGGATGTAGAAAATGATCGCATAGACGCCCGCGGCAAACAGCACCGGGGCGGGAATGCCGAATGGAGCGGCGTAGGCGAACACCTCGCCGAACTCCTTGGGCATTCCGTACATCGGCATTCCGCCGCTCACCGTGAGCGCAACACCGGACAGGATCGACAGCATGCCGACCGTCATGATGAAAGGGCTGACATTGAAGATGGCGACGCCGATGCCGTTGACCGCCCCGACCAGCGCCCCGACGGCGAGTCCGGCTGCGATGCCTGCAGCGATCGCCAGCCATGGCGCCCCGGGGTCGAACGCAAGAACAGTCGCCATGACCAACGCGACACAAACGCTGACCAGCGCTTCGGTCGAACCGATCGACATGTCGACGCCGCGCACCAGCAAGGTGAGCATCTGCCCCATGCTTACGATCACGAGAAAGCTCGAGGCGCGCGCCACGTTGAAAAGATTTTGGTAGGTGAGGAATCTGGGCTCCGCCAGGGCGAAGCCGACAATGGCGACGATGAGGACGAGCGGGAGTATGCCGCTGGCGAGGAAAATTCTGCGGCCCTGACCAACCAGACCGCGCAATGCACCAGTCGCGCTCTTTCGCTCCACTGCCACGCGCTCAGACATCGCTTTTTCTACGGCCCATTATCGATCCCCTGCCGGACGCTTCCCGCTCGTACAATGCATTTTTCTGACCGCTCACGACCCAGTGCGGCGTTCCGGCGCCCGATGTAATTAGCCTACGGTCAGGTACCATGATGCAAATTGATATTTTCAATACCGAAAGCAATAATATTGATATTTAGATGCGACGAGCTTTGCGGAGGCAAGATGGCAAAAGACCCGACCGATCAGACCCGTCCAACCGAGGGATTGGCGAAGAAGATCAACTGGAACCTCCTACATATGTTCGTCGTGGTCGCCGAGCAGCAAAGCCTGTCGCGAGCGGCCAACGTCCTGGGCCGCGGCCAGCCGGCGGTCAGCGCAGCACTGAAGAAGCTCGAGGAGCGTCTCAGCTGCAAGTTGGCGATTCGTGGCCCGACCAATTTCGCCCTCACCCCGGCCGGCGAGGTGCTGTATCGCGAAGCACGCGAAATCGCGAATGGCATCGACCGAATGTCGCTGCTGATCGCCGATCTTGGCGGCGACCTCACTGGCACCGTCCATCTCGCCATGGCGAGCCACATGACGAGTCCTCTTCTCAACGATTCCTTCGCTGAATTTCACCGGCGGTATCCCAAGGCAACATTCCTGACGACGGTTATGTCCAGCCCCGACATCATGAAATCCATGACCAGCAGTACGATCCATTTCGCCATTACGCCGCTCTTCCAGAAGCCCGACCAGTTCGAGTGCCACCCCCTTTTCCGCGAGTACTGCGCTTTCTATTGCGGGCCCACGCACCGCCTTTTCGGCCGGCGCAATCTCAGCGTAACCGACCTTCGCAATGAACCGTCCGTGAGCTATTACCGGCCGGCGACGATCTCCTACACACTCCAAACCATCGCCGATGCCCATGCCGAGGTGCAGCTGGCCGAACCCGCGGTAGCGGTTTCCAACCACATGGAGGAGGTCCGGCGCATGATTATCGCCGGGATCGGCATCGGCGTGATTCCCATCCACATCGCCGCACGTGACGAACAGGATGGCCTGCTGTGGCGGCTGCCACCGTACAAGCCGACCATGCCGGTCGACGTTTTCATGATCACCAACCCACGCGTCCGCCCCAGCCGCGTCGAACAGGCCTTGATCGACGTGATACAGGAGCTGGTTGACGCAAAGCCGCTCAGGGAGCGGACCTACCCCCAGGCGCTCGGCCTACCTTTCACACCGATTTCCGCACTTCGTGCGGGCCGCGCTCAGAAGAATCGGTCGTAGTGAATGCGTTCAGCCGGCACCGCCCGGCGTCGCGCCAGCAAGGCCACAACCGCTTCGACCATCGGCGGCGGACCCGCTAGATAGAATTCCGTCCGGGCAAAGGTTTCGGCCGGCAGGTCCGCGAGTAACTCATGCACCATGCCCTTCCTGCCGGTCCAGCCTACATCGTCGCTGGAGACGACGGGATGGAAGTGCAGGCGATTGCCGATTCGCGGCAGCGCACGCAGGAACGCCTCGCCGCAGATGTCGGCCGCAGACCGGCCGCCGTAGAAGAAGTCGAAGCGGCACTCGGCCGGCAACGCCGCGCGGTCGAGCCCGCGCGCGATGCCGACCATCGGCGACAATCCCGAACCGCCAGCGATGCACACGACATTGTGCCCGGCATTAGGTCGCAAGTAGGCCCTGCCGTAGGGCCCGTCGAGCCTGACCGGCGCACCCGGCTCGAGATCGAAAAGGACCGGCGTTGCCATACCCGCAGGGACGCGGCGAATGATGAAATGCCACTCGCCTGCGTCGTTGTCGATGTTGGACATGGAATAGGCACGGCCAACCGGCACGCCGGGCAAGGACAGCAAGGCGTACTGGCCGGGTCGAAACGCCGCTCCATCGTCTACGCGAAAGCGGAACTCCCGCATGTCGTGCGTGAGATCCTCAATACCGGCCAACGTAGCGACCATTCGTTTGGGCAGCGGCGCTCCATCCACCTCGCCGCGACCGATCATTCGGATGCGGCAATCCGAGATCGGCCGCGACTGGCAGGCAAGATGTCGCCCGCGAAGGCGATCGCGCTCTGAAAGCCCAGGCGCCGCTGGCCAGACATCGACGATCTGTCCGTCTAGGAGCTCGAACTTGCAGCTGCCACAACCGCCGACATTGCATTCATAGGCAAGCGGAACGCCGACGCGCAGGCCAGCCCGCAGCACGACATCGTCGGCTACGCAGTCAAAGGCGGCGCCCAGCCGGTCCTCGACAATGCGATACCGCATGCGAGCAACGGCTAATCCAGCCGCCGCGACATGGCTTCGTGAAGCTTGGCCAAGCGTCCGGGGGCGACGAAATCGCCATCTTTCACGAGTTGCACGTCGCCGACCCAAAGCGACTGGTCGAACACGATCCCGTCAGGATGGTTTTCGCCCCCGCCCGGCTCCCACCAGGGCAGGCCCATGCCGATGGCGTTGGAGCCCGGAATGCGGATGTCCTCAATGAACTGACGCTGTGTCAGCTTCGTACCGGGATGGAAGCCCAAGGTGAAGTGCACGAAGAAGCCGAGATCGCCCTTACCGCCAGCTCGGCGCAGAGCGCGCCCGAAGCTGGGCCGGTCCTCAGTAGCTCCTCCTTTGAAGCCCTGGATCTTGCCATCGACCTCGATGGTGATTGGCTCACGCAACGTGCGGTAATATTCGTCGAACAGGGCCTGAATAACGATCTTGCCCTTAACGCTATCCATCACCGGATAGAAACTCTGCGTTCCCGGCACCGTGTTCATGCCGGGGCTCTGGCAGACACGTTGGCGGATCATCTTCAGCTTATCGAGCATGAGCGTGACGTCGGTGCCCTTCGGACAGGTGAAGCGAACCCGCTGGCCCGCCGCTTCGGCGAAAAACTCCGCCAAGGCAACGTTAAAATCCATCATCGCGGCGAAGTCGACGCAGCCATACAGCCGTTCAAAGCTTTCTGCCTCGGCCAGCGCCAACAAGGCATAGCGGCACCGGTTGGCATCCATCGCCGCGGAATGGGCGCCCGAACCCGCATGGTAGGGAAAGCAGAAGTCGAACCAGACGTCGCAAGCTACGACCGCGGCCTTCAATGCATCGGATACGTAGGGATCGGACAATCCACCCTGGAAGGGAAGTTGCGGCGCCACCGCCACCAGGGGCTTGCCGCCGGCCTGGATGACAGCGTCCGTGACCGCCTGAATCAACACCGTTTCAGTGCTGGTGTCGGCGGTGATAAGCACGGTTTCGCCATTGCCGACGGCGAAGTGCTTGTTGACTAGGTTGTCCGCGGCCCGCATCAGCCGCTTGGATGTGAACATTGCCATTGTCACCTCACCTTGCAGGCGCCATCGACGGTGACGCGGGTCGGTCGCGGCATCGTGAACGTTTCACGCACCACCGCATATTCCTGGTAGCCAAGCCGCGCGATCGGCTCGAGCCGATCCATCTTCAGCAGGCCGTCCTGCAGAAGGTCGTCACGGATATGCACGCCCAGCACTTCGCCCAGGACCATGCAGTTGGCCACTCCGCCGAAGGCGCCCGGCAGCGAGATCACTTCGACGACGCGGCATTCCAGGTGCAGCGGCGATTCCGCGACGCGCGGCGGGCGCACCAGCGCCGATGGCTCCTTGGTCAGCCCCGCCAGCTCGAATTCATCGACGTCGCTGCCGGCCGGCGCCGAGGAGACGTTCAGCGCCTCGCGCAGGCTGTAGGTCGCGACGTTCACCACGAACTCGCCGACCTCGCGGACGTTGCGCAGAGAGTCCTTTTCGCCCCCCTCGGCATGCACCCCCACCGGGCAATAGATCACCAGAGGCGGGTTCTCGCTCACCAGATTGAAGAAGCTGAAGGGCGCCAGGTTCACACGCCCGGCTCGGTCCATGGTCGACACCCAGCCGATCGGCCGCGGCACGACGCACTGCTTCAGCGGATTGTGCGGCAAGCCATGATCGTTGCGGCTGCAATCGTAGAACATCGGCGCGAGGTCCTACTCGGCCGCGGCGGCCATCTGCCGGTCGCCGTAGATCCGGTTGAGGTTGTGCAGGATGAAGTGCTGGACGCCCTTCTCGAGACGGCTCATCCGGCCCGGCACGAAGTGCCTGGCCTTCGTGGCATTCTGCAGGGATTCGACCATTTCGACATCCTCGCCGAGGATCTTGTCGCTCATTTCCAGGAACTGCCGCTTCAACTCGGGAAATGTCGGACTTTCAACGACGTGTCTCGGAAAGACGATGTACTGCTTCATCACCATCGTCTTGGCGTCGACCGGCCACGATGAATAAAGCATAACGTAATCCGGCCGCACGAAGAAATTCACATTGGGCGTGAGGACGCCCGTCTGCGAGAAGCGCGGCGGCTTGCCCTTGAGCGACGGGATCGGCTCGACGAAAACCTCGCCTGACTTGGTGTGCGAGCCCGCATCGTATTCGTTGATGAAGACCTGGCCACGGGCGCGCGTCTCATAGGGCACGTCGGTCGTCTTCATATAGCGGCCGATCGTGTCCTTGTGCAGCACGCCAATGTGATAGAAGTCGATGAAGTTCTCGACCATCAGCTTCCAGTTGCAGCTCAACGGAATGTCGCGCTGGATGCCAAGCCGCATCGGCTCCATGTCGATATAGGCGAACTTCTCGGCAAATTCGACGATGAAGGTTTCGAACCCGACGGGAGCCTTGTTCAAAGACACGAATACCCATCCCTGGAAGCTCTCACAGGGCAATGTCGGTAGCTTGCAGGCCTGGCGGTCGAAGCCCTCCGAATCACGCATGTACGGGGCGCCGATCAACTGGCCGTCGAGGCCGTAGAGCCAGCCATGATAGGGGCAGGAAAACTCCTTCGCGTTGCCCGCACCGCTCGCGATCTCCACGCCACGATGCAGGCAGGTGTTCGAGTAGGCGGTAATGGCGCCGTCGGCCGTCCGGCACAGCAGTATCGGTTGCTCAACGATCCTCAGGGCCTTGTAGTCCCCCACATTCGGAATTTCTTCGGCGCGACCGATGCAGAGCCAATCCTGGCCGAAGATCACCTGCTTCTCGCGCTCGAGCACGGCGGGATCGTAGTACATCTCGCCTGTGGGATGATTCGCTTGAGTGATAGGGAGAAACGTCCTGGCGAATGACGCGTTGGGACGATCGATCGTCTCACTTGATTTGTTCATTTCCCGACCCTTGTGTGTCTTGCGCCAAGCATGGCCCTGTGGAGCGCTCCACTCAAATCGATACGATCTATGTTAATATCGACAGCATCGATGGCACGTATGTGGCGCCGTTCTCCTCTTTCAAACGACGAGTAGCGGTGGCGGCGCCGGGCTCAGCCGTCCGATCGCCGGCGGCACGACGCGGCGACCGCACTTCACCCCAAGCCAAGAGGAATTGACTTCGCCATTCACCAAATGGTCTACCTGCCAAGCAGTTCATCGACAATTTCGATATAAATAATGACTACATCATATAAGTCGATGTGAGGGAAAATGACGACCTGGCACAAGGCAGCAGAAACCAGCGCTCTAGCAGAGAAGCAAGTTATTGGCGTCGAGGTGGCCGGAATCGAGATTGCCATCTTCCGTCTTGAAGACGGCTACTTCGCCACGTCAAACATCTGTACTCACCAGTTTGCGTATCTTTCCGAGGGCTACGTCGAGAAGGACTGCGTGGAGTGCCCACTTCATCAGGCTTTCTTCAATATCCGCACCGGTGCTGTTGTGAACGGACCTCCGGAAGCGCCCCTGAAGACGTTCCCCGTTAAGATCGAGGCGAACGATATTTTGATCGCGTTGGACTGAGGCCAGCACTCGTCGCCTCTCATCGATCTCAAGCCAGAGACTCTCAAGCCAGAGACTCTATTGCGCCAGCGGGTGCACCCACGACCTTCCCGAAAGGATTATCCGAATGGCTCTCCCGGTTCGCTCCGATTATTCGATCGCCGGAAATGGCCCTACCGTCTTCCTGACTCACGGCGTCGGTGCACGCCGCCAGGTGTGGGAGGGAATCGTCGAGAAGCTGGCGCCGCATTTCCATTGCATCACGTACGACCTGAGAGGTCACGGTGGGTCGGCGGGTGCGGACGAGTCCTTCGGCATCGATGAGTTCGTCACCGATCTGGAGGCCTTACGCGCCCAGCTGGACGTCGAGCACGCTCATTTTATCGGCCATTCATTAGGCGGCATGATCGTTCCGGCATATGCTCGCGCATACCCCGAGCGGGTCAAGTCTCTGGGGCTAATTTGCACAGCCGCCTTCCGAAGCCCCGAGGCCACCGCGAACCTCGCGAACTTCGTCAAGAAGATCGACACAGAGGGCATGCCCGGTGTGCTCGACACGCTTCTTGGTCGATGGTTCACGGATCAATTTCGCCGCGACCGGTCAGACGTCGTAGACGCTCGAAAAGATCAGATGCTGAAGGCCAATCCAAGGGTCTATCGGGAAACCTACAGAGTGTTCGCAACCACCGAAATGGCCCCTTGGCTAAGCGAGATCAAGGCGCCGACGCTGGTGATGACCGGCGAACTCGACCCAGGCTGCGGCCCTGAGCTCAACGAAAAAATAGCAGCGGCTCTGCCGCATTCGGAGCTCGTGATCCTGCCGGCACTCAAGCACTCCGTTCTCGTGGAAGCGCCAGGCCCTGTAGGCGATGCTCTTCTGCGCTTTCTCTTAAACGCGCGTTGATCGTCGAACGGCAGAAAGCGCATGCGTTCGCGGTTCGAGAAGCCCATCCCATAGTCGTCCATCGACACGGTGACGCCGGCGCCGCGCAGCTTGCTCAGCAGGGCGCGTGCGACCGGCGGATTGCGCCGCTTCGGTCTCGGTGATTTCCAGCGTGAGCCGGTGCGGCTCGAAGCGCTCGCGCTGCAGAAGCTCGAGGATCTGGTCGGCCCGCTTCAGGGAGGCGAGGAACAGCGCCGAGATGTTGACCGCCACGGCAAGCGCCACGCCGCGCGCTTTCCAGGCGACCTGCTGGCGGACGACTTTCTCCAGGACATGCCAGGTCAAGGAAATGATGGTGCCGGACCGTTCGGCCTGCCCAATGAAGCTATCGGGCTTCAGCAATCCACGCCGTGGGTGTCGCCAACGCACGAGCGCTTCGACGCTCCGGATCCTGCGGTCTTCGATGCCGATGACGGGCTGATAGTGGATGACGATCTGATCGGCCGGGATCGACGTGCACCGGCCGAAAATTACCTCCGGCCGCGAAGAGGCCCGGCCCGCCCGACCGCGCGCCCTGCGCCCGAGCGCGGTGCCGAACGCCGTCGGGGAAAACGCCCGGCTCAAGACGCCGACGACCTTGAGGCCGTTCGCGGCCGACGTCGCGCGGGGTCGTTCCCGGAGAAGTTCGGAACCTGCAGCCGCCCGGCAAGCCGATTTATGGACGCTATGGCGCCCGATTATCAAACATTGTTTCCCTCCGCTGGTCGACTTAAGCACTAATCAACAAGGCTTCGATTGAGGGAGAAGGTCACCCGGCGAATGCACCGCCCGCGTGCGCGCGACTGCGAATCGGCTGTAGCATATCTAAAGTATTACTTGACTATTACCTTATCATTGCTATATTCCTCGGCGGAAGGAGCCAATCCATGTCCTTGTCCCGTCCCTGTACGGATGACGAACCCGCGGATCTTCGCGATTGCGCCCGTGGCGAGGATCCGATCCGGCCTTGGCCCGGGATAGACAACAGCCTGCTGGACGACGCGCGGGGCGCTGTGCCGCCGTTTCCCATCGACCTGATCCCGCAGCCCTGGGGCGACTGGACGGCCGACCGGGCCCGCGGCGCCGGCGCGCCGGTCGACTACGCGGTCCAGGCCCTGCTGGCTGCCGTCAGCGGTGTCTGCGGCGCCGGCGTGGAGGTCCAGATCACGCCCGAATGGTCCGAGCCCCTGGTGCTGTGGCAGGCCTTGGTCGGCGGCGCCTCGAGCGGCAAGTCACCGGTGCTCGAGCGCCTGCGCGGGGTGCTGGCCACGATCGAGACCCTCATTCGCAGGAGCCAGGGCGGGCGTGAAGGCGGACCGGCGCGCATCGTGGTCGGCAGCGCCTCGATCCGCGCCATCGCCCAGGTCGTGGCCGGCAATCCGCGCGGCGTGCTGTTGTGGCGGGACCATCCGTCGCCCTGGCTCGCCGAGCTGGGCAGAAGCGCCGACGATTGCGCCCACTGGCGGCAGGCCTGGTCGGCGCGCGGCGTCACCCTGGAGGATCGCGGCGAGCCGCCGTTGCAGCTCGACCGCCTCGCCGTGAGCGTCCTGGGCACGATCGAGCCCGATCTGCTGGCGCAGCTCGAGTCCGCCGACCGCGGTTTGGCTGCGCGCTTTCTTTATTCCTGGCCCGACCCGGCGCCCTTCTGTCCCTTCCGCGAGCGCCGCAAGTCCGGCGCCGAGGAGTCCGTGCGCATGCTGCTGCTGATCGAGGAACAGGCGCGGCAGTCGGCGGGATCGCTGGTGCTCTCGTTCGAGACGTCCGCTCTCGACAGCTTCGAGAGGTTTCTCGAAACGCTCCATCGCGAGACCCGCCACGCCGAGGGTCTGGAAGCCGCCTGGCTGGGCAAGGGCCCCGGGACGGTCGCGCGTCTTGCCGCCGCGCTCGAGTTGCTGGGCTGGTCGGGCGGCCCCGCCAGCCGCCCTCCGGGTCCGATCGGGCGCGACGCGGTCGAGGCGGCCGTCGTGCTGTGGCGCGACTACTTCCGGCCGCATGCCGCCGCCGCCTTCAATCGCGCCGGTCCGACGGACCTCGAGCGCCACACACGCCGTGTCCTGCGCTGGCTCAAGGCGGGAAACCGGACGGAAGTGTCCGGCGAGGAGGTGAGGTGCGGCGGCTTGGGGCGGACGGTGAATGCCGGCCAGACCGCCGAGGTGCTGGATCGACTGGAAACCGCCGGGGTCGTGCGCCGGGTTCGCGCCGCCCCCTTGCGCAAGGGACGCCCGGCCGAACGCTGGGAGGTCAATCCGGCGGCCCTGCCGAAATGAGGGGCCCGCAATGAGGGGCTGTCGGAAATACCGGAAATACCGATAATTCCGGAAATACCCACAATGCCCGGGCGACGCCGCGTACTTGCCGGCGCTTATGGAGAGGAATCGATGAACAAGGAGCCAGGCAGCAGCGTTCGTGATCGTGTCACCTACATACCGATCCACAAGCGGCCACCTCTGCACCTGCCCGGCGGCGCCCGTGTCGCCGTGTGGACCATCGTCAATGTCGAGAACTGGAGTCCGTCCGGCCCCATGCCCCGGACCGTGCTGCCGCCGCCGATGGGACAGCCGCTGCTACCCGACGTGCCGAACTGGGCCTGGCATGAGTACGGCATGCGCATCGGCTTCTGGCGCTTCCTGGAGACGCTGGGCAGCCGCGGCCTCAAGGCGACCTTCGCCTTGAACGGCACCGCCTGCAGCCTCTACCCCGACGCCTGCGCCGCGGCACGGGACGCCGGCTGGGACTTCATGGGTCACGGCTACGTCCAGCGGCCCATGCACAAGGTCGAGGACCAGCGCGCGGCCATCGCCGATACCATCCGGGCGATCAAGGACTTCACCGGCCAGCCGCCGCGCGGCTGGGAGAGTCCCGGCCTCACCGAGACGGATGAGACGCTCGATCTGCTGGCCGAGGCCGGCATCGAATATGTCGCCGACTGGGTGCTCGACGAACAGCCCGTTCCCCTGAAGACAAGAAGCGGCGAGATCGTCTCCGTTCCCTACACGGTCGAGATCAACGATGTCGTCATGAGCGCCGTCCAGCAGCTTCCCTCCGACGAGATCTTCCGCCGCGGTCGCGATCAGTTCGACCGGCTCTATCTCGACGGCGCGAAGGCGCCGCGTGTCATGGCGATCTCGATCCACCCCTATCTCACCGGCGTGCCGCACCGGATCAAATACCTGGAGATGCTGTACGACTACATCCTCGGTCACACCGGCGTGGTGATGTGGACGGGCGCCGAGATCCTGGATTGGTATCGCTCGCAGGTTCCCGCGGGATGAGGGTCTGCCGTTACGCCGCGTACCTGCTGGCGCTGAGCGAGGCCCACAGCGCCTCGGGACCGGCCTTGGCGTAGGCCTGGCCGATCTTCTCGCCCCAGAAGGTCTCGCTGCCGAAGTCGCGGCGCCACACCCAGAGCCTGCGTGTATAGTGGTGCAGGATGTGCTCGTGGGTGAAACCCATGGCGCCCATCGACTGGTGCGATATGGAAGCGATGCGTTGGGCGAACTCGGAAGCCTGGCTCTTGGCGGCGGCGATCGAGAAGCGTCCGCCGTCCAAAAGGCCGCCCTCGTCGGCGTCGCGCGCCGCCGCTTCGGCCGAGGCGATGGTGGCGGCCACGCAGCTCGCCAGCTCGGCCAGCATGTGCTGGATGGCCTGGAAGGTCGAGATCGACCGGCCGAACTGCACGCGCTGCTTGGAATATTCGACGGCGATCGCCAGCACCTTGTCGGCCGCGCCCGCCATCTGCATGGCGCGCATGACGGCCGCCAGCTCGAACGCGCGCTCGGCGTTCACCGGCGAAGCGGCGCTGAATTCGGCCGCGGCATTGTCGAAACTCACCGTGCCGTAGGGCTCGCCGGCATGGCTGGGCTTGGCCTCGATCCTGGCGTTGGCCTTGGCGACCACGGCCAGGGTGCCGCCGACCACCGCGACGAAGCGGTCGGCGACCGAAGCGAAGGGAACGCGCTCGACCTTGCCGCTGAGCCGACCTCCCGAGAGTTGGAGGTTGCCCAGCGCCAGGGTCGCCGGACCGGGCTTGGGTTCGCCGCCGGCCGTGGCCATCAACAGGTTGGCGAGCGCGGTCTCAGCGAGCGGCACCGGCACGGCGTGCGAGCCGGCCAGCCGCAAGAGCGCCAGCATGTCGGCCAAGGTGCCGCCCACGCCGCCTTTGTCCTCCGGCACCGCGATCAGCGGCAGGCCCATCTCCTCGATCTCCTTCCAGAGATCGGCGGGCCAGGCGCCCTTCTCCACGCCGTTCACCACCTCGCGGCCGCAGCGCTGGGTGAAGAAACGGTCGGCCGTTTCGAGCAGCATGTCGCGGGTGTCGCGGTCCATTTGCTTTCTCCCTCAGCGCAGACCGAGGCCGCGCGCGACGATGCCGCGCAACACCTGGGTCGTGCCGCCCTGGATGGTGTAGCTGGGCGCCATCATGGTGGCGTACTGGGCGATATCGAGGAAATCGGCCAGGTCGTCCTCGGTCGTCGCGTCCGATTCGGCGATGGTGCGCGCGATCTCCGGCAGGTCCTGCTGGTAGATCGTGCCGAGATCCTTGACCAGCGCCGCCTCGATGGCGGGCGATTTGCCGCCCTGCATCATGCCGGCGACGGCGACCGACATCTGCCGCAAGGTCCACAGGCGCGCGACCAGGCGGCCCAGGATGGCGCTGGCGCGCTTGGCGGGCTGGCGGCCCAGCACGCGCACCAGCTCGCGCAGGACGTAGAAATTCTGCATGAAGCGCTCGGGGCCCGAACGCTCGAAGGCGAGTTCGCTCGTCACCTGCAGCCAGCCGTCGCCCTCGTTGCCGATGAGGCAGCTCTCGGGGATGAAGGCGTCGTTGAACGTCACCTCGTTCCAGTCGTGGCGGCCGGCGAGATTGATGATCGGCCGGATGGTGACGCCCGGCGTCTTGAGGTCGACCAGGATCTGGCTCAGCCCCTTGTGACGATCGCCGTGCTGGCCCGAGGTGCGCACCAGCGCGATGCAGTAGTTGTTGCGATGCGCACCCGAGGTCCACACCTTGGTGCCGTTGACCCTGAAGCCGCCCGGCACCGGCTCGGCGCGGGTGCGCACCGAGGCAAGGTCCGAACCGGAGTCCGGCTCGCTCATGCCGATCGAGAAGTAGCACTCGCCGGCGGTGATGCGCGGCAGGATGGCCTGGCGCTGCTCCTCGCTGCCGAAGCGCAGCAGCAGCGGGCCCGATTGGCGATCGGCCACCCAGTGCGCGCCGGCAGGCGCGCTGTTGCCCAACAGTTCCTCGGTGACGACGTAGCGGTCGAGGAAGCTCCGCTCGCTGCCGCCGTACTGCTTGGGCCAGGTGATGCCGATCCAGCCCTTCTTGCCCAGCGCCTTGCTGAACTCCGGCGAGAACGTGTTCCAGCTCGCGAAGCGGTCCTCGGTCTTGAAGCGGGGCAGCGTCTCCTTGAGGAAGGCGCGGACCTCCCCGCGCAACGCCTCGGCCTCGTCCGGCAGATGAAACGGCGGGAATTCGAGCTTGGGGATGGACATCGTCATCTCGGCTGTTGGATGCCCCTTCTCTGTCGGCTAATCCTAGACCGCGCAACCAGGGAGTTTCGAGGGACGAATGCCCCGCCGCCGTGCGACCCGCCCACCGCCGCTCCTGGCGGAATTCGATGACGAGGAGCGCGAGGCCGTGCTCTCAGCCAACCGCGCCTTCTACCGAGCTTTCAGCGAGCGCGACGCCGAGGCGATGGACCAGATCTGGGCGCCGACCGGCGCGGTGGTCTGCCTGCATCCCGGCCAGGCGCCACTGCACGCCCGGGCCGAGATCATGGCGAGCTGGCGCGCCATCCTGCGTCATCCCGAGGCGCCCAAGGTGCGTTGCGTAGGCGAATGGGTAACGGGGCGTTCCGGGCTCGCCATCGTGGTGTGCCGCGAGATCCTGCCCGAGGGCCAGCTCATGGCCACCAACACGTTCGCGCGACTGAGCGAAGGCTGGCGCATGGTCGGCCATCATTCCGGGCCCGTGCCGCCGATCGAGACCGCGCAGTCGGCGCCGGCACCGACGCGCGACCGACGCAAGCTGCATTAGCGTGCGGCGATGACTAGCGCGTGATCGGCCCGTCCTTGCGCAACAACGGCGCCAGCCGGTCATAGGACACATAGACCTCGTACGGACCGGACGCATAAGGTCCGACATCATAGGCGTTGAAGATCACCTCCAGCCGGTTGGCGTGCCAGCAGTAGCGGCCGGGCTCGCGCAGGAGCTTGGCGAGGCTGGCGGGCTCCAGCGCTTCGTCGAAGCCGGGCTTGTCGACGAACTGCTTCTTGAGGTCGGCGCCCACGATCTCGACCATGGTATTGAGCCACTTGTCGCCCGCCGCGAACACGCCGCCCGGACCCTCGATCTTGCCTGTCCGCAGATCGACCAGCGTGCAGGCGGTGGCGCCGAAGCCGTGCGCGCCGCCGCTGTAGCCGTAGAAATCCACCGCGACGGTAACGGCGTTGGCGCTCGGCCGATAGATCTTGAAGCCCTGCTCGTAGGTCCAGCCCTGCTCGCGGTCGAGCCCGGAATCGGCCTGCGGCGTGGCGTCGGCGACGGCCTTTTTCGCGGCATTGGCGAAGCGCGCATTGACGGCCGTGAAGTCGGCGGAGGTGCCGTCGAATTTCGGATAGCTGATGTCGTAGGAGTAGGTGATCTTGCCGAGCTTGGCGTTCTTGGAGAGCGACTGCTCGCTGATGAAAGGATAGATGCCCTCGGCCGACGCAAGCAGGTTCGTCGTGCGCGCGGCGTAGCGTCTTGTCAGGCAGGGCGCGATGCCGTCGGTGTCGGCGGCGCAGCCGCGGTTGCGATCACCCAGCCAGCGCACCTGCTCCTTCTCGAGGTTTTCCTTGGCCGCGCCGCCGAGCTTGGCGGCGAGTGCGGCATAGGCCGCCGCCATCTCGCGGTCGGCCTTGGCGAGCTTGGGATCCTTGCAGATCGTCCGCTCGACATCGTTCGAGGCCTTGGCGCACTCGAAGCTCGGCCCGCTCTGGGCGAACGCCGCAGGCGCGGCGAGCAAGACAAGCGCCATCACAAGCAGTCTCATGCCCGCCTCCATGCCTTCAACCGCCGCACCGCCTCTTCCATTTCGGCGGCCGAGCCGGCGAAGGAGATGCGCAAGGTGCCGGAACCGCGGGCGCGATCGAAGTCGACGCCCGGCGTCGTCGCCACGCCGGCTTCGCCCAGCATGCGCCGGCAGAAGTCGCGGCTGTCGTTGGTGAGATGCGCCACGTCGCAATAGAGATAGAACGCGCCCTCGGCCGGCGCGAAGCGGTCGAAGCCCGCCGACGGCAGGCCGGCCAGCAGCAGGTCGCGGTTGGTGCGGTAGCGCCGCACGTGCCCGTCGAGCTCGTCGCGGCCGTCGAAGGCAGCGAGGGCGGCATGCTGGCTGAGCGTCGGCACGGAAATGAAAAAATTCTGGCTGAGCCGCTCGATGGGCCGAATCAAGTCGGTCGGCACGACCAGCCAGCCGACCCGCCAGCCGGTCATGGAGAAGTATTTCGAGAAGCTGTTGACCACGATGGCGGAGTCGGAGACCTCGACCGCCGACACGGTGTCACCCTCATACACAATGCCGTGATAGATCTCGTCGGAGATCAGCCGCACGCCGTTTGCGGTGCACCAGTCGGCCAGCGCCTTCATCTCGGCATGCCCGACCATGGTGCCCGTCGGGTTGGACGGGCTGGCGACGATCAGCCCGTCAAGGCGGCCCGCCTTCTTCAAGGCCTCGACCGTCGGCTGGAAGCGGTCGGCTGCCGAGGTCGGCAGGTCGACCGCCTCGAGATTGAGCGCCGCCAGGATGTTGCGGTAGGCGGGATAGCCGGGCGCCGCCAGCGCCACCCGATCGCCGGCATCGAAGCTCGCGAGAAACGCCAGCGGGAAGCCGCCCGACGAACCGGTCGTGACGATCACGCGGTCGGAGGAGACCTCGACGCCGTAGGCGTCTCGGTAATGGCGCGCGATGCGCTGGCGCAGCGCGGGCATGCCTAGCGCCGCGACATAGCCGATGCGGTCGGTATCGAGGGCGGCGTGGGCGGCGGCCAGCGCCGCCTTCGGCGCGGGCGTGCTGGGCTGGCCGACCTCGAGATGGATGACGGTATCGCCGGCCGCCTCCTTTTCGGCGGCAGCGGCCATCACATCCATGACGATGAACGGATCGACCGCGCCGCCGCGGCGCGAGAGCTTGCCCGACATCGGCCCCGCCTAGGGCGTGACGGCGAGCAGCGCGAGCCCCGTACCAGCCGGATCGATCGCACTTCGGCAGGTCGCGGCGCTGCTGCGCAGCCCCGACGGGCAGACGATGGCGTTGACGGTACCGCCCTGCCCACCTCGGGCATTCAGCACGGCACCGAGGTCCTTTTCTTCCTCCACCGTCGCGCGCGCGACCGCGCCGGTCGCTTGGGCCGCCGTCGGGGCACCGCCGCCTGCGCCGGCAAAGGTGAACTCGCCGTTGTTGGCGCTGGCGATGATCAGCGGACTGACCGATCCCGCGTCGGGAGTTGCCGCACCGAGCAGCACGCCGGTGCCAGGCACGATCGCCCGTGCGCCGAAAAGCTGGCCCATCGACAGGGTACAGGCGACGGCCCCCGCCTTGCTGTCGACGGCGACCAAGCCGGAAAATCCGCCGGAATTGGTCGGTGCCGGGCCACCCGGCGCCTGGCCTTTCCAGCCGGCCAACGCCGCGGCGCCGGCGGCAGGCGGCGGCGCGACATAGACCTTGCGGCGGCCATACGATTCGGTGGTCGGCGGCCCGGACTGCGGCACAGCATTGCGCAACGCTTCGAGCGGCAGGTTGCCGCCCATTTGCGACACCTGTTCGGATATCGTGCGCGCCAGCGCGCCCTGGAAGAATTCGCCGCCGCCACGCTGGCGGATCGCGCCCAGGGTCCCCGCGAGATCGCCCTGCGTCCAGACATCGCCTTCCGTCACCATGCCTCCAGAACTCTTGCCGAAGATACGCCGCGTCTCGCGGTCGTTGCCCAGCATGCCAGCGCCGGCCTGCAGGTCGCGCGACAGCGCGCGCGACACCGGCACGCCGAAGCGGGCCAGCCGCTCGGCCGGCGCGACCATCTGCTCCCAGCGCAATTGGCCATGGCGGATGTGCATCAGCATGACGCCACGGACGCCCGACGGCACGCTGAACGGCTGACCATTGACGGTGCCCGGGGCAGCGATCGGCGGGAACACGAAGGCCTCGGCGGCCTTGGTCTTGTCGTCTTGCACGATGCAGGCGCCGGAGGCGCCCAGTCCCGCGGCCGACGGCAAGGTTACCGCCAATGCAAAATACATCGCTGTCGCAGCGTCGGTGGCATTGCCGCCGCTCTGCAGGATGTCGCGTCCGATCTCCGCCGCTCGGCTTTCGTCGGCCGACACGGCGGCGAACGTACTGCCCGTGATGACATGCGACAGGCCCACGTGGCCATGCGAAAATCCGGCCGGATTGGCCGCGTTGGCGGCGTCTTCCATGGCCCGGTCCGTCTCACTTCTGCCACATGCACCCAGCAAAAGCACGCCCGCCAGCGCCAGGTTGCGCAATTGACGCGGCCGCCCGGCGTTTCTAGCCTGCCAGGATCCTGTGCCGACCGTGTTCAGACGCATCTTCACCCTCTTCAGTCTGGCGCTCTTCGCGCTGGCGCCGCTTCGTGCCGCGAGCGCACAGCAAGGTCAACGACTCAATCTCATCCGCGACGCCGAGATCGAGAACGATATCCGCACCATGGTCATACCGATCTGGAAGGCAGCCGGTCTCGACCCCAACGGCGTCGAGATCATGCTCGTCCAGGACAACACGCTCAACGCTTTCGTGGCGGGCGGCCAGCGGATCTTCATCAATACCGGCCTGATCATGCGGACCGAGACGCCCAACCAGCTGATCGGCGTGCTGGCGCACGAAAGCGGCCACATCGCCGGCGGCCATCTGGCCCGCATGCAGGAGGAGCTGCGCGCCCTCACCACCCTGCAGATTCTCGAGATGATCCTGGCGGGTGGCGCCATGGCGGGCAGCGCCGCGTCGGGCGGTGCCGTCGGCAGAGGTGGTCCGACGACGGGTGTCGGCACCACCAACGCGCCAGGGTCTCTGCTGTCGTTCCTTCGTTACACGCAGACCCAGGAGAACTCGGCGGACCAGGCCGCCATCACCTTCCTGCAGCGCACCGGCCAGTCGCCCAAGGGTGCGGTCGACTTCCTGCGCGTGCTGCAGCGGGAGGAGCGCATGGCGATCAGCCAGCGCGACCCCTACCTGTCGACCCATCCGCTGACCCCGGACCGCATCGCGGCGTTCGAGGAGGCGGCGGCGCATTCGCCCTACATCAACAAGCCGGATTCACCGGAATTCCTCATGATGCACCACCGCATCGTGGCCAAGCTGATGGGCTTCGTCACCCCCGATTCGGCGCTGCAGCACTTCGCCGAGGCCGATCCCTCGGTGCCGGCGCGCTACGCGCGCGCCATCGCCTGGTATCGCAAGGGCGCCCTGGGCTCGGCGCTGCTCGGCATCGACCGTCTTATCAAGGAATATCCCAACGATCCCTACTTCAATGAGGTGCGCGGCCAGATGCTGTTTGAGAACGGGCACGCCGCCGACGCCGTGGTCTCCTATCGCCGCGCCGTCCAGCTTCTGCCGGGCTCGGCCGTCATCAAGATCGACTTTGCACGCGCCCTGCTCGAGACCAACAATACCGACAATGACCGCGAGGCCGTGCGCAATCTCGAACTGGCGAGGCAGCAGGAATCCGACTCGTTCGACCTGTGGCGGTTGATGGCGTCCGGCTATTCAAGGCTCAACAATCCCGGTATGACATCCCTCGCCCGCGCCGAGATGGCGATCCTGCGCGGCCAGCGTGCCGAGGCGCAGGCTCATGCCGACGCCGCCGTGCGACAGTTGCAATCCGGCACGCCGGCCTGGCAGCGCGCCCAAGATATCAAGGCCTATATCAACACGCGGCCGGGCAAGGGCCGATAGTTTTGGAGATCACCACCATGCGTTCGGTCCTTTTGCTCATCTGTGCCGGCCTGCTGGGCGTCGGCGCGCTCCTTGCCGTTGGCACGATCGAGCCCGTCCGGCTTGCCGCCGCACCGGCGGCGGTTGCCGTCGACAAGGCGGCGCTCGGCAAGAACATCCGCGAGTACCTGATCGCCAACCCCGAAGTGCTGGTCGAGGCGATGCAGGAGCTGGAGCGCAAGCAGGACGGCCAACAGAGCGTCGCTGCGCAGAAAGCCGTCCAGGAGAACCAGGCCGAACTGTTCCGCGACGCCGACAGCCCGGTCGGCGGCAACCCCAACGGCGACGTCGTCATCGTCGACTTCAACGACTATCAGTGCCCCTATTGCAAGAAGGCCCACAAGGCGATGAAGTCGGTGGTCGCCGCCGACGGCAAGGTGAGGATCATCTACAAGGACCTGCCGATCCTGGGCGAAGCCTCGAAGATCGCCGCCGTTGCAGCACTTGCGTCGGTCAAGCAGGGCAAGCACCAGGCATTCCACGACGCGCTGATGGAATTCACCGGCAAGCTCGACCGCGACAAGATCTTCGAGATCGCGGCCTCGGTCGGGCTCGACCGCGCCCAGCTCGAGAAGGATATGGAAGATCCCAAGCTGAAGCAGCACATCGAGCGCAACCTCGAGCTGGCGAGCGCCCTCAGCATACGCGGCACGCCCGCCTTCGTGATCGGCACGCAGTTCGTGCCCGGCGCCGTCGATGCCGCGGCGCTCAAGCAGCTGATCGCCGACGCCCGCAAGAGCTAGCGCGGCGGCGCCCAAGTCGCTGAAAGACCGAGCAGGCGCACGAGATCGGCGCCGGGCTTCGTGAGGGGCTGGAACCGTGCGATGTCGATCGGCGGGTCGGGCTTGGCATCGAGCGTGAGCGTGCCGCCACGCTCGATGAACCGCCCGATGGTGTCGAGCAGCTTCGTCATGTCCTCCGATATCAGAATGCCGGCCGGCTGGTAGCGGCGTATCTCGCTCGCCAGATTGGATCTCGTTTCCGAGACCGGCTTGCCGGTCACCGCCGACAGCGCCTTCAGACTGCGCTCGAGCAGGCTCTTGTCGGCGAGGACCAGCTTCATCTCACCCACGCCCGCATGCGACTCGTTGAGCGCGAGAAGGTCGCCGTCATCGATCGCACGCCAGAACGGCGGGTCGACATCGACGATCCTGGCGGTGAGATCGATTGCTCCCAGGTCCGGCCCGACCAGCGCGCAGCGGTCGAGGGTGAGCTCGCCCTTGGCGCGGTCGTCAGTGCCGGCGCAATCGAGGTCGAGCTTCACTTCCTTGAGGCCCATCGACTGCAGGGCGAGGCGCGTCTGCAAGCCTTGCAGGCCGCGCAGCGGCGGCGCCAGCACGAAGCCTTCGACGCGCGTGCGCGAGCGGCTGAGCCTGTCGCCCTCGCGCACCGTCTCGAGACTAACGCTGCCGAGCGAGATGCCGTAGCGCGCCAGCATCTCGCCGGAGAAACCCGAGGCGTTGAAGTTGTCGACATGGGCCCGGCCGACCGGCGCGCCGGGTTGCCATTTGTCCGACGAAAGGGCCGCGATCGCGCGAGTCATATCGATGCCGACGGACTTGATGTCGGCGATCTTGTAGAGCGGCGCCGGGTCGTCCTTCGCCGTGGCCTCGAGGCTGCTCACCGTCAGCGCGCCGATGCGGCCCCGCTCATAGCGATCGACGACAGTCGAGGCCGCACCGAACGTGTCGTTCGAGGCGGGCAGCGAGAACAGGACGTTGCGCTCATCGAGACGACGTATCGTGAGCGCGCCCAGGGCGCGGGCGACCAGGACCTGGAACTTGTAGCCGCCCTGGTACTTGGCATCGTAGCGTGCCAGATCGAAGCCCTCCATGACGAGCGAGCCCATGCTCCAGCCGCTGGTAGTCGCGCTGTCGACCAGACGAACGTCGCGGAGTTCGATGCGGTCAGCCTGCAGCGGATCGCCCCAGTCGAAGCCGGCCAGCGGGGTGCGCCCGCGTATAAGCTCGCCGAGCGGCCAGGCGAGCCCCGAGGCCTCCCAGCGGCCGACGCTCAGCACCGCATCACCGGTCGACTTGAGGTCGAGCAGCGCGACGCGGCGCTCGAACAACCCGACCTCGACGGTGCCGACTTTCGTCGTCCCGTCGCGCTCGATCTCCGTCTTGATGCTGGCCGCCGCGTGGCTCTCCACGATCGGCACGGCCGCGACAGCCGCGCCGGCGAGTACGACGACGGCGAGCGCCGCGATGACCTTCTTGTTCACGCTTCGGCGTCCGGTTGCCTGGAGGGTTGGGCGGCATCGAAGGCCGGCTGCTTCATGCAGGTGGCGTAGATGCGCTGGATGGTCGGGTATCTCGTCATGTCGACCTTGAAGCGCGCGGCGTTGAAGACCTGCGGCACCAGGCAAAGGTCGGCCAGGGTCGGGCGGTCGCCGTGGCTGAAGCTGCCGGTCTTGCGGTCCTTCGCGATCGAGGCCTCGTAGGCATCGAAGCCGGTCTCGATCCAATGGCGCGACCAGGCGAAGGCGCTCTCCTCGGTCTGGCCGAATTTATCGCGCAGGTAGCCCATCACCCTGAGGTTCTGGATGGGATGGATATCGGCGGTCGTGATCAGCGCCAGCGCCCGCACCCGCGCCCGGTCCACCGGATCCCCGGGCAGCAGCGGCGGTTCGGGATGCGTCTCCTCGAGATATTCCAGGATGGCGAGGGACTGGGTGAGAACCTCTCCCGAATCGAGCACCAGCGTGGGCACGAGCTTCTGCGGATTGAGCGCAGCATAATCGGGCGCCGCCTGCTCGCCCTTGCGCAGATGGCGCGAGGCGTGCTCGACCGTGATTCCCTTGAGATTGAGCCCGATACGCACGCGAAACGCCGCCGATGAACGAAAATAGCCGATAAGCTTCATGACCGCCTCCGCGGCCACCTTAGCACGGCTCAGCCGGGCGGCGTGTAGCGCACGACTTTCTGATCGATCGCGCCGAAGATCGACTTGCCGAGGGCGTCGAACATCTCGATGCGGATGCGATCGCCGAACTTCATGAACGGTGTGAGGGCTTTGCCATTTTCAATGGTCTCGCGCACGCGACGTTCGGCGATGCAGGAACAGCCCACCGCAGCGTCACGGTTGGCGACGGTGCCAGAGCCCACGATGGTGCCGGCTTCGAGCGTCCGTGTCTTGGCGGCATGGGCAATCAGCTGGCCGAAGTCGAACGTCAGGTCGGTGGCGGCATTGGGATGGCCGAACTCCTTGCTATTGAAGGTCGAGATCAGCGGCAGCTTGAGCCTTGCGCCGTCCCAGGCATCGCCAAGCTCGTCGGGCGTGACGGCGACCGGGGCGAAAGCGGTGGCCGGCTTGCCGTGGAAGAAGCCGAAGCCCTTGGCCAGTTCGCCGACGATGAGGTTGCGCAGCGACACATCGTTCAGGATCGTCACCAGCTTGATGTGCTTGCGCGCCGCTTCGGGCGAGACGCCCATCGGCACGTCATCGACAATGACGCCGACCTCGCCCTCGAAGTCGATGCCCCAGGCCTCGTCGCCGGCCTCGATATCGTCATTGGGCCCGATGAAGGAGTCGGATCCGCCCTGATACATCAGCGGATCGGTCCAGAAGGAGGGCGGCATCTCCACGCCGCGCGCCTTGCGGACCAGCTCGACATGAACGACGTAGGCCGAGCCATCGGCCCATTGGAAGGCACGCGGCAGGGGCGCCGCGAGCGCCGTCGTCTCGAGCGCGAAGGAGCCCGGCGCCTTGTCGTCAGCGAGCTGCTCGGCCAGGGCCCGGAGTTTCGGTGCTGCCACGGCCCAGTCGTCGAGCGCCTTCTGCAGGGTCGGCGCGACATTGGTCGCCCGCACTGCCCGCGTGAGTTCGCGATCGACTGCGATCAGCGTGCCGTCGCGGCCGCCTTCCTTCAACGAAGCCAGTTTCATTGTTCCCTTGCCCTCCCTCGTCATGACGGATTTTGCTGGATCCTACTCCGCCGCCTGCTTCATCTCCGGCGGACGCCACGACTTCACATAGCCGTCGAACTCGACGCCGGCCGGCATGGCGGCGACGTCAACCGCGTCGCGCGTGTCGATCATCACCGCGACCTCGTCGGTCTCGGTCTTGCCGCCTTTGGTGGCGGCGTCGAAGGCCTTGGGATGCGGGCCGTGCGTGAAGCCCGAGGGATGCACCGTCATCATGCCGGGATGGATGTTGTCGCGGCTGAAGAAGCTGCCCTTGTGATAGAAGATGATCTCGTCGAAATCGTCGTTGTTGTGGAAGAACGGCAGGCGCAGCGCCTCCGGGTCGCTTTCGAGCGGCCGCGGCACGAAGGTGCAGACGACGAAACGGCCGGCCACGAAGGTGGTGTGGGCCGAGGGCGGCAGGTGGGCGCGATGGCTCATCAGCGGCCGCAGGTCGCGCCAGTTGACGCGCACGACGCTGAGATCGCCATGCCAGCCCACAGCATCCAGCGGATTGAAGGGGAAGGTCACGGTCGAGAGCTGGTTGCGCCGCTTCACCGATACCTTCCAGGTGCGCTCGTCCTGCTGGGCGCGGAAGGCGTCGTCGATCCTGGGCGTGTCGAGGATCGCCGGGTCGAAGATCGCGTGCCGGCCGACCAGGCCCTTCTCCGGCAGGGTGAAATGGTCGTTGGTCGCCTCGACCATCAGCGACGTCGTGGGCTTCGTGGGCGAAAGCCGCCACATCGTGCCACGCGGGATCACGAGGTAGTCGCCGTCGCGATAGTCGAGATGGCCATAGTCGCAGAACAGTGCCCCCTCGCCCTCGTGCACGAACAGGAGCTGATCGCCGTCGCTGTTGCGGGCGAGCTCGGTCATCGGCTTGTCGAGCTTCCAGATGCGCATCTGCAGATGCGGGTTGGCCATCACCAGCTCGGATTTCCACGGGCTCGGCTTGCCGGTGGCGAGCTTGTTGAGGTCGAAGGCGCGCGGGCGGATGGCGCCGTCGAATTCCACCCAGTCGGTCGGCTTGTGCTTGTGGTGGAACTGCGCCGAGGGCCCGAAGAAGCCCTCCTTGCTGATCTCGCGCTCGTAGGTGCCCTCGGGCAGGCGGACATGGGCCTGGCGCGAGGCGGTGCCCTCGACCTGGCGCAATGGGATCCAGTTCTTGGCCATGGTTTCCTCCTTTGCCTTATGCCTTCAGTACGCCGCGGCGGATCTGGTCGAGCTCGATCGATTCGAACAGGGCGCGGAAATTGCCCTCGCCGAAGCCTTCGTTGCCGCGGCGCTGGATGATCTCGAAGAAGATGGGCCCGATCACCGTCTGGGTGAAGATCTGCAGCAGGAGCCCGCCGCCCTGGGTCGGCGCGCCGTCGATCAGGATGCGGTCGGCGGCCAGGCGCTGCAGGTCCTCGCCGTGGCCCGGCAGGCGCGTGTCGATCTGCTCATAATAGGTGTCGGGCACGGTCTGGAACGGCACACCCTTGGTCTTCAGCGTCTCGACCGTCTCGTAGATGTCGCCGGTGCCGAGCGCGATGTGCTGGATGCCCTCGCCGTGATAGGCCGAGAGATATTCCTGGATCTGCGACTTGTCGTCGGTGCTCTCGTTGATCGGGATGCGGATCTTGCCGCACGGGCTGGTCATCGCCTTGCTCTTGAGCCCGGTGAGCTTGCCTTCGATGTCGAAGTAGCGGATTTCGCGGAAATTGAAGAGGCGTTCGTAGAAGTCGGCCCACTCCGCCATGCGCCCGCGATGAACGTTGTGCGTCAGGTGATCGATGTAGGTGAGGCCGACGCCCTTGGGATTGTGCTCGACGCCGGGCAGATACTCGAAGTCGACGTCGTAGATCGTGCCACGATCGCCGTAGCGGTCGACCAGATAGATCAGCGAATCGCCGATGCCCTTGATGGCCGGGATGTTGAGCTCCATCGGCCCGACCTTGTTCTCGACGCCCCAGGCGCCGAGCGACAAAGCGCGCTTGTAGGCGAAGGCCGAGTTCCTGACCCTGAGCGCGATGGCGCAGATGCTGGGGCCATGCACGCGCGCGAAGCCTTGGGCGAAGCTGTCCTTCTCGGCGTTGACGATGAAGTTCACGTCGCCCTGACGGTAGAGCGAGACATCCTTGGAGCGGTGTTTCGCGACCTTCACGAAGCCCATGTGCTCGAACAGCGTGCCGAGCGCCGCCGGATCGGGGGCCGCGTATTCGACGAACTCGAAGCCGTCGGTGCCCATCGGATTGACTTCGTCGATCTCGGCGACCTCGGGACCCTTGATGCTGGCCATATGCGACCTCCGGAATTGACCCAAGCAGTAAATTAGTTTCATATGTAACTATTATGCCGAACGCGGCGCAAGCCCTCGAACTGGAGAATTTTCTCCCCTATCGCCTCTCGATTCTGGCCCAGATCGTGTCGGAATCGTTGCACGACCTCTATGCCGGGCCGTTCGGGCTCACCGTCACGCAATGGCGGGTGATGGCGGCACTGGGCCGCTTCGCGCCCCTCACCGCCTCCGATGTGGGGCAGCGCATCGTCATGGACAAGGTGGCGGTCAGCCGGGCGGTGGCTGGCCTGATGACGCGCGGCCTGGTCGAGCGGGCGACCGACCGCAACGACCGCCGCCGTGCCTCGCTCAGGCTGTCGGCCCGCGGCCGCGCCGTGCATGCGCGCATCGTGCCGCTGGCGCACGATTACGAGGCCAGGCTCTACAAGGCACTGTCGGACGAAGAAAGGCGCAGCTTCGATGCACTGTCCGACCGCCTGTTTGCCCATGCCCAGCGGCTCAGGAGGGTGGGCTGAGCCTGCCTTGTGGCTCGGAATCGCCATGCTATAACGCCCCGCGCGTTAAAGACGGGGAGGCACGATTTGGCCGCGAAGGCCGCCCGGCGTCGGCCGGCACAAAAGCCGGTGCTGGTGCTCAACGGGCCCAATCTCAACATGCTGGGCAAGCGGCAGCCGCAGATCTACGGCCGCGAGACCCTGTCCGACATCGAGGCGGTGTGCCGGACCGAAGCGCAGCGCCTGGGGATGGAAGTCGCGTTCGCCCAGAGCAACCATGAGGGCGTGCTGGTCGACCTGATCCAGGCGGCGCGCGAGAAGAATTCCGCCATCGTCATCAATGCCGGCGCCTACACCCACACCTCGGTCGCGTTGCTCGACGCGCTGAACGCCGCGGAGCTGCCGGTGGTCGAGGTCCATCTTTCCAACATCTACAAGCGTGAAAGCTTCCGCCATCACTCCTATATCAGCCCGGCTGCGGTCGGCGTGATCGCGGGTTTCGGCAGCCAAGGCTACCTTCTGGCGTTGCAGGCATTGTCGCGCCTGCTGGCGCGCTGACATTCACCGCGGAGCGTTTCTCCATGGCAAAGTTCGAGATGGATACCGAGTTCGTCCGCAAGCTGGCGCAGGTTCTTCACGAGACCAATCTCGGCGAGATCGAGCTGGCCGACGGTGAACGGCGAATCCGGATCGCCCGGCCCAGCGTGACGGTGGCAGCCGCCCCTGTCGCGGCGGCAGCACAGGCCGCGTCCTCGCCGGCTGCCGCCGCGGCGGCCGCGGCCAACGATCTCGCCAAGCATCCCGGCGCCGTGAAGTCGCCCATGGTCGGCACCGCCTATCTCGCGCCCGAGCCCGGCAAGCCCAACTTCGTTGCGGTCGGCGACGAGGTGACGAAGGGCCAGACGCTGCTGATCATCGAGGCGATGAAGACCTTCAATCCGATCAAGGCCCCCAAGGCGGGGACGGTGGCGCAGATCCTGATCGACAACGCGCAGCCGGTGGAGTTCGAGCAACCGCTGATGATCGTCGAATAGGGACGGCTCGGCGCGATGTTCGACAAGGTCCTGATCGCCAACCGGGGGGAGATCGCCCTTCGCATCCATCGCGCTTGCCGCGAGATGGGCATCCAGACCGTAGCCGTTCATTCGACGGCCGACAGCGACGCCATGCATGTGCGGCTGGCCGACGAATCGGTCTGCATCGGCCCGCCGCCGGCGCGCGACAGCTATCTCAACATTCCGGCCATCCTCTCGGCCGCCACCATCACCGGCGTCGACGCCATCCATCCGGGCTACGGCTTCCTGTCCGAGAATGCCCGCTTCGCCGAGGCCGTCGAGGCGCACGGCTTCACCTTCATCGGCCCCACGCCGCAGCACATCAGCATGATGGGCGACAAGATCGTGGCCAAGCAGACTGCCCAGGAACTCGGCCTGCCGCTGGTCCCCGGATCGCCGGGGCCGGTCGCTTCGATCGACCAGGTGGTGGCGCTCGGCGCCAAGATCGGCTGGCCGGTGCTGGTCAAGGCGGTCGCCGGCGGTGGCGGGCGCGGCATGAAGGTGGTCGAAGACGCCGACGCGGCGGCCGAGGCGTTCTCGCTCGCCCGCGCCGAGGCCAAGGCCGCCTTCGGCAACGATTCGGTCTACCTCGAGAAGTATCTCGACCATCCGCGCCATATCGAGATCCAGGTGCTGGGCGACGGCATGGGCGCCGGCGTGCATCTGGGCGAGCGCGACTGCTCGCTGCAGCGCCGCCACCAGAAGGTGCTGGAAGAGGCCCCCTCGCCGGCGCTGAACGCCGAACAGCGCGGCAGGATCGGCGCGCTGGCCGCCGCGGCGGTCCGCAAGCTCAAGTATCGCGGCGCCGGCACCATGGAATTCCTCTACCAGGACGGCGAGTTCTACTTCATCGAGATGAACACCCGCCTGCAGGTCGAGCATCCGATCACCGAAGCGGTGACCGGCATCGATCTGGTGCGCGAGCAGATCCGCATCGCCGCCGGTGCGGCGCTCGACATGACCCAGGACGACATCGTCATTCAGGGTCATGCCATCGAGTGCCGCATCAACGCCGAGCATCCCGAGACCTTCGTGCCCTGCCCCGGCCGCATCACCGACTACCACCCGCCGGGCGGGCTGGGCGTGCGGGTCGATTCGGGCCTGTACACCGGCTACGTCATACCGCCTTACTATGATTCGATGGTGGCCAAGCTGATCGTGAACGGCACGACGCGAAACGAATGCCTGATGCGGCTGCGCCGCTCGCTCGAGGAATTCGTGATCGGCGGCATCGACACGACGATCCCGCTGCACCAGCGCATCATCGGCGAGCAGGCCTTCATCGACGGCGATTACGACATCCACTGGCTGGAGAAGCTGGTCGGCTTGAAGAAGTAGGGTGACGCCTATCCTCCCCCGTCATACGGAGGAGGTGCCCCGGAGGGGCGGAGGGGCAGGCCCCAAAGATGATTTTCGAATAGACCATGATCTGAAATCTGCAGATGCTTCGACTGTGGCTCTCCCCTTCCGGCCCTTCGGGCCACCTCCTCCGTATGACGGGGGAGGCAAATCACGCCGGCGCTCGCTTTTGATCACCTGATGGAGATCACGCCCGACCTCCTGCTGCAGGCCTATCGGATCGGCGTCTTCCCGATGGGCGAGCGCCGCGACGACCCCAAGCTCTACTGGCTCGACCCCCGGCTGCGCGCGGTGCTGCCGCTCGACGGCTTCCACCTGCCGCACCGGCTCGCGCGCACGATCCGCGCCGGCCGCCTGGAAGTGAGCGCCGACACCGCCTTCGCCGACACCGTGCGCGCCTGTGCCGAACCGCGGCCGGGCCATCCCGAGAGCTGGATCAACGGGCCGATCGTCGAGCTCTACACCGAGCTGCACCGGCGCGGCCATGCCCACAGCGTCGAGTGCCGGATCGAGGGCCGGCTGGTCGGCGGACTCTACGGCGTGTCGGTGGGCGCGGTGTTCTTCGGCGAGAGCATGTTCAGCCGCGAACGCGATGCCTCGAAGGTGGCGCTGGTCCACCTCGTGGCGCGGCTGATCAAGGGTGGTTTCCGGCTGCTCGACTGCCAGTTCATGACCGAGCATCTGCGCAGCTTCGGAGCGATCGAGATCCCGCGCGAGGAGTTCCGCATCCTGCTGGCCGACGCCATCGACCGGCCGGCGACTTTTCAGCGCGAGCTGGGCGGCGCCGATCCCTGCGCCATCGTGCAGGAGAGCACGCGCACGTCGTAGACGCCGTGGTCGAGGGCCGACAAGGACGGCGTGGACGCGAACATCCAGCCGGCGAACAGCTTCTCCTCGGCCTGCCCGGGCTTGTGGTCGATGATGGTGAGGTAGGCCACGGACTCGGGCGGCGCTTCGGGCACGTTCACCAGGCAATCGCCGACGGTGATCTCGAGCGTGCCGAAGCGCGTCGCCTCGCCCACCGGCGCATAGAAGCGCTGGGTGCGCGCCGTCACCTTGTCGAGTCCCTGCAGTTCGGCGACCCGCTTGCCCGGCCCGTCGGGGATCGCCCGCAGGTTGGCGTTACCCGGTCGCGGCGGTGCCGGCGAGGGCGCGGCAGCCGGCGTTTGCGCCGCAGCGGCGCCGATGCCGGCACCCAGCGCTGCGATGACCAGCAGGGTCCGCACGCTCACTTCTTGTCGGTGTGAGGGGCCTTGAGCCCGTCGATCAGCTCGTGCAGGGCCGCCTTGATCTGATCGGCGTCGCATCCCATCAGGACTCCGTCCTCCAGCGCGTCGGCGCAGAGGGTTTCGATTTCCTGGATGTTCTGGTTCAGGACTTTGATCTTTTCGAGGCAGGACACCGCCTTGCCGTCGGGTTGCCGCCACACCGGTGGCGCCTTGGATGCCATTTTTCCCTTGATTGGGGCGCTCATCACTTTGACCCTGTGCTGCCGAACATGAACTTGGCGATCAGCTCCGAGAGCGGGACCGCGCCCTGGGTCTTCTTGATCTCGCCATCGGGCTGGATCATTTTCGTCTCGCTACCTGGCTCGAGTATCACGACCATGCCGCCCAACAGCGACTCGCTCACGACCTTGGCGTTGGTGTCGAGCGGCAGGCTGACGGACGACGACACCATCATGCGCACCACCGCCTCGTAGGTCTTGCGGTCGAGGTCGAAGCCAGTGACCGAACCGACCTTCACACCGCTCACGGTGACGTCGGCGCCGCGCTTCAGCCCGTCGATGCGGTCGAAGCGGGCGGAAACCTCATAGCCATTGGGACCGCTTCTGTCCGACTTGGCAAAGGCATAGAAGACGAAGACGCCGGCCACCAAGAGGACCAACGCGCCCACGATCGTCTCGACGATATTGCGACCCACGCCTGTCTCCTAGTGCTGTCGCATCTCAGCCCGGACGCCACGCCTCATAAGGCGGCTTGGGCTTGTCGCCGATGACGAGCGTGTGGCCCGGCGGACGATAGGCATGGTCGGTGCCGGTGGGGTTCGGCTCATGATCTTTTTGCCAGGTCTTGCGCGGCGCGCCACCGGCCGGCGGGACCACGTCGGTCGTGTAGTGCAGCCAGCCATCCCACTCGGGCGGAACACGCGAGGCTTCGACGACGCCGTTATACATGACCCACCGCTTGCGCCGGCGGCCGGCGATCAGGCGCTTGTCCTGATAATAGAGATTGCCTTCGGCATCGGTGCCGACGCGTTCGCCGCGCATCTTGGTGAAGAGCCAGGTGCCGAGAGTCATGAGTAAAACCACGCTTCGAGAGTGACCGCGCCGCTTGTACGCGTGCGCTTGTACGGACGCAACGCGACGCAATCGAGGCGGCGATTCACATCGTTCGTCGACATGCGATTCGCTCGATTCGATGCCTGTTGCGCACTTGCATCATCTAGTACCATCAACACATTCGCCTACAAAATGTAGTTGCGCACACAAGATTTTGTAATTTACTATCATGTCGTGCCCATATGTGTGTGCTCGATCGACCGAGTACACCCCCCGCACAGGGATCAAAAGACGGGAACTGGGCACGGGGGATCGTCGATGCGCTTGGAGCGTCGGTATACGCAAGCAGGAAGATCGCCGTTCTCGGGAATGGCGTTTCGTGCTGCCGATTCCGAAATCCGCAATCCTGACGGTTCGATCGTCTTTCAGTTGAAGGGCGTCGATGTGCCGGCCGAATGGTCGCCGGTCGCCGCCGACGTGCTCGCGCAAAAGTATTTCCGCCGCGCTGGCGTGGCCGCGCGCCTGACCAAGATCGCCGAACACGACGTGCCGCAATGGCTGTGGCGTTCGGCGCCGGACCAGGCGGCGTTGGCCGAGCTGCCAGCGGAGGCACGCTACGGCGGCGAGCAGAATTCCCGCCAGGTCTTCCATCGCATGGCCGGCGCCTGGACCTATTGGGGATGGAAGGGTGGCTACTTCGACAGCGAGGAAGACGCCCGTACCTTCTACGACGAGCATTGCTACATGCTGGCGGCGCAGATCTGCGCGCCCAATTCGCCGCAATGGTTCAACACCGGCCTGCATTGGGCCTACGGCATCGACGGTCCGGGCCAGGGCCACTGGTTCGTCGACCATCGGGACGGCGCCGCCTACCCGTCCTCGTCGGCCTACGAACGGCCGCAGCCGCACGCCTGCTTCATCCAGAGCGTCTCCGACGATCTGGTGAACGAGGGCGGCATCATGGACCTCTGGGTGCGCGAGGCGCGCCTCTTTAAATATGGCTCCGGCACCGGCTCCAACTTCTCGCAGGTCCGCGGCGAAGGCGAGCTTCTGTCGGGCGGCGGCAGGTCGTCGGGGCTGATGTCGTTCCTCAAGATCGGCGATCGCGCGGCGGGCGCCATCAAGTCGGGCGGCACGACACGGCGCGCCGCCAAGATGGTGTCGGTCGATATCGATCATCCCGACATCGAAGACTTCATCGCCTGGAAGATGCGGGAGGAGCAGAAGGTCGCCGCACTGGTCGCCGGCTCCAGGCTCGCCAATCGGCACCTCAACGCCGTGATGCGCGCCTGTCTCGACGGCGACATCGAAGGCGACGGCGCCTTCGACCCGAAGACGAACGCCAGGCTGCGGCGCGAGATTGTCGCCGCCCGCCAGGCCGAGCTGCCGGAAAACTACATCCAGCGGGTCATCCAGTTCGCCCGCCAAGGCTATCGCCACGTTGAATTCCCCGCCTTCGACACGGATTGGGAGTCGGAGGCCTACCTCACGGTTTCGGGCCAGAACGCCAACAACTCGGTGCGCGTCACCGACGCGTTCCTGCATGCCGTCGAGGCCGACCGTCAGTGGGAGCTCACCCACCGCACCACGGGCAAGGTCGCCCGGACGGTGAGCGCACGGGCGTTGTGGGACAGCGTCGCCGAAGCGGCCTGGCACTCCGCGGATCCCGGCGTGCAGTACGACACCACGATCAACGACTGGCACACCTGCCCGGAATCGGGGCGCATCAACGCCTCGAACCCGTGCTCGGAGTACATGTTCCTCGACGACACGGCGTGCAATCTGGCGTCGCTGAACCTGATGCGGTTCCGCCGCGCCGACGGTTCGCTCGACGTCGGCGCGCTGGAGCATGCGACCCGTCTGTGGACCGTCGTGCTCGAGATTTCGGTGATGATGGCGCAATACCCCTCGCGCCAGATCGCCGAGCTCTCCTATCGATACCGCACGCTGGGCTTGGGCTACGCCAATCTCGGCGCGCTGCTGATGGCGTCGGGCCTGGGCTACGACAGCGTCCCCGGACGGGCGATCGCCGGCGCCGTCAGCGCCGTCATGACCGGCGCGGCTTACGCCACCTCGGCCGAGATGGCCCGTTTCATGGGCCCCTTCGCCGGCTTCGCCGCCAACCGCGACGCCATGCTGCGGGTCGTCCGCAACCACCGCCGCGCCGCCCATGGCGAAACGGCGGGCTACGAAGGCCTCGCCATACTTCCGGTCGCGCTCGACGCGGCCCAATGCCCCGACGCCCCCCTCATCGTCGCGGCCAAACGGGTGTGGGACCGTGCGCTCGCCCTGGGCGAGCAGCACGGCTTCCGCAACGCCCAGGTCTCCGTGATCGCGCCCACCGGCACAATCGGGCTGGTGATGGACTGCGATACCACCGGCATCGAGCCCGATTTCTCGCTGGTCAAGTTCAAGAAACTGGCAGGCGGCGGCTACTTCAAGATCATCAACCAGACGGTCCCGGTGGCGCTGCGCACGCTGGGCTACGACGAGGCGGCGATTGCCCGCATCGTCGCCTACGCGGTGGGCCATGGCTCGCTCGCCCAGGCGCCGGCGATCAATCCCGAGACGCTGGCGGCGCGCGGCTTCGACACCGGCGCGATCGAACGGGTCGAGAAGTCGATCGGCACCGCCTTCGACATCCGCTTCGCCTTCTCGCGCTACACGCTAGGCGATTCCTTCTGTCGCGGGACGCTGGGCCTCGACGACGCGGCACTCGCCGATCCCAAGCTCGACGTGCTGGCGCGCCTCGGCTTCTCCAAGAGCGACATCGCGGCAGCCAACGTGCATGCGTGTGGGACGATGACGCTCGAGGGCGCACCCAATATCAAGTCGGAGCACCTCGCGGTGTTCGATTGTGCGAATCCCTGTGGACGAGATGGCAAGCGCTGCTTGTCTCCGGAGAGTCACATACGCATGATGGCTGCAGCCCAACCATTCGTATCGGGCGCGATCTCCAAGACCATCAACATGCGCAACGCAGCTACGGTCGAGGATTGCCGCAAGGCCTATGACATGTCGTGGAAACTCGGTTTGAAGGCCAACGCACTCTATCGCGACGGCTCGAAGCTTTCGCAGCCGCTCTCGGCAATGGCGCTGGGCGACGGAGCCGCCAACGACGACCTCGCCGACCTTTCTCCCGTCGCACGCGCGCCGATCATTGCCGAGCGCATCGTCGAACGGATCGTCGAGCGCGAAGTGCGGGCCGGGCGCGAACGCCTGCCGCAGCGGCGCAAGGGTTATACACAGAAGGCGATCGTTGGCGGCCACAAGGTCTATCTGCGCACCGGCGAATACGAGGACGGCCGGGCCGGCGAGATCTTCATCGACATGCACAAGGAAGGTGCCGCTTTCCGCAGCCTGATGAACAACTTCGCCATCGCGATCTCTATCGGCCTGCAATACGGCGTACCGCTCGAGGAATTCGTCGAGGCCTACACCTTCACGCGCTTCGAGCCCTCGGGCCTGGTCGAAGGCAACGACGCGATCAAGATGTCGACGTCGGTGCTCGACTACATCTTCCGCGAGCTCGCGATCTCCTATCTCGGGCGCAGCGATCTGGCGCATGTCGAGCAGGCCGACCTCAGGCCGGACGGCGTCGGCCGCGGCGAGGTCCAGGGCGAGCTGCCGGCATCCGGCACCGACGCGGCCCAGGCGGCCGCCGTCGCGGTCAAGCGCATCGCCAGCGTCGGCTACGTACGCAGCAATCTTTATGTCTTGAATGGCCGAACGGCCGGCAATGTCGCGATCGCTGAAGAAGCGGTCGCCGCCGGCTTGCGGCCCAACGAACTGACGGACGGTCCAGCCGTCGCTTTGGCGTCAAACGCCCAGGCGGCCGTCGTCGGTGTCGCGCTCGGAGAGGCATCCTCCTCCGCCTTTGGTTTCGCCCGCGAGGCGAAGCTCAAGGGCTTCGAAGGGGATGCCTGTCCGGAATGCGGCAACTTCACCATGGTCCGCAACGGGACGTGCCTCAAATGCACGACCTGCGGCGGCACCACCGGTTGCAGTTGAGCATGCGTGGCGAAGCGTACCCGCGTACCCCGGGGCCCTCACGGTTGGGAGCCTCATAGCTAACCATAGGAGACAGTTATGGCTGCTAAGAAAAAGGCTGCGAAGAAGAAGGCTGCTAAGAAGAAGAAGCAGTAAAAAGGAAAGGGCGTAGGCCAAAGCTAAACTTTGGCCCCTCTAACCGAACGCCTTTCGGCTTCCGAGTGGGTGCCCTCATGGCCCCACCGGAAGCCACCTTCAGAACATAAGGCGCAAAGCCAGAGAGATACGACGCCCCCGCCTTTCGGGGGTGGAAAGGCGTAAGTGATTACGGGTCCGGCGACTTTGGTCTGCCGGACTTTTTTTGTTTTCCCGAATGGGCCGACGAGCCCGCGCATCGCCGCAAACCTGCCGAGCAAAATCCGCCGCCCGATTCCGGGCGCAATTCCTGGCACGATTCGAGCTATGCTCAGCCCATGCCGGATGACTCCCCGACCATCGGCCTGCGGGTCGTCGAATCGCTTTCCGCAGTCGAAGCCGAGCAGTGGGACGCCTGCGCGCTGGCGCCGGGCTCGGCCGGCAACCCGTTCCTCAGCCACCGATTCCTGAAGGCGCTGGAGGATTCCAAGTCGGTCGGCCGGCGCACCGGCTGGCAACCGCAGTATCTCCTGGCCGAGACCGACGACGGCACCCTGCAGGGCGCCGTCCCGCTTTACATGAAGGGCCACAGCCAAGGCGAATATGTCTTCGACCATGGCTGGGCGCAGGCCTTCGAGCGTGCCGGCGGCCGCTATTATCCCAAGCTCCAGGCCGCGGTGCCCTTCACGCCGGTGCCAGGACCGCGCCTGTTCGCCCGTCCCGGCCCGTTCGAAGACGGCGTGCGCGACGCCATGATCGACATGCTGGCCAAGATCGCCGGCGACAACCGCATCAGCTCGGTCCATGCCACCTTCTGCACCGAGGCCGACTGGAAGCGCTTCGGCGAGCACGGCTGGCTGCTGCGGCTGGGGCAGCAGTATCACTGGCACAATGCCGGCTACACCTGCTTCGACGATTTCCTGGCAGCCCTTGCCTCGCGCAAGCGCAAGGGCATCCGCAAGGAGCGCGAGGCGGTCCGCCGCGAGGGACTGACCGTGCGGGCGCTGACCGGCGCGGAGATCAAGCCCCACCACTGGGACGCCTTCTTCGCCTTCTACATGGATACCGGCGGCCGCAAATGGGGCTCGCCCTATCTCACCCGCTCCTTCTTCGACATCCTGGGCTCCACCATGGCCGACAAGGTCGTGCTGGTGATGGCCGAGGCCGATGGCAGGCCGGTCGGCGGCGCGCTCAACCTCAAGGGCGACGATACGCTCTATGGCCGCTACTGGGGTTGCCTGGAGAGCCACGCGTTCCTGCATTTCGAGGCCTGCTACTACCAGGCGATCGACTATGCGATCGCGCACGGCCTGCAGCGTGTCGAGGCCGGCGCGCAAGGCGATCACAAGATCCAGCGCGGCTACGTCCCGGTGCCCACCTTCTCGGCGCACTGGGTCGTCGATTCCGGTTTCCGCCGGGCCATCGAAGACTATCTGAAGCGCGAGCGGCCGGCGGTCGAGCAGGAGATTGAAGGGCTGAAACAGTATTCACCCTTCCGTAAGGAAAACGAGTAGCCGACGACGTATCGTCGACCTCGCGCGGCACAGGGTGTGCGCTGCACATCGTGTGTGATGAACTCTTCTGCTCGCATCGTTGACCTGATTCAAGCAGATGGGTTCGCCGGCGCTCCAACCGGAAGGAGCCAAACTTGAAAACTCAAATTGCACCTTTGATCGCGGGCCTTTCCCTCGCAATGGCCCTCCCCGTGTTCGCGCAATCGGCTGACGCCAAGTATTGCGCCGATCTAAAGGATAAACTCGAGCAATACATTTCCGATGGAAACGAAAAAGGTTCGGTGGCGACCTCTCTGGATGTCGAGATCGCCAAGGGCAAGTGCCGTTCGAACCCGGCATCGGCCATCCCGGTCTTCGAGAAGGCGCTGAAGAACGCGCGGATCACCTTGCCGCCGCGCAGCTGAGGCTTGCAGGCAACGGCGTCGTGCCTTGCCTCCGCCGATCAGCCCTTAACGCCGGTCATCATCACGCCGAGGAAGAAGACCACGAAGAAGACCAGCGGCTCGGTCGCGCCCAAAGGCGCCTGCCATCCGACCTTGTCGATGATGAAGAGGGCGACCCAGAAGACCGCGGTGGCGAGCACCGCGGCCCGAAGTGCAAGCCACAGCGGCCGGAATGCCTTCACTCAGCCAGCACGGGTTCTTGGCTGGCCGGCGGTAGCGCGTCGCGTTCGGGCGGCAGGAAGGTGAAGACCAGGTTTTCAGCCGGCCCTTCGCCCTCGACGTCGACCCGCACCGTGCCGCCGCCGTTCGCCAGCTTGCCGAACAGCACTTCCTCGGCGAGCGGCTTCTTGAGGTGCTCCTGGATGACGCGGGCCAGCGGGCGGGCGCCAAACATCCGGTCGTAACCCTTCTCGGCCAGCCAGCGGCGCGCGCCGTCGGAAAGCTCGATGAACACCTTGCGGTCGGCCAGCTGCACCTCGAGCTCGGCCACGAACTTGTCCACAACCTTGTTCATGCTGTCCGCGCCAAGATTGGCGAACTTGATGACGGCGTCGAGACGATTGCGGAACTCCGGCGCGAACAGCCGGTTGATCGCCTCGTCGTCCTCGTCGTGCCGCGCCTCGCGGCCGAAGCCTAGCGCTGGCTTGGCGATATCGGCGGCGCCGGCATTGGTCGTCATGCACAGGATGACGTTACGGAAATCCACCGACCGGCCGTTGTGGTCGGTGAGCTTGCCGTAATCCATGACCTGCAGCAGCACGTTGAACACATCGGGATGAGCCTTCTCGATCTCGTCGAGCAGGATCACGCAATGCGGGTGCTGGTTCACCTGGTCGGTGAGCAGGCCGCCCTGGTCGAAGCCGACATAGCCCGGCGGCGCGCCGATCAGGCGCGAGACGCTGTGGCGCTCCATGTATTCCGACATGTCGAAGCGGATCAGCTCGAGCCCGAGCAGGCGCGCGAGCTGGCGGGTCACCTCGGTCTTGCCGACGCCGGTGGGACCGGCCAGCAGGTAGGAGCCGATCGGCTTCTCCGGCGAGCGCAGGCCGGCGCGGGCTAGTTTGATCGCCGAGGCGAGCTGGCCGATCGCCCGATCCTGGCCGAACACCACCGTCTTCAGGTCGCGGTCGATGTTGCGCAGCATCTCGGTGTCGTCCTTGGAGACGCTCTTGGGCGGGATGCGCGCGATCTTGGCGACGATCTCCTCGATGTCGGTCACCTCGATGGTCGACTTGCGCATGTCGGGCGTGCGCAGCATCTGGGCGGCGCCGACCTCGTCGATCACGTCGATCGCCTTGTCGGGCAGCTTGCGGTCGTGGATGTAGCGCGCCGACAGCTCGACCGCGGCCTTGATGGCGTCGTCGGTGTAGCTGACATGGTGATGCTTCTCGTAGACCGGCTTCAGCCCCTTCATGATCTCGATGGCATCGAGCATCGAGGGCTCCGGCACGTCGATCTTCTGGAAGCGGCGGACCAGCGCGCGGTCCTTCTCGAAGTAGTTGCGATATTCCTTATAGGTGGTCGAGCCGATGCAGCGCAGCTCGCCCGACTGCAGCGAGGGCTTGAGCAGGTTCGACGCGTCCATCGAGCCGCCCGACGTGGCGCCGGCGCCGATGATGGTGTGGATCTCGTCGATGAACAGCACCGAGTTGGGCTTCTTCTTGAGCTCGGACAGGACGGCCTTCAGCCGCTCCTCGAAGTCGCCGCGATAGCGCGTTCCGGCCAGCAGCGCGCCCATGTCGAGCGCGTAAATCACCGATTCCTTCAGCACATCGGGCACGTCGCCCTCGACGATCTTGCGGGCGAGGCCCTCGGCGATCGCCGTCTTGCCGACGCCGGGCTCACCGACATAGAGCGGGTTGTTCTTGGTGCGCCGGCACAGCACCTGGATGGTGCGCTCGACCTCGTGCTCGCGGCCGATCAGCGGATCGACCCGGCCTTCGCGGGCCTTCTGATTGAGGTCGACGCAATAGGCGCCGAGCGCCTCGTTGCCCTGCTTGGCCGAAGCCTCGCCGCCATTCTCCTCTTCCGAGCCGCTCACCCTGCGCGCCCGCGCCCGGCCCGGCACCTTGGCCTTGCCGTGGCTGATATAGTCGACCGCGTCGAGGCGGGTCATGCCCTGGTTCTCGAGGAACGACACGGCGTGGCTGTCGCGTTCGGAGAACAGCGCCACCAGCACGTTGGCGCCGGTCACTTCCTTGCGGCCCGACGACTGGACGTGGACGGCGGCGCGCTGGACGACCCGCTGGAAGCCCGCGGTCGGCAGCGGCTCGCTCGGGTTCTGGGTGATAATGCCTTTGAGGCGATTGTCGATGAAGGTTTCGAGATCGTGCCGCAGGCGGTCGATATCGACACCGCAGGCCTTGAGGACAGGCACCGCGTCGTCGTCCTCGGTCATCGCCAACAGCAGGTGCTCCAAGGTCGCATATTCGTGCCGGCGCTCGCCGGCGAGCCCGAAGGCGCGGTGGAGGGATTTCTCGAGGTTCTTGGACAGCATGGACATCGAACTACCTCGACTGGAAAGACGAACTACTCTCTACGACTATTCCTTCTCCAAAGTGCATTGGAGAGGATGCTGGTTTTTGCGGGCGTAATCCACCGTTTGCGTCACCTTGGTCTCGGCGATCTCGTAGGTATAAACGCCGCACACACCCACGCCCTTCTGATGGACGTGCAGCATGATCTTCGTGGCTTCATCACGATTCTTCTGAAAGATGTGCTCCAGAACGTCGACCACGAACTCCATCGGCGTGTAGTCGTCGTTCAGCATCAACACCTTGTACATCGACGGCTTCTTGGTTCGCGTCCTGGTCAGCGTCAGCGCACCGCTGCGCCCCTCGCCCTCGCCGTTTCCGCCCTCGCCGTTTCCACCGTCGGGCCGCGCCGGCGGCTGCGGCGGACCGCCCGGCGGCTCTTTGGGCCCGCCCAGTCGGTCGCCGTCGAGGCGCCATTCGCATGCATTACGCAGAGAGGCCATCGTCCGGATCACACCCCAAAAATCAAAGCCATGTAGGAATTATATAGGTAGCCCAAGCGATTCCGCTACCTCGGTCGCAGCCCATCCTTCCCCACCGTCAAGGTCCACTGGTTCGACTTCCAGTGGCTGGGCGGGGCGTTCGGGTCGCGGCGCAGCTCCGCCGGCACGAGCTTGCGGGGCGGATTGACCGGAATGGGCACGGTATCCCAGGAGAAAAGCCTGGCGGCGAACTTCACGTTTGCGAAACCGTCGGTCGGATAGTGGTACGCCTGAAAGCCCCACACGCCGTTGCGGCACGAGGCGACCGTCCACCAGAAATCCACATCCGGCAGGCGCAGACCGTCGCGCGGCGGGCCGAAAGCCGCACTGGCCTGGAGCAACCCTACAAGCTCGCGGGTTTCGTCGGCATTCAGGATCCGCTCGCCGCGCCGCATGCGCCACGGGTTGAACACGTCGCCCGGATCGGCGACCAGGAGGTTGGTCACGTTGCCCTGGTTGGCCAGCACGCCCATGCCGAGGCCGGCGGTGCCGTCGGGCTGCAGAAAGACCTCGTAGGTGCGGACCTGCTCGTCGTAAATTGCATTGTAGACGAGGCGCAAACGATTGCGGCCGTCCTTGCCGCAAGCTTGGCGGATATCGTCGCCACCGACATAGTCGAACCAATGAAAGCTGCGGACGATCGGCATGTCGACGTTGCGGTCCGCGCGTTGCGCGAACGCCGTCGAAGTGATGAGAAGGATCAGGGGGAACGCAGCCGCAAACAGCCGTTTCATGTCGCCTCTCTTATGGTCAATCATGCAGTTTCTGGTCCAACTTGGGCACAAGGACGGCGGGTGAAAAGTTGCATAACCCCACTAATTTTAGTACTGTCAGAGAAATTGCCTATAAGTCGTTGCTTGGGCACAAGAATATAGACTTTGGTTTAATGGCGTAAACGCGATGATCTCCCCCCTCAGGCGCATCGCGGCCAGCCTAACCGGGCTTGCCGTCGGTATTCTTTTTATTGCGGCAACGCTTGCGCCCTCCGGCGCCGATGCTCAATCGACCGGCATCAAACGCGCCGCGCCGCCCGCCAAGGCGCACGGCAAGTCGGCCGTTCGCACCCCGTCCTCGTGGGTTCCCAATCCGGCGGTGAGCGGCAAGGACGCTTACCTGATCCTCGATGCCACGAGCGGCCGCGAGCTCGTGGCCGACCGTGCCGACGAATTGCGTCATCCGGCTTCGCTCACCAAGCTGATGACGATCTACCTCACCTTCTCGGCCCTCGATTCCGGCCGGCTGTCGCTGGGCGATGCCCTGCCGGTCTCGATCAACGCCCTGAACGCGCCGCCGACCAAGATGGGCCTGCCGCCTGGCGGCACGGTGAACGTGCGCGACGCCACGATGGCATTGGTCACCCGTTCGGCCAACGATGCCGCCATCGTGCTCGCCGAGGCGTTGGGCGGCGACGAGGCAACGTTCGCCCAGCTCATGACGCAGAAGGCCCGCCAGCTCGGAATGACGTCGACGGTGTACCGCAATGCCTCGGGCCTGCCCAATCGGGAGCAGGTCACGACGGCGCGCGACCTGGCGAGGCTCGCCTTCGCGCTGATGCGCGATTTCCCGCACTACTATGCGGTCTTCTCGGTGCAGAGCTACCCGTATCGCGGCCGCGTCCTCGAGAACCACAATCGCATGCTGCTCTCCTACGAGGGCGCCGACGGGCTCAAGACCGGCTACACCGTCGCTTCCGGCTTCAATCTCGTGATGTCGGCGATGCGCGACAACCGCCGCCTGATCGGCGTCGTGATGGGTGGCGACAGCGCCGGCCAACGCGATCGCATGATGGCCGACCTGATGGACTACAGTTTCGCCACCGCCCAGTCGATGCGGCTTTCGTCCTGGACGTCGATCCGCAAGCCGGCGTCGGCGCGCTACACCGCAACCAATTTCGACCCGAGCCTGGTCATCCCCGAATCGACGCCAAGGCTTGCCGCGGCCGCTGCCCCGCCCCCCGTGGCCCCTTCCACGGCCCAGGCCTTCATGCAGGCGCCGCCCACCGATCAGCGCGTCGCAGGTCCCGCCGTTCCGGCGCCGGCAGCCGCCGTGCCGGGCGGCCCAGCGATCGGCAGCTGGGTGATCCAGGTCGGCTCGTTCAGCGATTCACAAGGCGCTCAGCTCGCGCTGGAGCGCGCCTCCTCCGCCCTGCCCGACTCGATGCGCGCGGCCGCGGCGGCCTCCGTCGACGAGGTGCAGATGGCCAACAAGACCTTCCATCGCGCCCGCCTCACCAATCTCTCACAGGGTCAGGCGGTCGACGGCTGCAAGCAGCTGGAGAAGCGCAAGATCTACTGTTCGGCCATCCAGGTCACCGCCTGGAATACGCCGGGCGCGCGCTGAGCGCGCGCTTCAGCCGGCCCACGAACGCCCGCTTGTGACGGCGCTGCCAGAGCGCCAGATCCCATAGCTCGCCGCTCGGCTGCAGGCGGCTCTGCACCGGCTCGAACACCGACACCGTGGTCATTGCATCCGCCACCTGCACGCGCAGGGGCGCGACGCGATACCCCGGGCCTTCGTAGTCGGCGAGCAGCGCAACGTCGCGCGCGCTCAGCCCGTGCACGACGACGCCCGGGACCGCGCCGCGCGGATCGCGCACGACAATGGGATAGGTCGCGCTTTTCGCCCGTCGTCGCGCGTGGCCGGGCAAGCTGGCCGGCACGAAGGCCGCCGGCGGCAGCCGCCGCCCCAGTACCAGGGCGATGACGTCGTAATCGAGCAGCGTGCCATAGAAGAAGAAGCGCATCAGTGGTGCCCGGGCGAGGCCTCGTCGGGCAGGCTGACGCCGCTTGCCGACAGCGCCGCCTTGAGCGCGCTCTTGAGACGCTCGAGGCCCGCCTCGTCGGCCGCCTCGCAGCGCGCCACCAGGACGGGCTGGGTGTTCGACGCGCGCAGCAGCCACCAGCCGTCCCCGGTGCTGACCCGCACGCCATCGATGTCGGAGAACTTGGCGCCGGCCTTCTGCAGTCGCGCCTTGACCTCCTCGACGACGTCGAACTTGCGGGCATCGGGGCAATCGAAGCGCAGCTCCGGCGTATTGACCGGCTGCGGCAGGCCATCGCGCATCTCGGCCAGGCTTTCCCCGGCGTTGGCCACGATGTTCAAGAGCCGCAGCCCGCAATAGAGCGCGTCGTCGAAGCCGTAAAAAGTGTCGGCGAAGAAGATGTGGCCGCTCATCTCGCCGGCCAGCGGCGCGCCGATCTCGGCCATCTTGCTCTTGATCAGCGAATGGCCGGTCTTGAACATCATCGGCTTGCCGCCGGCGCGCGCGATCTCGTCGAACAGCACCTGGCTCGCCTTGACGTCGGCGATGATGGTGGCGCCCGGATGCGTCTTCAGCACGTCGCGCGCCCACAGCACCAGGAGCTGGTCACCCCACAGGATGCGGCCCTTGCCGTCGATCGCGCCGATGCGGTCGCCGTCGCCGTCGAAGGCGATGCCGAGGTCGCAGCCGCGCTGCTTCACCTCGGCCATGAGCTGCACGAGGTTCTCCGGCACGGTGGGATCGGGATGGTGCGCTGGGAAGGTGCCGTCGACCTTCTCGTTCAGCACGAAATGCTCGCCCGGCAGCTTGTCGACGACGGCCCGAATCGACACGCCGACCGCGCCGTTGCCGACGTCCCACGCGACCTTGAGCTTCTTGCCGGGCTTCACGTCACGCAGGAGCCGCGCCGCATAGTCGGCCAGGATATCCTTCTTCTCGGCCTTGCCCTGCCCGCTTTCCCAGTCGCCCTTGGCCGCCAGCGCGCCCAGCGTCTGGATGTCGGGACCGAAGAACGACTTCTTGCCCATCATCATCTTGAAGCCGTTGTAGTCCGGCGGATTGTGCGAGCCCGTGATCTGGATGCCGCCGTCGGCTTCGAAGTGGTAGACGGCGAAATAGAGCATGGGCGTTGCCGCCACGCCGATGTTGATGACGTCGACGCCGGCGGCCGTCAGGCCTTCGATGCAGGCGGCGGCCAGCTCGGGCGAACTCAGCCGCCCGTCATAGCCCAGCGCCACGCGCCTGACGCCCCCTCTACTACCCAATTGGCGGCGGACCATCGTGCCGAAGGTGCGGCCGATGGCGCGCGCGTCGGCGGCATGCACCGAGTCGCCGACGATGCCGCGGATGTCGTACTCGCGCAGAATGGAGGGGTTGAACTGATGCGCCGTCTGGCTCATGCAAACGCTCCGGATGGACGTGAATTTCAGTTGCGCGGCTTGGGCCGGCCCACGCCTTCATAGGCGAAACCCAGGCCGCGCATTTCCTCGGGGTCGAAGATGTTGCGCAGGTCGACGATGCGCGGCTGGCGCATGACCTGCTTGATACGCCGCGGATCGAGTCCGCGGAACTCGTGCCATTCGGTGATCACGACCAGCACGTCCGCCTCGAAGGCCGCCTCGTAAGCCGTCTTGGCGAAGGCGATGCCGGGCAACATGCGGCCGGCCTCGGTCATGCCCTCGGGATCGAAGGCGACGATCCTGGCGCCGGCCGCCTGCAGCGCCGGCACGATGTCGAGCGACGGCGCGTCACGCATGTCGTCGGTGTTGGCCTTGAAGGTGAGGCCCAGCACGCCGACCGTGAGGCCGGACACCGAGCCGCCGCAGAAGTCGATGACCTTCCGGGCCATCTTCTTCTTGCGCGAATTGTTGATCTCGATCACCTGCTCGACGATCGTCTGCGGCGCATCGGCCTCGCGCGCGGTGTAGGCGAGCGCCAGCGTATCCTTGGGAAAGCACGACCCGCCGAAGCCCGGCCCCGGGTGGAGGAACTTGCGGCCGATGCGGCCGTCGAGCCCGATGCCGCGCGCCACGTCGTGGACATCGGCGCCCACCTTCTCGCAGAGATCGGCGATCTCGTTGATGAAGGTGATCTTGGTGGCCAGGAAGGCATTGCCGGCGTACTTGGTGACCTCGGCCGTCTCGATATTGGTGAACACCATCGGCGTCTGGATAAGGTTGAGCGGCCGGTAGATGCCCGCCATCACGTCGCGCGCCCGTTCGCTCTCGACGCCGATCACGACCCTGTCGGGCTTCATGAAGTCCTCGATCGCGGCGCCCTCGCGCAGGAACTCCGGGTTCGAGCAGACGTCGAACTCGGTGGCCGGCTGGGCCTCGCGGATGATGCGGGCGACCTCGCGGCCGGTGCCGACCGGCACCGTCGACTTGGTGACGACGACGGTGTAGCCGCGGATGGCGTCGGCGATCTCGGCCGCTGCGGCGTAGACGTAGCTCAGGTCGGCATGGCCGTCGCCGCGGCGGGTCGGCGTGCCGACGGCGATGAACACCGCGTCGGCGCCGGCCACCGCGTCGCCCAGGCCGGTACCGAAGGAGAGGCGGCCGGCGCGCATGTTGTCGGTGACCAGCTTGTCGAGGCCGGGTTCGTAGATCGGCATTTCGCCCTTACGCAGGCGGGCGATCTTGCCCTCGTCCTTGTCGACGCAGACCACGTCGTGGCCGAACTGGGCGAAGCAGGCGCCGGACACCAGTCCGACATAGCCCGAGCCTATCATCGCAATGCGCATCGCCTCAGCCCTTCAGCAGGCGCTCGAGCAGCGCCCGCGTTTCCGCGGTGGTGTCGGCGCGATGCAGCGCAACGGCGACGTTTGCCTCGAGAAATCCGATGCGGCTGCCGCAATCGTAGCGCCGGCCGCTGTAGCGCAGCGCATGGAACGGCGTGCGGCCGATCATCCTGGCCATGGCATCGGTGAGCTGGATCTCGCCGCCGGCGCCGGCTTCATGCCGGCCGAGATGGTCGAACACCTCGGGCTGCAGGACATAGCGGCCGATCAGCGCCAGGGTCGAGGGCGCCTCCGCGGGCTTGGGTTTCTCGACCAGGCCGGTGATCTCGGCCAGGCCGTCCTTCTCCGCCGTCACCGCGGCGATGCCGTAGTTCTTGGTCTGCTCGCGCGGCACGTCCATCACCGCGACCACGTTGCCGCCGGTCTTGTCATGGGCCGCGACAAGCTGTGCGATGCAGGTCGGCGAGTCGATCGTGAGCTCGTCGGGCAGCAGCACGGCGAACGGCTCGCGGCTGATCCAATCGCGCGCGCACCACACGGCGTGCCCCAGTCCCAGCGGCTCTTGTTGGCGGGTGAATACCGCGTTGCCCGCCTTGATGGTGGCCTCCTGGGTCTGCTTCAGCTCGCGCGCCTTGCCGCGCTGCTGCAGCGTCGCTTCCAGCTCATAGGCCGAGTCGAAATGATCCTCGAGCGCGCTCTTGTTGCGGCCGGTGACGAAGACGAACTCCTCGATGCCCGCCGCCAGGCATTCCTCGACGGCGTACTGGATCAACGGCCGGTCGACGACCGTCAGCATCTCCTTCGGCATTGCCTTGGTGGCGGGCAGGAAGCGGGTGCCCAGGCCGGCCACCGGCAAGACAGCTTTGCGGACGCGTTGCGCCATGCTAATCGACCTCGTTCAACCCTCGGATTGTATGGATATATCAATGATTTGACAGGAGTTGCCGATGACAATTCGGGGGCCGCGCTAGATGCCACGCCGGCGCCGGCCCTGGCAAGGTCAACCACCCAGCAACACGTCCTTTGCCCGATTGATGCGCGCGGCCAGATCGGCGCTGCCGCCAACGTCGGGGTGCATGCGCTGGATCAGGCGGCGATGCGCGGCCTTGATGTCGTCTGCGCTGGCTCCGTCGGCCAGGCCCAGCACGGCCAGCGCCTCTTCCCGCGTCATGTCGGAGCGCGGCCCTCTCGGAGCAGACCCATGCGGCGGCTGGCGGGCATTGCGCCAATCGGCCCCGAGCCGGCGGTCGAGATAGGGTTCGAGGATCCTGAGCGAATCGGCATCGGCCGAACAGTCGAGGTGCAGATCGAGCAACTCGGCGTCGCTGAGACCGTCGAGCGTCCGGCCCGAGAAGCGGCCGGACAATACCGTACCGCCGACGTCGCCCGTACCATGATCGATCCACGCCTGCAGGAAGGCGGTGCGCACCTCGGTGCGCTGTCCGCCGCTGCCCGGCGAACTGAAGCCGCCCGACGGCCGGTTGCGCACCGCGCGGGCGATCAGCGCCGTGATCACGACCCCGGCCAGCCCGAACAGTTCCGGCAGCAGCCCGGGCAGGAAACGGATGCCGAAGATCAGCAGCCCGGCGATGCCGATGCCGCCCAGCACGACCAGGATGGGTCGCAGCACACGGGCGAGCGTCGACGGGTTTGCGCGCATGAACCAGAAGATGACGATCGCCACGGCCGCCAGCGCAACGAGGGCCAGGAGAATGACCGGCATGGCTCACTGCCGTGCCGGGGCCGGCACGGTCTGGGGTGCCGGAAGGGGCAACGATGGCGAGCCGGGTGCAGTCGACGGCGTCTGGAGCTGCTGTTCCTGGCGCTCGCGCTGGATCTGGCGCCAGCGCTCGACATTGCGGTTGTGCTCGAGGAGGTTGGCGGCGAAGACGTGACCGCCCTGGCCATCGGCGACGAAGTAAAGCGAACGGTCGCGCGGCGCTGGATTGGTCGCCGCCACGATCGAGGCGCGTCCCGGATTGCAGATCGGGCCTGGCGGCAGGCCGGTCACCATGTAGGTGTTGTAGGGTGAGGTCGACATCAGGTCGGCGCGCGTGAGGTCGCGGTTCAGCACCCCCTTCCCGCCGGTCAGGCCGAAGATCACCGTCGGGTCGCTCTCGAGCTTCATCCGGCGGCGCAGGCGGTTCAGGAAGACCGCCGCCACGCGGGGCCGCTCGGCCGGAATCGCCGTCTCCTTCTCGATCATCGAAGCGAGCACCAGGGCCTCGCGGCGGGTGACGAGCGGCAGGCCGGCGGCGCGCTTGCGCCATGCCTCGTCCAGCGTCTTGTCCATCGCCTCCTTCATGCGCAACAGCAGCCCATCGCGCGTGTCGTCGCGCGAGTAGAAATACGTCTCGGGCAGGAGATCGCCTTCCTTGAGGTCGAGGGTGATCTCGCCGGTCAGCGCCTCGGTCTTGCGCACCTGCTCGACGACCTCCGCCGTCGTGGTGCCCTCCGGCACGGTGAGGCGGCGCTGCACGACCTTGCCCGACTGCAGCAGGTCGACCAGCGCCTGCATCGAGATGTGCGGCGGGATCTCGTACTCGCCGGCCTTGATCGGCTTGGGCGCGGGATCGATCAACAGGGCGACGCGAAACAGGCGATCGTGCGCGATGACGCCCTCGTCGTGCAGAACCTTGGCCATGGTGGCCGGACCCGCGCCGCGGGCGATCACGATGTTCTTGGTCTTGTCGAGCGGTCCCGGCGCCGTGAGCAGCATGTTGCCGAGCAACAGCGCACCGCCCATCACGGTCACGAACAGGGCGATGAAGAACAGGACCCAACGGAAGTAGCTGAGCACGCCTCAGCCCCGGGCGATCAAACGGGACCGAAGATCAACGACGCGTTGGTGCCGCCAAAGCCGAACGAATTGCTGAGGGCGTAGCGGACCTTGCGCTGCTTGGCCTGCTTGGGCACCAGATCGATGTCGCAACCCTCGTCCGGCTCGTCGAGATTGAGCGTCGGCGGCACTGCCTGGTCGATGATCGACTTCAGGGAATAGATCGCCTCGATCGCGCCGGCGGCACCCAGCAAGTGGCCGGTCGCCGACTTGGTGGACGACATCGAGAGCTTGTAGGCGGCGTCGCCGAAGGTCCGCTTGACCGCACCGAGTTCGATCACGTCGGCCATCGTCGAGGTGCCGTGCGCGTTCACGTAGTCGATCTGGTCGACATTGAGCTTGGCGCGCTTCAGGGCCGCCTGCATGGCGCGCATCGCGCCGTCGCCGTCCTCTGACGGCGCCGTGATGTGGTAGGCGTCGCCCGACAGGCCGTAGCCCAGGATCTCGCCGTAGATCTTGGCGCCGCGCTTCTTGGCGTGCTCGTACTCCTCGAGCACGACGCAGCCCGCGCCCTCGCCCATAACGAAGCCGTCGCGCCTTTTGTCCCACGGGCGCGACGCCTGGGTCGGCGTATCGTTGAAGTCGGTCGACAGGGCCTTGCAGGCATTGAAGCCGGCGATGCCGATGCGGCAGATCGCGGCCTCGGCGCCGCCGGCGACCATGACGTCGGCATCCTCCCACTGGATCAGGCGCGCGGCGTCGCCCAGCGCATGCGCGCCGGTGGCGCAGGCCGTCACCACCGCATGGTTGGGACCCTTGAAGCCGTATTTGATCGAGACCTGGCCGGAGGCAAGGTTGATCAGCGCCGACGGGATGAAGAACGGGCTGACCCGTCGCGGTCCGCGTTCCTTCAGGATCAGTGACGTCTCGTAAATGGTCTGCAGGCCGCCGATGCCGGCGCCGATCATCACGCCGGTGCGGTTGCGGCCCTCGTCGTCCTGCGGCTTCCAGCCGGAATCCTCGACCGCCTGCTCGGCGGCGGCGATGCCGAAGATCAGGAACTTGTCGAGCTTGCGCTGGTCTTTCGCCGGCATGTAGGCGTCGACGTTGAAGTGGCCGTTCGCCTTGTCGCCTTGCGGCACTTCCCCCGCGATCTTGGTCGCAAGGTCCGACGTGTCGAACGCCTGGATCGACCGGATGCCCGATTGGGCCGCCATCAGGCGACGCCAATTGGTATCGACGCCGTCTCCCAACGGCGTCACCATCCCCATGCCGGTAACGACGACTCGCCTCATCGTCCGCTTCCTTGCCGCAGGAGACGATCAGGACTTGGCGTTGCTCTTGATGAAGCCGATGGCATCGCCGACGGTCTGGATCTTCTCGGCGGCGTCGTCGGGAATCTCAATGCCGAATTCCTCCTCGAAGGCCATCACCAGCTCGACGGTATCGAGACTGTCCGCGCCGAGGTCGTCGATGAACTTGGCATCTTCCTTCACCTGCGCCGCTTCGACGCCGAGATGCTCAACGACGATCTTCTTAACGCGCTCGGCAATATCGCTCATATTCTTGTCCTTCCCGTGTCTTTCAAATACCGATCGTTCGCCCAAGGGGGTGGCGATTTCCGGCTCTTATACCTAGCTGCCCTGCCATTGGCTAGCGCCGGAAAGCCCACAGAATCAGGCACTTGGAGCCTGTCCCCTCAGATCATCGCTATCCCGCCGTTGATGTGCAGGGTCTGCCCCGTGACATAGGCGGCCTCGTCGCTCGCCAGGTAGACCACGCCGGCGGCGATCTCGTCGGGCGTGCCCAGGCGGTGGGCCGGGACCCGTGCGAGGATGCCTTTCTTCTGCTCGTCGCTCAGCGCATCGGTCATCGGCGTGGCGATGAAACCCGGCGCGACGCAATTGACGGTGATGCTGCGCGAGGCGAGTTCCTGGGCCAGCGACTTCGACATGCCGATCAGGCCGGCCTTGGCCGCGGCATAGTTCGCCTGGCCGGGATTGCCGGTGACGCCCACGATCGAGGTGATGTTGACGACGCGGCCGAAGCGGCGGCGCATCATGCCGCGCAGCGCGGCGCGAATGAGGCGGAAGGTGCCGGTGAGGTTCACCTGCAGGACCTTCTCCCACTCCTCGTCCTTCATGCGCATGGAGATGTTGTCGCGCGTGATGCCGGCGTTGTTCACCAGGATGTCGAGCTTGCCCATGGCCGCTTCGGCTTCCTTGGCCAGGCGGTCGATGTCGGCCGCATCGTCCATTCGTGCGGCAACCACATGGGCGCGTTCGCCCAGCGAGGACTTGAGCTGCTCCAGGGCATCGGCCCGCGTCCCGGAGAGCGTCACCGTGGCGCCCTGCTTGTGAAGCGCACGGGCGATGGCGCCACCGATGCCGCCCGATGCGCCGGTCACCAGCGCCGTCTTGCCCGAAAGATCAAACATTGTGTCGAACCCCTTCCGCCCCAGCGAAGCTGGGGAGGTGGCCGAAGGCCGGAGGGGTCATGAGATGCGAGCACGTCGTGTGGCCCATGACCCCTCCGTCCGCTGCGCGGACACCTCCCCACGCAAAGCGTGGGGAGGAGAAAGAAAATCCATCCAACATTATCTACGCCGTCTTGAGGAAGGCTTCGATGTCGGCCGGCGTGTTGAGCGCCAGGCCGGTCATGTCCTTGTCGATGCGTTTCACCAGGCCCGAGAGCACCTTGCCGGAACCGCATTCGACCAGCATCTCGACGCCCTGTGACTTCATGTACTGCACGCTCTCGCGCCAACGCACGAGGCCGGTCACCTGTTCCACCAGCCGCTGCTTGATGGCGGTGGGCTCGGTGATCTCGGAGGCCAGCACGTTGGCGACCAAGGGCACCCGGGGCGTTGCCAGCGACACGGTCTCGAGCGCGGCCTTCATCGCGTCGGCGGCGGGCTGCATCAGCGGGCAATGGAAGGGAGCGCTGACCGGCAGCAGCATGCCGCGCTTGGCGCCCTTGGTCTTGGCCACCTCGATGGTGCGCTCGACGGCGGCCTTGTGGCCGCTCACCACGACCTGGCCGCCGCCATTGTCGTTGGCGACTGCGACGATCTCGCCGAGGGCTGCTTCCTTGCAGGCCTCCTGCGCCGGCTCGAGTTCGATGCCGAGCAGCGCCGCCATCGCGCCGACGCCGACGGGAACCGCCTTCTGCATGGATTGGCCGCGCAGTTTCAGAAGTCGCGCAGCGTCTGCGAGTTGCAGCGCCCCCGCCGCGGCCAGGGCTGAATATTCGCCCAACGAATGGCCGGCGACGTGGCTCGCCAACGCCGTCAGCGGCTTGCCACCGTCCTTTTCCAGGATGCGGGCGACGGCCATGCTCACCGCCATCAGGGCGGGCTGGGCATTCTCGGTCAGGACGAGGTCCGATTCGGGCCCTTCGCGCATCAATTTCGACAGGTTCTGCTTCAGCGCCTCGTCGACCTCGTGGAACACATCGCGGGCCGTGACGAAGGCCAGGGCGAGGTCGGCCCCCATGCCGACGGCCTGGGATCCCTGTCCCGGAAAGACGAAAGCGCGACTCATGGACCGATTTCCCCCTGTTTTTGGCCTGAAGCGGGCATCCTCATACCCCACTCGCGGCGTGGCCGGAACGCCTTGATTTTGGGGGATTTGCCTGTATAACCGCCGCTCTTCGGGGCCTAAATCGGCCCCGATCTCCTTGCCGGCCCAGCATTCCGCAAAGGGCCGGCTAGACCCGGGCGGTTGGCGGTCGGCCATTCGGCACGACGAACTCCGGGTCGCTAACAGCCATAAGGAGCCGATAGGACATGGCACTCTACGAAAACGTCTTCATTGCGCGTCAGGACGTCCCGACGACGCAGGTGGAGGCGCTCACCAACCAGTTCGCCGAACTGGTCACCGGTATGGGCGGCACCGTCTCCAAGAAGGAATACTGGGGCCTCCGTTCGCTCACCTACCGCATCAAGAAGAACCGCAAGGGCCACTACACCCTTCTCAACATCGACGCCCCGTCGGCGGCGGTGAAGGAGATGGAGCGCACGATGTCGATCAACGAAGACATCATCCGCTTCCTCACCGTGCGCGTCGACGCGCTCGAGGAAGGCCCCTCGGCCATCATGCTGCGCAGCGCCGAGAAGTCGGATCGTCCCGGTGGCGATCGCGGCGACCGCTGGGGCGATCGTCCGCCGCGCCGCGAGCGCCCGCGCTTCGGCGATGAAGCCGTCGCACCCGTTGCCGTCGTAGGAGAAGAAGAATGAGCGCCCAACGCCGCCCCTTCACCCGCCGCCGCAAGAGCTGTCCGTTCTCCGGCGCCAACGCCCCGACGATCGACTACAAGGACGTGCGCCTTCTGCAGCGCTTCGTCTCGGAGCGCGGCAAGATCGTGCCGAGCCGCATCTCGGCGGTGTCGTCCAAGAAGCAGCGCGAACTCGCCCAGGCGATCAAGCGCGCGCGTTTCCTGGCGCTCCTGCCCTATCTCATCGCCTAGCCGGAGGACGCTGTCATGCCGATGAACGTCATCCTGCTGGAGCGCGTGCCCAAGCTTGGTCAGATGGGCGATGTGGTGAAGGTGAAGCCGGGCTACGCCCGCAACTTCCTGCTGCCGCAGAAGAAGGCGTTGCGCGCCACCAAGGACAACATCACCTACTTCGAATCGCAGCGTAAGACGCTGGAGGCCCAGAACCTCGAGCGCCGCCAGGAAGCGGAAGCCGTCGGCGCCAAGATGAGCGACCTCAAGGTCATCCTCATCCGCCAGGCCTCCGAGGCCCTGCAGCTCTACGGTTCGGTGAGCTCGCGCGACATCGCCGATGCCGCCGCGGCCGCGGGCGTCAAGATCGAGCGCGGCCAGGTCGAGCTCGACAAGCCGATCAAGAGCCTGGGTGCGCACAAGATCAAGGTCCACCTGCATCCGGAGGTCGCGGTCGACATCACCGCCGTGGTTGCCCGCTCGCCCGACGAGGCCGAATTCCTCGCCAAGGGCGGCACGCTGGTCGCCGAGACGGAGCGCGCCCAGCTCGAGGCGGCGGAAGCCGCCCGGCGCGCCGCCGAGCAGGCCGCTGCGCTGTTCGAAGCCAAACCCGCCGAAGGCGAGGCCGCCGAGGCTCCCGCCGCGACCGCGGAAGAGGCGTCCGACAAGAAATAAGCCGGGCGCCTCAGGGCGCTTTGCAGACGGCTAACGCACGCCATCGCACCGCGATGGCGTGCGTTTTGGTTTGGATTCATCGCATCGCGGTATTCAGAACGGATGAAGTTCGCCTGATTCCGGACACTCTGTGCGAAATTGGCATCGCAAAAGATAATTAGCGCGTTCTGCGAGAGATATTCGCGTGCAGACCCTTTGCCTTGAAATTGCCATTAGGTTTAACATTTCAAGAAGGTAACACCGCGGAGTTAGGGAAAGTGCTTCGGTTCTTCCGACAGCTCATTGCCTTGGTAGAACGGCGATGCTGTTAGCCCAGGTTCTTGCCCGCCTGCTGGGCGAAGGCCAGTTGACCATTATCGATGAGGTCGGAACGCCCCATCGGATCGAAGGCGCCCGGCCGGGCCCCTCCGTTACCCTGCGCGTTCATACCTGGTGGACCGGCGTGCGGGTAGCTCTGCGCCCCCGGCTGGCGCTGGGCGAAGCCTATATGGATGGCACGCTCACCGTGGAGGATGGCAGCGACATCTATGACCTGCTCGATCTCCTGGGCAGGAACATTTCAGCGCTGGAAGCGACGCCGATGGTGCGTTTGTCCTACACCTTGCAACGCTGGCTTCGGGTGATCGAGCAATACAATCCGGTCGGCAAGGCGCAGCGCAACGTCGCGCACCACTACGACCTCAACGGCCAGCTTTACGACTTCTTCCTCGATCGCGACCGCCAGTATTCCTGCGCCTACTTCAAGACCGGCGAAGAACCGCTGGAGCAGGCCCAGCTCGACAAGAAGCGTCACATCGCGGCCAAGCTCCTGCTGAAGCCCGGCCAGCGCGTGCTCGACATCGGCTCGGGATGGGGCGGCATGGCCCTCTTCCTCAGCCAGCAGTTCGGCGTCGACGTGACCGGCGTGACGCTCTCCAAGGAGCAGCACGCCGTGTCCAGCCGCCGCGCGCTGGAGGATGGCGTCGCCCACAATGTGCGCTTCAAGCTGCTCGACTATCGCCAGGAGCCCGGCAAGTACGACCGCATCGTCTCGGTCGGCATGTTCGAGCATGTCGGCATCGCCCACTACATCGAGTTCTTCGCCAAGGTGAAGGAGCTACTGACCGATGACGGCGTGATGCTGCTGCACGCGATCGGCCGCATGGAGCCGCCCGGCGCCACCAATACCTGGCTGCGCAAATACATTTTTCCCGGCGGCTATACCCCGGCGATGTCGGAGGTCCTGACGGCGATCGAGAAGGTCGGGCTGTGGGTCACCGATATCGAGGTCCTGCGGCTGCATTATGCCGAGACCCTGCGCCACTGGCGGCAGCGCTTCCTCGCCAACCGCGAACAGATCAAGCAGATGGCGGGCTACGACGATCGTTTCTGCCGGATGTGGGACTTCTACCTCGCCGGCTGCGAAGTGGCCTTCCGCTACATGAATCAAATGGTCTTCCAGATCCAGATCGCCCGCCGCCAGGACGCCGTGCCCCTGACACGCGACTACATGATCGACGCCGAGAACGCCGTCAGCACGCCGAGCTCGATGGCGGCGGAGTGACGGGGTTCCGACAGGACAGGCCGAGCTCATTCCCTCTCCTCCCCCGTCTTACGGGGGAGGTGCCCGTCTTACGGGCGGAGGGGGAAGGCAACACAGACAATCTTGAGAATTTCAGATCTGAAATCGGCAGCCACCTCGCCTGCTGCCTTCCCCCTCCGGCCCTTCGGGCCACCTCCCCCGTAAGACGGGGGAGGGAGAATCGAATCAGGCAGCGCGGACCACGTTAGGCCGCATTGGTCGCGGCGAAGGCTTCGAAGGCGTCCTCCACCAGGCTGACATGGTGAAGCATCGCTGCGTGCGCACCCGCGGCGTCGCCGGACAGGATGGCCCGGACCACGGCGTCGTGCTCCTGGGTGGACCGCAGCAATCGGCCTTCGACCTGGAACTGGGCGCGACGGAACGGCCCGACGCGTCGACGCAATCCCAGCGCGAACTCGGCAATGGGAGCATTGTGCGCGCCTGCGTAGATTGCCGAGTGAAAGGCGACGTTGGCGTTCGAATAGGCGTCGGGGTCGCCAGCCGCCGCAAGGGCCGTCATGGCTTCGTGGCGCGCCTGCAGCCGCCGGCGCTCGATCGGCGTCATGCTCATGGCCGCGAGCCGCGCACAGGTCGCCTCCATCTCGGCCATCGCGACGAACAGATTCTCGACCTGCTCGGGCGTCGCCTTGGAGACCACCGCGCCCTTGCGCGGGCGCATGTCGATCAAGCCGCTGGTGGCGAGCTGCCGCAGCGCCTCGCGCACCGGCGTGCGCGACACGCCGTGCTGCTGCGCCAGGCTGATCTCGTCGAGCCGGATACCGGGCTTCAGAGAACCGTCGAGGATGCCGTCGGCGATGGCGCTGGCGAGTTTTTCGGCGAGGGTTGGATAGTCGGAGCGCATGTCGGCCATTGCATACAAGATCGGTGCCAAAGCCATTAATTGTTCTTTCAATGCTCAAATCGGATGCAATTCGCTGAAATTGCATACAATCATCTGCCTGTCCGCACCTGTGCAAGATGGCGTCACACGGGCCTCGACCTGCGTAAAAACCCGACAAAACGGGCCTTCCAGGCCCTCAAAACCCTGCTGGCATACCGCTTGCTGCCGTCTTCCCAAGCCGCTTCAGGCCGGCACCATCGCGGAGGCAACAGCATGATCGACAAGTTCACCATCGGCCGTCGCGGCCTGCTCGGCAGCGTCGCGGGAGCGGCCGCCCTCGGTCTTGGCGGCACGGCCCGCGCGCAGAAGCCGCTGGTCCTGGGCTTCATCTATGTCGGGCCGCGCGACGACTACGGCTACAACCAGGCGCACGCCGAGGCGGCCGCCGTCCTGAAGAAGATGCCGGGCGTGAAGGTGGTCGAGGAGGAGAAGGTTCCCGAGACGGTCGCCGTCGAGAAGTCGATGGAGAGCATGATCAACATGGACGGCGCCACGCTGCTCTTCCCGACGTCGTTCGGCTACTTCGACCCGCACATGCTGAAGATGGCGGCCAAGTACCCCAGCATTCAGTTCCGTCACTGCGGCGGCCTGTGGACCGACGGCAAGCATCCGAAGAACACCGGCAGCTATTTCGGCTACATCGACGAGGCCCAGTACCTGGCCGGCATCGTCGCCGGCGCGACCAGCAAGAGCGGCAAGCTGGGTTTCGTCGCCGCCAAGCCGATCCCGCAGGTCCTGCGCAACATCAACGCCTTCACCCTGGGTGCGCAGACGGTGAACCCGAAGGCGACCACGCAGGTGATCTTCACCGGCGACTGGTCGCTGCCCGTCAAGGAAGCCGAGGCGACCAACTCCATGATCGCGCAAGGCGTCGACGTCGTGACCTGCCACGTCGATTCGCCCAAGGTCGTCATCGAGACCGCCGAGCGCGCCGGCATCTACTCGTCCGGCTACCACTGCAACCAGGCGAAGCTCGCGCCCAAGGGCTATCTCACCGGCGCGGAGTGGAACTGGGAGCGGATCTACGTCGACATGGTCAATGCCATGAAGGCGGGCCAGGCGCCCGGCAACTTCGTGCGCGGCGGCCTGAAGGAAGGCTACGTGCGCACCTCGGCCTACGGTCCGGCCGCGGCGGCTGCGGGCAAGGAGAAGGCCGACGCGGCCAAGCTCGCGATCCTGAACGGCAGCCTGGCGATCTTCAAAGGGCCGCTCAAGGACAACAAGGGCAACACCGTCATCCCGTCGGGGACGTCCTACCTCGCGACCGAGCCCAAGCTCGAGAGCATGAACTACCTGGTCGAGGGCGTGATCGGCGCGACGTCGTAGAGCGTGCTCCGACTCAGGCTCCTTTTCGCGACCTGCTCCGGCTCAGACTCCTCTCCCCCTTGGGGGAGAGGTTGGGTGAGGGGGTGATGCAGGAGACAGCCCTCGCGCCCCCCTCACCTAGCCTCTCCCCCAAGGGGGAGAGGAATCTGAGTCGAATGGGACAAACCCTCGAGCGCATCGCCGTTCCGGCGCTGGCCCTGCTGGCGTCGGCGATCGCGTTCGGCCTGCTGCTCGTCGTCTATGCCGGCGTCGACCCGCTGGAAGCGTTCGCGCTGATGTATCAGGGCGCGTTCGGCAGCTGGTTCTCCTGGCAGAACACCCTGACGCGCGCCGCGCCGCTCATCCTCACCGCGCTCTGCACGGCGCTGCCGGCGCGGCTCGGCCTCGTCGTCATCGGCAACGAGGGCGCGCTGGTCGTGGGCGGCGTCGCGGCCGCCGCGGCGGGCATTGCCGCCGCGGGCGCGCCGCCGCTGGTGGTCCAGCTCGCCATGGCGGTGGCGGCGATGGCTGCGGGCGGAATCTGGATCGCGCTGGCCGGCGCGCTGCGCCAATGGCGGGGTGTCAACGAGACGATCTCCAGCCTGCTGCTGACCTACATCGCCATCGCGCTGATGAACCATTTCGTCGAGGGGCCGCTCCGCGATCCATCGAGTCTCAACAAGCCGTCGACCTGGCCGATCGGCGACGCCAACATGATCGGGACCATTCCCGGCACCGACGTGCATTGGGGCCTGGCGTTCGGCATCGCGGCCTGCCTGCTGGCCTGGGCCTTCCAGCGCTTCACGACCTGGGGCTTCGCCATGCAGGTGATCGGCGGCAACCCCAAGACTGCGCGCATGATGGGCCTCGATGTCGGACGCTATGTGCTGCTGGCCTGTGCTGCCGGCGGCGCGGCGGCGGGGCTCGCCGGCATGGTCGAGGTGGCGGCGGTGCATGGCCGGGCCAACGCCTCGCTCGCCGTCGGCTACGGCTATTCCGGCATCCTGGTGTCTTTCCTGGCGCGCCACAATCCGATGGCGATCGTGCCGGTGGCGATCCTGCTGGGCGGCATCGGCGCATCGGGCGGCCTGCTGCAGCGCCGGCTCGACCTGCCGGACGCCGCCGTGGTCGTGCTGCAGGGCATCCTGTTCGTCGCCATCCTGGCCAGCGAGACGCTGTACGGAAGGCCGTGGTCGCGACTCTGGAAGATCCGGGAGGCCGGCTGATGGCCGACGGCAGCCTGGGCCTGTGGGGCGTGCCGCTCGCCATGCTGGCCGGCGCGATCCGCGTCAGCACGCCCTTCATCTTCGTGTCGGTTGGCGAATGCCTCACCGAGCGCTCCGGCCGCATCAATCTCGGCCTCGAGGGCACCCTGATGATGGGCGCCATGAGCGCCTATGGCGTCGCGCTCGGCACCGACTCGCCGTGGCTCGGCGTGCTGGTGGCCGCTGCGGTCGGCCTGCTGCTGGGCGCGCTGCACGCCGCCATCTGCCAGCTGCCGCGCGTCAACGACATCGCCACCGGCATTGGCCTCATGCTGTTCGGCACCGGCCTCGCCTTCTTCCTCGGCAAGCCCTTCATCCAGCCCAAGGCGCCCAATCTCGGCGCCATCGAGCTCGGCTGGTGGAGCGACATTCCGCAGGTCCGCCAGGCCCTGCAGGTGAACCCGCTGTTCTTCGTCGGCATCGCGCTCGCCATCGGGCTTGCCTGGGCGCTCAAGAACACGCGCTGGGGCCTGATCGTGCGGCTGGCGGGCGAGAGCGTCGATGCCGCGCTCGCGATCGGCGTTCCGGTCGGCCGCGTCCGCCTGATCGCCACATCGATCGGCGGCGCCTTGGCCGGCATCGGCGGCGCCTTCCTGTCGCTCTACTATCCCGGCAGCTGGAACGAGGGCCTGTCGAGCGGCCAGGGCCTGATGGCCGTGGCGCTGGTGATCTTCGCGCGCTGGGATCCCCTGCGCTGCCTCTGGGCGTCGCTGCTGTTCGGCGCCGCGGGCGCCATCAGCCCGGCGCTGCAGTCGGTCGGCGTGACCCAGGGCTACTATCTGTTCAGCGCGGCGCCCTATGTGCTGACCTTGGCGCTGATGATCGCCTCCTGCTCGCCCGAACGCAGCCTGCGCGGCGCACCGGGCGAGCTGGGCGCGGTCAAGTAGTGGGAACTTTGGCGTCATCACTCCTCCCCATCGCGGGGCCCGCGATGGGGAGGTGCCCGCGAAGCGGGCGGAGGGGTCATGAGCACCAAACTGATGCTTATGACCCCTCCGTCGGCGTAAGACGCCGCCACCTCCCCAGCCTAGCTGGGGAGGAGAGACGCTAGGAGGTGACCATGACCGGCAAACACGTGAAGTCGCGTCCCTATCTCTGGCCGTGGAACGGCGACCTGCGGCCGGACAACACCGTATTGATCGTGATCGACATGCAGACGGATTTCTGCGGCGTCGGCGGCTACGTCGACAAGATGGGCTACGACCTGACGCTGACGCGGGCACCCATCGAGCCGATCCGCAGGCTGCTCGCCGCGACGCGCAAGGCCGGCTGGCATGTCATGCATACCCGTGAAGGCCATCGCCCCGACCTGTCCGACCTGCCGCCCAACAAGCGCTGGCGCTCGCAGCAGATCGGCGCCGGCATCGGCGATCGCGGCCCGTGCGGTCGTATCCTGGTGCGCGGCGAGCCGGGCTGGGAGATCATTCCCGAGTTGGCGCCCGAAAAAGGCGAGCCGGTCATCGACAAGCCGGGCAAGGGCTCGTTCTGCGCCACCGACCTCGAGCTGATGCTGCGCACGCGCGGCATCGACAACATCGTGCTGACCGGCATCACGACCGATGTCTGCGTGCACACCACCATGCGCGAGGCCAACGACCGCGGCTTCGAATGCCTCGTCCTGGAGGACTGCACCGGCGCCACCGACAAGGGCAACCACCTGGCGGCGCTGAAGATGGTCGAGATGCAGGGCGGCGTGTTCGGCGCCGTGGCCGACTCGGCTGCCCTCATCGAGGCGATTGTGTGAACGCGCCGTCGCTCGAGCTGATCGGCTTTTCCAAGCGCTTCGGCGCCCTGGCGGCGCTCGACGACGTGTCGGTCAAGGTGCGGGGCGGCTCCTTCCATGCGTTGCTGGGCGAGAATGGCGCGGGCAAGAGCACGCTGGTGAAATGCGCCATGGGCTACTACGCCGCCGACGAGGGCCAGATCCTGCTCGATGGCCGCGAGGTCACGATCTCCCATCCGCGCCAGGCGCACGAGCTGGGGCTCGGCATGGTCTACCAGCACTTCACCCTGGTGCCGAACATGACGGTGCTGGAGAATTTCGTGCTGAGCCGCGAGCACCTGCCCGCCGTGATCGACTGGGCGGGCGAGCGCGCCCGGCTGGATGCCTTCTTCTCGACCACGCCCTTCCGCGTGCCCTACGACATCGCGGTGGCCGATCTCGCCGCTGGCCAGAAGCAGAAGGCGGAGATCCTGCGCCAGCTCTATCTCGAGCGGAACCTCCTGATCCTCGACGAGCCGACCTCGGTGCTGACGCCCGACGAGGCCGACGAGGTGCTGTCGACCCTGAAGCAGCTCACGCAAGACGGGCAGATCACCATCATCACCATCACCCACAAGTTCCGGGAGGTGAACGCCTTCTGCGACACGGTGACGGTCCTGCGGCGGGGCAAGCTGGTCGACACCCGCCCGACCCGGGATCTCGACAATGACATCATGGCCGAAATGATGGTGGGTCGCCGCGAGAACCGCGTCGTCGTCGAGCGCGAGGCGCGCCCGCCGGGCAAGGCGGTGCTGAAGATCGAGGGGCTGAGCGTCGCCGACCATGTCGGCCAGCTCGCGGTCGACGAGCTGGCGCTTGAAATCCGCGCCGGCGAGATCGTGGGCGTGGCCGGCGTCTCCGGCAACGGCCAGCGCGAGCTGGTGGAGACGCTGGCCGGCCAGCGGCACGCCGAAGCCGGCCGGATGCTGGTGCATGGCGAGCCCTATGCGGCGACACGCCCCGAGATGATCCGCCACAAGATCGCCTGCCTGCCCGAGGAGCCGCTGCGCAATGCCTGCGTCGCCGACATGACGGTGGCCGAGAACATGGCGTTGCGCTCGTTTGACCAGCCGCCGGCCTCGCCCGACGGCGTGCGCCTCAAGCGCGGCCCGATGCGCGAGGCCGCGCGCGGTCTGATCGAAGCCTATCGCGTGAAGACACCCGGTCCGGACGCGCCCATCAGGGCCTTGTCGGGCGGCAACGTGCAGCGCGCCGTGCTGGCGCGCGAGTTGTCGAGCGAGGGAGATCTCCTCATCGTGGCCAATCCCTGCTTCGGTCTCGACTTTGCCGCGGTGGCGGAGATCCGCACCCGGATCGTGCAGGCGCGCAATCGCGGTGCGGCGATTTTGCTGGTGAGCGAGGACCTCGACGAGATCCTTCAGCTCTCCGACCGCATCGTCGTCATGTTCGACGGCAAGCTTGCCTTGCAGACCGATGCCGCCCATGCCGACGTCGGGGCGATCGGCCGCGCTATGGCCGGTCATTAGAGAAGATTCCGATTGGGACCCATAAACCCACTGGCATGATGCGTCGAAGTTGTGTCTGCCTTGCTCCTAGAGCGAGCCGATTGCTGGACAGCAGCGAAATGACGCGATGTGCCACCAGCAACATCCCTACTTGGTTGCCTTCCGCATCACACTTGCGACGTAGGCAGATTTAGCGTCGGTATAAACCTCGCGATCTGTCTGATGTTCTGCGGCAAGTCGTTTTTTCAGCCGCTCGTAAGTCTCAGCTTCCTCTGGATGAGCGACGTGACAATGCCGCCCCCGGCGCAAGACTGGTTGTGCCGCACTGGACAAATTGCGACACTTGCACTCAGACTGAACCGGCCGAGGCAGACCACGACGAACGGGGCCGCCTTCGCCGAAGGGACACGATGCCACCGCGCGCCAGAACGCGGGGCCAGGGAAGGAGCGAACGATGGCGGTCACGTCCACGATCGACAGCCCGGCCGCGGCCACGAACGCCACGCCTCTGGCGCGGCGACGCGGCACCTTTGGCGCCGACAAACTCTGGGCGTTGGCCTTTGCCACCCCCTATGTCGCGATATTCGTGGCCTTCGTCATCTACCCGATCGGCTATGGGCTGTGGCTGGGCAGCGATCCGGCCAGCTATGCCGCGCTGTTCGGCGATCCGGTCTATCCGCGCACGGTGGTGAACACGCTGCTCTATCTGCTGTTCGGCGTGAATCTGAAATTGCTGCTGGCGCTGCTGCTCTCGGGCTTCTTCATGCGCAAGGGCTGGTGGACGAAGATCCTGCTGCTGATCTTCATGCTGCCCTGGGCGGTGCCGGCGCTGCCCAGCTACCTGTCCATCAACTGGATGCTGAACGGGCAGTGGGGGCTGATCAATAATATCATCTGGCTGGTGGCAGGGGTGGACGGGCCTCCCTGGCTCGACACTCCGGGCCTCGCCTTGGCTTCGGTCATCTATGGCCATATCTGGAAGTGGCTGCCCTTCTGGACCCTGATCTTCCTCGCCGGGCGCATGGCCATTTCGCTCGAACTATACGAGGCCGCGGATGTCGATGGCGCCAGCCGGCTGCAGAAATTCAAGCTCGTGACCCTGCCGCTGATGGCGGGGATGTACCTGGTCTGCACCATGCTCTCCACCATCTGGGCACTGGGTGATTTCAACGCCGTGCGCTTCATCTCCGGCGGCGGGCCGGCGCTGTCGACGCATGTGCTGGCGACCTTGGGCATCCGCAACGCATTCGAACTGGGCGATCCCAAGCTGGGCATGGCGACGGTGCTGACGGCGCTGCCCTTGCTGATCCCGCTGGTAATCCTGCTGATGCGCCAGTTGCGGCGCCGCGAGGTCACGATATGACCGCGCGACGCCGAGCCCGCACGCTCAACAGCATTGGCGTGTCGTTGCTGTCGGCGGTGCTGCTGGTTTGGACGTTGCTGCCGATCTACAACATCATCCGCGTGTCGATGCAGGAAAAGGAGGAAGTGCTCAGCACCTCCGTCTTCCCGGTCGCGCCCAGCCCGCATGCCTTCAGCGTCGTGTTCCGCCAGGCCTACTGGCTGCTGGAGACATTCTGGAACCAGATGGGCAACAGTTTCTTCATCGGCATCGTTGTCGCGCTGTTGACCCTGGCGATCGGGTCCCTGACCAGCTTCACCATCAGCCGGATGCGCATCCGCAGCGGCTGGATGCTGACCAATGCGGCGCTGCTGACCTATGTCATCCCGATGTCGTTCCTCGCCATCCCGTTCTACGGCATCATGGGCAAGTACGGCCTGACCAACAATCCGCTGGCGGTGATCGCGGTCGAGGTGACCTTCGCCACGCCCTATGCGATCTTCATTTTCCAGCAATACAGCGCCTCGATCCCGTTCGAGCTGGACGAGGCGGCGCGCATCGACGGCGCCTCGCCGCCGCAGATCTTCTTCCGCATCTATCTGCCGCTGATGGCCCCCGCCCTGGTGGCGATCGGCACCTATGCGCTGCTGCTGTCCTGGAACGAATATCTGTATGCGTTCCTGCTGCTGTCAGGCGGGAAGGTCATCACCGTGCCGGTGGCGCTCGGCAAATTCCTGGTGGGCGACGAGGCACCCTGGAACTACCTGATGGCGGCGGCAATCATCTATGCCCTTCCGCCCTTGATCATCTACTACGGCTTCCGCCGCAAGATGAGCGGCGGTCTGACCATGGGCGGGGTTAAAGGCTGAACGCGGCGCCAACGGCGTTGGGGGAGGAAAACAAGATGAAGCGCATTTCACGACGGCTTGTATTGGGTGGCGTGGGCGCCGCGGTCGCGTTGGGCACAGGCCTGAAGCCGCGCGGTGCCAGGGCGGCCGGGGAACTCACGGTGTGGTGGACCCAGGGCTTCTACAAGGCCGAAAACGATGCCGTGATCGCCTGGATGGCTGACTGGGAAAAGCGCAACAACACCAAGGTCAATCTGACCATCATGAACGGGCCGGATGTGATCACCAAGCTGATCGCCGGCATGCAGGTGGGCGACGTGCCGGATGTGGTGCACACTGTCACCGGCGACCGCTTCCTGGTGCCGCGTGCGGCCTGGAACGATCAGTTGGAGGATGTCTCCGATGTCGTGGACTCCCAGAAGGCCGAGTTCACGGAAACCGCGCTGATCAGCGCGCGCCTCTATAACGCCAAGCAGAAGAAATATTCGATTTACGGCGTGCCGACCAAAGGCTCCTCGCTGATGAATTCGGTCTGGCTTCCGTTGCTGGAGGAAGTCGGCTTTGCAGCGACCGACATGCCGGGCACGCAGGACAAATTCTACGATTTTTTCCAGACCGTGCAGGACAAGCTGCGCTCCAAGGGCAAGCGTATTTTCGGCCTCGGCTATTCGATGGCGGCGAAGGAGGCGGATGCCGGCAACTTGTTCCACCAGTTCCTGGTCAGCTATGGCGGCGTCGGCATCGTCACCCCGGACGGCAAGCTGAATATCGACGATCCCGCCGTGCGCCAGGCGGCGACCACGTCGCTGGAGCGGCTGACGACGCCGTTCAAGAAAGGCTATGTGCCGCCTGGTGCGATCAACTGGGGCGATGTCGACAACAACAACGCCTTCTTCGCCCGACAGATCGTGATGACGCCCAACGCCACCATCTCCATCGCCGCGGCGCAGATGGACAAGCCCGATCTTTACTACAAGGAGATCCTCACCCGCGGTGTCCCCCTGGGCAATGACGGCAAGCCGGTGGCGAGCCTGCTGGCGATTTCGCCCACAATCATCCCGAAAGGGTCGAAGAACGTGGACGGCGCCAAGGCGTTGCTGCGTGATTTCATCCAGCCGGCGAACATCAACGCCTATCTGAAGGAAACCCGCGCCCGCTATCTGCCGGTGATGGCCTCCATCGTGAAGAACGATCCGTACTGGACCGACCCGAAGGACCCGCACCGCCAGGTCGCGGTGGATATGGGGCTGATCAAGCCGACGGTGCCGTGGTGGATGTCCTACAACCCGGCTTACTCAGCCGTGTTGTCCGAGCAGATCTGGCCGCAGGCGGAGGCCAATATCACGCAACGCAACATGACGCCGGAACAGGCCACCGAGGACGCAGCCAAACGGATCAAGCAGCTGTTCGAGCAGTATCAGAAATGACAACCCGGCCGCGCGCGGACAGGGTACGCCCCGTCCGCGCCGGTTGTTGCGTCCTGGCGCGGGCGATCAGGCACGACATCGCTTCCACCACAATCGGATAGCCATCCACACGGCATTGTCATGGCGTTGCGAGTTGGAGCGGTCCTGTGGCGGACTGGGTGCCCATGTCCGCTCCTGGCACTTTTGAGACCTGCCGCCGGACCCTGAGGATGTCTGATGTTGGAGGTAGACCGGAAGTTATCAGCGTGCCCTCAGAACGACGTGAATGACCCAAGGCGGACCTCGACCACACTGCGGCGGCAGCCCGACCAAACGACTAAGGTGTCCTTCCTTTCATCGCGGCATCATCGCGCCGGCATCGAGGTCGGTGATCGCCGCGGCGACGCGCTCGAAATTGGCGTGAAAAACGGCAACGCCGCGCGCGTTGGTCGGATCCAGCGTGCCGATGACGATCACTGAATAGAGCAGGCAGAACAGCACGCCAAAACGATAATCCTCGAGACACGGCTCGAGCCCGTACTCCAGAACGCCGTTCTCGCGCAGGATGTCGGTGTAATGCTTCAGCAGGTCCACCTCGACCGACCGGCGAACCTCGGTGCTGACATTGCCCGACAGAAAGTAGGCAAGATCGAAAGCGCCCGCGCCGCGACTGCTCACCTGCCAGTCCACCGCAGCGAGTGTCGGGGCGCCTTGCCCGGCACCGCCGAAGAACAGATTGTCCGCACGGTAATCGCCATGCACGAGTGTGTTCGGCCTTTCGATAAAGCCGTCGAGCATGCGGATCACGTTGGTCGCCAGCGCCTCGCCCGTGCGCCGAAGCGCCGGCGTCATCTTATCGCCCACGAACTGCACGAACGGCTCCCAGCATTGCTGGTAGGCAAACTGAGCGAAATGATTGATCGGATCGTTGGTGGCCGGCAGCCAGGCAAACGTCTCCAGCCGAGGGCTCCGCCACCAAAGGGCATGACATCTGGCGAGGGCGCCGACCGCCGAACGCGCGTCCTCGGCATTGCACCCGGCGAGCTGGTCACCGAGCCGCGCCGGCGCCAGATCCTCCATCAGCATCACGAAGTCGCCGCTTTTTGGGTCGGCGGCGCCGAAATACATGGTCGGAACACGAATGCCGGCGGCGGATCCGACGTCTCGATAGAAGCAGACCTCGCGCTCGTAGAAGCGGAACATCATGGCGAGCTGACGCGATTTCGCGTCCTGGGTCGGCTGCTTGACAATGAGCGTTCGCGGCAGCCCCTCACCACCCCCGGCATGGCGAAGGCGCAACCGGCCGAGCTTGCCGAGGAAGCCAACGCCCGCCGCGATCGGCTCGTAGTCGAACGACGCGACCCTGGCATTCCCGGCTCCGCCGCTTTGCAGCGCAGCGGTCAGCCACTCGGGAGAAAGATCGTCAGGACTTTTGGGGATATCCACGATCGCCATGGTGTCGTCCCTCCCATCTGTTCATTCGGCCATCCCAGCAAGGCGGAAACCTTCAAGATATTTCTCGACATCCTCGCCGCCGCGGAACCACCACCATTCCCGCATTTTCGTCAATCGCGCATCGGGATCCAGTTCGCGATAGCGACCCAACAATTGCCGCGCCATATCGAGATGTCCCGCCAGTGCATTTGCCGCTATCGACACGCGCAGCGCACTCAACGAGTTGGGGCGCTGGTGCAGCGCCATCGACACCCAGGACAGAGCCTCTTCGTACCGGCCACGCAGGAAATGGGCGTTCGCCATCCCGGTCTGCGCGATCCAAAGCGTCGAGTCGAGCGGGCTGAGGCGCAACGCTTGCTGAAGATCCTCGATGGCTCTCTCCGCGTCGCCAAGGTAGGACCTCGTATTGCCGCGCCACATCCAGGCATTCGCATAGTTCGGGTCAGCACGCAGCGCCTGGTCGAGACAGGTGACTGCTTCATCGAGCCGGCCAACATTGTAAATCAGCGTTTGCGCATAGAAGGTCAATACCTGCGCGTCGCTCGAATCCAGCTCCATTGCTCGCTTAGCCGTCCGCTCGGCTTCTGCAGCCTCGTGTGCGGGATCGAGGCTCCAGGAAAATGCCCGTCGTATGAAGTAGCAGACCGCCTCGGTGGCATACGCAAGGGCAAATTCGGGATCCAACGCGATGGCCTTTTCCAACAAGGCCAGCGCTTCCTGCGAACCTTCCCTGGAGTAGCGATAAATGGCTGCCCAAGCCCGCAAGTAGTAGTCATAGGCGTCGAGGTTCGTGGTCTTGCGTCGAGCGCGTTCGATTTCCGCCAGTTCGAGCCGCGGGGCGATGGCGCCGATCACCTGGGTCGTGATCTGATCCTGCAGTTCGAAGATGTCCGCCAGGTCGCCGTCGAAGCGATCGGCCCAAAGATGTACACCATTTGCCGCTTCGACGAGCTGGCCGGTGATGCGCAGGCGGTTGCCGGCCTTGCGCACGCTTCCTTCCAAAACATAGCGTACGCCGAGCTCGCGTCCAACGTGACGCACGTCGACCGCTCGACCTTTGTAGGTGAAGGACGAGTTGCGCGCGATCACGAACAGCGCCTTGCTGTGCGACAGGCCGGTGATGATTTCCTCGACCAGGCCGTCGACGAAATACTCCTGCTCGGGATCGCCGCTCATGTTCTGAAAGGGCAGCACGGCAATCGATGGTTTGTCGGGCAGCGGCGGCAGCCCATCAGTCGGCATTGGGTTCGCGGTCGTCGCTCGCCCGGAAACCGGCCAATCTGCAGACTCCCATGCGACTCGAAATGCCTGAATCGGACGTTCGATATTCTTGAGTGCCAGACTCCCCATGTCCTCGAACGTGGCCTTGAGCCGTCCAGCCACTGCTTCGTGAACCGTTCGCGACACAACGATTCCGCCGGGCGGTGCCTGGGCCTCGAGCCGGACGGCGATGTTCACGCCATCGCCGTATATGTCGTCGTCCTCGACGATCAGGTCACCCAGATGCACGCCAATACGAAACACCATAGCGGCGTCCGTGGCCTGGTCGCGGTTGGCTTCCGCCATGGCCTGCTGGAACTCGACGGCGGCGCCAAGCGCGCCCGCAGCACTAGTGAACTCCACCAACGCTCCGTCGCCCGTCAGCTTGACCAGTCGCCCACCATGGCGGGCGAGCGTCGGTTCGAAGCGCTCAGTCATGTGGCCCTTGAACCGGGCGAGCGTGCCGTTCTCGTCGCGGCCCATCAGGCGCGAATAGCCAACGACATCCACTGCCAAGATCGCTGCCAAACGTCGTGTCATTCCCTCGCCGGTCAAGAAGCCTCCGCCAAGGCTGAGCTTGCCGCGCTACGGCCCCGCAGCTCGGCTGGTCTGCATATAGGTACTGGGCGTGGCGGTGTCGTCCCCGTTGCAGCGCCTTGAACTTGCGCGGTTTTCTCGGGCCGGACCGGTCAACCCGCCCTGACCACACCTCACTTCCGCTTTTGGCACCGCTGCGACATGCCGAGCCGCGAGAACGAAGGTCGCTTTCAACCCGAAAGCGGACGCAGCTTCGCTGGGGACTAAAGGGGGATTTCGCACGAGCTTGTCGTATTCTTCGAGAGGGCTTGGCGGACCTCCTGAGGCGGAGGTCATGTGCGTATCCGCGATCCAGGACTAGGGTTGTCCCCGTCATTCAGGGTATTGTGATGGCGCTGCTGCCTTTGCGGTGGTGAACGACCCCTCTCGTGCTTAACAAGGCTCGCCATGGAGCCAATGAAAGACTCGTCGAACGTCACGCGCCTGCCCGGCGCCGAAGACATCCGCCTGCGCGAGCCGCCGCACAATTTCGAGGCGGAACAGGCGTTGCTGGGCGCGATCCTCGTCAACAACGCCGCCTATCAGCGAGTGGCCGAATTCCTGCGGCCAGAACATTTTGCCGATCCACTGCACGGCAAACTGTTCGATTCGCTGTCGCGACTGATCGAGCGCGGTCAAGTGGTGAGCGCCGTCACGCTCAAGACCTATGTCGAGCAGGACGAGGACATGAAGGCCGTTGGCGGCGGCGCCCTCTACCTCGCGCGCCTGGCGGCGGCCTCGGTGCATGTGATCGACGCATCAGCGTTCGGGCGGGCCGTCCACGACCTCTATCTGCGCCGCCAGCTCATCGATCTCGGCGAGGGCGTTGTGAACGGCGCCTTCGGCAGCGATGTCGAGGAAACGGCGCTGTCGCAGATCGAGGTGGCGGAGAAGAAGCTCTATGATCTCGCCAGCTCCGGCCAGACCGAAGGCGGCTTCAAGCCGTTCCGCGCCGCCCTTACCGAGGCGACGGTCGCCGCCGAGGCGGCCTATCATCGCGCCGGCCAGCTCACCGGCGTGGCGACGGGCCTGTTCCAGCTCGACCAGCTGCTGGGCGGCCTGCACAGGTCCGATCTGATCATCCTGGCCGGCCGGCCCTCGATGGGCAAAAGCTCGCTGGCCACCAACATCGGCTTCAACGCCGCCAAGGCCTACCGCGAGGAGCATGGCGAGGACGGCAAGCCGAAGGTAGCCGACGGCGCCGTGGTCGGCTTCTTCTCGCTCGAAATGTCGGCCGAACAGCTCGCCACGCGCATGATCTCCGAGCAGGCCGCCATTCCATCGGAAAAGATCCGCAAGGGCGAGCTGATCAGCTCGGACTTCGACCGTGTGCTCTCGGTGAGCCACGAACTCGAGCACTTGAATTTCTTCATCGACGACACGCCCGCGCTCTCCATTGCCGCCCTGCGCACGCGCGCGCGCCGTCTGAAGCGCACGCATGGGCTGGGATTGCTGATCATCGACTACCTGCAGCTCCTGTCGCCGTCGGGCAAGAGCCGGCAGGAGAACCGCGTGCAGGAGGTTTCGGAGATCACCCGGGGACTGAAAACACTGGCCAAGGAGCTCGACGTGCCGGTGCTGGCGCTGTCGCAGCTCAGCCGCGCTGTCGAGCAGCGCGAGGACAAGCGGCCGCAGCTCGCGGACCTGCGTGAATCAGGATCGATCGAGCAGGATGCCGACGTCGTGATGTTCATCTATCGCGACGAATACTACCTGATGCGCGAAGAGCCCAAGCGGCGCGACAATGAGACCAACGATCACTTCAACCAGCGCTTTGAAGACTGGCGTCAGCGCTGTGAGCAGAACTACGGCAAGGCCGAAGTGATTGTCGCCAAACAGCGCCACGGCCCGGTCGGCATCGTTCGGCTCTCCTTCGAAGGCCAGTTCACCAAGTTCGGCAACCTGGCGGCCGACGAGGAGCTGCCGAGCGGGCCGGCCTTCGAGTGACTGCTTGCATTGCCAGCATTGCCGCAAAATCCCGGCGTCGAGGCGCATTTGCCCGGCCGCCGGAAAGAGCGCTTGACAACATTGCGCAATGTTATGGCGTATGCTTGCCGGTTCCCATGCAAGCAAGCTCGGCATCCATGTTCTGTCATCGCATCCGGAGCGCGGCGCCGCCGCGCGGCCGGCGGCTGGCCGTCGTCAATCGGGGCGACGAACGCCGCAAATCTGCCGCCCCCTATAGCGGTACGAAAGAATTACCGATCGCAATCGGCCGCCTGGACGCAATGTTGTTTCATGTTGGCGCCGGACAGGGCGCATCCGTTATTCGGCGATCGGCAGGACCAGGAGCAGGAAGCACTGCGCTAACTGCGCTAACCCCCTGCCTGCACTGCTGGCGCGGCGTCCGGCAGGGGTAGCGGGAGGTCCGCGGTCCAATGACATCCGACGACGCGACGCGCCGCGCCGGCGCCATCCTGACGATCGACCTCGCGGCGATCGCCGCCAACTGGCGCGGGCTGCGCGACGCGGGCCGCGCCGCCGGCCGGCTGATCGACTGTGCCGCCGTGCTGAAGGCCGACGCCTACGGCACCGGCGCCACGATCGTTGGCCCACGCCTGGCGGCCGAAGGCTGCCGGCAGTTCTTCGTCGCCCATATCGACGAGGGCATTGCGCTGCGCGCCGTCATGCCGGATCACCCGATCTGCGTCCTCAACGGCCTGTTGGCCGGCACCGAGGGCGACCTGGTCGAGCACGGGCTGACGCCGGCGCTCAACCATCTCGGCCAGCTCAATGTCTGGCGGGCCGCCGCGCAGCGCTTCAACCGGCCGCTCGACGCGGTGATCCACATCGACACCGGCATGCACCGGCTGGGTTTCGGGCCGGAGGACACCCAGGTCCTGATCAACGAGCGCGGCCGCCTGCGCGGGCTGCGACTGGCTCTCCTGATGAGCCATCTGGTGGTGTCCGAAGAGCCGAACAATCCCATCAACGGCGAGCAGCTCTCGCGCTTCCGCGCCTTCGTGAAGGCGATGCCCGGCGCGCCGACGTCGCTGGCCAATTCGTCGGGCATCTTTCTCGGGCCCGATTATCATTTCGACCTGTTGCGGCCGGGCGCGGCGCTCTACGGCATCAATCCCCTGCCCGGCCAGCCCAACCCGATGCTGCCGGTGGTGACGTTGCACGCACGCATCCTGCAGACCCGCCGAATTGACGCTTTCCAGACCGTTGGATACGGTGCCGCATGGCGGTCCGCTCGGCCTAGTCGCGTGGCCACGATCGCGCTGGGATATGCCGACGGCTACTTCCGTACCCTCATCAACCGCACCCATGTGCATCTCGCCGGGCATCGTGTGCCCGTGATTGGCCGTATCTCGATGGATCTCGCGACGATCGACGTAACCGAAGTGCCCGAGGCCGAGTCCGAGCCGGGCGCGACGGTCGAAGTGCTGGGCCCCCACCTGACGCCCGACGACCTCGCCGATCACGCGCGCACCAACGCCTATGAAGTCATGACCGCGCTCGGCCGGCGCTACGCGCGGGCCTATATCGACCGCCCGGAGACCCACCAGTGAGCGTACCGCTTGTCACCCTGCTCGGGCGCGTAACGCTCGCCTTCCTCGAGGCCATCGGCTCCGTCTCGTCCTTCGCCCTGCAGGCCGTCCGCTGCGGGCTGCAACCGCCGTGGTACCGCAAGCAGATCGTCCATCAGATCATGGAGATCGGCTACTACTCGCTGCCGGTGGTCGGGTTGACGGCGATCTTCACCGGCATGGTGCTGGCGCTGCAGAGCTACACCGGCTTTGCCCGCTTCTCGGCCGAGTCGGCGATCCCCAACGTGGTCGTGGTGTCGCTCACCCGCGAGCTCGGCCCGGTCCTGGCGGCCCTCATGGTGGCCGGCAGGGTGGGTGCCGCGATGGCGGCCGAGATCGGCACCATGCGGGTCACCGAGCAGATCGATGCGCTCACCACGCTTTCGACCAACCCGTACAAATACCTCGTGGTGCCGCGCCTGATCGCCGCCGTCATCACGCTGCCGATCCTGGTGCTGCTCGCCGATATCATCGGCGTGCTGGGCGGTTTCCTGGTCGGCGTCTACAAGCTCGATTTCAACGACGCCGCCTACCTGCGCAACACCCTCGATTTCCTGCAATTCCAGGACGTCTTCTCGGGCCTGGTGAAGGCGGCAGTGTTCGGATTCCTGATCGCGCTGATGGGCTGCTATCACGGCTACACGTCGAAGGGCGGCGCCCAGGGCGTCGGCATGGCGACGACCAGCGCGGTGGTTTCGGCGTCGATGCTGATCCTGACCTTCAACTACTTCATCACCGAAGCCTTCTTCGCGCTCTGATGGTTGCCTCGAAGATCTCGCTGCGCGGCGTCACCAAGGCCTTCGGGCCCAAGCAGGTGCTGCGGGGCATCGACCTCGAGGTCACGCCGGGCGAATCGATGGTGGTGATCGGCGGCTCGGGCACCGGCAAATCGGTGCTGCTGAAATGCATCCTGGGCCTCATGCAGCCCGACGACGGCTCGATCAAGATCGACGGCGTGGAGACGGTCGAACTCGGCGATAACGGCCGCGGCCAGGTCATGCGCAAGTTCGGCATGCTGTTCCAGGGCGGCGCGTTGTTCGATTCGCTGCGCGTCTGGGAGAACGTGGCGTTCGGTCCGATCCAGAGCGACGGCATGCCGCCCGACAAGGCGCGCGAGGTGGCGATCAACAAGCTCGGCAATGTCGGGCTGGGACCCGAGATCGGTGAGCTGTTCCCCTCGGAGCTGAGCGGTGGCATGCAAAAGCGCGTGGCGCTGGCACGCGCCATCGCCCGCGAGCCTGAGATCATCTTCTTCGACGAGCCGACCACCGGTCTCGACCCGATCATGGCCGACGTCATCAACGACCTGATCGTGAAATGCGTCAGCGACCTCGGCGCCACCGCGGTATCGATCACCCACGACATGGCGAGCGCGCGCAAGATCGGCCACCGCATCGGCATGCTCCACGAGGGCCGCCTGATCTGGCAGGGCCCGGTCGCCGACATCGACCGCTCCGGCAACGCGTACGTGGACCAGTTCATCCACGGCCGCGCCGAAGGGCCGATCCAGATGCAGGTCCGGAAACTCTGACCATGCCGCGCGCGCCAAGCCTCGGCGTGGCCCGGCGTCACTTCGCCGAGGAGCTTCGCGTGGTGAGCCATATCGGCTCCGAGCGCGTCGTCGAGGCCTTCGCCGCCGTGCCGCGCGAACGCTTCGCCGGGCCGGGACCGTGGCGCCTGCTGCACGATGGCGATGGCTACTGGAGCACGCCGGACGCCGAGCCGCATTGGCTCTATCACAACGTGCTGGTAGCGCTCGACGAGAAGCGAAAGCTCAACATCGGCGGGCCGTCTCTGTGGGCCTTCCATTTCGACCGGATCGGCGTGTGCCCGGGCGATCGCGTGCTGCAGCTCGGTGCCGGCTCCGGCTATTACACGGCGATCCTGGCCGAACTCACCGGACCGAACGGCCGCATCGATGCGGTCGAGATCGACCAGGGCCTGGCGCAGGCGGCGCGGCGCAATCTCGAAGCATGGCCAGCGGCATGGGTGCGGTGCGCCGACGCCAGCACCCCGATCGACGGGCAGTGGAATGTGATCGTGGCCTTCGCCGGTGCCGCTGCGCCGGTTGCCTGGTGGCTCGATGCGCTGGCCGACGGCGGACGCCTGCTGCTGCCGATGACGACCGAGCAGCGCGGTGGCTTCATGCTGCGGCTCGATCGCCGAGGCGCGCAGCTGGCGGCCCGCTCTGTCGGATGGGCCGGCTTTTATCCCTGCGCCGGCGCGCGCAGCGAGGAGGATCAGGCAGCCCTCGCCCAGGCATTGTACGACGTCGAGGGCCAGCAGGCGGTGCGCAGCCTGAGGCGCGACCAGCACGGCCGGGACGAGACCTGCTGGCTGCACGGCAACGGCTGGTGCCTTTCCAAGCGCGAGCTGCACTGATGGCGCGCCCGATCAAGCGCTTCGTCTGCCAGTCGTGCGGCGCGGTCACGAGCAAATGGAGCGGCCGCTGTGAGTCCTGCGGCGAGTGGAACACCATCGTCGAGGAAGCGGCTCCCGCGCCCGGTCCGGCCGGCGGTGGCCTGGCGCGCGGCGGCAAGGGCCGTACGCTCGAGTTTGCCGGTCTCACCGGATCGACGCCGCAGCCGCCGCGCTACAGGAGCGGCATCACCGAGTTCGATCGCGTGTGCGGCGGTGGGCTGGTGGTGGGTTCGGCCCTGCTGATCGGCGGCGATCCCGGCATCGGCAAATCGACCTTGCTCCTTCAGGTTGCGGCCGCGCTGGCGCGCCAGCATACCGCGTGCGCCTACATCTCGGGCGAAGAGGCGCTCGACCAGGTGCGGCTGCGCGCCGAGCGGCTGGGCGTCGGCGACGCGCCGGTGCAGCTCAGCGCCGCGACCTCGGTGCGCGACATCGTGGCGACCCTGGAGCGGCCCGACGCGCCCAGGGTGGCGGTGATCGATTCCATCCAGACCATGTGGCTCGACACGGTCGACAGCACGCCCGGCACGGTCACCCAGGTGCGCGCTTCGGCGCAGGCCCTGGTCGAGCTCGCCAAACGCCGCGGCATCGCCGTGCTGCTGGTCGGCCACGTCACCAAGGACGGCGCCATCGCCGGCCCCCGCGTGCTCGAGCACATGGTCGACACGGTGCTCTATTTCGAGGGCGAGCGCGGCCATCAGTTCCGTATCCTGCGCACCGTCAAGAACCGCTTCGGCCCGACCGACGAGATCGGCGTGTTCGAGATGTCCGACCGCGGCCTGTCGGACGTCGCCAACCCCTCGGCGCTGTTCCTCGGCGACCGCCGCGGCCGCGTCTCGGGCGCCTGCGTGTTCGCCGGCATCGAGGGCACGCGGCCGCTGCTGGTCGAGATCCAGGCGCTGGTCGCGCCCTCCTCCTTCGCCACGCCGCGCCACGCCGTGGTCGGCTGGGACACCAACCGCTTGGCCATGGTGCTGGCCGTGCTCGAGACGCGCTGCGGCGTCGCCGTCGGCGCCAACGACGTCTATCTCAATGTCGCCGGGGGCCTGCGCATCAGCGAGCCGGCGGCCGATCTTGCCGTGGCGGCGGCCGTCGTATCGTCGCTGGCCGACGAGGCGGTGCCGGCCGACATGGTGGTGTTCGGCGAGATCGGGCTGGGCGGCGAGGTCCGGCCCGTGAGCCAGCGCGAGGCGCGGCTGCGCGAAGCGGCCAAGCTCGGTTTCCGCAGCGCCCTGGTGCCGCGCGGCCACGCCGGCTCGGGTCCGACGCCGCGCGCGCCAGAAGGCATCGCCATTGACGAAATCGAGCATCTGGCCGACCTTGTGGCGCGATTTCAGCCGGCCGAGCGGCCCCTCAAGCGGCCGCGCCGCGAGGGTTCTTCCGATCGCGGGCGCGAGTAGGTCAAGCAGGCGTAGACGGAGAGTACAGGGGGGATGGACAAGCTCGGAATCACCGTATTCGACGTCGCCGTCATCGCCGTGGCCATCTTCGGCGCGCTAATCGGTATGTCGGCGGGCTTTGCCCATGCCGTCCTGTTCATCGCCTCGTGGATCGCAGCCGGCTGGCTGGCGTGGCGCTATGCCAACCTGATCAAGCCCGAGGTCGAGCAGCTCGTCGGCAGCACGGAACTCGCCTATTTCCTGTCCATGCTGGCGATCTTCGTCGCCGCCCTGATCGTGCTGGTGATGCTGACCAACGCGCTGTCGCGCTCGGTCCGATCGGGGCCGCTGGGCAAGCCCGACCGCATCCTGGGCGGGGGATTCGGCGTGCTGTGCGCCTGGGTGGCGATCGGCACGGCCTTCCTGTTCTACGGCTATCTCGGGCCCCGTCAGCTACCGCCGGCGGTCGAGGGCGGCGCCACCTTCCCGCTGATCAAGGAAATGGCCAATTTCGTCGAACCGTACCTGCCGCCGGGCTTCCGCACCCGCCTGTCGGGGCGCGGCAGCACCGATACCGGCTCGACCCCGCCGCCCTCATCGGACGCCGTGCCGTCGCCGGCCGACAAGCCGCCGCCGGACTCGCCCAAACAGCCGCCGGACGCGCCCAAACCGCCGCAGTGAGATATCCTTGATGCGCGGCCGGCGGACCCCAGATATAACCCCGCCGTGCCAAGCACCCCCAAACGCTCCGACGACGACCTCGACAAGTTTCACGAGGAGTGTGCGTTGTTCGGCATCTACGGGACTGCCGATGCCGCCGCCCATACCGCGCTCGGCCTGCACGCCCTGCAGCATCGCGGCCAAGAGGCCTCCGGCATCGTCCACAATCCCCGCGCCGCCGGCCTGGTCGGCGACATTTTCGGCGCGCCGTCGGTCATGGCCAAGCTCGAGGGCTATTCGGCGATCGGCCACAACCGCTACGCCACGACCGGCGGCTCGTCCGACCGCAACATCCAGCCGATTTTCGCCGATTTCGACTTCGGCGGCCTGGCCCTCGCCCACAATGGCAACCTCACCAACGCCTACCTGCTGCGCAAGGAACTGGTGCGGATGGGCTGCCTGTTCCAGTCGACCACCGACACCGAGGTCATCAACCACCTGATCGCGCGCTCGAACTATTCGACGGTCGTCGACCGCCTGATCGACGGGCTGGGCCGCGTCAAGGGCGCCTACTCGCTGCTGCTGCTGACCAACGAAGCGCTGCTCGGCGTACGCGACCCGATGGGCGTGCGGCCGCTGGTGATCGGCCGGTTCGAGGATGCCTGGATCCTGACCTCCGAGAGCTGCGCGCTCGACATCATCGGCGCGCGCTTCGTGCGCGACGTCGAGCCGGGCGAGATCGTCATCGTCGACGGCAACGGCCTGCGCTCGATCAAGCCGTTCGCCAAGCAGCCGCGCCGCTTCTGCGTGTTCGAGCACATCTACTTCGCGCGCCCCGATTCACGGGTCGAGGGCGTCGGCGTCTACGATGCCCGCAAGCGCATCGGCATGGAGCTCGCCAAGGAAAGCCCGGTCGACGCCGATGTCGTCGTGCCGGTGCCCGACTCCGGTGTGCCGGCGGCGATCGGCTATGCCTCCCAGTCGGGCCTGCCGTTCGAGCTCGGCATCATCCGCAACCACTATGTCGGCCGCACCTTCATCGAGCCGGTCGACACTATCCGCCATCTCGGCGTGCGCCTGAAGCACAACGCCAATCGCGGCCTGATCGACGGCAAGCGCGTGATCCTGGTCGACGATTCGATCGTGCGCGGCACCACCTCGATGAAGATCGTCGAGATGGTGCGCCAGGCCGGCGCCCGCGAGGTGCATATGCGCATCGCCGCGCCGCCCACCACCAATCCCTGCTTCTACGGCATCGACACGCCTGAGCGCGACAAGCTGCTCGCCTCGCACTACGACGTCGCCGGCATGGCGAAGTTCATCAAGGTCGATTCGCTGGCCTTCGTGTCGATCGACGGACTGTACCGCGCCATGGGCAAGCCGGGTCGCGACCCCGATCAGCCGGCCTTCTGCGACGCCTGCTTCACCGGCGACTACCCGATCTCGCTCGACGACCAGCTGGGCGTCGAGGATCGCCAGCTCTCCCTCCTCGTCGAGTCGGCCTGAGGCTTCCCTCGTGGCCGCCGATCCCGCCGGTCGTCTTGCCGGTCGCCTTGCGCTGATCACCGGCGCCTCGCGCGGCCTGGGGGCCGCCGCTGCGCTGGCCTACGCCCGCGAAGGCGCGCATTGCGTGCTGGTGGCCCGCACCGTGGGCGGGCTCGA
>Ga0193726_1000205_pt1 | contig 81684 bp, 71 predicted proteins | sample H2c1metaG_FD_144928 | JGI IMG/M metagenome (GOLD analysis project Ga0193726, IMG submission 144928) | Soil microbial communities from a riparian zone of the East river system, Colorado, United States - H2c1 | ecosystem: Environmental > Terrestrial > Soil > Riparian zone | place: USA: East River... | reverse complement strand
AAGACGACGGTCTGGTGCGGCTCCTCCACATGGCTCGTGAGCAGCGTGCCGAAGCCCAGCAGGAACGCAAGCGCGGTCACGGTCTGCGATTTGTATCGCAGGGAATGGCCCACCATCCCCGCCGCCACCAGCATCATCAGCACAAGGTCGAAGGGCAGCGAGTCGACGATGCGCGCAGCCTGCAGGTGGTACATGGCGAAGGTGGTGAAGTAGGCCAGCGCCCATCCGCCGCCGATGCCTCCGCGCGCGAAAATTCGGTAGGCCGGCTTGCGCTCAAGCCACACGCCTCCGCCGAGCAGGGCAAGGCTGACAGCGAATCCGCAGAGCACCTTGCCTCCCGGTCCCCAGGTCTGCAGCTTGTAAGCAAGGAAGAAAGCGAGGCCGATGACCAGTATGGCAATGCCGATTTTGTTCAGCCAGTTTGCACCGAGCGTTTGTTCGAGCGAGAAGGGCTGTGTCGCCGCCTGTGCGGGCTCCTTGGCTGCTGCAGCCGGTGCCGTTTGAAAGGCCGCCGCATGGACGGGCGGCGCGGATGTTGCGGGTGTTTGTCTCGCCGGCTCCGGGGGTTTTGCGGGCGGAATTTGAGCTTCCGCTTGATTCGGGGTCGGGCGTTCCGGAGTCGCCGTTGGCATCGCCTGAACAGCCGGCGGCTGAGCCTGAGCAACAGGCGGCTTTGGACCCGATGGTGCGGCCGCAGCCGGCATCGGAGCAGTCGGTTGCGGACTTGCTGCAGGAGGCGCGGCGGCCGGAACCACCGGCTCAACGGGTTTGGCTGCGGCTACGGGCGTAAACGCTGCGATCGAAGGCGTGGCGCTGTGCGCGGCCTGGGCTGCGACCGGAGTTGGCGCCTTGGGGGCCGCTTCTGCGCTTGCTGGTTTCGCGGTTGCAGTTTGTTCAGCCGCCTCACCGCTCTTCGCGTTCGCCCTCACCAGCGCCGCCAGCTGCGAACGCAGAAAATCAAGTTCGCGCTCCAGCCGATCGACCGCGTCGCGCATGCGTGCATTGGCGTCGCGGCTGCTGTTCCAGACCGAAATGACAACGATCCCAAGAACAATGATCAGGAAATAGTCCATAAAGTTAATTGGCGGGAATTATACGAGGATTTCGAAGGACAAGCGCTGCGTTGTGCGCCTTGTCACTCACAAGGAACGATCGCGGCGGCCGTGAACGAAGTGCCACGCCGACAGCGCCAGGGCCAGAACGCCGAGCCCGTAGGCCATCCATGCATAACGGCCGTGGTGAATCTGCCAGCCACGCCAGAAAGCGAATGCTGAAGCCACAATCATCAGAATTCCACGCACTGGATTCACCTGGTTCTCCTCACATAGCTCAAGCGTTCACCTTGAATTTGCAACCGGCTGAGGCTGCACCAGCATCTTGCGGCGGATCCTCAGTGCCCGGCGCAGATTCTTCACGTCATGCGTCCACTTGGGCAGCAGCGCCGACATGGCAAGGCCCTCCAGATCGCACAGAATGCCCCAGGCGATCGCTACCGTGGAGAGCCAGAAACCGCGGTTGAAACAAAGCAGCGCGATGGTCGCCAGGGCCAGCAGAGCGCTCCAGGCCTTGGACGCATAGGAGTGGTAGCTGGCCATCCGGCCGAATTTCACCCAATCAAAAACGATCCGCGCAGCCTCGAGCCCGAGTAGCAGAGCCAGCAGCCAAAGCCGCGCGTGAATGACCGGCCAATGGCGCTCAACCACGGCAACCAGCACGCCCACATAAAAGACCGTGTCGGCAGCCGAGTCTGCAATGCGCAGTGCCGCGGTTGCAGTTCCCCAGCGGCGCGCGAGAACACCGTCGTAAATATCGGAAAGAAAACCCGCCGCGATCATCGCTCCCAGCCATGCCTCTGGAGCGCGCAGGCGCGCAGCCGCAAGGGGGATGGCCACGCCCAGGAGCGCGCGGCTCAGCACCATGGACCACGGAATGGATTTTCGCCAAAGCAAAGTCGATGCGGCGTGCCGGGTTTGACCCTCTGGCCGCCCAATCCCTATCGTTGGTAGGGTACAGCATGGTTGTGAGAGGAATTTTTGAATGACTACTCCAGAGTTGACCGTCGTCCCCGCGTTGAAAAAGACCGCCCTTAACGCCACGCACCGCGCGCTCAAAGCCAAGATGGTCGATTTCGGCGGCTGGGATATGCCGGTCGAATATCCAGGCCCCGGCGGCGGGCTGATCGCCGAGCACGTGGCGGTGCGCACGGGCGTAGGGATATTCGACGTGAGCCACATGGGCGAGATCCAGTTCCGCGGCCCGGGTTCATTGGCCGCGGTGCAACACATCACTATGAACGATGTTGCCCGCCTCAAGGATGGACAGGCACACTACTCCGCGCTGCTCACGCCACAGGGTACGTTTGTCGACGACATTCTCGTGCATCGACTCAGCGAGAACGATTACCTGCTGGTGGTGAATGCCGGAACCAAAGACAAGGATTACGCGTGGATTCGCCAGCAGGTGGGTGGCTGGGCGGGAATTCATATCACGGACTACTCAAGCTACTATTCGCAGCTCGCGTTGCAGGGGCCGCGCTCGCTTGAGACGCTGCTGAAGCTGACCAAGGTCGACCTCGCGGCGATCAGGAACTACTGGTTCGCGTTTGGACAGGTGGCCGGCGTTCACAACGTGCTGATCGCGCGCACTGGCTACAGCGGCGAAGACGGCTTCGAAGTGTACATCCCGTCAGACGAAGCCACGACGGTAAAGATGTGGAACGCGCTGATGGAGGCAGGAGAAGAATTCGGTATCCGCCCCTGCGGGCTGGGCGCCCGAAATACGCTGCGCCTCGAAGCCGGCATGAGCCTCTACGGCCACGAGATTTCAGAGGAGATCAATGCGCTTGAGGCAGGCCTCGATCGCTTTCTCAAGCTGGATAAGGGCGAATTCATCGGCCGCGATGCGTTGCTCGCCGTGGTCGCCAGCGGCGGCCCCAAACGCAAAGTCATTGGCCTCGAAATGGTCGATCGCGGCATAGGGCGCGATGGGTACACGATCCACGATCTCGAAGGCAAGCAAATTGGCGTTGTCACCTCAGGCTCGCCCGCGCCGTTTCTCAAGACCAACATCGCCATGGCGCTGGTCCCTGCCAGTGTTGCAGCCAGCGGAACCGATGTCATAGTCCAGTGCCGCGCGAATTCAGTGCGAGCAAAGCAGGTTCCGATCCCGTTCTACAAGCGGCCGAAGAAGTAGACGCTGCGCGCCAGTTCATGTTCGGTGTTGAAGTCGCTCTGAACTAAGAACTCGGAACTTTAACTTCTTTATCCGCTGTGGCCCTCGCACTTCAGCACACCGAGAAATGCCCCGAACGGTCCGACTTCCTCGCGGTACTGGTACGCCATGATCCTCGATACCTGGTGCAGATGCGTCAGGTCGTGCGCTGCCCACGTGGCCAGCAATTCCGAAAGCGTGACCGAGCCCAGCGACGGGTGGCGTCCGTGCAACTCCAGCTGCGACGGTGTCAGGTTGAGCGCGCACAAGTCGTCAAGGCATCCGGCTCGCACCCGCGCGAATTCGTCGAGCAATTGCGGCAGGGTTCGGCCTCTGCACTCCTCCACATGTCCCCAGCGATCGAATGGCTCGAACGGTTTGTTCTCACCGTGCTCGAGGATCAAGCTCGCCCTCGGCATCCAATCGACGCGATCAGCGTAGATGAGGTGGCCGATGACATCGACGGCCGTAAATGTCCCCTCGCCTTCATTGCGATGGGTCCAGGCTTCCGGCAGCCCACGCAGCAACCCATCCAGAGCAGCCGGCGTACGCGCAAGCAAGGCAACGGTATTTCCGAGATCGTGATTCATCCTGACGCCTCCCTTGTTGGATCTCTGTGTTCTCAATGCGTCGCAAAACTTCAATTGCAGTCGAACCAGGTCACGTCGGTGCGATAGGGCAAAAGGGGAACGTCCGTTGTGAAGCGCCGCTTCCATGCAAAAGCCGGATCGGGCGCGGCACGGTATTCGCCGAGAATCGAACAACGACGGCCAAGAGCTTCTTTCAGAGCATTCATCGCTTCAACATCCTCGAGCATTCCCGCGCCGTTGACCAGTACGATCTTGCCGCGCAGCGGATTTGGCTGTTTCTCCGCGCTGTTCGGATCGAGGATCGTGGAGCCGTGCGCACGATAAAAGCCTTCTCCAAGATCGCTACCGTCTGCAGATTGCATCATGGATTGAAGATCGAGCTGATAGTCCAGGTAAAGAAAGAACGGAGCATTCTCGCTGACGATTGTTGATCCGTGCCGCGCATCTGCAGCGACTACGCCTGCCACCTTGTCCCACGGCTCATGAAGGTTCGTCGTCGCGTAGTGATTCCCCGACAGGATACCGATCCATCCCGCCAGAATCATGACAAAGACCGCACCGCGTGCAAGCCACGGACTTCGGGAGACGCCGCGAGCCACCGTCATTCCAATCGCAAGAAATATCCATGGCAGAAAGATGAGGACGCGCTTGATGTTATATACGCGGGCCATCTCCATAGCCAACATTCCGCAAACCACATATACCAGCCAGCGCCGAGCGGCACTGCGCACAATCGCTATCGCCAGCGTGGCCGTAGCAATCAGGATAGGAAGGCTCAAGGGCAGAAACCACGGAGCGACCGCAGCCGAGCCGAAAATCGCAAATGCGGGATATCCGATCGCGGCAATCTCATGCCTGAGGCTGATGGCGGTTCCTGAATATGCCACGTATTCGCCGACATCGGTGAAAGCTACCCGTAACAGCGGCAGAAACGAAGCCGCAACCACCACCATCGTGATTGCAAGCGGCCCCAGCCGCCTCGACGCAACAGCGCGATGGAAGACGACGAGATCGGCCATCAGCAAAGCCAGGAATACGAACCCGAAATAGTTTGACCAGACAAAGAACACACATGCCGCGGCGAACAGGCCCCACCACCCGGCTCGGTCCTCGACAATCTGCAAATAAATCCAGGTGACGAGTGCAAGCAGGAAAGTGGAAAGTGCGTACCAGCCGGCGATGCGTCCATACTGAAACGCAAACGGCCATGCGAACCCAACTAGGAGCGTCGTCCAATACGCGTTTCTTCCCGCAAGCTTTTCAGCACTTTTGGCCGCGAAGAAGGCTGCGCCGATGAAAAGGAAATTGGCTGGTAGCCGCAGCAGCGCGAAGGAATAATGCGTGACCAGCAGCCAGAGATGCCAGATAATTTCAGTCTCAGGCGGGTGGAGTTCGCGATTCCCGTCGCGAAACAGAAACGGGCGCAACGCATGCGCGACAGGACGGCCTGCAATCGCGATGCTGTTGCTCTCATCGTCCAGCATCGTAAAGCAGGAGTTCGTTGAGGCCATCAGCGCGGCATCGATGGCAACGATCACGAGCGTGCCCAGCCATGGCGGCAGCGGCCTCTTCTGCCCGGACGCGTGCTGATCCTGGTCCACTCAGACCTGCATCACGTCGGCTTCTTTCCTGCGCGAAAGTTCTTCCATGCGGCGGATCTCCTCGTCGGTCATCTTCTGGACTTCTTCAAGGGCGCGCTTCTCCTCGTCTTCGCTGATCTTCTTTTCCTTGGCGAGTTTCTTCAGCGCGTCGTTGCCGTCGCGGCGCACATTGCGAACCGCGGTGCGGTGCTCCTCGAGAACCTTGTTCAGATGCTTCACCACATCGCGGCGCCGCTCTTCGGTCATGGGAGGCACGGGCACGCGAATGATCTTGCCGTCGGAGAGGGGATTGAAGCCGAGGTCGGAAGCCTGGATGGCTTTCTCGATCTCTTTGAGGATCGACGGATCCCACGGCTGGATCAGAATCGACTGCGGCTCGGGTGCGGACACCTGCGCCATCTGGTTGATCGGCGTCATCGTGCCGTAATAATCCACCTTGATCTGATCGAGCATATGCGCGCTGGCTCGGCCGGTGCGGGTAGAAGCAAGACTGGCCTGAAACGTTGCCACTGCCGCATCCATGCGCCGCTTCAGATCGCCGGAGAGTCCTTTAAGTGCTGGATTGCCATCCATAAACGATGCCATCGTCTGTTCCTCGCAAAGCAATTGCCAACGGCTATTCTACAACCCGGCGCCGGAACCTAGATCCCGCTCAAAGGGAAGCTTAAGGGCATTCTGGCTACTGGAGCGTGACCCGCTTGGCCGCGAGTTGCGCCTTGATCACCAGTTCCGCGGCGAGCAGGCATTGCGCCTGATCCTGCGCGACGTGGGTACGGTTGACGACGTCCCCCACAAACTGCGGACCAAATGGCAGCGGCATGTTGTTGCAGTCGATGGAACGTGCCTGCTTGCCGTCGACAATGAACAGGTTGTTCCCCTGCGGTTTCACGGCCACATCGGTGTATTTGCGGATCTCGATATATCCATCCGTCCCGAGAATGAAGAGGCGCCCGTCACCCCACGTGCCGAGGCCATCGGGAGTGAACCAGTCCAGCCGCACGTAACCGAGGCCGCGATTTCCCCGCAGCACCATGTCACCGAAGTCCTGAAACCTGGGATGATCCGGATGCCGGACATTAGCGATCTGAGATTCCACGACTTCGGCTTCGGTTGATCCGGTGTAGAAGAGAAACTGGTCCACCTGGTGGGAACCAATGTCGCAGAGGATTCCGCCGTATTGCTCTGGATTCCAGAACCAGTCGGGCCTGCCCGAGCCGCCGCCAGCCACGCCGCTATGCTGAAAGATCTGGTGCGGCGCAATGTTGATGGTCTGGATCACTTTGCCGATCGCGCCCTGCTGGACCAGCGTACCTGCGTAGACAGCGGCCTTCACCTCCAGACGTTCGCTGTACATGATGGCGTAGATGCGCTTCGTTTCGGCAATCGTCTTGCGCACTTCAGCCAATTGTTCAAGCGTGGTGATGCCGGGCTTGTCGGAGAGAAAGTCCTTGCCAAGCTTCATTGCCCGCACGCCAAGCGGTGCGCGCTCACTCGCGATCTGCGAACTCAAGACAAGCTGAATCGAAGGATCGTTCAGAGTCTCGTCCTGCGTCTTCACAATCCTCGCGTTGGGGAACCGCTTGGTGAAAGCCGCGATCTTATCCTCTTCGCTACCCCATGCTGCGACCAGTTCGCCGCCGCCGCGCTGGATCGCTCCCACCATTCCGTAGATGTGGTCGTGACTCATGCCGCACACAGCAAACTTGATGTGGTATTTGGGAGTCTCTTCCGCCTGCAATGGCAGGGATTCTTCACTTGCGCTGGCCAATTTGGTGCCGGACGCCATGGCTCCTGCACCAGGACCGCCCAACATGGCGATCGACCCCATCAACCCCGCCTGCTTGAGAAAATCGCGTCGGGCAGTAGACATGGTTTTGCATCACTCCTTGTTTCATCAACTCGCAATTCGTCGCAGGACGAGATTCAGGCTGAAGGTTGCATCGCCACCACCATCAAGCCGGTCGATGCAGCCTGCTCGTGCGCGTGATAGCTCGAGCGCACCAGCGGTCCCGACTCCACGTGCCGAAAGCCCATCTTGAGCGCTTCGGTCTTTAGTTCCTGAAACTCTCTTGGTGTGTACAAGCGCGCCATGGGCAGGTGGTCGCGGGATGGACGCAGATACTGCCCAACCGTCAGAATGTCGCATCCCACCGCAGCCAGATCGCGAAAGACTGCGAGCAACTCGTGCGTCTCTTCACCCAGCCCCACCATCACGCCCGACTTGGTAATTCCTTCGGGCCTCAATTCTTTTGAGTAGCGCAGCAATTCAAGGGACCGCTCATACCGCGCGCCCGATCGCACCACGCGATAGAGCCGCGGCACAGTCTCCGTATTGTGGTTCATCACTTCGGGTTTCGCGTCTACGACGATGCGAATGGCTTCGCGGTTGCCCTGGAAGTCGGGGACCAGCACCTCGACGCGGCATCCCCGCGCCTGAAGGCGAATCTCTTCGATCACCCTGGCGAAGATGCGCGCGCCGCCCACGAGATCGTCGTCCCGATTCACACTGGTGATGACGGCATGTTCCAGGCCGAGTGTGGCCACGGCTTCAGCTACACGGCGCGGTTCGTCATGGTCAATGGGTTCGGGCCGGCCCTTGGGCACGGCGCAAAACCCGCAGCGGCGCGTGCACAGATTCCCCAACATCATGAAGGTTGCTGTCTTGTGATGCCAGCACTCACCGATGTTGGGACATTGCGCGCTCTCGCACACGGTATGCAGACCCAGTGACCGCGCCAGCCGCTTCAGTGCGTGAAAGTTCTCGCCCACCGGGGCGCGTGCCTTCAGCCACTCCGGCTTGGGAGCGGGGGTCTTGCGCGCAGGCTCAATCTGCACCAGTTCCATCTTCTCTATTGTAGCGGCAGTGCAGAGAGGCCGGTTGCAGGTTAAAATCCTGCGCAAGGGGGACTCGGATGAAGGGCGTATTGGTAACGGCAGTCGTCTGCCTGGCTGCGGGGCTGTTCGTCATCTTTTACTTTTGCAACGGCACAACGGGCCTCTCGTTCGCCTACCCGCTATCTGGTTGTTCGATTCATATCGACATCACCACTACAGGCGCAGGTGTTCCCGTTGCCGTCGGCTTGGTAGCGACCGGCGCGTTTCTGCTGATGATTGCTACGGTCATTGCGCTGATTGGGATGTTCCGACGCGAGCGCGACATCCCGCCGACCAGGCATCGCGAATCTGCGTTCGAGGAATAAAAAATCCCGCAGGCAGATTGGAGATTTTTCCAGCCGCCTACGGGATTCGGTTCTGCTTTTCTTCCTATTCCGCCTGCTTGTTCGGCTGCGCAGCCGCCGGAGCCGGCGCCTTCAGATACTTGTCCCACCACCCCAGCCATCGCTCATAGCGATCCTTGATAAAGCTCGGCCGCGTGAATCCGTGGAACTGGCCGGGATACACAACGAGTTCCGTAGGCCGCCCCAGCGACTTGAGCGCCTCGTACATCTGCTCGCCGCCAATCAAGGGCACATTCATGTCCGAGGTTCCGCCCATGAACATCATGGGCGTGTGCACCCGCTTGTCGATTTCGAGGAAGGGATAGCTCATCTTGATGTAGAGCGGCAGATTCTTCCATGGCGGTCCAAGTTCGTTGTCGTATTGCAGGATGTACTGGTCGACGCCATAGAACGACATGGGCGCTGCCACTCCTGCGCCGCTGATGCCGGCCTTGAAGCGATCAGTGCTGGCGACGGTATAGTCGGTCAGGATTCCGCCGTAGCTCCAGCCTGTCACCGCCAGCCGGTTGGGGTCGGCCACGCCTAGCGCAACGGCCTTATCGACGCACGCCAGCAGATCCTCGACTTCAAAGTGCCCCCAGTCGGCCTTGATCGCCTTTGCGTAATCCTGCCCGCGGCCGGAACTCCCGCGATAGTTCACATTCAACTCGGCGTAGCCCTTGGTTGCCAGCCACTGGCGCAGGAAATCGAACGTATGCGCATCCTGACCGTTAGGACCGCCGTGAATGAAGAGGATCATAGGCGCAGGCGTTCCCGCCTTGAAGTCCGCCGGCCGGGTCAACAGTCCATGGACTTCGATGCCTTCCTTGTCCTTCGCATCAAGGTCTTCGGTGGGAACCAGGTTCAGTTCAGCGACCAGCGCATCGTTATGCGTGGTGAGCTTGCGCAGTGTCCCATTTGCCCCGTTCTCGAGCGCATAAATCTCTGCCGGCGCTGTGTCGTTGGTGTAGAGGACGGCCGTGTGCCCGCCCTCCTGGTCCCACGTCATCACCGCGCCCTGCTGCGAGAGCCCGCGCTTGATGCCGTCTCCCCCAAGCTCGACCTCGGCCGGGTACTCATTGCGGTCATCGGCGACGAGATAGCTGAGATGCCCATCCGACGAGAAAATCGGCTGGCTCACGCCACGATCGAACTTCGCCGCGGGATAGCTCACCGCTCCGTCCAGCGTCACCACGGCCGGCTTATTCTGGGAATACTCCAGCAACTCGATCTTCGCGCCCTGCGAGTAGGCAATCGACTTTGAATCCGGCGACCACGCCAGTCGCCCGCCATCCGGTCCGCTCCACGTTGTCAGCTTTTTCGCGGCCGAACCTGCCTTCGCCTCGACCACAAACACATCCGTGTTGTTCGTGCGATCGGAATCCTGATCATGGTTGCTGACAAATGCAATCCACTTGCCGTCGGGCGACCATTCGGCGTCGTTCTCATTTACGTTCTTGTCGCTGGTCAGCTTCTCGGCTTTCTTGGTGGTCAGGTCCCACAGGTAGAGGGCGTTGTACGCGTCGTCGCGCAGATAACCCTGGATGTCCTGCTTGAAGTGGTAGCGGTCGATGACGATGGGCTTGGGAGGCGCGGGCGGTTTGCCCTCCTCGGGATCGGGCTCCGCCTTGGGATGCAGCGTGAGCAGCAGCTTCTTCGAATCCGGCGACCAGCTGTAGCCCTGGACATTCTGGTCGGTAATGTTAGTGAGTTGCTCGGCCTCACCGCCCCGGCGATCCATCACCCACACTTGGTCGCCCTTTACCGTCCCCGGCCGGGATGACGTGAAGCTGATGTAGCGCCCATCGGGGCTGAACTTCGGCGACGATGCGCCTTCCTTGCCATAAGTCAATTGCAGATGAACTGACCCGTCCCACTTCACCATCCAGAGATGCGACTGGCCCTTGTCTTCCTTGGTATCGACCTGGCCGACGGTGTAGAGCACCCATTCGCCATCCGGCGAAACGACGGGCCCGCTCACCCGTTGCAGCTTGGCAAGATCGTCGAGGTTAATGTCGCGCTTCTTGGGCGCGTCGGCGGCGTTTGCGGCAATTGTTGTGGCAATGATCAGAAAAGCAGCGGCAACACGATTCAGCATTCTCAGCGGCATGGGCAAGAGATTACCATCCCGCCGCGTAGGGGTTCCACGAGAATGTTGGGAGTGCATTGCTTTGAAAGGGCACGGCTTTAGCCGTGCCAAATATCTCAATCAATTGGTTGCGGGCTTTGGCCGCTGAGGAACATTCCCTTAACGATTTCATCGAACGATTTGTTGTGTACGCCGCACGGGTCTGATATTTGCGAGAAGCTATTCAAATTGCCTCTACCGCAGCTTCTCCCGCACTTCAGGCCGCACCAGGTAGAAGAAGAACATCATGTTCAGCAGGCCTTGAATCAACCCGGGCACGAGGTGCTGCCGGGCGAAGAGCCAAAGGTTGTAACCGCCGAGCATCAACACGGCAGACAACGCCATAGCCCACGCCCAGCGAAACCGCATCAGCAGTCCGCCGCATGCGGCAAAAAGAAATACCGGCAACACTAGGAACAGAGCAGGATAGTGTCCACCCACCACTCCCACAACGATGACTACCGCAAGGACCAGAAGATAGAGCGAAATCGCGGCGAGCCCGGGCAACGGCAACAACTCCCCCTTTGGTGCCGGAAGGCCGCTCAATTCTCCCTCATGGCCGATGATGGGTCCTTCGCTCTGTTCTCCGGGTTCTGTCGCGTGCCTGTCTTCGTCGCCGCTCATAGCGTGTGGAGATATGCCAGCAGATCCTGCAACTGCTGGTCATCGAGAGCAGTGCCGGGCATGGTGCCATGTCCGTGCAGGATCACGGCTGTCAGGCGATCATCCGTAGGTGGCGCGCCCGAGGGCATGGCCTTGACCTTGGTGATGGCCTGCAGTCCCGGCCCATGCAGACCTTGCGTTGTCGTCGGATAGTGGCACTTCGCGCAGGCCTGGTGAAACACCTGCGCTCCTTGCGCTTCTACCGGCGTCCACTCCGACTCGGGCTTCGAGGGCGGCAGAGACTTGCATCCTGTCATCACCATGAGGGCTGCCAAGCCGGCAAAAAGGGCCAATAAAGAACTGCAAATCCGAGTCCGCATCTGGTTTCGATGATAAGGCATTGGTTCCCCGCCGACCCCTGTGTTCCAGCGCACAGCGTTTTTCAAACCACATGCCATGCTGAAAGTGTTTCGAAACCTTTCTCCGCCACGCAACGCAAGGCTTATTGTTGGCCCGCGTCGATACCGTGCGCGGCCGCCGATTCTGCGGGGAGGGAATCGCATGAAGCGCCGCATCCTGATCGCCGGAGTTGCCGCGGTCGCACTCATCGCCGTCATCTGGGGCCTCTTCGTCTGGATGGCGCAGCGTGGCCGCTACGAGTACTCCGGAACAGTCGAAACGCGCGAGATCCAGATCGGCTCCCGCATCGGAGGACGCGTTACTGCTGTTCACGTGGAGGAGGGCCAGTTAGTGAAGAGCGGCACCGTGCTCGTTCAGTTCGAATGCGACGAACTGAAGGCACAGCGCGCCCAGGCCCAGGCAAAGGTCGATCAGGCACAGGCAGATCTCGACAAGATGCTGCGAGGAAATCGTCCAGAAGAGATCGCCCAGAGCGATGCCACAGCCCGCGCGCAGCAGGCTTCATTCGAGGCAGCGCGCAACGGACCACGCCGGCAGGAAATCGATCAGGCCAAGGCCGACTATGCAGCCGCCGCTGCCGACGCCGCCAACGCCGAGGTCTCCTTTCAGCGCATGCAAAAGCTGGTGGCAACAGACACTATCTCGCGCCAGCAATTCGACGACTCCCGCGACAAGCGCGATGCCGCCGCCCAGCGCGCCGAGTCAGCCCGACAGCATCTTGCACTGCTCCAGGCCGGCACGCGCCCTGAAGATCTGCGCGCCGCCGAAGACAAATACAAGCAGGCCGAAGCCGCCGCCGTCCTCGCGCGCAAGGGCTTCCGCAGAGAGGACATTGAATCGGCACGCGGCCGCTTTGCAGAAGCGCAGGGCTCTGTCGCTGAGCTCGATGCACGCCTGCGCGAGGCAGAATTGACTGCCCCGGCCGATGCCGTCGTCGAAGTCGTCAGCGTCCGCCCCGGCGACCTGGTTCCCGCCGGCCGCATCGTCATCACGATGCTCGAAGTTTCGCAGCTCTGGGTCAAGGTCTACATTCCTGAAACCGATCTTGCACGCGTCCGCCTCGGTCAGCATGCGACGGTGCGCGTCGACAGTTTCGGCACCCGCGCATTCGATGGCCACGTCGGTCAGATCGCGTCGCAAGCCGAGTTTCTTCCCCGCAACGTGCAGACCAAGAGCGACCGCGAGCACGAAGTCTTTGGCGTCAAGGTCTACGTCGAAAACGCGCAGCAGATTCTCAAATCGGGCATGTCGGCGACGGTGCGTCTGGAATGACCGCCGTCATCGCAGCCGATCACCTGACCATCCGCTTCGGCGCATTCACCGCGGTCAACGACGTCAGCTTCGAAGTGGGCAAGGGAGAGCTGTTCGGCTTCCTAGGCCCTAACGGATCCGGCAAGACCACCATCATCAAGGCCCTCTGCGGCCTGCTCCGCCCTTCTGAAGGCACCGGCCACATCCTTGGCATGGACATCCGCAAAGATGCGGCCGAGATTCGCCGCCACGTCGGCTACATGTCGCAGAAGTTCGGCCTCTACGAAGACCTCACCGTCGCAGAAAACATAAGTTTCTACGCCGGCGTCTACGGCCTCGATGCCAACCAGGCCGCCGCTCGAACCCGCGAAGTCCAGGCACTCACCGGCATTGAACCCTACATGAATCGACGTGCCGGCCAACTCTCCGGCGGATGGAAGCAACGCCTCGCCCTTGCCTGCGCCATCATCCATTCACCCGAGGTTGTCTTTCTCGATGAGCCCACCGCCGGCATCGATCCAGTGGCGCGCCGGGCGCTCTGGGACTTGCTCTTTCAACTCTCCGGCCAGGGCGTCACCTTCTTCGTAACCACGCATTACATGGACGAGGCCGAACGATGCGGTCGCGTCGGCTATATCTATCAATCGAAGCTGATCGCCATCGGCACCGTCGCCGAGTTGCAAAAACTCCCCGACGCCAATCCCGCCGGCACGTCACGTATCCAAATCAGCGTGCCGAACCCTTCGGAATTGCTCGATCGCATTCGTCATCTTCCAGGTGTGCGCGAAGCCACCGTCTTCGGCCACACCATCCATGCACTTGCCGAGACTGACAAACTGGAGCAGTTACGCGCCCAGCTACCGCAAGCGCACATCGAAACAATCGAGTCGTCGCTGGAAGACGTCTTTGTCAGCCTCACTTACCGCATTATGGAGTCGCAGCGATGAAGGTCCTCTTTCGCGGTCTCGCTCCCGTCTGCCGCAAGGAGTTTCTGCACATCATCCGCGACCCCGGCACGCTTTTTTTCGCGCTGCTCATCCCCATGCTGCAGTTGTTTCTCTTCGGATTCGCGGTTGACACGAACATCCGCCAGATCCCCACCGTGGTCCTGGACGAATCGAATACGCAAGACAGCCGCCGCCTGCTCCAGGCCTTCGCCGGGTCCGACGTGTTCGATTTGAAACTCTACGCACAGTCGCAGGAGCAGATGTACGAAGCGATTCGTGGCGGCAAAGTTCGCGTCGGCATCCGCATCCCGTACGATTACGCCCGTCGCCTGCAGGATGGCACCACCGCCACCGTCCTCGTCCTCGTTGATGGCTCTGACCCATCGGTTGCGGGTCAGGCCACGAGCACCGCCACCGGCGTCGCGCTCAAGGAGTCGCTGGGCCGCGCGCTGCCCGATGGCGCAATGCCCATCGAAGTGCGCCCATCGGTGCTCTACAACCCCGCAACCCGCTCGGCCAACTTCTTTGTCCCCGGACTGATTGCAATTCTGCTTCAGGTGATGGCGATTCTGATGATCGCGCTGAGCCTCGTACGCGAGCGCGAGCGCGGCACTCTCGAACAACTCACCATGACCCCAGTCGCCCCGCTCGGCTTGATGGTCGGCAAGATGATCCCGTACGGCGCTCTTACCTTCAGCGAACTTTGCGTCATCCTGCTCGTGATGCGCACGGTGTTTCTTGTGCCGGTACACGGCAACGTGGTTCTGCTTCTCATGCTCTCCATTCCATTCTTGCTGACGGTGCTGGGTATCGGCCTCGTGATCTCAACGCGCGCACGGACCCAGGCCGAGGCATTCCAGCTTTCCATGGGCACGATTCTGCCCTCGGTCTTTCTCTCCGGCTACATCTTTTTGATCGAGAACATGCCGCCGTTTTTCCAGGGCATCAGCCGGCTGATCCCAGCCACGTACTACATCGAGATCCTGCGTGGCATCATTCTGCGCGGAGCAGGCATTCGCGAACTATGGGTCCAGGCGATGGTGCTGACCCTGATGGGCTGCGGCAGTACGCTGCTCGCCGCAAGGCTGTTCGTCAAGCAGGGCGCACGCTAACTGGCTATTCAACTGCAACCGAATACGTCGCCGCCCTCAAACCAGGCATTTAAACCCTGTCATTCCGACCGAGCGCAGCGAGCGGAGGAACCTGCAGTTGTCTTTCACCCCCGGAGCACGAGATTACTCTGTCGTCGCGATCGCTTCGCAGATCTCCTCCATCGCAGGAAGCTCGACCACGCTTCCCGGCCTGTGTCCATTCACCAGGATCGAAAAGGCCAGCGTCTTTCCGCTCGCCGTCTGCAGATACCCCGACAATGCATTCGTCTCATTCAGGGTGCCTGTCTTCGCCCATAGCTTTCCCCGGAGCGGCGAATTCCGAAAGCGCCCGTAGAGCGATCCATCAACACCGGCGACCGGGAACGTCGCGCGCCATGGCACTCCCCACGCCTGCCGCGTTGCAAACGACAACAACTGCGTATAGGCACGCGGAGTGATGCGGTCGTCCATGCTCATACCCGAGCCATCGTAGAAAAAGAAGTCTCCATCGCTCACGCCAGCGTCCACCAGGAACTGCCGCACCACGCGCGCGCCCTGCGCCAGACTTCCATCCTTGGCGAAAGTCTTGCCGAGCAGCCGCAGCAGAAGTTCCGCATGCAGATTCTGGCTCACCTTGTTGGTCACCATGATGTCCTGCGCAACCGGCACCGAGATGTGCTTTGCCAGTACCTTGCGTTCATTCAGCGGAGCCTCAACGGTCTCGAGCATGCGGGGTGCCAGCCTTAGAGCCTCGGAACGCTCTGCATTAAATTCTCCCGTCCCCGTCGGCAGTCGGTGTGCTGAAGTCGGATCCCCATTGACCTTTACGCCCCGGCGCAACAAAGCATCCTTGAATGCCGAGGCCATGAACTCGGCCGGATCCTCGATCGCCAGCGGCGCGTGCAGGCCCTGGGGCGGTGTCGTTCCCCAGGCCCTCACCAGCAGACTCCCCGGCCTGCGCTCGAGGCCCGGATGCGCGACATCCCCGGTCTGCGCCATCGTCATCGAGTTTTCGAACGTGTAGTAGTCGACGTCAGGCGACCATTGGGCCAGGGTCCCGCCGGGCTTTGCGGGATCTGCTGTCACCGTCAGTTCAATCGTATTGTCGGCAAACGAAAGCGCCGAAGCGGGCGCCCCATAACCCCATTGCAAGTCGTCCCACGCCCACGCGGTTCCATAGGGCTCGCTGAGATAAAAGCTGTCGTCGCCCACCACGGCGCCCTCGACGGTGCGCACTCCGGCCTGCTCCACCTGCTCGGCCAGCAGGTCCAGGACATTGAGGGCGCTTGGTTCAGCCTTTACCTCCTGCGGCGTGGGAGTGGCGGCCGGCTTCCCGGTGGGCGACTTCGCCGGAGGATTTTGGGGTATCGGCGGCGGTGCAGGCTGAGATGGCGGCTTGTAGGGATACTGCCGCGCGCTCATCGTGGGATCGCCCGAGCCCAGGATCAGGATGTTGCCGTGAAGAACACCTGAAGAATCGATGTCGCCGCCCGCAACCACATCCGTGGTCCACGTAAGGCTCTCCACCGGCAGCAGCGCAAATGCAGCGGCGGTGGTGGCAAGCTTTGCATTCGAGGCAGGCGTAAACAGCTTGCCCTCGTTGAGTCCGTAGATCGGCTGTCCGTCGAGCGTAGTCACGCTGATGCCGAATTCCGCGTGGCTGAGCGCGGGATCGGACAGGATCGCCTGAATGCGGTCGGCCATCGCTCCCTTTGCCGGCGCAGCATGTACCGGGCGTCGTGCGGAGGCAGGAGTATGGTGGGTCTGCGGAAAAGTGCAGGTGGCGGAGAAGAGAAGCAGAGCCGGGCAGAGCGCCAACATTCGCCGGATGGGGAACATGCAGGGAGTTTAGCAGGCCGCGATTCGTGAATGCCCCTGCCGCCGGATGCAGCCGTACCCATAGAATCGAATCGGACATCTGATGGTGCCGGGTCAGGGTCCATGTAGATGTTTTCGATGCGATGACTCCTTCAGGACGCACCATCTCGCACTGGACGCTGCGGACACGCTCGCTCGACTTGGGCCGGCGAACGCTGGTGATGGGCGTCGTCAACATTACGCAAGATTCTTTCAGCGACGGCGGACGATTTCTCGATCCTGAAGCCGCGGTGGCGCAGGCGCTCACGCTACTCGACGATGGCGCTGACCTGCTCGATTTGGGCGCGGAAAGCACCAGGCCCGGATCCCGTGCCGGCAATCCCACCGAAGCCGAGGTCACCGCCGAGGAAGAACAGGCGCGGCTGCTTCCAGTGATCGAGGGCATCCTCAAATACCGGCCCGATGCGATTCTTTCCGCCGACACCTACAAGTCCGACACTGCGCGTGCCGTACTCCTGGCCGGCGCCGAAATCATCAACGACGTAAGCGGATTCACGTGGGATGGAGCGATGCCGCATGTCTGTGCGAAATCAGGATGCGGCGTGGTGCTGATGCACACACGCGGCCGGCCCGAAGAATGGCGTGCGCAGGCGAAGTTGCCTCCCGATACGCTCATTGAAACCATCCGCGCCGGGCTTTCGGAGAGTCTTGCGATTGCTGCGCGCGCCGGCATCGTCGCTGAAGCAGTGATACTCGATCCCGGCTACGGCTTCGGCAAGAAATTCGACGAGAACTACACAATGCTCGCACGCCAGGAAGAATTCCTCGCGCTCGGTTGCCCGCTTCTCGCGGGTCTATCGCGGAAGTCCTTCCTCGGTCACACCCTGGCTCCCCTTTTCGGTGGCGACGCGGCCCCGGTCGAGTCCCGCGAAATCGCCGGCATCGCAGCGCTCGTTACGGCAATCCTGCACGGAGCGTCGATCGTCCGTGTGCACGATGCTCGTCCGGCAGTCGAAGCCGCGCGCATCGCCGATGCCGTGCTCGCTGGAAACTAGACAACCTCACCTAATTTTTTCATCGGCTGAGATCATGTGTCTATCGCTTCGACATCGCATGTAGCTTGAGAACCGTGTTCCAGTTGCGTGCGGTTCCCATCACGCCAATGGCTTTGTCGAGTGCCTTTCCGGTAAACTTCGTCTCTGCCGCGCCGTCCGGCAAGTGCAGGTAGAGAGCGTCCCCGGCAAGGTGATACCGGTCTCGGCGCTTGGGGTACGTCGTAACGATGCGATCAAGTCCGGCCACCGCCAGTGGCCCGGCCGGTCCAGCCAGGAACGCGACATGCACCAACGCGCCTTTCGCCGCCGCTTCGGCCGCATAGGGATTCTTGCGGATCACGCGCTCCATCTGCTCTTGCGTGCGGACCACCACTCCGCATGGAGCGCCCATCAGCTTCTCCAGGCCGGCTGCCACGGCCTGCGCGACCTTGGCAGCGGAGCCCTTCGAGTCCACGACTGCATTGCCGCTCTGAATGTACGTCTCGACGTTCTCAAATCCCATCCCGGTCAGCATCTTTCTGAAGTCGGTCATCGGCAGCTTGCCGTGGCCGGCAAGATTGACGGCACGAAGAAGAATCACATAGGTCGGCATGGCCATACTCCTCTGCTGCCGTATCGTACATATGTCCGGGGCGGTTTCAGAAATCAGATCGGCAGAGACGAAACATGCAACCAGATTATTGCTTTTCTGTGGCCAGGTAAACTACAACGCCGCTCAACAGCGCCGCCGTTGCCAGTGCGGGCAGCACGATCCAGCCCATGCCGCCGGACTTCGAAAGCGCGGACGGCACCAGCGCATCGAGATGAAGCGCCTGCGGCAGATCCTCGAGCCATGCCATCACCAGGGTTCCCTTCCACACGAGACCACCCGCCGCAACAACGATCAAGAGCATCAGCGCGAAGATCTGCGCACCCAGAATCGGCCGCCCAACAGTCTCGATTGCCGCATTGCGTCGCCGCAGCTGGGCGCGCCACCACAAGGCGCCGGGAGATTCAAGATGTGGGATGTCCAGTGTCTGCTTGCGTGAAGCCTGCAGCGCCTGGGTCACAAGCACAAGATCGGAGCAGCTTCGGCACGTCTCGACGTGCGTGCGCAGTTCCTCCGGGCACGCCTCAGGCCAGTAGCCCTGGCGCAGCAATTCCGTCACCTCTCGCTCGCGCGCGCATGTGAACGGGCTCATGCTTCCTCCTTCTGACGGAGCAAACGTGCCATCTTGCGTCGCGCGCGAAACAGCAGCAGACGGATGCTCGCCGAAGCCAGCCCCGTCACTTCCGCAATCTCGTGGTGTGAGTAGCCCTCGGCATACGCCAGCCAGAGCAGTTGCCGATCTCGGGGCCGCATCTGCGCCATCGCCGGGCCCAGCATCGCCAGCGAATCTGCGTGGCCTTCGCCGCAGCGCGCTGTAAACAACTCTTCCGGCATATCGTCAATCGACGATGACCGCGGACGCCGCCAGTGATCGCGCAACAAATTGGTTGCTATTCGAAACAGGTAGCGCCGTGCCGCCACTTCGCCATCCGAAGGATGATTGGCGCACAGAAAGCGCACATAGCTCTCCTGCGTCAGGTCGTCGGCAAGTGTGCGATCGCGGCTTACGCGCGCGAGGTAAGCCCAGAGCGATCGGGCCGAGCGTGCATAAAAACCGGCGAACTGCTCGTTATCCATCGCCGCGGCGGACGCGCCGGCCGCGAGGGGTTGCCCCTCGCCTGCCAGCACGTTCGGAATGGTCGATTCCCAGGGCATGGGTCTCTGCTTCCTCACCTTCACCGCGCTCCCCGCAACTCACTGCCTGTCCTTGAATCCCGAGGAAGCGCCGAGGGGCGGATCGAACCTGTTTTGCGCGGCCGAGTCAGCGGGCATCAGGCCCAGCTTTGCCGCCAGCAGCCACGAAACGCCTGCTGAGATGATAAAGCCGATTCCGGGCATCAGCACGACCGTTCCGAAAACCAGCATGGGCGTGTCCATATCGGGCCCCGCATGCCGCAGCGAGAGCAGCCCAATGCCCAGCAGCACCATCACAATGCCAGCCTGCAGCGGCGTGAGGATGCGCGCGACGGCGCTCGGCATGCGGCGGTCCTGCTCGATCCCAACGGGAATCGGCGCCGCTTCAAGAAACTTTCTGCCCGCCTCGGTCTCCATGTAGGAGGCCAGTTCCTGGTTGCTGGTGAACTTGTCGATAAGCTTGCCGTGGACATCGCTCTGCAGCTTGAAGATGCGGCCCCAGCGGCGATTCTCGACGAACATGCGAGCCAGCACGAAGATGCCGGTCAAGCCGCACGCAAATGCCAATAGCGGCACCGTATCGCTCCAGACCCGATCAAAGCTCGACATTTGTGGCTGGGAACGATACACATCTGGCCAAACTGCGCGCTCCAGCGCCTCATCGGGCTGTCCGCCTTCATGCTTGAGATGGGAAAACAGGTAGAACTCGGGATTCCGCGCCACATCGGGATGCGCGGCGAGAAACGCTGCCAGTTGCGGGTTGTTCCGCGCGACGTACTCCTGGTTTGAGAGCAGCGAAGGATCGTGCGAGACCACGGTGGTCAGGGTAGGGCTCAGCCGCAGCAACTGGATCAGTTCCGACTGATTCGCCGCCACATCGCGCTCGTTGGGAACCGGCTCCAAGCTCGGTACCTGCGCGGCCCCCGGGGTGGAAATGCGAGGCTGGGCCGCTCCCAGTGTGGCCAGAAGCAGTGCGGAAAGAGCAACGGCAGAAAGGATCCGGTAGACCAGGCGACGCGTTTGCATTGTTTTCCCCCGAAATCGAAGAGGCCTTCCCGGCCCTTCTATCCAGACAACGGACGAGCCTGTGGCATGGTTAACAACGTTTATTGGCTGGCATCCGGACCACCTTGGGGGTGTAGGGCATTCCCCATAAGGAGTATTTAAGTAACAGCGAGGGGAGGTTACTTTGTACGTAGCCCCAGACTGTACTTTTGGGTCCAAACGATGTGTTCCGGGAATCTCCCCGACCGATTCCAGAGCAGAGGAGACAAGCGACACAATGGACGATCATTCTCAGAGCGGGAGACTTCTGGCCCGACTCAAGCAAAGCTACGCAGATCGCCGCAACACCCTTACCTGGGCCCTCTTTATCTGGTCCTTCGCGGCCGTCGGATTCGCACTTTTTCTGCCTTTTGATGCCACCATGCTCCGCTCTGTCGGCGTTGCCGTAGGCTGGTCCGCCGTCCACCTCATCCGCAGGGCCTGAGGGAGGGGCATCGGGCATCCAGCGTGGGATAGAATTCCCGCCATGCCTTCCGCGCACAGCAAGGCGACCATTATCAGCATGGCGATCGTCGCCACGGGTATAACCGTGCTGCTGCACGAGGGGGTTGGCCATGGCGTCACCTCCTGGCTTCGCGGCGGAGTCCCCATCGAACTCACTAGCAACCATCTCTCAAGCCTGCATGAGGATCGATGGGTCGAGGCGGGCGGGACGCTCGTCAACCTCGCTGCCGGCACATTGGCGCTGCTGGCGACACACGCTGCCGGGACGCGCGCCAGCCTTCGCTACTTCTGCTGGCTGCTGGCCGCGCACAATCTCTTCTCCGGCACCGGCTACTTCATGTTCTCCGGCATCTTCGGCTTCGGAGACTGGGAGCAGGTGATTACAGGGCTGCCCCACCAGGCCTTGTTGCGCACGGCAATGGCGATCGTTGGCCTCGGTCTCTACGTGCTTGTCGCATGGCTGCTCGCCCTTGCGGTTCGGCCCTTCTGCTCCACGCGTGCCGCATACAACGTCATCGGCCGGCTTCCCTATCTCGCCAGCTGCATCTTCAGTTGCGCTGCCGGAATGTTCGATCCGCTGGGCATCAAGCTGCTGCTGGAGTCCACCATCCCGGCCGCGTTTGGCGGATCCTCGGGCATGCTCTGGCTTGACGGAATGATTCCGAGGCCGCTTCCTGAGACGTCGCTTGTGGTGCCGCGTCAGGTGGCATGGTGGGTAGGCGCGGCTGTTTTTGGATCTGCCTATATCGTCATCCTCGGCCGCGGAATCGAGATCGCGCACTAGCCGAAACTCGGCCTTGGCCGTTCGAATCTGCTCCCGATAACGGAGGCGAAGACAAGACGAAAGTCCTGTCGTTTACTATATATACACTTCTCCGACGTTTACAAAATGCGCTAAACTCCTCAGTCTGCGGGTCTGCGCTTCCTGTGCTCTTTCCGGCCCGCCTTTATTGGAGGTCTCATGGCACGTCCTTATTGGTCGGGCAACGTTCAAATCTCGCTCGTGGCATTTGGAGTGAGCCTCTACGTCGCCACCGAAAGCAAGGGCCAGATCAGCTTTCACCAGATCAGCCGCCGCACCGGCGAACGAATCCGCCATCAGAAAGTGCTCGAGAGCGCGGCCGAAAGCAAAGAAGCCACAACCGCGGTCGAGAACGATGAGATCGTGAAGGGCTACGAATACAGCAAGGGCAAGTACGTCATCATCGAGCCCAGCGAACTTGAAAACCTGCGCATCCCCTCCAAGCACACGATTGCTGTATCGCAATTTGTCGAAGTTGCCGACCTGAATCCCGAATACGTTGAGAAGCCATACTTCGTAACTCCCGAAAACGACATGTCCGCCGAAGCCTTCAACGTCGTCCGGCAGGCCCTGGCGAAAACCGGCAAGGCCGCCATCGGCAAAGTCTCGTTCTCAGGCCGCGAAAACGTCATCGCCCTGGTGCCCGCGGGCCCCGACAGCCCCGGCATGATGGCCTACACCCTCCGCTATCAGAACGAACTGCGCAACCGCGCCGACTACTTCCGCGACATCAAGCAGCCAGCCATCGACTCCGACTCTCTTCAGCTCGCTGAGACGCTCATCGCACGGATGTCGAGCAAACTCGACATCAACAAGTTTGAGGACGGCTACGAAACAGCGGTCAAGGCCCTCGTCGAAGCGAAGGTGAATCATATGCCTGTTCCCATTGACGAAGCGCCGCAACAGAGACCAAGTAATGTGGTCAGCCTTATGGACGCCCTGCGCAAGAGCATCGGTTCGGACAAGGTCTCGGCCAAGAAACCGCCCAAGAGCGCAAAACCACCAGCCAAAGGCATCGGCATTGTGAAGACGCCTGCCAAGTCCGCCAAACGCAAATCGGCCTGATCAACCGCGCCCAGGCAAAGCTGATTTAGAGCCCGCTCAGAGACCGGTCCAGCCGGATGGCATCACTGTCCTTTCGCTTGATCTCGTATATGCCGCAGCATGCTTGGATTGGCACTCCTGCTCGCAGGCAACTTCCGTCTGCGTCGCCGGCGATTCGATCATGGGGAGGCATAAGATGACTGGACCTCGTTGTCTGCGGTTCACCGCCGTCTCGCTGATCGCACTCTTCGTCGTGTACCCCGCGAACGCACAATCTGCTCACGACAAAGAACCCGCCCTCACCGAGGCCCCAGCCCTCGTGAACACCTGCCTGGTCACGAAAAACATGAAAGAGATGGTCAAGTTTTACGCTGCTATTCTCAAACGGGACGCGCAAATGTCAGGCGAAGATTACGCCGAGTTCCACACCAACGTTGGTGCCCTGGCCATCTTCTCGGCCGAGGCGCAGGAACGTTATATTCCAGGCTCAGCTACAGCAGCGAGCAACAGGAGCATCATCCTTGAGTTCAGAGTTGCCGATGTCGATGGCGAATACCAAAGGCTGCGGGACGTCGTGAAGATCTGGGTCAAGCCACCGACCACGCAGCCTTGGGGAACTCGATCCATTTACTTCCGCGACCCGGATGGGAATCTAATCGACTTCTACTCTCGACCGGATTCGAAGTAACCCTCATCCGATTCACGCCTAACGATCCCGTCGCCTGAAATGGCAAGGGCCGGACGCCTGAAGGCGCCCGGCACCGAATGCCCGTCTGGGCTACTTCATTGCCACTTCAACCGTCGCGTCGGTCGAATCATTGCTCGCAACCTCGCGTTCCCGCGGTGGCTGTGGCGCAGAAACCCTGGTCGTCCACGACCGTCCCCAAGTCGGCTTCTGGGGACACCACGCCGTCACCGCCGCAGGTCTGTACGTCCTCGATAGCGACGCCGATCCTCACCCCACCATCGATTTTTACAATTTCGCAACAGGCAAAATCTCGCCTGTGCTCACTCTCGACGAGCGCCCCGTGCGCCTGCAGCCCAGCCTCAGCGCCACCGCCGACGGCAAGACCCTCTACTTCACCCAGTACGACCGCCAAAGCGTAATCAAAATGATGGAATTCGCGCCTTAGGCAACCGGATTTCGTTGACTCTCCTGCCCGATGTACAAGAAATTGAACCCAAATCCCTGGAAACGTTCTTTCGTTGACGCGCACTATCTGTGCGGGTAGACTCCGAGCCATTCGAGCGGCTCGTCGCCGAGTGTCCCTCTCTGCCGCCGAACCTACCTGGAGGATTCACAATGTTCCCCCTTTCGAAGCGCGTTGCGCTCTTGCTCGCTCTCACCCTGTCCGCCACGCTCCATGCCGCCGACTACACCTATCAGCAGACCACCCAGCTGACGGGCGGCTCGCTGATGAAGATGATGAAGTCCGTCGGCTTCATCAGTTCGCAGGCGCGCCATATGGGCGACCCGATTGTCTCCACGATCTACTTGAAAGACAACCGGCTTGCCAACGTTTCACCCGAGTCCATCGAGATCATTGATCTTGACAAGGAAACGATCACCCATGTCGATGTGCAGAAAAAGACCTACACGGTGATGACGTTTGACCAGATGAAGCAGGCCATGGCAAACGCGCGCGCGCAGATGGAAAAGCAGCAGCCCGCGCAACCCGCGGCGCAACCGGCTCCGGATCCCAACGCGCAAAACGTGAAGATGAGCTTCGACGTGAAGGTGCGCAAGACGGGTGCGACCAAGCAAGTCAGCGGCCTCGATAGCAGCGAAGCCATCCTCACCATGACCATGACGGCCACCAACACTCAGAGCCAGCAGTCAGGTAACATGGCGATCACCAACGACATGTGGCTGGTGCCCGCGATTCCCGGCTACGACCAGGTGCGCGATTTCTACATGCGCATGGCGTTGAAGATGGCCGATTCCAGCACTATCGGACTCGGCTTCGACTTCAGCAAGATGCTGGCGCAAAACCCCGGCGCCGGACAGGCGCTCGGTGACATGGCCAAGGAGATGCAGAAGTTGGATGGTGTCCCGATCATGCAGGTGATGCGCATGGGAACGACGACCAACGGCCAGCCGCTACCCGCAGCATCGGAAGCACCGACGCCTGCCGAGCCAGCCGGCCCAAGCAAAGGGGACGTGGCAAAAGCCGGACTGAGTTCTGCGTTGTCCAGCCGGCTCGGTGGTTTCGGCTTCGGCAAAAAGAAGCAGGATCCGCCTCCGGACCAAAATGCAGATCGAAACGCAGCCCAGGCTCAACCGACCAGCGCCATCCTGATGGAAACGCAGATCACCACTTCGAACTTTTCGTCGGCGGCGGTCGACCCATCGCACTTCGACGTTTCGGCGGGATACAAGCTGGTGGCCCCGCCGACCCCGACGCCTCCGGCCCGTGCGCAATAGAACTCTGAACTACGAACCATGAACTCAGAACTGTCCGTCGTCCTTCTCCTCACCGATTCTTTCCCACGCAGGGTTTAGAATCGTTCGTGGCGCAGCGGTGATTGTGTCGCGATTTTTCCTGCACAACCGCGTGGTGACTGCAGGCGAAATTGTGTGATTTTTCAGGGAAGCGGGCAGGGATGCGAGCGAAGACGGCAGTTGTATTGGGCGCCCAGTGGGGCGACGAGGGCAAGGGCAAGATTGTGGATGTGCTGAGCGAGCGCTTCAGCGCCGTGGCGCGCTACGCCGGTGGGCACAACGCAGGGCATACCGTGATCCACGGCACCCAGAAGTTCGTATTGCAGCTTATCCCCTGCGGCGTGCTGCGGCCGGGTTGCAAGGGCGTAATTGGCAATGGCGTCGTTCTTGACCCTATCGCCTTCCTGAAAGAAGTCGCCAAGCTGCGCGGACTGGGCGTTGAAATCGACGATCAGCTGTTTGTTTCGAATCGCGCGCAGGTCATTTTGCCCTATCACCGCATGATCGAGCTGGCGGCTGAAAGCGCGCCGGGACGCAAGCGTATCGGCACCACCAGCCGCGGCATCGGCCCCGCCTATGAAGACAAGATGGCGCGCAGCGGCCTGCGCATCGTGGACCTGCTCAACACCTCGCTGCTGCGCCAGCACATCGAGGCCGCCTGCGGCGAAAAGAACGCCATCGCCCACGCCTTGTTCGGCACCGATCCGCTTGATCCCGAAAAAATGTACGAGGAGTACGCTGCCGCTGCCGAAGAGGTGCGCCCGTTTGTTACCGACACCGGCCGCATGCTCCACAAGATCATTGCCGAAGGCGGTTCCGTAATGTTTGAAGGCGCGCAGGGCACGATGCTCGACATCGATCACGGCACTTATCCCTTTGTGACGTCCTCGTCGGCGACGGCGGGCGGCGCAGCAACCGGTACCGGTGTGGGGCCGACGGCGATCGGTACGGTGATCTCGGTGACCAAGGCGTATGTGACGCGCGTTGGCGAAGGTCCGTTCCCGACAGAGATTCACGATCCGATTGGCGACCAGCTACGCGCACGCGGCAACGAGTACGGTGCGGTGACGGGAAGGCCGCGGCGCTGTGGATGGCTCGACATTCCGCTGCTGCGCTATTCGAACCAGGTGAACGGAGCGGAGTGGCTGGTCGTAACGAAGATGGATGTGCTCGACGAGCTCGAGGATATCCCGATCTGCGTTGGCTACCATCTCGACGGCAAAGTCAGCGACGAGATTCCGGCGGACGTGCAGGGACTGGAACGCATCAAACCGGTGTATACAACGCTCAAGGGATGGCGCTCATCCACAGAAGGCATCACTGAATTTGATAAGCTGCCGAAAGCCGCGCAGGAGTATCTTCGCTTTCAGGAGCGCGAGAGCGGTGCGAAGATCGGCATGGTTTCCACGGGCCCCGACCGCGAACAGACGATGGTGCTTCCGGAGTTTGCCGCTGCACTCGACGAGATTCACGCATAGACTGGACTGACGGACCGCAGTATTCACCTTGGTTTGAGGAAGTGCTCCCCATGATCAGCTTTACTGTCCGGATGAGGTTTGCCCAGGAAGATCGGGCGGAGATTGCCGAGATTCTGCAGGCGCTCACCGAGGCTTCGCGTCTTGAGCAGGGATGCGTCAGCTTTATTCCGCACTGGGTGCAGGGCGAGCCGTGCGCCGTGTTGATCTACGAGCAGTACAAGGACCAGAAGGCCGAAGAGGCCCACCGCCAGTCGACGCACTTCAAAAAGTACGCGGTGGCCGGTCTCTACCAGAAGATGCTGGAGCGCAGCCGCGAAGATCTGGCCGCGCTGGCGTAAGAGGGTCGTCCTGCAAGAATTGCGCGCTCTTTCTGATATTCCCCGGGTGGATCCTCGAGTGAGCTAAGGTCTTCAGACTCTGAGACAATCCGCGCAAAGATCAGAAGCCGATCTTCGGTCAGTCAAACTATCGTGAGTGAACATTCCTTTGGTCACATCGTCGAATGACCTAAGGATTTCCGTTAAGGGAACATTCACATGGCGTGCATTGACCATCACAGCAATTCGGGGCTACCATCCGTTACGCTTATGGGAATGCGGAGGGCGAGCTCGCCAACGAACAGGGAAAGTTGTCTTGCGATATGCTTTGCCCTCTTGATATTGCTGTTTGCGGCGGTTCGGTTGCCCGCCATGCCGCGCGCAGAGAAGCATGAGACGCGTCACCAGATCGAACACCTCGAAGATGCCTGGCGCAATGCCGTTCTGAAGGCAAATATCACGGCGATGGATGCGCTGCTCGCCGACGACTACATCGCCATCTCTCCGACCGGCATCCTCCAATCCAAGGAACAGGCGCTCGCCAACCTTCGATCCGGCACCATGCACTTCAAGTCCATCGAGCTTACCGACAGAAAGATTCGTATATATGGAACGACCGCTCTGGTGACCTCGCGTGCCGAAATCAGCGGCACAGGTCCGGAGGGCGAAGTCTCCGGCAGCTACCGATACACGCGGGTGTATGTAAAGGACCCGCGCGGCGTCTGGCGCATCGTAAGCTTCGAGGCCAGCAAGATTCGCGAACCCGGAGAACCTCACTAGCGCGGATCCGCAACGCATTCCGAGGAATCATCCGAAGATGCGCCCAGGCCTCTCCCTCTAAAATAAGCCGATGCCTGAACTGCCTGAGGTGGAGACGATCGCACGCGGCGTCGACGCGCGTGTGCGTGGCGACCGCATCGTCGACGCCTGGTTTGGCACGCATCGCGAACCCTTCAAGACGCCGGCGGCCCAACAGGCCAAAGGGTTGCGTGAGCGGAAGATTGTTGCCGTCCACCGGACCGGCAAGCACATCGTGGTCGAGCTTGGCGGCGATGAGGTCGCACGCAGTGGGAAGAAGCACTCAAATATGCAGTATTCCACGATAACCGCACAGTGGATTGTGCACCTGGGCATGACGGGAAGGCTGCTGGTTACAACCCCGGACGCGCCGGTTGCGAAACACACGCATGCCCGGCTGACGCTCGCGAGCGGACGCGAGCTGCGCTTCGTCGACCCGCGCCGGTTCGGCCGGCTGGAGTTCCGGGACTTGCGCACAGGGCAAGGCTTCGCGGGACCGGGTGCGGAGCCGCTAACCATCGAACCGGCGGAGTTTGCAGAACTATTTCGCGGACGAAAGCTGGCAATCAAAGCAGCGCTGCTGAATCAAACCCTGTTGGCGGGAGTCGGAAACATCTATGCGGATGAGGGGCTGTTTCGCGCAGGAATCCGTCCGCGGCGCCGGGCGGGCCGGCTCACACGTGAGGAACTCGAGAAACTGCGGCGGGCGCTCCGTGCGGTCTTGGAGCACGCCATCCAGCTCGGCGGCTCGTCGGTTTCCGACTATGTCGACGCCGAAGGAGTGCGGGGATTTTTCCAGTTGGAGCACTGTGTCTACCAACGCACAGGGGAGCCTTGCCTGCGGTGTGGCAATGTGATCAAGCGGATCGTGGTGGCGGGAAGAAGCACTCATTACTGCGCGCATTGCCAGCGCTAAACCTTGCTGGGCAAAATCGAGCCCCATTTGCGCGCGTTTCTCTATGCCGGTCGTGTCCAGCGGCTTGGGGGTTCGTCGAGTCCTTTTCGAAGCGCAATCTACTATTTTTTGAAGTCCTGCGCCGCAGGTTTACCAGAATCCAAACAGCCATGCCCATGCGATACTCGCAACTCGATGAAATCAAACAAAATTCAGAACGGCACGTCGATTGCTACTTGGAAGGTGCCAGTGATGTACCGGCTGCTGGAGAGATTCCGGCCAGCCCGCAAAACAGCAGACGCTCGGCAAGAGCAGCCGCCAATGAAGCGGTAGACCGGCCGGGAGAGCCTGTAAGAGGCGCGGTGGAAATAACCACCGCCCGTAATTTGCTGGGAGGCCAGTGACCAGCGCAGGGACGCAAAACGCCACTCGACTGAGTGGCGTTTTGTGCGTTTGGGCGATTCGACGTCTCGGTCCAGCTGCAGTCGGGTTCCTTCGCGGTTACGCTTGTACTGCCATTGTGGAGCGGTGACTACTTGCGCAGTGGCGTGGGAGTCTGTAGTATCGAGATTGCCTATCAAGCGGCTGAAGCGAACCACCCGGATCAGGGCAGAGCCGGCTCGCCGCTTACAAAAGATACTTCGCAACCAGAATCAGCCGAACAGGCCGAAGCGGCGAAGAATCCTATAGGACAGGCATCACCCCAGGAAACGCAGGCCGAGTCGCACCGATCAGAACAACCGGAGAATGCTGTTGAGGTGGGTCGGGCAGAAGGCTTGAACGTTTTGAATGGATGTTTGGCCCTGGAGTCGCATCGAAGGAATAGCGGTCATTCCCGGCAGGGATCCTGGCGGCAAGCAATTGTCGATCGAACAAACGGGAATGCTGCAATGCGCGGGGCAGGAAAGGTTAACCCACCGTTAGCGCGTCGTGGGTACGCAAATGTCGTGGTAGATTGCGTTCGAGAACACTGCTCCCCGACACATTGCGCGGCTTCAACGAAAAGCGGAAAGCTACCCGCCGAGGTGCCTCGCGTCTGAGCGAGACGTGCGGCCGATATCTGAAATTTCAGCAGCCCCAGTAATGGAAGAGCTGAAGCAAGAAAAGTAATGCAACCCATAGCAAAGTGCCAGGAAGTGCACGCATGACAACAGAACCGACGATACCCCAGCCCGAGCTGGGGTCGGCCCAGGCGAATGGCCAGGGACAGTCGCAAGGACATCGGCGCCGCAGGCGTCGTCGCAAAAACAAGGCGAACCCGCAAGGTGGTCAGCCGCAGGGGCAGGTTCAGCAGAATCAGCCGCCGCCCGCTCAGCCCCAGATGCAGGCTCCGCAGCAGCCGCAACAACAAGGCGGCCCGCCAAAGCAGGGTTCAGGCCGACACCGAAAAAAGAAGAAATTCTTCCAGCAAAAAACCAATACGCCTCAGCCGCAGCCGGGCAACAGCATCACCCCGCAGCATAACGGCCGGCGCAAGGAGAGGCAGAGGGGCCCGCGAACATTTGTAGGTCCGATGGACCACAGCTATCGCACCGTGAATGGCAACGTAGCAGACGGGCCGCCTTCGACGATTCCTACTGCAGGCAACGGGCACCACGGTTACTACAACGACGTGAACGTTGGTTCGCCGGCAGTCCCGGTGAAGGCCGATGCCCCCACACGCATCTTCTGTTTTATCGAGGACCTGTTCTTCCAGGCGAAGATTCAGGAGACAGCCAAGAAGCTTGGCGTCAAGGTGGAGTTCGTGAAGGGCGAGAAGGAAACCATCTCGCGCATCATCGACGCTCCCGAGGGAGAGAAGCCAACCCTGGTGGTCTTCGATCTCAACAACTTGAATGCAAAACCGATGACGCTGATTCCGAAGTTCAAAACAAAATTCAAAAAGGCGACATCAATTATTGGATTCCTCAATCATCTGCAGGGCGATCTGAAGATGAAGGCCATCGAAGCCGGATGCGATACGGTGATGCCGCGCTCGGCATTCTCGCAGAGCCTGCCCAACCTGCTGCGCCGATATGGATTGGAAGAGGAAGACGAGTACGTGTCGCAGCCAGTCTAAAAACACGGAATAGGAAACAACGAAGAGGGCGCCCGCTTTGATGCTGGAGCCCTCTTCTATTTTGTAATCAAGGATCACGCGGTCCGAGACTCTTTCTCTTCCCTACGTCCTGCAGTTACCCCGGCGGCCAGGACATCGGTCGTCCGCCGAGCAGGTGAACATGGAGATGGTCGACGGTTTGGCCGCCATCGTCTCCGGTGTTGATAACGGTGCGGTAGCCCTTGGTCAACCCCTTGCTGCGCGCAATCTCCGCGGCCACCCAATGCAGGTGGCCGACCAGCGATCTCTGCTCTTTGGTCATATCAGCCATCGAGGTGATGTGCTCGCGTGGAACGATCAGCACGTGCACAGGCGCCTGAGGATTGATGTCGGCAAAAGCGTAGCACTGATCGTCCTGGTAGACGGCCTTGGTGGGAATGCTTCCTTCGATGATCCCGCAAAAGAGGCAGCTCATGACTAAGGGAAGTCTATCGCAGCCGCGGGTCGGATCAAGTTCGATCCGGATCGCGGCGCTCGCGCTTCACCGCTTCTTCCCGGGCGTCAAGAAAACGTCGAATCACCTGGGACAGATTTCGCTTGAAAGGGCGAACCGAAGTGAAAGGAATATCGACAAGCCGATGCTTTCCGCTTCGTTCCATGAGCTGCGCAACGCGATGATTTCGATCGACATTCATCACAACGAAAAAGCCGCTTCGTCCGTCGACCTGGACGACCTCCCCCAGGATCGGGATTTTGCCGGAATGCCGATCAGATTTAATAACAATGCAGGATATATCGGAACTCACCGAACACCTCAACAAAATGAGTGACTTCCGGCGACGCTTTTCTAGACACGACCGCACCTAGAGAGAGATGCCATGGTGGAGAGCGAGGTTGTTTGTGACGGGCGTATCTGCTTGATTACGTTGGTGAAATTGCACTTATGAGTATGATGCCTGGCTTTTCATCGTCTCTGCGGCCCGCGTCAAGAAACCACGGGTTCAAGCCCGTAGCACTATATAGCGGAGAAGAGGCCGTCGAACTCGCAGGGCGGTTTCGGCCCGATGTGGTGCTGAGCGACATTCGCATGAGCCGGATGGACGGAATCGAGGCAGCGAAAGGCATTCGCATGCTGCATCCGGAATGCAGGATCATCCTGTTTACAGCCCACACCGTATCAACTGCGTTGATCAAATTGATTCGCGGTCTCGGGTTCGAGCTTTTGCAGCGACCTCTGCATCCGGAACATGTGCTCACTGCGCTCTCCCGGCATCCTGACGGGCGGGGACATAGGTAGATCGACTTCTACGAGCCCACGGCCTGGATTGGATTCGTTGAGGTGTTCAAAATTCGGTCATAACGTAACTGTCGAATGGGCACTAAAGTATCCAATCAATTACCCCAACAGTGGATTGACTCGAGAACAGCTGCAACGTAGCTTCAGGCTAGAGTGCATCGGCATCGAGCAGGTGTTGTCTGCACTTCAAAACAGAAAGCCCGCCGTCAGGCGGGCTTTCTGTGCCTTGGAAGCTTCGGCTTGGCTAGATTCCCTCTGACCCTGCGGTGCATCGGCTTTTGCCACTTAGGTGGCCTAATGTGCAACTGGCGCGGTCGCGGGCGCAACCGGGCATGGGCCGTAATCTCGATTGAGCTGTTCTACTCTGAAGACTCCCGGGCCAGTGCTGTCTTTGGTCTTCTTGATCTTCGATCCGTGAATCTTCACCTTGTCGCCCGCCATGATGCTGGCGGCGTCGCCTTCAAGCGCGTAGGTCTTTCCGTCACTGGTGCGCAACTCGAGCCCGTTGGCGCTGCTCGTCACGCATCCAGTCACGATGTGATGGCTGCGGCTGATCTCGACCGGAACGATGATTGCCACGGCGATGACAGCGCCGATACCGACAGCGGCGCCTACGACCTCGCCCGTGGATGGACCGATGTGGCCCTGGCATTGGGTGGGCGCTGTTGAGCCCGAGCAGAGGAGAACGGTAAGGCCGGCAAAAGCGGTGATGCCCAGGCGCCGGCCGGGAGCTGCGAACCGCTTTGACGTGGTTGAAGAGCTGGAGTCCGGTCGAGTGATCTGCATGCTGGCCTCAATTCGCAAAGAGGGGAATCAGGGAAGTTCCCGAAGGATGGCCCATATCCGCAAGGCCCGCATGGGCCGAACAGGCGCGATATCGCTCTCAAGGGAAGCTGATTGAGAGTAGCAGCAGTTTCACATTACGCAAGAATTATTGCGCCTTTGTTATCGGGATCGACTTAGCTGGTGTGGTCCACGATGATCTTCCAACCATGTGGGCCTTTGCGCCAGACGAGGGAAAAGATGCCGTCGTCTTTCTTGGCTTCGCCGTGCGCCGTACGTTCGAGATGGAATTTGCCGGTGACGACGGCATACTCTGTCTTCCCGCAGGAGTTGGGCAGCAGGCGAACTTCGAGGTCGTTGAAGCTGAGTTTTCCCATCTGTTCGGGGGTGGTGTAGTTGAGCATGTAGCGCTCGCGAATGGGCTTGAATCCCTTCCGCAGCGTGAGGCCGATAAAGGTAGTGTCGGGCGAGTCCTCGTAGGCCTGCATGAAGGTGGGGATGTCGGCACGGTTCCAAGCCTCGGACTGGGCATTGATGACAGTGCGAATCTCAGTTTCGTCAGCAGCAGCGGCCGCGGCCTGTCTTGCAGATTGCGCAGGAAGTGCCGGTGCGGTGGCGAGGAGAAGAAGGAAGAGGAACGGCAGGGCGCGTTTCATGGGCTGACCTCCGAGGCTGGGGGACTCGCAATCAGCTTACAATGGCTCAATGACGGCAGCGGTTGCCACTTCTCCATTTCGCGTAGTGCACACGGTTTGCTCGCACGACTGCCCGGATAGCTGCGCCGTGCTCGTAACCGTGGATGACGCAGGACGAGCCGTAAAGCTGCAGGGCGATCCATCGCAGCCGGTCACACAGGGGTTCCTGTGCGGCAAGGTGGCGAAATACTTAGACCGGGTCTACGCGCCGCAGCGCATTCTTTATCCGCTCCGCAGGAAGACCGGCGTTGCCAAGGGACCCCTGAAGCGAGGCGAGGAGCACGATGCCTTTGAGCAGGTCACCTGGGATGAGGCGCTGAGTGCCATTGCGGCCAGGTTGCAGCAGGTCAGCGATGCCTATGGGCCGGAGTCCATTCTGCCCTACAGCTATGCGGGCACCATCGGGCTGCTCGGATTCGGGTCGATGGACCGGCGGTTCTTTCACCGGCTCGGCGGGAGCCAGCTCGACCGGACGATCTGTTCTGAGGCCGGGGGCGTTGCCTGGAACCTGGTGTACGGCAAGAAGCTCGGAACGCCTACGGAAGATTTCAGTCTGGCAAAGTTGATCGTCGCGTGGGGCGCGAACATCCACGGCAACAATATTCATCTTTGGCCCATGGTGGAGCAGGCTCGGCGTAACGGCGCGCGGCTCATTGTCATTGACCCCTATAAGACGCGCACGGCAGCGCTGGCAGACTGGCATATTGCGATCCGGCCCGGTACGGATGCGGCGCTGGCGCTGGGGATGATGCACGTGATCCTCCGCGAAGGCTTCGAAGATCGCGCCTACATTGACCAGATGACGCATGGAATTGCGCAGCTGTCCGAACGGGCGCGCGAGTACACGCCCGAGCGCGCCGCAGCGTGGACAGGAATGACCGCTGCCGAAGTGGAGCAGCTGGCGCGCGAGTACGCCACCACGCGGCCGGCGGCGCTGCGCCTGAACTATGGCGTGCAGCGCAGCCAAAACGGTGGCACCGCGGTGCGCGCGATTGCCATGCTGCCGGCACTGACCGGAGCGTGGAAGTATCGCGGGGGCGGCGGTGCTCTGTCGACCTCCGGCGCATTTGCGTGGAACAAGCGGGAACTGGAGCGGAGGGACCTGGCGCTCGATTCGCCTCTGGGACGCGAGGCGCGTGTGGTGAATATGTCGGTGCTGGGACAGGCGTTGAACCAGGGAATAGGGAGTAGGGAACAAGGAGTAACAGGCAGCGCTGTTGAGCACGATGCCGACGTGCTGAGCGGAGGGCCGCCGGTGCATGCGCTGTTTGTATACAACTCGAATCCAGGAGCGGTTGCGCCGAACCACAACGCGGTGCGCCGCGGGCTGGCGCGGACGGATCTGTTTACGGTGGTGCACGATCTGTTCTTCAACGACACAACCGACTACGCGGATTACGTGCTGCCGGCAACGACATTCCTCGAACACACCGATATTCAGGGCGCTTACGGGCACTACTTTGTGCAGCTGTCGAATCAGGCCATCGAGCCGCCGGGCGAGGCGCGCTCGAATGTGTGGCTCTTCAGCCAGCTGGCACAAACCATGGGCTTCACCGAATCGTGCTTCCGCGACACCGAAGAGCAACTGGTCCGGCAGGCGCTGGCGATCGGACTCGATGGTCGTTCAAAAAATCCTGGCATGGAACACATCAGCTTCGAGGACTTAGCGGAGCGGGGCCACATTCCACTGGCATTTCATCGTGAGCCGGAGAGCGCGCCGTTTCTGCCGTATACGTCAGAGCGGTTGCCGACGCCCTCGGGCAAGATCGAGTTTTACTCGGCAGCGCTGGCTGCCCAGGGGCAGGATCCGCTCCCCGGCTTCACTGCGCCATCCGAATCGCGCTGGGGTGAAGGCGCGAAGCGCTTTCCGCTGGAGTTTCTTGGCCGCAAGGCAGATAACTATATGAATTCGACGTTCGCGAATCTTGACGGACACCGCAAGATGGAAGCGCGGACCAGCCAGCGGCTCGAAATGCATCCCACGGATGCGACGGCCCGGGGCATCACGGATGGCGACAAGGTGCGTGTGTGGAATGATCGAGGAGAGATTCTGCTGACGGCGCTGGTCGATGGTAGAGTTGCCGAGGGTGTAGTGGCAGGGCGGTTGGACTGGGCCAAATTCAATGACGGCGGCGTGAATGTGAACGCGCTGACGAGCGAGCGGCTGACCGATGTTGGCGCGGGAGCCACGTTCTACTCCGTGCTGGTGGAAGTGGCGAAGGCATGACCTTCGCAGGCTGTTTGGATTGACCGCGTTTTTTAAAACTGGTGGGTCGATCGTACCCGAGTACGGCGAGTGCGTAAGTGCTGCCGGATGTCTGATAAAAGGCGGTAAACTGGTTCTATGTCTTGGATTGGCTTTTTAGTTGTTCTGGTACTGGTCCTTGGTTACATGTACATGAAGCGTGCCGGCCAGGTCTCTTCGAAAGATGCCTCGGAATACCTGAAGAACGGAGCGATCATTGTCGATGTCCGAAACCCGAATGAATTTGAGGCAGGGCACTTGATGCGGGCGCAGAATATGCCGCTGGATCGGATTGAAATGCTCGCGTCCTCGATAGTCAGCGATAAGAACAAGCCGCTGCTCCTGCACTGCTCCACCGGGGTACGCAGTTCGATGGCTAAGAAAAAGCTGGAAGCTCTCGGGTATAAGAACGTCTTCAACCTGGGATCGTATGAGCGTGCCGGCAAAATTATCACCGGCAGCTGATCGCGAGAATCTCTCACAATAGAGCCATGGAAGCTGCGTTTCACTTGCGTCTTGCGACGGAGGAGGATGTTCAAGCGCTGCATGCGCTGATTGAGGCCTCTGTGCGCGGGCTACAGGCTGACGACTATACGCCGGCGCAGATTGAAGGTGCGTTGGGCACAGTGCTGGGGCTGGATACACAACTGATCCGCGACCGAACTTACTTCATCGTTGAGATCCCGGACCAAAACACGAAAGCGCGGATCGCCGCCGGGTGCGGCGGGTGGTCGAAACGGAAGACGCTGTTCGGCGCCGATGCTGGACCAGGCCGCGAACCAGAACTTCTTGATCCGAGCACCGATGCCGCGAAAGTGCGGGCGATTTTCGTGCACCCTGACTTTGCGCGGCAGGGTCTGGGTTCGCTGATTCTGGAGACCGTCGAGAATGAAGCGCGCGCGGCGGGGTTCCGCCGGTTCGAGATGGGGTCGACGCTGACGGGTGTTCCGCTCTACAGGCTGAAGGGCTACGTTGAGATTGAGCGCATCGCGGTGCCGCTGAAAAACGGCGAGGCGCTGCCCGTGGTGAAGATGGTGAAGAGCGCGAACTGACGGCACCTGCCTTAGGTCACGTTGCTGAAGGGATCCTCCAGAGAGGGACACTGCGGCGTCAGTAGCTCGGCGCCGTTCTCGGTGACGTGCATGTCATCTTCGAGGCGAATGCCGAACTGGCCGGGGATATAGATGCCGGGTTCATCACTGAAAGTCATCCCTTCCTGAAGTTTCGGGTTCAGATCCCAACCGAACATGTCATTGCGCACGAGGTACGGCCACTCGTGGCCGTCCATGCCAATGCCGTGCCCAACCCGGTGCGTGAAGTACTTGAACCCCGCGCCGTATCCGCCGTCGACGATGACTTTGCGCGCGGCGGCATCCACATCGGTCGTCGGCACTCCCGGGCGAGCAGCAGCGAGCGCCGCGGATTGCGCTCGCTGCACAAGTTCGAATACGGCTTTCATCGTGTCGGTCGGTTTGCCGAGCACGAAGGTACGCGTGATGTCAGAGGTGTAGCCTTCGACCGCGCAGCCGTCGTCAAGCATGAGAATCGAGCCCTCGCGAAGCGTCTGCGGCTTGGCTGAGCCGTGCGGCACTGCCGTGAACTCGTCGACGTTGAGACTGGCTTCGCCGTCGAAGGCGACACGATGGTAAGCAGCGGCGACAAGCGAATGTACATCGGGAGTAGTCATGCCGGGCGTGAGCGACTGCGCAACCGCGCGATAAACAAGCAGCGTGGCCCGGCACGCAAGGCGCATGCAGTCGAGCTCGTGCGCCTCTTTGATCATGCGGCAGCCGGCAGTGATGGGCGTGGCTGAAACGAGATTCAGGTGCGGGTTGGCTGCGCGGATGCCTTCGGAAAAGACAAAGGCCATGTGCTCGTCCAGGCCAATAGTACCGCTGCTGAGGTTGCGCTCTGCGAGTCCCTTGCCCAACAGCACATAAGGGCTTTCATCTTCCTGCCAGGTCAGCACGTCGACGTTGCCGGCGAGCGGCCCCGCGGAAAGCAACTCGTGCGCCCGCCCCTCCTCGAACGTCGGACAAGCCAGGAACGCCCTTCCGCGCGCCGGGATCACAAGCGCCCACAACCGTTCACCGCCATAGAGCCGCAGGTCGGCAAAATAGACAGAAGAACTGGTCGAATTGGCGAGGACGATCGCGTCGATCTTCGCAGAGGTCATGAGCCGGCGGGCGCGCTCAATACGGCCCTCCCGCTCCGCGTTGGTGAAAGGCCTCGCTTGGCTGGAGAGATTCGGTAACGCGGCAATGGCGGCCGGAACCTCTTTGCCGGCATTGGCCTGGGCCGCCCGCGATGGCAGGGCAGTAGCTGCTACAGTTGCGGTCGCGACACCGATAAAATTGCGGCGCGTAAGTGCGGGTGGGTGTGGCATGGTCCTCCGGGGAAAAGCGCGACGATGGTTGCTTTCAGGGTAATCGGTTCGACCGGGCAACAAACCCTCATCGCCGATTCCGACAAATTGTGCAACCGTTAGGCCGCAATTCTATTTCGTGTCAGCCATCTCCAGCGTCATGCAATGCTGCTGTGTCACTTCGCACTGCAGCATGTCTTCAGCCAACAGATTCCAGCCGACGAAGCCTGCGAATTTTCCTCCGGGCGACTGCGCAACGGTGGGCGCCAGTCCGTCGCCGGTCTCTGCATCGTAGTCTTCATGCATCGAGCCCCACTTTGCAATGTCACGGTGAAGATGGGCAGCGAGCGTGACAGCCAGCCAGCGAGCTTCGTCGTTGAATCCGTACCGCCGCAGCGCGATCCAGTCGAGGAAGTTGGCGTTGATCCAGATGGGGCCACGCCAGTTGGAATACGGGTTGATAATCGCCTCGTTGTTGTAGGCAGCGTCAAAGTGCGACAGGCTGCGGAATCCGTGTTCTGAGCGCATCTGGGTTGCGTTGAGCAGGTAGGCAGAGATCATGCGGCGGCCTTCGTCGCGCGGCAACACGCCGTCCACAAGCGGCAGAAAGTTGGTCCATGCAACGACGCGGACAATCGCACCGGTGTCGCGCCGCCGATTCCAAAACATCGCGTCGCGTGCTGACCAGAGCTGGCGCAGGATGGCGTGCCGGGTGGAGAGAACTTCAGCGCGATAGGCCTTCGCAGCAACCGGGTCCCCGAGTTGCTCGGCGAGTATGGCCATCGCCGCATATTCGCGCATCGCATAGACCGATGCATCCACCGCGAGAATGGCGCTGCGATCCTTCTCGTCGTTCGTAAGAGCGGCATTGTTGTCGGCGCCGGACTGCATGGCGTTGTCCCAGAACCACAGCTTCCACTTTTCGTCATACTGCGTGCGGCGACGGTACTCCAGAACGCGCTTCATCGCCGGCCAGACGGGGCGGATCCATTCGTAGTCGTTGAGATCCTGGGCGGCGATCAACGCGCCCTGCGCTAGAAATGGTTTCATGGCAAATTTTCCGAACAGCGGGCGCGGCCCCTTCGGCGTAATGCATCCGGCAACATAGCCGTCGGCATCCGCAGACCCTGCGAAACCGAGAACCCAGTCGCGGAGATACTTCGCGTGCGCAGGATCCTGGTTGGCCCAATGAAGGCCGATGAAGAAGCCGTCCCAGTCCCACATCTGGTTGTAGTATCCCGCGGGGATGAGGTAGGGGTGCTTGATGTATCCGTCGGAGGGGCGAATAGTTTGCGGTGCAAGGCGATCGAAGTCGGCAGTAAGGTCGCGGAGCAGTGACGCCGTGTCAGTCTGATCGGATGGGGATTGAGCGACTGAGAGAGAAATGGAAACCAGAAAAGTTGCGATGACAGCAGATATCATGCGTAAGTTCACGGAGGAATGATAGCGCGGTCGATACGGTTGGTCAGTGTTCGTGCTTTCGCGCTCTTGTCGCAGTAAGTAATGATTGGCAGCAAGGTTGAGGATATGCGATCTTTTCGCAGTTCTCACACAGGCACAACTTCGCTGACTTGCACCACACTCTCTCCACTGTAGTATTTGCGCTGGTCGGCGATCAGTTCCGGAGCTGTCGCGGCGAGCGCAACATCAAGCTCCAGCATGGTCTCGAAGTAGAGATGGCCGATAGCGTGGTAGTGCGACGGCGTTCCCGGCGGAAATGCGCCGATACCGCGATCGACTTCGATGCGGACCAGACCGCGCGGAAGAAGCAGCTGGCGTGCAACAACAAGGTGCGGGCCGAGGTAGTAGTTCCAGTCAAAGGTGGACCCGTCGGCAATGGGATACATCACGCTGAGGCGAACCATGGCTTGGAAATACAGCGCCGGTGGACAAGATGTCAATGAAATCTACGGCGCCGGTGTTGCCGGAAGAGTTTCGATATAGTCGAATGCGGCTGGGTCATGGCCGTCCGGCCCACCGTCAATTCTTATTGAATCGCCGGGTTTCAGTGCGACGCCGTAAATGATATGGCGTGTTGAGTTGTCGCCGTGCGGGCGCGGCGTTGGCAGCGTAGCGTCAGCAGACCAGAGTGCATTCGGAGCTGGTTGCTGGCCATTGATGGTGAGCGCGAACTTCGCGACGCCACCCTGCAAATCGAAATATTGCACGGCGATGTCGAACCGGCCAGAAGTCCCGTTATAGGTCCATTCAGCAGAGCAAGTGGCCTGCTCGCACGAGACAGCCTTCCCGCCGCTGGCATCTTCCCAAGGACTGACATCAACAATCTTGTAGCCGCTCAGCCGAGCGCCTTCGGCTTCGAGACGATTGGGATAATGCCCAGCGCGACCGCGACCGTCGGGAATACCACTCAGCTTGAAGAAGTACTGCACGACAGCATCGCGCCACACGACCGCGTGGCCGGCCTGATAGATCAGCCGCGAAAGCACATTCGCATAGAGCGCAGGATCGATGCGTCCCTTGAGCGACTCCCAGTCGCCCACAAACTGCGCCGCCTCTGCTGCCCCCTGGTAGTGCGAGTCGTAGAGATATTGGATAACTGTCTTTCCGTCGTGCAGCTTGTACGTATACGGCACGTGGTGAAAGAAGAGCAGCAGATCGTCGGGTGTAGTGGACTCGTTTTCGTACAACTTCGCCACATCCGGGGAGTATTGACCTGCAAACCCCGTTCCCGTCGCCACAGTTCGATCAAAACCGACGCCGTCATGGTCGGCCTTGTGCCACTGCCCCCAGCCGTTGCGCTCGCTCGATTCGATGTTGGGGCCGTAATGGCTCCCGGTGATGTCGGTCAGCGTCTGCAGGCCAAGCGGTCCCGTGTAGCTTTCATAAGCCGGCCAGCTTTGCATCAGCAGTTTCGCGACGGTGCGTACAACCGCAGGATCGTTGGAGATGGCTTGCCGCGTCCATTCGATGGCGATCTGTTCCGGAGTCAGGCCAGGGTCCCATGCTAGCCGCCCGAATGCATACAGATTGGCAAGGGCAAGCGGCGAGCCCAGCCACGCCTCCTGACCAACACCGGCTACGCCAACCATGCCGCCCAGCGGTCGATGGAACGACTCCCCGGCGATGATCTGCTTCACCGGAGTGGAAGCGCCACCAACGCGCATGTCGAAGTCGAGAACCTGTTTCCACATTGGCGCAAGGTACACGAGATGCCGCTGTTGCCCGGTGTACTCCTGCGTGATCTGGAGTTCCACGGCCTGGCTGGTTTGCATGAGGCCACCGAAAAGCGGCGAGACGGGCTCGCGAGCTTGGAAATCGATCGGGCCCTCCTTGGTCTGGATGATGACGTTGGGCGCGAACTTGCCGTCGAGAGGATGGAAGATATCGTAGGCGGCGCGGGCGCGGTCTGACTTGGGATCCTGCCAATCGAGGTGATGGTTGTAGACGAATGCGCGATAGAGGACCACGCCGTTGTGCGTCGCGAGCGCCGCGGCGAGGGTATTGGCGGCATCCGCTGGCGTGCGCCCAAAGCTCGCGGGACCGGGCTGCCCCTCACTGTCCGCCTTCACGGTGAAGCCCGCAAAGTCGGGGATGAGATCGTAGATTTCGTTGACCTTGGTGGCCCACCAGGTTTTCACCGCAGCATCGAGGGGATCGTAGGTGTTGAGTCCGCCGATCTTCTGCGGGCTCGCAATATCGACGGAAAGCCCAACGCGCACCCCGTAAGGCCGCATGGCCTCGGCGATTCTTGCGACTCCCTGAAGCATCTCCGAAGTGAGAAACGGAGAGGAGCCGTTGACATTGTTCAGATTGCAGCCGTTGATGCCGACTGAAGCCAGTAGCCGCGCGTATTCGCCAACGGGTGAGAGGTCATCGCGGACGTGCCCGTTGTCGAAGAAGATGCTACGTCCGGCATACCCGCGCTCAATGGAGCCGTCGGCATTATCCCACTCGTCAACCCATCGGATAGGCATGGCGGGACGTTCGCGGATGTCGGCTTTGCTCAAGTCAGTGCCCTGTGCAAGGTTGCGGAGGAGGGCGAATGCTCCATAAAGAACACCGCGGTCGCTCCCGCCGATGATGTCGATCTCGCGGATCAGATCGCCATGCCTTGCGGTGACGAGGAACTCGTCGGGCTCAAGGGAAGGCACGCTGCCTTTGGGCTGGCGCGTCCGCATCTCTTGTACTGTTCCGAGAAGGATCATATTCGGCCCGTTTTCGAGCGGAGCGCCTCCGGAGAACGAAAGCAGCCCGCGGCGCAGTTCGATAGTAGCAGTCTGTTCGACGAGGCTCTGTCCAAGGGTATCTACGCGCGTGGGCACCCCGAGCGGCTTGCCGACCGCGCGGTACTTAAGCCACGCCTGCGCTGCATTCTGAGCCAAAGCCGCCGCAGGAATTGTGGCAGCGGCCAGCACAACAATGGCAAGTCCCTTTTGAAAGAAGTTGCCTTGGCTAGGTCCGGTTGCCCCCGAGGTCATCAAGCTCCGCATCCCACCGTTCTATCATCCCCAACCCGCACGACCCCATATTCCATGTTCCCTAATCTCTAATCCCTGTTTTTCTTGACACGCCTAGCTCTCTATGCCTAGACTTCTCTATACCAAGATTGCTAGGGGTTAAATATGGCCAAGAACGATCTTCAGGGAACACTCGACTTACTTGTCCTAAAGACGCTGGATCAAAACGGCGCATTGCACGGCTACGGCATCGTGCTCCACATTCAGAGTGCTTCCAACGACATGCTGCGCGTGGAAGAGGGTTCGCTCTATCCGGCTCTGCATCGCATGGAGCAAAGCGGCTGGATCGCCGCGGAGTGGGCGATGACCGACACCAATCGACGCGCCAAATACTACAAGCTCACAGCCACAGGCCGCCGGCAGTTGCAGCAGGCTGAAGAGAGCTTCGATCAGCTGGTCAAAGGTGTACGCGCGGTGCTGCGCTACGCCTGAAGTTTGCTCGAGAAAGGATCTGTATGGCTGCCCTTCGCCGCATAGCCAACCTCTTCCGCCGCAATCGGGTGGATACCGAGATCGACGCCGAGTTGCAGGCGCACATCGACCTCCGCATCGATGCCAATCTTGCCGCGGGCATGTCGCCGTCCGATGCGCGCCGCAATGCTCTGGTGCAATTCGGCAACGTGACCGCAACCAAAGAGCGGGTTGCAGGCGCCGATGCTGCACTCGGTTTGGCCGGGGTGTGGCGCGACATTCGTTATGCTGCGCGCCAGTTGCGCAAGTCTCCGGGATTTACGATTACGGCGATCACCACGCTGGGGCTGGGAGTAGGTATCAACACAGCATGCTTCAGCAGCATGGATGCGGTGGTTCTTCGGCCGTTGGCGGTGCCCGACCTTCATCGCGTGATGACGATCGCCGAGCAGCCAAGTCACGGGGACTATCAGCCCGTTGCTCTTGCCAATTATGAGGACTGGCTGCGACAGTCGCGCAGCTTTGAGAGCCTTGCAGTCCGTACCCGCGCCGACATGAGCCTGACGGGCGCCGGCGATGCAGCGCATATAACCGCGGCGCTCACCTCTGCCAGTTTCTTTACCGTTCTGCGCACGCAGGCCCAACTGGGGCGAGTCTTTACCGACGCAGAATGCCAACCCGGCCGCGATGCCGTGGTTCTGTTGAACTACGGATTCTGGCAACGGCAGTTCGCCGCCGACCCCACGGTGCTCGGTCGCAAGATCGAACTCGATCAGCGCGCGTACACCATCATCGGCGTTATGCCGAAAACAATGCAGTATCCTTCCGTTGCCGAGGTTTACCTGCCCTTCGCCCCGAGTTCGCAGCAACTTGCTGACCGCTCTAAGCATGACTATCTCGTCACCGGACGTTTGCGCGATGGTGTAAGTGTGCAGCAGGCGCAAGCGGAGATGCGGACGCTGGCTACGCATATGGCCGCATCCTATCCCGCAACCAACAAGGGCTGGTCGGTGAAGGTCGAGTCTCTGCTTGACGACATCAACGGCGACATGACGCCGCTTTACTACCGACTCGTTATGGGCGGCACTTTGTTTGTGCTGCTGGTGGTGTGCGCAAACATTGCCAACCTTCAACTCGCCCGTGGCGTGGCCCGGCGGCCAGAGATCGCGATGCGCAGCGCGCTGGGTGCACGGCGCTGGCACATTGTTCGTCAGTTGCTGACGGAGAATCTTTTGCTGGCGGTCACCGGGGCCGCACTCGGCGTAGGGATCGCAGCACTCTACCTGCGTATCCTTCTTATCACTATGCCGGCGAATGTTGCGCGTTACATTCCAGGATGGTCCAACACGTCGCTCAACGGCCGCGCTCTTTTGTTCTCTCTCGTACTGGCAGCTGCGGCGGGAATCATTGCAGGCGTTGCGCCAGCCATCGGTGCGTTACGCGTGAATGTGCTCGAGCAATTGAAGGCAGGCTCGCGCGGAACGACGGGAGGAAGCCGCAGGCGCATGCGCAGCGTATTCGCCGTGGCGCAGATATCGCTGGCGGTGGCGCTTGTGGTTGGCGCAGCCCTGATGTCAAAGGGCATGTTCTCGCTGCTTCACCTTGCTGACGAGTATCATCCGGCGAATGTGCTGGTGTTTAACGTGACTCTGCCGGAGAAAAGCTACGATACCAAGCAAAAGCAGGCCACCTGGTACGACCAGAGCCTCGAACGCCTTCGCGCACTGCCAGGCGTGACCCATGCCGAAGTGACTGCGGCCTTACCTTACAGCGACAACGGATGGCTGCAGGATCTCGAGATCCAGGATCGGCCCGCGATTCCCGGCAAGTTCCAAAGCGCGCTACATCTCGCCGTTAGCGAGGGCTACTTTGAAACCCTGCACATTCCCATCGTCGCAGGGCGTGGATTCACGCAGTCGGACTCGTTTGATTCGCTTCCCGTTGCCGTCGTCAGCGAACGTTTCGTGGCGCGCTATTTCCCCGACCAGAATCCGTTAGGTCATCGCGTGCGGCTGGGAGGAACGAATAGCCATGATCCATGGCTGACGATCGTGGGAATTGCCAGGGAGACGAACTACTCGATGTGGATGCCGACGCAGGAAGCTGCGGTCTACATGAACACAGCTCAAATGCCGCTTGAAGGAGCGACTTACTTCCTGACGACCGAGGGGAACCCAACGAGTCTGGCCCCGGCAGCACACAAAGCCCTGGCAGGTCTTGATCCTGCGCTGCCCCTGGATGGCGTCGAGACCTGGCAGCAGTCGATTCATGAGCAGCTCACCGGATTAATGCATGCAGCCGGGATGCTTGGCATCGATGCCGTGTTTGCCTTGTTGCTTGCAGTCATTGGCATCTTCGGCGTGATGGCCGATCTGGTCGGCGAGCGCACGCGCGAAATCGGTGTACGGCTGGCGCTGGGCGCACAACGCGGAGACGTTCTGGGGTTGATTCTTCGCCGTGCGTCATGGCTTACCGGCGCCGGAATCAGCATCGGCCTCGTGCTGGCCTTCTTGCTTGCGCATCTTGTTGCGAATTTACTGCGCGGCGTCAGTCCCGACGATCCAGTTGTCTTCACCGTCATCACCGTCACCATTGCTGCCGCTGCGCTCGGCTCCAGTTGGATTCCGGCCCGGCGCGCCGCGCGCGTCGATCCCATGCAGGCGCTGCGCGCCGAATAGAAAAGGAGACCGCCATGGCCATTCTCCGCCGATTTGCGAATCTCTTCCGTCGTTCCGCGATCGATTGCGAGATCGACGCTGAGTTGCAGGCCCACATTGCCTTGCGTATCGACGACAATCTCGCCGCAGGCATGCACCCGGAAGAAGCGCGCCGCGATGCGCTGCTCCGCTTCGGAAATCCAACCTCGACCAAAGAGGGCGTCTCTGCAGCCGATGCCACCCTGGCACTCGGCGGCATTTGGCGCAACGTCCGATTCGCCCTGCGCCAGTTGCGCCGCTCACCGGGATTCGCGCTCACCGCCATTCTCGCCCTGGCCCTCGGCATTGGTCCCAATGTGGCGATTTTTAGCATCATCTGGGCCACCTTCCTCGCACCGCTGCCTTATCCAAACGCCGATCAGATGGTGGTTGTGTGGACCCACTTCAAAGGCGAGCGCATTCCTTCTTCTGGCGACGATTTCGCTCAATTTGCCGCCCAAAGCCGCTCTTTCCAGCGTCTCGATTTCCTTTCGTGGCGAGGACACCATCTTACAAACGCCGACCACACCGAGGACGAAATCACCGGTAGCGCGATAACCCCCGGTTTCTACACCCAGCACACGCAGTCCCATATGACCATGGGCCGAGATTTCCGCCCCGATGAAGGAGTGCCGGGCAACGATCACGTGGTCATCCTGACCAATCGACTTTGGCGCGAGCGCTACCACTCCGACACCGATGTTCTGGGCAAGTCAATCCTCGTCGACGATCAGCCGTACACAATTGTCGGTGTCCTTCAACCCTTATCCACTGACAAAAATGGCGCGCACTTCATCATCCCCGTGGCTCATCCGCCGGGCGTCCATTCCGACGACTTCGGTAATATCTTTGGCCGCCTCAAGCCCGGAGTCACACTCGCCCAGGCCCGGGCAGAACTTGAAGTCATCGATCGTCAGAACGCAGCCCAAAGGAGGCGAAGCGGCCCGTCCGCCACCACTCTGACCGTTGAGCAGCTGAAGAACGACTGGCTCGATAAAAAGCTTCAGCGCAATTTATGGCTGCTCCTGGCGTCTGTCGGCCTCGTTCTGCTCATCGCCTGTGCCAACGTCGCCAATCTGTTGCTGGCGCGCGGTACTTCACGCAAACAGGAACTTGCCGTTCGTTCCGCGCTTGGAGCCACCCGTACCCAGATCTTCATTCAGCTCCTCACAGAGAGCCTCATGCTTGCCCTGGCAGGCGGCACCATCGGCATCGCCACGGGATGGGCAATTATGAAGTTCAGCATGTCCATCCTGCCTCTGGAGCATTTTGCCACAGAAGCCGAGGTTGGAATGAACCTTCCCGTACTTTGCTTCGCACTCATCGTCACTTTGCTGGCCGGTGTCCTCTTTGGATGCGCCCCCGGCTGGCAGTCCTCGCGCCTCAATCTGAGTGAGACGCTGAAGCAGGGGTCGCGCTCCGTAGGCAGCCGTGACCGCACCCCAACCCAATCCATCCTCGTCACCGTCGAGATCGCGCTTGCTCTCGTTCTTCTGGCGGGCGCGGGCATGGCCCTGCACAGCTTCTGGAACCTGCGGCACATCGACCTTGGCTTCATCGTCGATCGTGTGATGACAGGGGACCTGAGACCGCGCGTCCCATCGAGGGGCGCAAAGACATCTATTCCGCCGCCCGAGCAGATCATCGTACAGCAACACCAGCTTCTCAACAGTATCCGTGCCGTTCCTGGCGTAGCCGATGCCTCCCTTGCAACCGGCATTCCGCTCCATGGCTACGACACCTTTCCATTCGCTGTCGCGGGCCAGCCCATCGACAAAGCTCACCCTCCCGTTGCGGATTTTGAAGCGGTGACGCCGGGCTATTTCAACACCTTCGGAATTCGTCTCGTCCGAGGTCGTTTCCTGAGCGAGAGCGACACTCTCACCTCGCCGCTGGCCGTTATGGTCAACGAAACCTTTGTCCGCCGGTTCCTCGCCAATGCCGACCCTCTCACTCAAGGGCTGATCCTGCAGCTCCCAACGATTGTGAACGATGGCGCGCCTCCTAAACCCCCGGTTCCCTCTCAGTACCAGGTTGTCGGCGTCTTCCACGATGTGCTTGACAGTGAACATCTCACCGACGCAACTGAGCCCGAGATGTATGTCTCGCAATGGCAGCTTGGTTGGCCCTTCATGCCATTTTCAGTTCGCACCGTCGTTGACCCCGCTGCCGTCATCCCCGGCCTCCGCGATGCGGTTGCCTCCGCCGCCTCGCAAATGGTCATTGGTCACATTGAATTCATGCAGCAGGTCCTGGACGATCAGCAGACAAACGACCGCTTCGGCATGGTCCTGTTCGGCGGGTTCGCTTTCGTCGCGCTTCTACTGGCCGCGGTCGGAATTTATGGGGTCATGGCTTTTGCCGTAGCGCAGCGCACTCACGAGGTTGGCGTGCGCATGGCGCTGGGCGCGCACCGCAGCGAAGTCGTCGCGCTCATCCTGCGCGCCGGAATGCGTCTGGCTTTGCTCGGCATTGCGATTGGCTTGGCAGGGGCTTACGGGCTTGGCCGGCTTATGCATACCACTCTCTACGGAGTCGCATCCGCCGACGTGGGCAGTCTTGTCGCAGTCGCCGCTTTGCTGCTGGCAGTTGCAATGCTCGCTTGTTGGATCCCAGCCCGGCGCGCCGCGCGCGTCGATCCCATGCAGGCGCTGCGCGCCGAGTAAACAGGAGAACACGATGGCCCTCTTCCGTCGCGTCGCCAATTTGTTCCGTCGTTCCAAAGTCGATCACGACATCAACGCCGAACTGCAGGCGCACATCGCCATGCGTATGGACGCGAATATAGCCACGGGCATGTCGCCTGAAGATGCGCGCCGTGATGCCCTGTTGCGCTTCGGCAACCCCACCATGACCAGAGAACGCGTCGCCGCTTCCGACGCAACGCTCAGTCTCGCCGGTCTCGGCCGTGACCTTCGCTATGCCGGGCGCCAATTGCGCCGCTCCCCGGGTTTTGCGCTGACGGCGATTCTTACTCTGGCCCTCGGCATCGGCGCGAACGTCGTGGTGTTCGGAGTGCTGAATGCAATGATCCTGCGTCCTCTGAATGTTGCTGGAGCCGACCGGCTATTTGAACTGGCGGGCCAGCGACATGGCGATGACAATCAGTGCTATCCGGACTACATCGACTTCAAGACACGCAACTCGACCTTCACCGATATGGCGACATACCGGCTCGGTTACGTGGGCCTGAGTTCCGGCGGATCCGCGGAGAAATCCTGGGAGTACGAAGTCTCAGGCAACTACTTTGACATGCTGGGCGTGCAGCCGCAGCTCGGCCGCTTCTTTCACGCCAGCGACGAGCGTGGTCCCAACTCCGCTCCATATATTGTGCTGAGCGACGTCACGTGGCGCACACGGTTCAACGCTGACCCGCGCGTCGTGGGCACCATCGTCGACCTCAACAAGCACCCCTTCACCATCATTGGAGTAGATCCGAAAAGCTTCAATGGGACGGAGATCTTCTTCTGGCCGGAATTCTGGGTTCCGATGATCAATGAAGAGCAGATCGAGGGCTACAACTTTCTCACCAAGCGAGGAAGTCACGGCCTCTTCGTGATCGGCTCGCTAAAACCCGGAGTGACGCCGCGACAGGCCGAAGAAAATCTCGACGCCGTTGCCCACCAGATGACGCGCGAACATCCCACCGAAGACGATGGCCTTTCAGTGCGGCTCGTCAAGCCTGGTCTTCTCGGAGATACCCTCGGCGAACCGGCGCAGCCATTTCTAGCTGCGATCATGTCGCTTGCATTGCTGGTTCTGTTGGCCGCGTGCGTCAATCTTGCAGGCATCTTTGCTGCGCGCGCAGCAGACCGCTCCAAGGAACTGGCCATCCGGCTTTCGATTGGATCAACGCGCTGGCGCATTCTCCGTCAACTGCTCACCGAAGCGGTAGTGGTATCTTTGGCGGGCGGCGCGCTGGGGACCCTTATCGCTACGGCGATGCTCAAATTCCTTAGCCATTGGCAGCCGATCAGCGAATATCCAATTCATGTCACCGTAGTTGCCGACAGTCGCACTTACCTCATCGCGCTGCTGTTGTCGTTCGCCGCTGGAGTCTTGCCCGGCCTTTTGCCCGCGCGCCAGGTCTGGCGAACCGACGCCACCGACGCCATGAAGAGTGGAACGACTTCGGCCAGGATCATGCGCCGTCTAACCTTGCGTGATCTTCTGCTCGGAATCCAGATCGCGTTGTGCGCGCTTTTGCTGACGGCGTCGCTTGTGGCTTTGCGCGGCATGGACCGCTCGCTGCACGCACCCCTGGGCTTTGCTCCGCAGGGGACGATGGTTGCCGATACTGACATGCACATGGCGGGCTACTCGGATGACTCAGCATTTCCGGTGCAGCGCCGCATCATTGAGCAGGCTTTGCAACTCCCCGGCGTTCAAGCCGCGGGCACCATCGATTCCTTGCCGCTGGGCGGCGGCGGCAGCAACTGGTCTGTCTATCGCGAGGGAACGACGGACCTTCGCTCTTCCAACAGCGTGATGACGCCGCACAGCTATGGCATCTCCCCGGGATATCTCAAAGCCGCTCGGAGCACTCTGCTGGCGGGCCGCGACTTTACCTGGGATGATGGACCCAAAACGCCGAGTGTAGCGATCGTCAATGAGTTCTTTGCACGAAAAATGTTCGGCGACAATCAATCGGCAATTGGCCGCCATTTTCTCGGCGGCGATAAGAGCGCTTATCAAATCGTCGGAATCATCGAGAACGGCAAGTACGAGATGCTAACGGAAGATCAGAGCCCTGCAATGTTCTTCCCGCTCGCGCAGGCTCACGAGGCGAACACCCTTTTGATTGTGCGATCTGAGCTGCCGCCTGCGGAAACAGCATCGGCTCTGAATCGCATGCTGACAGGCATCGATGCCAGCCTGCCGTTCGGCTTGCGCACCTGGCCAGACAGGCTTTCTCTTGCCCTCTTCCCGCCGCGCATCGCCACCGCTGCTCTCGGAGTCATGGGAATCCTGGCAGCCATGCTGGCGGTCACCGGCATCTTTGGCATGGCAACCTACACAGTCTCGAAACGCATGCGCGAACTGGGTATCCGCGTTGCTCTCGGTGCACACCGCGCACAGCTCATGCGCGCCGCCCTGGGCCGCCCCCTCCTGGTGCTGCTTTCCGGATCGCTCGCCGGCCTGGTGTTGGGCGTGCTCGCCAGTCGGCTGCTCGCTGGGCTGGTCTATGAGGCCACTCCGCGCGACCCACTGGTACTCATAGGCGCCGTGGCCGCGATGACGCTGATCGGTCTTGTCGCTACCTGGATTCCGGCCCGGCGAGCCATGGCCATCAACCCCGCGCAATTGCTTCGTCAGGAATAAGTGTCGGCGTTCTGCCTCGCGGACCGACGTTGGCCGGCCCGGGGCAACTTCCCTATTGCCCGCTTGTCCGTCCAACTCCTGTACCCGGTAATCCGACGCACTGGCTGGTCGCCTGCACGGCCCCAGCCGGATACAATGGGAGTACGCGCGAAAACCGGGCGAATACCGTTTTTTCTTCGAATCTGGAGCAGGTGCACGTGATACGTATGTTCCGCCGCAGTCTGCGGCTCCAATGGGTTGCTGCACTGGGTATTGCGGTTGCGATGCCGGGGTTGATTGCCACCGCCGCAACTCCGCAACAAGCCACGCAAACCTCGCTCCGTATCGATACCCGCGACGGGAACGGGCGGACGCAAGCCACCCTTTCAATGACGGTTATTGGCGCGGATGGCCAACCGGCCGCGGGATCGATAGCGATTCAGGATCGGGGCAAGCCGCTGGCCGGCTTTGTGCTCGACGCCGCAGGGCGAGCAACGGCAACCATCGACCTCGCGGGTGGCGATCACAGCCTTTCCGCTGTCTATACGGGCGACCCGGCGCATCTGGCATCAAGCTCTGAAGTCGCGCCGGTGGTTGCAGTCTCCGGTTCCACTGCGGATTTCTCCGTCTCCGTTGCGCCCGCCACAGTCTCGCTCAAGCAGGGGCAGTCGGGATCGGCGATGGTTTCTGTTACGCCTATCAATGCAGCTTCGCTGACGGCACCGATGTTCGTAACCATCTCCTGCTCAGGTTTGCCCGACCAGAGTGCCTGTACATTTACGCCAGAGAATCTTGAGATCCCCGTGGGAGGTACTGCCGCCATCACCAGCTCCCTGGTGATCGCCACGCAGGCCACATCGCTCGCCAAGGCCGAACCGAACCTGAAACGCGGAGCGCAGCCGATCGCACTGGCAGTGTTGCTGCCCGGTGCCCTTGTTCTGAGCGGAATTGCCTTTGGCGCGCGTCGGCGCCGCTTGCTGAGCCGCCTTGTGTTGCTTGGCCTGGTCGCGTTCGTTTCCGTGCTGGGTACCGTTGCGTGCTCGCCGCTTTACAACTACCACAACCACGGGCCACCCCATAACCTTCCCACGCCCGCGGGCAGCTACAACGTGACCATCGCCGCGCAATCGAGCAACGGCGTTACCGCCACCACGCACAACACGACGATTGCCCTGACCGTCACGCAGTAGCGCCAGGGAACGGAGTAACGCGTACCTTTCCCCGATCCGCAAGGTCAAATACAAAAATCCCCGATTCATCTCTGAACCGGGGATTTTGCTGTTGCGCTTGGCCGCTGTTCACCGGCCAATGATTCGCTTTTCTTTGATCACTTTAGAAGGTCCGCGACATACCCGCGATGACCGTGTAATCCGAAAAGGCCGCATCGCCGTGGGTTTGGTTTGCGAGATCCGTGACGCTGGTCTTGCGATTACGCTCCATTGCCCACGGACCGCTCGCGTACAGGCCCCAACGTCCGTGCTCATACATCATGCCGGGTTCGATGGAGATGACATAGCCGGGCCGCCGGAATCCATTGCTTGATCCGAAGGCATCACGTACCGGCACGCCTTCCATGCGGCCACCAATGCTGAGAGCAAGGCCGCGCAGGGGCTTGACGCCTGTGATTGGTCGCGAGAATCCGCCGCGCCAGAGGTACTGGTCGGCTGCCGAGACTACGCCTTCTCCGGGAGCCCCGCGCCCCGTCGCGACGCCTGTCGTGTCCTGGGGACTAAACAGCCACGATCCTGTGAAATACGTCGAGGTGTGCCAATACAGTTCGCGGTAGGCCTCGGTGCCAAGGCTGAATCCCCAGGTCCCGTCGCCCGGCTGGATAGATTCGTCGAAGGGCAAAGTGGTCGTCGACCCGTTTGATGACGTCTTGGTTCCCTTGGCGTCGTTGATGCCCGTGGGCAGCTTCAATTGCGCTGAGATCGCTACGTTGCCATGGCTCTCTGTCGGCGGACGGAACACCCACGACTGCACGCCGACGGTGACATCGCCGATTCCGCCTGAGTGATAGGCATTCAGTGGACTGCTCTGCCCGTGGCGAGATGCTTCCATTCCGGGAATACTCGCGATCACGCTCAGCCTGGGAGTGACCTGATAATTCAAATCCAGTTCAAACAGGTTTACGTGGTTTACAACTGCGGAGTGCTGCGCTTGCCGCTGCTCCTGGTAAACCGTGCCAATGTAGTGTCGGTACGAGTTGTAGACGCGGTAACCGGTCGAGATCGTAAGCCCATGCAGAAAGCTGGTTCCCGCCGAGTGAGCGATCGTGGATTCATTGGTCGGATTGAGTCCCGCAATGATGGGCTGAGGAGAGTGGGCGGCGACGCAACCCTGCGCGTGTGCGGCAGGCTGCATGCAGAGGAGGGAGACGAACAGCGCAGCAGGAAGGGCCGCGCTCCGAAGCAGGAGCATTCTCATCTTTTTTCTCCAATTCAGAAGAACAAAACTGACCTCAGAAACTCCCTCGGGGAAGTACCACAGGACCGGGAGAAACCTGTGTGAAGAATCCCAATGACGGTAGCAGCGCTGCAATGCAATGCGCGTCGGCCATCGTGCCGAGAGGTAACTCATCCTTTCGATGGAGTTCACCAGAGTTCCTGATCGGTATTGTCAGAAGGCGATGCCGCAAACCCGCCCCGCAACCTCGCTGAAGTGTCTACTGCTGGCCTTCGCCATCGCGTCCGCTCCGCTTTACGCTAAACACGTCCCCGATCCAGCCTTCAAAACGCTCGACGGCCAGATGCGTAAGCTTTCAGACTTGCGCGGCCAGATTGTGGTGGTGAACTTCTGGGCCACCTGGTGCGGCCCCTGCCAGGAAGAACTGCCCCGCCTGAAACATATCGCAGCGTCGTATGCCGGCAAGCCCGTCAGCTTCGTCTACATCTCGATCGATGTGCCCAAAGACCGCGGCAAGATTCCCACCGCACTTGCCAGGCTGCATGTTGAATTCGATAGCTGGGTCGGCGCCGACACCGATACCCTCGGCCGTTTCGGTCTTGGGGAAATTGTCCCCGGCACGCTGGTCCTCGACGAGAATGGCGAACCCGTCGCCCGCATCATGGGCGAAGCTCGCGAAGACGACGTGCGCACTCCGGTGGATTGGCTGCTCGGCGGCAAGACCGGTTCTGCGCCCGCCGCCCTGACAAAGCGTTATTGACAGCCCGTCCGGTCTCTTGAGTCGCCAGCCCGCCCTTTCCGCTATCCTTTTCAGGTTGAGGTGGAGTGCCATGACTGAGACGGCTACGCGTCCGCAACTTGCGTATTTGACCGACGTATTGAACGATCTGCGAGCGAAGGGAACGCATTTCAAACTGCGCATCCTCGATGATCAACAGGCCCCGGTGTGCCACTACGACGGCCGCGAAGTCATCAACCTGGCCAGCAACAATTATCTGGGACTCGCAAATCACCCCAAGCTCATCGAAGCGTCGCTGAAAGCCACAAGGGAACTGGGCGTGGGCTCGGGTGCCGTCCGTACCATTGCGGGCACAATGCGCATTCACATGGAACTCGAAGAGAAAATTGCGCGCTTCAAGAACGCCGAAGCCTGTGTCGTCTTCCAAAGCGGATTCGCAGCCAATGCCGGAACAGTGAGCGCGATCCTCGGCAAGGAAGACTTCATTTTGTCCGATGAGCTCAACCACGCCAGCATCATTGATGGTGCGCGCCTGTCGCGAGCAAAGATTAAGGTCTTCCGCCATAAAGATGTGGCGCATTGTGAAGAGCTGCTGAAGGAAATCGCCAACGAGCCCGGACACAAGCTGGTCATCACCGACGGCGTCTTCTCCATGGACGGCGATATCGGCCCCGTCGACAAGCTGGCTGCGCTGGCCGAGAAGTACGGCGCCATCATGATGGTCGACGATGCGCATGCCTCCGGCGTGCTGGGGCGCAACGGCCGCGGCAGCATCGATCACTTCGGCATGCACGGGCGCGTGGATGTCCAGGTCGGTACGCTCTCAAAAGCCATCGGCGCGCTGGGCGGCTATGTCTGCGGGTCAAAAGATTTGATTGACTATCTCTACCACCGTGCGCGGCCCTTCCTGTTTTCGACATCGCATCCGCCATCGGTCGCGGCCACGTGCATCGCAGCCTTCGACATTCTTGAGCAGGAACCCGAGCGTATCGATCGCCTCTGGAAGAACACGAGATACTTCCAGGGCGAACTCAAGCGCGCGGGATTCAACATCGGCGGCGTGAATACCCCGGCAACCGAGACACCGATTTCCCCGGTGATCGTCGGCGAAGGACGCGCAGCCATGGACTTCTCGCGTGCGCTCTTTGAGGAAGGCGTAATGGGCACCGGCATCGCCTTCCCCACCGTGCCCGAGGGCAAGGCACGCATCCGCCTGATCCTGACTAGTGAGCACACGAAGGAACAACTCGACCGCGCCCTCGAAACACTGGAGCGCGTAGCCAAGCGCATGGGACTGCTTTCGCAATAGGCTGTCCCTTCCGAAGGATCTGCTTTTGCACTTGCGATCTGTCGCAGCATCAGGAACGTACAATAGCCTCAAATGATTGCGCATCTTCGCGGCAAGCTGATTCACAAGCAACCAGGCCAGGCCATTGTTGAAGCCGCCGGCGTGGGATACGACGTCGTCATCTCTGTTCCGACTTTTACGTCGCTGCCGAGCGTGGGTGCGGAGACCTCGCTGCACATCCACACGCAGGTCAGCGAAGACCAGATCGCCCTCTTCGGCTTTCTCGATCGCGAAGAGAAGCGGCTCTTTGAACGGCTGATTACGGTGAGCGGAGTCGGCCCCAAGCTGGCAATCAAAATCCTCTCCGGACTCTCGCCCGAGCGCACTGTGCAGGCCATCCGCGCGCAGGACCACGCGCAGCTGACGCGCATTCCCGGCGTGGGCAAAAAGCTGGCCGAGCGCCTCGTTGTCGAGTTGAAAGACAAACTCGAGGACTTCGCCGTTGCCCCAGTTCCGTCAGCCGTTGCCGGCCCCGCAGTCGACGATGTGCTGTCAGCGCTGACGAATCTCGGCTATCAACGCCCCGCCGCCGAGAAGGCAATCGAACAGTCAGTGACAAAAGACAAAGCGCTTGCCGCCGACTTCGACGGTCTGTTCCGCGCGGCGCTGAAGGTAATCCGCTAAACGAGTAAAAGTTAAAGTTAAGGAAAAACGTCAAGTATCGATCAAAACTGGGACCACTCCAAACGCAACAATAATTCACCGAGTGCTGTAACCCTCGATTCTATAAGCCGGTCTAACTCTTAAGAGCCTCCAGAGCCCGATATCAGAGCGTCAGGCATCTTGCACGGCAAGGAAGGTGTATTTGCGTCTGCTTGTCGCTCTCATCAGTCTCGGTATTGCCACAGTTGTGAACGCACAGCAAGAGCAGATTCCCGACGCTCCGCAGCCTTCCGTCAGCCTCGCTGCAGATGGAACCCCTGCGCTCGGTTTCAATGAGCCGTCATCTGTGCCCGATCTCGCCGCAACGCCCGACACGGCTTTCCTTTCAGCGCTGGTTCAGGCTGGTCAGAGCGCCAACCAGGGCGACAAGCGCGCCGGTCCCGCGCCCAACGTTCCAGTCGACTCCAATGGGAACCCCATCCCGCTCGAGCGTCAACAGCCCCAGCGCATCCTTGGCTTTATGCCCAACTTCCGCTCTGTTTCAGGAGGATCGAAGCCGCATCCGCCGGGCTGGAAGTACAACTTCATCGTCGCCACCCGCCAGGCCACCGATTATTCCTCGTTCATCTTTCTCGGCCTCACGTCGATCACCGCTGAGGGCATGAACATGCATCCGTCTCTCGGCAAAGGTGTGGGCGGTTTTTACGCCTATACGTGGCGCGGCTTTCTTGACAAGACCGACGGCACCTACCTCTCCGCCTGGCTGCTACCCAGCCTTCTTCACGAAGACACGCGTTTCTACGCGCTTGGCAACGAACGTGGCATCCCGGTCCGCGTCCTTTATGTCATCAGCCGGCAGGGAGTTGCTCGCACTTACGGCGGCAGGCAGACTCCCAACATTGCTGGACTGGGCGGCAAGGTTCTCACCCAGATCGTGTCACGGAATTACTATCCGCCAAGCGCCACCACATTCAGCGTGCTGGCCAGCAAGTTCGGTTACTCCGTCATGCGTGACGTCATCTTTTCTTCCATTCGCGAGTTCTACCCCGACATCGCCGCACACTATATCCGCAAGCACCGGGAGAAGATTGCCAGCCAAGCCGCCGCGGGCGCATCTTCCGCGCCTTGATCGGATTGCATCGTTACCTTTGAAAGTGTAAGTAGTGGTGCTGCGCCGGTAGATTCTCGATTTCCTCAGGAAATACGCGACCTGTGCATGCACCGCGTTGCTCCCTCGCCTACACTTGCAAACGTATGCCACGCGCAGCTAAATCTTCTCCCGCAACACCGGTGCCCTATCTTCGACCGGAAGCAATTACATTTCTGCGCAATCTGGCGAAGCACAACGACCGTGACTGGTTCGCCCCGCGCAAGCCGCAGTTTGAGGCGCAGTTGAAGGCGCCGATGCTCGCGATCGTCCGCAAGATCACGGATGCCATGATCGACTTTGCGCCCAATCATGTGCGGCCTGCGGAGAAGAGCCTTTTCCGCATCTATCGCGATACGCGTTTCTCGCACGACAAGCGCCCCTACAAAACGCACGTCGCCGCGTGGTGGTCCCACCAGGGCCTCGAGAAGACATCCGGCGCGGGTTACTACTTCCAGGTAAGCCCCAAGGGCGTGGTGATTGCCGCAGGTGCATACATGCCTGAGAAGGAACAACTGGCGCAGATCCGTCACTGGCTGCTCGACCACCACGAAGACTTTCGCAAAATCCTGCGCAAGCCTGCCGTGCGCAAAACCTTCAGCGATTTTGAAGGTGAGGCGCTGACGCGGCCGCCCAAGGGCTTCCCGCCAGACCACCCGGCGATGGATCTGATCCGCTGCAAGCAGTGGGGTCTCAGCACCGTGCTGCCTTCCGGAGCTGCGCTGCGCAAGGATTTCGCCAAGGTACTCGTAAAGCATTTCAAGCTGCTCGCCCCCATGGTGGACGCACTGAATATGCCCATTGCCGCCGCCGCTGCGCCCAAACGGAAGGTGCTTTTCGGGTTGAACTAAACCATCTGCCCGAACAACGACCGCAGTTGAATCTGCCCGTATTTGGGGGTTCCAGAAGCTTCCTGCCCCCAAAAACCGGTAAAAACAGGCCTTTTCAGGCTAAATAGGCATAAAAACCCAAGAAAATTGTGGAAAACCGGCGTTTTTCCATTGACTTTAGGTCGTCCCAAGCCGCATTGTTACGAACGACAGGGTTCTCGAGAACCCGCATAAATAAAGGGGATTCGTGCATATGTTGCCTCCAGGCGTTTCCAGCGTAAGGTTCGAAACGCTACGGTCGCACTACCCCATGCGGTGCGCTTCATGGCTTCTTGCAGTCATCTGAAAGATGCCGGGCGGCGGGATACCAGGCAACAACTAGCGAAGGAGAAACATCACATGGCAACTGGAATGACCAAGACTGGACTTACCCGGCACATGGCCGAGAAGCTCGAATTGACCAACAAACAAGCGGCCGCTTTCCTTGATCTTCTGGCTGAGACCGCCATCAAGGAGACCAAGAAGAACGGCGTGTTCGTAATCCCCGGCATCGGACGCCTCGTCAAGGCCGAGCGCAAGGCGCGCATGGGCCGCAATCCCCAGACTGGCGAAGCCATCAAGATCAAGGCGAAGACCGTCGTGAAGTTCCGCGTGGCCAAGTCCGCCAAGGACACCATCGCGCCGCCGAAGAAGTAGTTCCATTTCCTGAGGGGTGTTGTACAAGCTGGGGAAGAGCTCTCGCTCTTCCCCTTCTTTTTCTCGCGCTTTCCTGTCGCGCGTCGCAGGCTCGCGAATATTTGCGCATACCTTGGTCGCGGTGCCACATCAAAGAGGCATGGCGACTCACGTGACTACAATCTCCCGATCGAGCGCCGCCGTATCCGGCTCGGTGCTGACCCTGCTGCGGCTGGAAGGCTTGGCAGTGGCCGCGTTGTCGGCAGTTCTGTATGCGCACGCCGGCGCGAGCTGGTGGCTGTTTGCCGCGCTCTGGCTCACGCCCGATCTGTCGATGCTCGGCTACCTCGCTGGGTCCTGTTGGGGCGCGCGCTCTTACAACGCGATACATACCTACGTGGTTCCCGGTGCCCTGGCGCTCAGCGCCTACTTGCTGAACGCACCCGCGGTGCTGCCATTCGCGCTTATCTGGGCGAATCACATCGGCATCGACCGCCTCATGGGCTATGGGTTGAAGTACTCCGACGGCTTCAGCTGGACACACCTGGGCCAGACGGGAAAGCGCGGAGCTACTGTGCCGGCTCGGGGCTGACCGAACGCGGCATCACAGCGCGCACCACCAGCGATGCTCCGAAGAAGATGAGAATGATGCGGCCGGCAAGTTCCGCGTCGTAGTTCTTTGCATAAACCACAATGGCTACAAAGATGCCGATGGGCGTCAGCTCGGCCAGCGATGCGCGGAGCCAGTGCGGCTTCGCGCCGGCGGGTGCGGGCGCGCCGCGAAGCCGGGGAAAGAACCGCGGCACTGCGCGCAGATAGGCAGCATAAGGCTCGCCGAGTTTTGCCTTAAGGAAAGCTTCTTCTCCGAGCGTCAGCCGAATCGCAAAAATGCCGATGAGCACCATTGCAAAGAAGGCGCCGCTAACAGGCATAAGAAACGCCAAGGCGATCACCATGCACCAAAGTCCGATGTAGAGCGGGTTGCGCAAGTAGCGGTACGGCCCGTCGGCCATGACTTTTCTGGCCACCATGTTGCCGCTGTTCACCGTGCCTGCGCCCAGGTATGCCGTTCCCCAGACGCGAAACAGCACAGCTTTGGCGGCGATCAATGCGGCAACGATCAACAGCAGGGGCGTCGCGACCGCAAATGACACAAGCCCCGTGCGGCTGATTTCAAGGGCGAGCCATTCCAGCAGAGAGATGCGCCGGCCAATATGCCACGCCTCGATCCACGGCGCCCAGAATCCAAGAATGATGATGACGGCGTTGATCACCATCCGCAATCGGAACTCAAGCGCACTTGCTCCCATTCGCAGCCCTCGCGCCGGAGTGTATCATCCGCCCCGTTGTGAAGATGGACCGCTCTACTCCCAGCGCAGTGCAGTCATGGGGTCGGTCTTCATGGCAGAACGCGCAGGAACGATTGCCGCGACTAAAGTCACTAACGCAAGCAACACAGACACGGCAATAAAGCTCATCGGATCGTGTGGGCTGACGCTGAAGAGCACACTCCGCAGCAGGCGCGAGAGTGCAAGCGCCGCGACGAGGCCGACGACACCGCCGACAGCAATGAGGCGAAGTGCTTCACGAAGAATGAGTCGCATGACGTCGCCGCGCGTAGCGCCAAGCGCCATCCGTATTCCGATCTCCTGCGTGCGCTGCGCCGCCATAAAGGCGACCACGCCGTAGAGCCCGATAATCGCCATCAACAATCCTGTACCCGCAAACAGACTGAGCAGCGCAGTCTCAAACCGAGGGCGATCGGCGAGCCCGCTTACCCGCTCGTTCAAGGTCTCAATCTCAACAGGCACGGTTGCGTCGATGGCACTCACCTGCGTTCGGATCCAAGGTGCCATCGCAGTCGGCGCAAAGGTCGTTTTCACCACAAGCGCCGCCGAGTGCGGTTGCTGCCAGTCCTCCGCTTCAGCACGCCAAAGCTGGTAATACTCCGGTTCATCCTCGTCGCTAAGTCCGGAGTTTTTGACGTTCGCTGCCACCCCCTGGACTATGAACCACGGCCCGCCCGGAACCGGTTTAACGCGCTGGCCCAGGGGATCTTGCCCGGGAAACAATCGCGAGGCCAGTGAACTGCTGATGATCATGAAGTGTTCGCTTGATGTGCGCTGTCCTTCAGTGAAATTCTGTCCGCGCACAATTGGTATATCGAGGACTTTGAAGTAATCGGGGGTTACCCAGCGCCATGCCACCATGCCGCCCGTTCCGCCTGTCATGGCAGGACGCCCTGCAACCTCCATGATGTTGTAGATGTGATCGCGATGATAGCCGCCCGGCGGTACTGTGTCACTTAGCCCCACGGCTGCCGCGCCCGGCAGCCTGCGCAGAGCCGCTTCCACCTGCAGAAAGAACTGCATTCGCGCCTGCGGCGTGGTGAATGTGTAGCGGTTCAAAGAAATCCTCGTTGTCAGCACGCCTGATGTCTGCAAACCGAGTGGCTGCATCTGCAAGCTGGTGAAGCTGCGCACCAGCAACGCAGCTCCGGCGAGCAGGATCACACTGACGGCAATCTGACCAGCGACCAGTATCTTTCGCATCACGGCCCGTGCACCCGCCGGCAGCGCTCGCGCTGCCAGAGCAATAGAGCGCGGCCCGTGCAGAGCCGGAATGATTCCAAACACCATCCCGCACACCACCGCAATCGCCACAGTGAAGCCTAGAATGCGCGCATCCAACTGGGCGCGGTGGAGAAACGGCAGCCCCGATGGCGCGATAGCGACAAACACATACAACAGTCCTTTGGCCAGGGCGCAGCCTGTCACGGCTCCCGATGCCGAGAGGATTACTGACTCGACCAGTGCCTGCCGAATCAAGCGTTGTCGACTCGCGCCCAGCGCCGAGCGCACGGCCAATTCGCGCTCGCGTGCAGTGGCACGCGTCAACAGCAGGCTTGCCACATTGGCGCAGGCAATCAGCAACACGGCCAGCACGGCTCCAAGCAAGATCCACGCCGCCTGGCGAGCATCCTGCATTTGCCGCTCCCGTACCGAGCGCACGCGCAAGTGAACCTCACTGCGAAAACGGGCCGGTGCCTGGCTGAGAGCGTAGTTGAACTCGGGCTGCAGTTGCTCCGCTGCTTGCGTCACAGTGATGCCTGGCTTGAGCCGCGCGAAAGCAAACATCACTCGGTCTGGCTCCACCTTACTTTCATTGACCGCTTGCGGCACCACCAGGTCGGCTTGCTCTAATGCGGGCATCTCAAAGTCGCTGGGCAGCACGCCAATCACCCGCGCCTGGCTGCCATCAATATCGATCAGCCGGTTTACAACGCCGGGATCGCGATTGAAATGGCTGATCCACAAGCCGTAAGAAATCAACGCGACCTTCGGACCATCCGGCCTGTCTTCCTCAGGCAGGAAATTGCGGCCGAGGATGGGCGAGACACCGAGGCAGGGTAGAAAATTGGCATCCACGCTGGCGCAACTTAGATGTGCCGGATTGTGTTCCGTCAAATCGCACGCATTCACTCCAGCTTCAGAGGTCAGCGCGGTAAAGGGTGTTTGATGATCGCGCCATTCGTAGTACCAACCGCCCAACACGAACTCCTGCGGAATAATGGGAGCGGTTAACCCCACTGACACCAACCGATCATCGTGCGCATAAGGCAGCGGCCGAAACAAGATGCGATCAACCACACTGAAGACCGCAACCGTCGTGCCGATCCCAAGCGCCAGCGTCAGAATCGCCGTGATTGCAAACAATGGATTTCGACGAAAACCGCGCAGTGCATAGCGGACGTCGCGCAGCACGCTCTCCAGCCACGGCAGCGTCGCCCGATCGCGGTAGGCTTGGCGGGCCTGTTCGGCGCCTCCAAGGCTCAACAGCGCTCGTCGGCGTGCTTCCGACTCGTTCAGACCTGATTGAACCGCTTCGTCAACATGTTGTTCAATGTGGCTCTGCAGTTCCGCGTCAAACTCGCCGCTAATCCGGCGCGGGAAGAATAGAGTGCAAAGCCTGATCCACAACGCTCGCAGTTTTCGCATCTGGCCTCCTAATCTGCTCGCAGCGCTTCCATGGGATCGACGGCAGCGGCGCGGCGCGCGGGGATCCACGCGGCGATGAGCGCGACGATCGCCATCAATAAAGGAACAAGGCAGAACGTCATGGGATCGAGCGCGCTTACTTCAAATAGAAAGCTGTGCAGTGTGCGGCTCAGCGCCAGGGCGCTTGCAAGTCCGATGGCGCAACCGGCAGCAGCGAGAATGAGACTCTGCCGCACCACGCTCAGCACAATCTGCCAACGCTGTGCGCCCAATGCCAGCCGCAGCCCGATCTCGCGAGTCCGCCAGCTCACGATGTACGAGATAAGGCTGTATACGCCCACTGCGCCGATGATAATGGCGAGTGCTCCAAATCCGAGCAGCAGCACGGCCAGCGCCCGTGGCGCCGCCACCGAGGTTGAAACCAGGTCGTCCAGCGTGCGAACCCGCGTGACAGGCACCAGCGAGTCGATGCCTGCCACCGCGCCGCGCAAGCCGGATGCCGCCTCGGCAGCGCTGCTGCGCGTACGCAACACGGCAAACATCACCGGCTGCGCCCGCTCCGTGGTCATGGGCAGATAAACCTCGTCGCGGAATCCCTCCTCCAGGCTTCCCTCCCGCGCATTGCGAACTACGCCTACCACGATCGACGCCTTCTCCTGACTCCACACCGCAGGCGTTGGTTCGTCCACAACATCCTCCAGGTGTTTGCCGATCGGATCCTGGTTGGGCCACAGGTGTTGCGCGATGTGCTCGTTCACCACCACCGCGTGCGTGGTTCCCGCCGAGTCCTCGGCATCGAGCAGCCGCCCGCGCACCAGGTGCAGGTTTAGTGTGCTGAAATAGCCTGGCGAAATGATGCGCCCTGTAGCGAGCCGCGCGCCTTCTCGAGCATCGCGTGGATGATTCTCCGCGTCGTACACATAGTTATCCTCGCGTCCAGTCATGGGAAGCGAGTCGACGAAGGTAGCACCTTCCACACCGGGAATGCTCTGCATGCGATCGAGCATGGCCGTGAAGAACGATGCGCAGCGTCCTTTCTGCTGGCAGGCTGAAGCGTCGAGAGAAACCTCGGCCGTCACAGTGTGGTCCGTCCGAAATCCCGGATCGACCTGCGTCAGGCGGTAGAGGCTGTGCAGCACCAGCCCGGCCGCCGTGATCACCAGCACTGTGAGCCCGATCTGCGCCACAACCAATAGCATGGAAATCCCAAACCGTGAGCCGCTCCCCAGCAAGGCTCTCCCACCAACTCGCAGCGTACCCAGCAGGTTCATCGACGCCATCTTGATCGACGGAATCAGTCCGAAGATCAGCCCCGCCACGATCGACGCGCACAGCGTGAAGATCACGTCCCCAGCATGCAGCGAGACATCCTGAATGCGCGGTGTATCCGCTGGCAGCAGGTGCACAAACAGGCGCAGGCTCGCGAAGCCCGCACCCATCCCGACGATGCCGGCCGTCACTCCAATCACCACGCTCTCTGAAAGAAGCTGCTGAATGAGCCGTCTCCCCGAAGCTCCCATTGCGCTGCGCACTGCAAGCTCGCGCTCCCGTACCATTGCCCGGGCAAGCGTAAGGTTTGCGACATTCGCACATGCGATCAGCAGAATCAGGCCCACCGCACCGAACAGTAGCAGGAGTCGCGGCCGCATCGACCCGGTCTGTGATTCAAGAAGCGGCACGGCTGTCATATCCGAAGCCCAGATGTCCGGCATCCGGAAGGGAAATATCGGCAGCAGCACTGTATGCAGTCTGCGCAACTCGGCTTGCGCCTGCGCCGGAGTAGCCCCGTCAGCCAGCCGTCCAAATCCCCGCAGATCAAAGACGCTCCACGGATCGAACACGTCACTGCCGCGAAACGACACTGGAATCACAAACTGCGTGTCCGCGTAAGGAAAGTGAACGCCCGCCGGCATTACTCCGATAATCCGCCTCGAAATGCCGTCGATCCGCATCTCGCGTCCAATCGCCGATGTGTCGCCGCCAAAATGCTGCCGCCAGTACCCATAGCTGAGCACCACATCGTGATCCTGTCCCTCAAACGCATCACCAGCCGAAAAGAAACTGCCCAGTTCGGGATGAATCCCCAGCGTGTCGAGAGCATTCACCGTCACCTTTGCACCAAACACGCGATCCGGCACATCCGATTCCGAGATGTTCGATTCGGCATCCGGTCCATATCCCGCAACCGATTTCAGCGCCGTCGCATGCGAACCCAGTTCGCGAATCCAGCCCTTGGGAAACGTCGGCGAGTTCGTTCCTACAATGCGCACGAGCCGGTCCTGGTGCGCATAGGGAAGCGGTTGCAGAAGGATTGAGTCAATCAGCGTGTAGATTACGGTATTGGCGCCGATCCCCAGCGCCAGTGTAAGCACCGCTGTAATGGTGAAGCCCGGTGCGCGCCGCATCTGTCGCATGGCAAACCGCGCATCCTGCATAATGCTCTCGACCAGCGGTAACGTTGCGCGATCGCGATACGCCTGGCGGGTCTGCTCCGCACCGCGAAGACGAAGCATCGCCTGGCGCCGCGCTTCCTCACGGCTCACCCCCTCGCGTGTAGCTGCGTCAACGTCCATCGCAATGTGGCTCTCGAGCTCCGCATCAAATTCCACTGCCTTGCTGCGAACAAAGACGCCGCGCAGTCTTAACAGAAGTGCTCGCAGCTGTTTCAAGACAATTCCTCCTATTCGGTACGCAGTGCCTGCATGGGATCGATTGAAGCGGCCCGGCGCGCCGGAATCCAGCAGGCAATCAACGCAATCGCAGCAAGTACGATCGGCACAGTAATAAATGTCAGCGAGTCGTGCGGCTGAACGCCGTAGAGAAAGCCGGTAGCCAGTTTCGACAGCATCCAGGCAGCAGGCCAGCCAAACGCCATGGCAATCACGGTAAGCACCATACCCTGCCGAACCACCAGCCGCTCTACAACACCGGGACGCGCACCCAGGGCCATGCGAATGCCGATCTCGCGCGTCCGGCGGCTGACGGCGTAGCTCATCACCCCGTAGAGCCCAACAGAAGCCAGCACAAGTCCTATGCAGCCGAAGACGCCAAAGAGAGTGGCGGCGAGACGCGGCAACAGGTAGGCTGTGCGCACATGCTCTTCCATGGTCTCTTCGTTGTAGATCGCGATACTGGGATCGAGCGCAAAGACCTGCCGGCGCACCGGTTCGGCAAGCGCGGCAGGATTTCCGCGCGTGTGAACCACAAGCGTATAGCCCATGAGAGAAGGATCATCCGTGATGCTCTGGTCGAGTGAGCGATAGAGAAGCGGTCGCGTGTCTTCGCCGATCGTACGCGACTTTGCATTGCCGACTACGCCGACTATTTCGTAGGTCCAATGGCCGCCGTTCACGTGCTGGCCAATCGGATTCTCGCCAGGAAACAGCTTGTCGACGAATGCCTTGTTCACGATGGCGACTCTCGGACTATCGGCGGTGTCACTGCCAAAGTCGCGGCCAGCCAGTCGCGGCGTTCCCAGCGCATCGAAGTAGCCGGGCGTAGTCATGTAGAGTTCGGCGTTTGCGAAGTTAGCATCCTTACCGGCGTGACCCGCAACCGTAAAACCATCACTGCGGTTCCCACCGGAGAGAAGCGCAACATCCGTCGTTACCGCGGAATCGACCCCCGGCAAAGCCGCAACGCGGCGTCGAAGTGCGGCGAGAAATTGGCTGATCTGTGGGGTCGAATAGCCGTTAAGACGCGGATCGACCGAGAGTAGCAGCAGTCCTTGTGGATGGAAACCGATGTCAATGTTTACCGCACTCTGCAGGCTGCGCAGAAACAGTCCAGTAACCAACAGCAGCACAAGAGACATCGCAACCTGTGTTACGACCAGAATGTTCCGCAAGCTGAGTCGCCGGCCCGGGCGCGTGAGAGCCTCTTCGCCTTTCAGCGCATTGGCCAGCGCGGGTCGAGCGGCCGCCCAGGCGGGAGCCAGACCCAGCAGAACCCCGCAGCAGAAGCTGATCGCGAAGGTGTACACCAACGTCCGCCAATCGACAGCAACGTGCAGATCGAGAGGCACAGGTGCAGAAAGACGAAGGGCAGAGAGCGATTGCGTAGAAACAAACGAGAAGAGCGCGCCAAGTACCCCGCCCGCCAGCCCAATCAACGTACTTTCGATCAGCAGTTGCCCCCGCAGCCGCGCACGCGTTGCGCCCAGTGCAATACGCACCGCCATTTCGCGTTGACGTGCTGAGGCCTGCGCAAAAAACAGATTCGCCACATTTGCGCCTGCAATCGCGAGCAGCAGAAGAACAACAATCGACAGCGCTGCAAGAAATGTGAGAGCGGCGGTTCTTTCCCGCGGTGGCAATGAACCCGCTTGCTCCAAGACGAAGGCGTTGCCCTTATCGGTCTTGGGATAGGCAAGAGCGAACCGCTTTGCCAGCGTGTCCAGCTCCGCCGCGGCTTGCGTGCGAGAGATGCCCGGCTTCAGGCGTGCAACCACCGCCAGCCAGTGAAACTCGCGCGAGTCCGCCGGCGGCAGGTTGGGCACAAGCTCTGCCGCGATGCCAAGCGGAACCCAGAATTGCGTGTCGAGAATCTGGTCGACGCTATGAAACGATGCCGGTGCAATGCCGACAACCGTGAAGGACCGTCCCGACAACGTAATGGTCTTACCGATGATCTGGTGATCGCTCGCAAAGCGCCGTTGCCATAGCCGCGCGCTGATTACGACTGCGGGCTGCTTATCCTCGCCGCTCGAAAAGCCCCGCCCCAGCACCATTGGGAGTTCAAGCACATCGAAGAAATTCGATGAGACCCCTTGTCCCCAGACGCGCTCGGGCTCACTGCCCCCGCTTAGAGACGCGGGAATCAGCTCATAGTATGCGGCAACACCTGAGAACGATTTCGCCTGGTCCTGAACATCATGGTAGATCGGAAGCGGAAAGGAATTGCAGCACTGCTCGCCTCGCTCCGCGATATGGAGAGCCAGCAGGGCCGACGGATCGCCTACCGGCGCTGGACGAAGAACGAATCGGCTCACCATGGAGAAGATGGTGGCGTTGGCCCCAATTCCAAGACCGATAGAAAGAACCGCAATCGCAGTCACAGCCGGGTGCTTGGCAAGCGTGCGGACAGCATAGCGAATATCGCGCGCAAGGCTCTCAAGCATCGGCAGCGTGCGGCGGTCGCGGCGCGACTGACGCACCTGCTCTGCGCCGCCGAGTTGAATGAGCGCACGACGACGTGCTTCGGCGGGGCTAAGTCCGGAACGAACGCCATCTTCCACGTGCATCGCGATATGGGCCTCGAGTTCATCAGAAAACTCGTGATCGCCACGCTCGGAATAGACCAGGCCGGCAATGCGTTTCCAAATTGCTCGAAGCTTTCGCATTTGTTCTCCTATTCGGTACGTAGTGCCTGCATCGGATCGATTGATGCGGCCCGGCGCGCCGGAAACAACGCGGCAATCAGGCCGCACACCAGCAGCAACAGAGAAATAGAGATTACCGTCAGCGGATCGTGATCGCTGACGCCGAAGAGAAACGATTTGAGCAGACGTGTCGAGGCCCATGCGCCTGCCAGTCCGGTAACCAGGCCTGCGCCAACCAGGAACGCAGCGTTCCTTAGAATCAGTAACAACACGTCCACTCGCTCGGCTCCGAGCGCCATGCGGATGCCCACTTCGCGCGTGCGGCGATTCACCGAGAAGGCCATCAGTCCGTAAAGGCCTACCAGCGCCAGGAACAACGCGATCACCGCGAATGCCGTGAGCAGCGACGTCTGGAATCGTCGCCTCGCACTCGCGATCGAGACCAGGTCACCCATCGTTTGAATATCCGAGAACGCAACGTCGGGATCGCTCGTCTTCAATGCCAGGCGAATCTCATTGGCCATCGCCGAGGGTTGAAGAGACGACCGAACGGCCAGCGAACGTTCGCGCGGATCGTATGTCGGAGCGTAGATCTGCGGCTGCGGATCTTCTTCGAGGCTTGTGTGCCGTACGTCGGCAACAACGCCAATCACCGTGCTCCGCTGTACCCGCGTTTCATCCCCGCTGATCTGCCCGCCGATCGGATCGCGATTGGCGAAATAAGTCCGCGCAAACTGCTCGTTGATGATGACGGGATGTGCTGGACCGGTATCATCGCTTTCTGTGAAGTATCGTCCTGCAAGGAGAGGGATCTGCATTGCGTCAAAATACTTGGGTGTGATCGATCGCGATTCCACTACCTGGTCTTTCTGGTTGGCAAAGCCATCCACCCAAAAGGTTCCAAGGCTTTCGCTTTTGGCCAAAGGCAGGTCGCTGACCGGGCCGGCCGCAATTACTCCCGGAAGATTGCTGATCTTTGCGATCAGCCCCCTGAAGTATGCAGTGCGGCTCGTCTGTGGCTGGCCGTCGTCGTTGCCGAGCGAGAGGTTCATGGTCAAGGTCGACTGCGAAAAGCCCGTATCCACCGAGATGACATTGATGTAGCTGCGCATCAGCAGGCCGGCGCCTGCCAGCAGCATAACCACCATAGCGGTTTGCGCGACGATCAACGCGCTCTGCAAACGGCTGTGTCCCGCTGCTCTTCCGGGTGCGTTGTTCGATTTCAGAAAGTCCGTAAGTTGCATGCGCGAAGCGCTCGCAGCAGGCGACAGGCCGGCAATCATGCTTGTCAGCAGCGACGCTAGGATTGCAACCAGCAGCACACGCCCGTCGAGAGACGCTTCATTGAGCCGCGGAATGTTGCCGGGATCAAGATGCGGCAGCAACCGTAGAAAGAGAAGCGCAAGTATCATCCCGACCCCGCAACCGCCGATGCCGATCAGCATCGATTCGGTTAGCAGCTGGCGAACCATTCGGTTGCGGCCCGCCCCCAGAGCAGCGCGCACGCCCAGTTCGCGGGCCCGCTCGGCCGCACGCGCCAGCAGCAGGTTGGCTGCGTTTCCGCAGCTGATCAGAAGCACGAGGGCTACGGCACCCAGAAGCAGATTCATCAGCGGACGCACTGGTCCGATGGAAAGGCCAGTGAAGCTCTTCACGAGCGCACCCCAATCGCCGAATTGGGTGGGATATAAGCGGTCGAAACGAGCCATCATCGTGCCAAATTCAGATTGCGCCCGCTCGAGGGATACGCCTGCGCGCAGCCGCGCGACGACCACATTGTCATCGATGCCACGATCTGCCTTCTCTTTGGACGTCAAAGCAAGTGGCACCCAGATTCGTGTGGAAAGAATGTGCGGGTTTCCGTATGGCAGATCCGAGTTGAACGGGTACTCAAACCCGCGCGGCATCACGCCGATAACCTGATAGCTTGCGCCGTTGATTTCGAGCGTGCGCTTCAGCACGTCGGGATTCGTCCCGAACATCGATTTCCAGAGCGAATGGCTGATAACCGCAACGTGGGAATGGCTCGGCTGATTGTCGTCTGCGTTGATCGTTCGACCCAGTTCCGGCGTGGATTGAAGCGTTGAAAAGAAGCTTTCGTCTACGCGTGCTGCTCCGATGGGCTGCGTCGATCCCTGGGTGGTGAGCTTGAAAAGCGCCTGCTCGTAGGCCGTCATATCTGCGAACGACTTGCTCTCGCGTTTGATTTCGTAGAAGTCACCATAGCCCGGGCAGATCACCTCCGGCGGTACCTTCCAATTCGGATTCGGCGTAAACAGGTAGACAAGCCGCTGGGGATCTCCATAAGGCAGCGACCGGATGAGCACCGCATTCACGAGACTGAAGATCGCTGTGCACGCTCCAATGCCGAGCCCCAGCGTAAGCACAGCCGTCACCGTGAAGCCTGGGGCTCGATGCAGTGTGCGCACGCCGTAGCGAAGATCCTGCCAGAAGTTTTCGATCCACAAAAAACCGCGCCGCTCGCGATAAGCCTGGCGTGTCTGCTCTGCGCCGCCCAGGTGCAACAGCGCCCTACGCCGCGCCTCCCCCGCATAGAGACCCGCCTTGATGCCGGCTTCCGTATCCATCGCAACGTGCGCTTCGAGTTCCGCATCGAACTCCCGTGCGCCCTTGGCGCGGAGCAGCGTGGCGCTTAGACGATGCCAGAATGCACGAATTCTCGCTCGCGTAGTTGTCATGCGCTCTCCGCTACGCTCCTTCAGCGGGGGTTAGAAACCGGGAGAGAATCTCAGTCGTCTGCTCCCACTCCGCAGCAGCCTTCCGCACCTGTTTGTGACCGGCCTTGGTGAGCTCGTAAAACTTTGCTTTGCGATTGTTATCTGAGGTTCCCCACTCAGACCGCACATATCCCTCCTGCTCTAGTTTCAGGAGTGCCGGATACAGCGTTCCGTAATTCAATTGCAGCAGATCGCCGCTGGTCTGCTCGATGCGCCGCGCCAGCCCATAACCATGCTGTGGGCCCATCGTCTGCAGCGTCTTCAAAATCATCAGGGCCAGCGTGCCCTGCCATACATCGGTCTTGTCGCCCATCCCGTGCTCCTCTGGTCAAGCAATAGGAGCACTGTACGCCCGTTTCTATGGGAATGCAATAGGAGGGTGCGGCCATTTCCTTCCAACTCGGGCGTGAATCTCGCCGATTCTGCATGTTAGGCTGGCCGAAGATTCTCGTGGAGGCCCGGAACGATGATTAGACCGATGACTAGAGCGATCAATCGGCGTGTTGTCACACTTGTTGCAATCACCATGGCGGCGCTGCCGGCGATGGGGCAGACTGCCCCATCAAGCCTGGCAGCATCTGCCGAGCAGCGACTGCCGGCGCTTACAGAGACCTACAAACACTTCCATCGCAATCCCGAACTCTCGCACCATGAAGAAAAGACATCGGCATTGTTTGCGGGCGAACTTCGCAAACTGGGCTACACCGTCACCGAGCGCGTAGGGAAGTACCCCGATGGTTCACAGGCCTATGGCGTGGTGGCCATGCTGCAGAACGGCACAGGTCCTCGTCTGCTGATCCGCACGGATATGGATGCGTTGCCGGTTGTAGAGCAGACCGGGCTTGATTACGCATCGATAGTGCGATCGACCAATGCGCAGGGTCAGGACGTTGGCGTCATGCATGCATGCGGTCACGACATCCACATGACTGTGATGCTAGGCGTGGCGCGAGAAATGATGGAGCGCAAGAGCCAATGGCATGGAGCGCTGATGCTGATCGGGCAGCCCTCGGAAGAAACCATCGATGGCGCGCGGGCAATGCTGGCTGACGGGTTGTATGAGCGCTTTGGGCGGCCGGATTTTGTGCTTGCTGAACATGACGACTCAGTCCATGCCGCCGGAAACGTCGCTTTCAAGAGCGGGCCGATGCTCGCCAGCTCAACCAGCATCGACGTAACCATGCGCGGTGTTGGAGCGCACGGTTCCGCACCCCAACTGAGCAAGGACCCCGTGTTGATGGCAGCGGAGTTTGTTGTGCTCGCACAAAGTATCGTCGCCCGCCAGATCGATCCGCAGCAGCCTGCAGTGCTTACTGTGGGTATGATTCATGGCGGTGCAAAGCGCAACATCATTCCTGATGAAGTCGCGATGGGTCTTACGCTGCGGACCTATTCCGATAAGGTTCGAGATCAGATCATTATCGACGTCCGCCGCACCGCCGAGGGCATCGCTACAGGCTATGGCGTTCCTCAGGACCGGATGCCGGTGGTGACGGTGAGCCGGACCGAGATTGCGCCCGTCGAATCCAATGATCCCGCGTTGACCGAGCGCATGCGCAAAGTCGCGATAGGTGCGCTCGGCGCAGATCATGTCGATGCTGCAGATTCGGTGATGGGCTCGGAGGATGTCGGATTGTTTTCGCTCGATGGAAAGATTCCAGCAATGATGTTCCGGCTTGGCGCGGCCGATCCGGTCAAACTGGCACGCGCGATTGAAACCGGTGTGCCACTGCCGGCCCAGCACTCCTCGCTGTTTGCGCCAGCTTACGCGCCGACCATCAAAACCGGCGTCACCGCGATGACCGCCATGGCGCTCGACCTGCTGAAGGAATAATCTTCGGCGCCGCAGTTGCCTATTTCGCCGGATCCGCCAGTGCTCCATACACGACCTGCCGGCTACCGTATTCAAGCGGCGGGCTCGCCGGCCCAAGCATCCGCTGGATCATGCCAACAAAAACAATGTCATTCGTGGGATCGACCCAGAACCACGTGCCGGCCGCGCCGTCCCACTGGTATGTCCCTTTGCCGTCGGGCAGGTTTGCTTCTGCGGGATTAAACTCGACCGCGCCATTGTACCCGTATCCAAAGCCGGGCCGCATCATTGCAGCGCCGATGCCGAATCTGCCATTCAGCAACTCCACCGGCACATGGTTCGTGGTCATCATCTTCACCGTTGCCGGCGCAATGATCCGTTTGCCATCCAGTTCGCCTTCATTCAATAGCATGCTCGCAAAGCGGAAGTAATCTTCAGCCGTGGAAACCATGCCGCCGCCGCCCGAGGGCATGGGTGGCTGCACATCGTAGTCCCCAGTCCGCCGGCTCGCGCTCGAATCGGCAACCAGTTCTCCATTGGGACCGGTGCGATAGAGCACTGTAAATCGTCCGCGTTTGTCTGCAGGAACAAAGAAGCCTGCATCGCGCATGCCCAGCGGGGCAAAGATGTTTTCGCGGAAAAAATCGGGCAAGGATTTGCCCGAGAGCTTCTCGACAATGTATCCCTCGACATCCATCGACATGCTGTAGGTCCAGCCCTGCCCCGGCTGATAGAGCAGCGGAATCTTCGCCAGCTTCTCGATGAACGCTTGCAGGTTTGCAGAGCCCAGCAGGTTTGCATCGCGGTACATCTTGTCCACCGGCGTATCGCCAAAGAAGCCATACGTGAATCCGGCCGTGTGGCTCATCAGTTCCCGCATCGTCGGCTGATGATCGGGATCCGTGAGGATCACATTCCCTGCGGAGTCCACTCCTTTGTAGACCTTGAGGTGTGCGAACTCCGGAATGAACTTCGCGATCGGGTCGCTCGGCAGCCACTTGCCCTGCTGGTACAGGATCATCATGGCCACGCCGGTTACGGGCTTCGTCATCGAAAAGTCGCGAAAGATCACGTCCTTCGTCATCGGCGCTGCGGCGGCCATATCGCGATATCCGTAAACACTGTAATCGACGACTTTGCCGTGCCGCGCCAGGATCGTCACAATGCCCGCGACCTGTTTCTGATCGACGGCCTGCTGCATGAACTGGTGCAGGCGCTCCAGCCCTTCCGGCGAGAAACCAACTCTTTCAGGCTTCACCACAGTCATATCGAAAGCGGGGCGCGCAGTGGGCTCTGCACTCTGTTGCGCCTGGGCCACGCCCGCACTCATGCTGACGGCTACCAATGCGGAAAGGGCAACCGCGCGAAGTGCGGCAGAAGGAATATGTCTCATGGATCCTCCCGGGATACGCGCATCTTGATGCGTCGCCGCAGAACATAACTGTGTGCGGCATCATGGATGCGGGTGGGATTGCCTGTCCTTTATAGCAGAATGTCGCGGGGCCCTGTAAAATCTGGCCACTTGAATCGCGCTAGTAGATCAGTTTCAGCGAGAACTGAATCTGCCGCGAATTCCCCGCTGTCTTGCTGATTTCGCCGAACCCCGATCCGGTAATCACATTCGCCGGCGTGCCCATCGTCACAATATTGAAGAGGTTGAAGAACTCCGCGCGAAATTGCAGTGCCATTCGTTCCGCTCCGTTGCTACTGGTCCTTAACGGCGTGTCCTTGATGAGCGCAAAGTCGAAGTTGTAAAACGCAGGACCGCGAAACGTATTCCGCCCCAGTGTCCCGAAGACACCTTGGTTCGGTCCCGTGCCCCCGGCCACGTGAATCGGAATCGAAAAGAAATCCGCTGCGTTGTTCGCACCTTCTCCGAAGTAGTCCTGCCGGTCCTTGCGCGCCGTCGAAAGTTTCGGCTTCGCAATCTGATCCGGCCGGTCGACGCCGTTCGATCCCACTCCCGTCTGCTGAATTCCCGAATACACAGTGAACGGCGATCCCGAGCTGATGCTCGAAATACTCAACAATTCCCATCCATCCGTAGCTTTCCGGCTGATCGCGCTCAGAAATCCCGCGCTCTCCAAATGCAAATCCTGCGCCAGGCTCAACCCAAAGCCGTGCGTCACATCGAAAGACGACGGCCCCTTCTCCGCGTGCGTATCAAACGGGTTTTGCGGGAACGGAATGGACACGGAGCCCGTGCCTCCCGTGCCCCCTACCACCTGGCTCGCGTCGTCGATCGCTTTGCTCCACGTATAACTCGCCTGGATACCCGGCCCTCCGTGGCCAACTGTCCCCGAGAGCGACGTCTGCAGCGCGTGATACGTCGAGTGCGCTGTGGCGGTGATCACATTCATCACCCCGAATCCCCCGATCACATCGCCCGCGCTGTCGAATTGTGTATAAGGCGCAAATGCCGGATCGGCTCCCGGGTATCCATTGGGATAGCTGATCTGCGGCAGTTTCTCCGTATCCGTTCCCACGTAGCTCGCATCGGCCGTCAGGTTGCCAAACCTGCGCTCCACCCCTGCCGTCCACGTAAACAAAGTCGCATTATCAAACGCGCGATCGATCCCGCTCAGGTTCAGCGCGCTCACCACACCGTTGGGCGTCAGCGCCGCGACATCTTTCTCATACCGGTCCACATCCATGATGGTGTTCGGTGCCACCGTCGTGCTTTTGCCAGATGCAAATATATCCACGCCGGAAGGCGTATACGTGCGCGGAAGCTGCGACGGCGTCAATTGAAAACCGTAATGGATCGGCGCACTCGAAGCCGACAGCAGGCGCGGATAAATCACAAACGGCGTCGACCCGGTAAGAAAATTGTCCTGCCAGATATTCGGCTGAATCGTCATCATTGAGCCGCCCGCGTGTGCCGAAATCTTGCTCGTCACCTGCCACGACCCCTGCACGCGCGGCTCAAACGCGTGATAGTCCGTCGCGTACCCCGGCTGCGGATTGATCACATACTGCATCGTGCCGTCGATCGCGACAAATCCGCCCGTGCGCCGCGCCCGCTCCGTGATCGGCGTGTACAGATCCCACCTGACGCCGTAATCCAGCGTGAACCGCGGCGTCACCTTCCACGTATCCTGCACCCACGCGCTGAAGTTGTTTCTGCTGATCGCCGCGGGACCGATATGCTCGCCGTTCGAAAAATACGGCGGCGCAATCGCAACCGTATAAACAAACGGGCTGCCCGTCAGAAAACTCGAAAGCGTATCCGGCAGCGGGTCGCCCGGATCTAAGTTGTGATTCCCGCTCGCCGAGGCAATCGCATCGATCGCGTACGCTTTGCCGCCGCCAAAATCATATTCGCCATTCGCGCTGGTTCCAAAGTACGTCGTATCCCGATTGATGCGCGCTTCAAACCCCGCGCGCATGGCATGCCTTCCACGCGTGTACGCCACGGTCTGCCGCCCCTGAAACAGGTTGCCGTACGCCTGCATCACCGAACCCGCCGCTCCGTTGAACGCCTCGAAGAGCCCGTCGTTGAACTTCACTGCGGGGTCCGTATGGTCCGGCGTCGGAAACCCCGGCGTCGTCCGCGTAATGCTGATCAGCGACTCCAGAGCCAGCCGCGGAGAAATCGTCCGCGTATACATGCCCACCACGTTGCGCTGGTGATCGATGTACTGCACTCCGAATGCCGGATCGATCGCCGTCTGGTCAGGATTCGTCGTCGGACCCGTCAGATCGTCCAGGTTGAACCGCGCGAGGAATTGATCCTTTGCTGAAAACCTGTGATCGATCCGCAGCGAAAACTGGTTCGCATTCGTCACCACCTTCGACGCCGTTGCGTACGTATTGGCCCCGTACGGCCCGGTCGCCAGGTTTGGCAGCGGATAGCGCGCCAGAATCGCGGCAATCGCCGGGTCCACCGGAACCGACAGCGTATCCGTGCTTCCATCGGGAAACGTAACCGTGTCGTTCACGATATTGCTGCCCGCCGTCGGCCGTTGCGCCGCCGAAGGAACCGGCATCACCTGCGTCGTCCCCAGCACCTGCCGAAATCCCTGGTACTGCGTGAAATAGAAGGTCCGCTTGCGTCCGTCATACACATGCGGAATGTAAACCGGTCCGCCATTCGTAAAGCCGAACTCGTTGCGACGGAACGGCGGAATGCGCCCCGGATATGCCGGCGTCGGATTGTCAAAGTAGTTGCGTGCGTCGAACGCCGAGTTGCGCACAAACTCGAAGAACGATCCATGAAATCCGCTTGCACCCGAGCGTGTGTGGATGTTGGTAAACCCCGCCGCGCCGCGCCCGATCTCCGCAGGCAACCACCCCGAACTCGAATCGATGCTCTCTACCGCATCCACGTTGAAGTTTGAAAACGTCGCCCCGCCCATCTCCGGATCGCTCACATCCGAGCCGTCCATCGCAAACGTGGCTTCCACGCCCCGCTGTCCGTTGATAGCGAATTGCGCCGTAAAGTTCGTGGCCCCGTTGGCGTCCGTCATCGTCCCGGCCGCCAGCAGCAGCAGCGTGCTGAAGTCCCGCTTGTTCAGCGGCAGCTCACTTACCGCCTGGCTCGAGAGCTCCTCGCCGCCCGTGCCCGCCTGCTCCTTGTTTTGGAGCCTGGCCACTGTAAGCTCGCCACGGCTCGACAGCGTAATCAGCGCCTCGGGAGTATTGGCAGTCAGGTCCACCGGCTGCGGACACTCCACGATGCTGCCCTTCGCGGCAACTGTCAGGTGATAGTTGCCCGTGGGCAACAGCGGCAGAAGGAATCGTCCGTCTGCCCCTGTGCGACCCTCAGCCTTGCTCTCGTCCGACGCCAGCTTCACGCGCGCATCGGCAATCGGCGCCCCGCCTGCATTGCGCAGCACCCCGCTCCATGCAGCCTGCGCCGCGGTTGGTCCTGCCGTCTGCGCGGCCGCTTCACGCGCTGCAATGCTCGGCCCGATAAGAGCGATAAGAGCGAAAGAGCAAAAGAACTTCAGCGTTGCGCCCCGGCTTCCGCGGGCGACTCGGTACGACGTGTTTGGCTTCACTGATCTACCCTGGAAAATCATACGTTCCGCAGGGTTATCCGTTCCGGATATCCCCTGCGGAAACTCGCAAGAATTATATCTTTAAAATCGTTGCTAAAACCTTTTTGTAGAGGGTCCGGGCCATTTCATGCCAGAATGGTCCCCGCATTGAATGCAGGCTGGCTATCGGGAATCTGCGCCGGGTTAACGATGTCCGCGCCAGCCCTAACTTCCAGTCCCGTAGGGACGTCCGAGAATAGCCGAGGGTGAAACCCTGGGATTGCGTCCTCGCAATCGACCCTTCTGCCCTGTAGGGCCGGGTCGAAACCACAATTGGCGGTGTCACTCTCAGGGAACGGGATCCCCAAGCGGATTTCGGTTTGGGGGTGGTGAGCGAAGAATCTGCTTTTGCCTTTTGCCAGCCGAAACCTTAACCTCGCCACACTAGGCAGGCACAATCCTCACCGTTGCCGAGCGCGCCCCCCTCGCGATCATCGGGTTCAGATATGCGCTGCCACGATACTTCGCACGATAAGCCTCGTCGATTTGATCGTTGACGCCGTCATCGTCTACCGCCTCAAACGCTACCTCCTTCGTCATCCCCGCTGCAATAATCCGTCCCGCCTTCTGCCGAACGGCCGCCTTGTACCATCGCGATTGTTGCCCGTTGTATCCACGAACGTAGAGCGCGTCACCCGCCGCGACCGACCAGATCCACGTCGGTGTACCGTAAGTCTTGCCGTCTTCGCCGAAGGGCGCGATGTGCAGATCATCAGCCTTTGCGATTTTGTTCAATTCCGCTTTGATCCATCCACTCATAGGTTCTTCTCCCATTACGTCAGCTGCACGCATTCGTCGGGGTTAGTAGTGCTCCCAAGCTACAGACCAGTGTTCATCGGGCCGCGCCGGCCGGATAATCAACTTCCCATCCGCGGTGAAGTGGTAAACGCGAGGCAGGTCCTTTCCCGACAGCATTTCCCCCGTAACCGATCCCTGCACGTGATGAGTCAGCATGTGCGTCGCTTCATCGATGTCGTAGCTCCCGAAGGATGCCTCGTACCCATCCCGCACATATTCGCTCGATGGAACGTTTGCCGACTTCGGATACATCAGTTGCACCGACATATGCCCATCACGCGTGTAGATCAGCATGCCTTTCGGCTGAGGGATCGTACTTTCCTTCCCATCCGGACCCGGCGCATCGATGTGCCCCAAATGCCACGCGCCGATCAGCTTCTCCCGGTCTCCGTTTTGCGCCCTTGCCGTCTTCTTCGCAGATTGAGCAAGGCCCAGACCCGCAATGGCCATCACTGCACAAAATGCTCCGTAGCGCAGAATCTTCATCCCGCGTCCCTCCTGCCCGCTCCGCTCATCGCCCTACCAGTTGCTGATGGAACGGCGAATAGCGAGCGCCTTCAATCTTGATCTTTGCCGAGGCCTCCTCAAGCGTGCGCACATCGTCAGCACTCAGTTCGACATTCGCCGCGCCCAGATTCTCTTCAAGCCGAGCTAGTTTCGTCGTTCCCGGAATCGGAACGATCCATGGCTTCTTCGCCAGCAGCCATGCCAGCGCGATCTGCGCCGGAGTCGCCTTTCTTTGTGCGGCAAACGAGCTCAACAGGTCCACCAGCGCCTGGTTCGCCTTGCGATTCTCCGCGCTCAACCTCGGCACCGTGTTGCGGAAATCCGTGCTGTCAAACTTGGTCTCTGCATCGATCTTGCCCGTCAAGAATCCCTTGCCAAGCGGGCTGAATGGAACGAATCCGATCCCCAATTCTTCAAGGGTGGGCATCACCGTCTCCTCCGGCTCCCGCCAGAAAAGCGAGTACTCGCTTTGCAGCGCGGTAACGGGTTGCACTGCATGGGCGCGGCGGATCGTCTTCGCGCTCGCCTCTGACATGCCAAAGTGCTTCACCTTGCCTTCCGCAATCAGATCCTTCACCGCGCCGGCGACATCTTCGATCGGGACGTTCAGATCGACGCGATGCTGATAGTAGAGATCGATCACGTCCACTTTGAGCCGTTTCAGCGATTCCTCCGCCGCCTGCTTGATGTGTTCCGGCAGGCTATTCAGCGCGTTCCACTTGCCTCCGTCGCTTGTGTTGGCTTCCCACCCGAACTTCGTCGCAATCACAACCTTCCCGCGAAAGGGCGCGAGTGCTTCGCCCACAAGTTCCTCATTCTTCAGCGGACCATACACTTCGGCCGTGTCGAAGAAAGTCACTCCTCGTTCCACTGCGGCATGCAGCAGCGCGATCATCTCCTGCTTGTCTTTGGGCGGCCCGTATCCCGAGCTCATTCCCATGCAGCCGAACCCGATTGCCGAAACTTCCAGATTGCCTTTGCCAAGCTTTCTCATTTGCATTGTTTCCGTCCTCTGCTTCAAATTTCCTTGCCGTTAGCTCTCTTCAAAATTAGCTAAAGTGGCGATCCGGCGCTTTCCCGATCCTGCTCATTCTTTGCCTGATCCTGTCTTCAGCTTCAATTTTGTGCATGATTGACATCCTTCGGCGTTAGGCTGGAAATGGAGGGCTTGCAGCGCACGATGATGAGACTGGCTGAGAACAATGGAGACCACTACCGGTCGGCGATCGAAATGCGAAAAGGCTTGGCTCGCAGGATTGCCACGCGCGCAAAATTGGTGGGAGAGAATCCAACCGCCGTTCCCGGTCTGGCTCTCTATCGGCGCGACGAGCCGACTCCCTGCATTCATGCCACTTACGAGCCCAGCGTCTCCGTTTTCGTGCAAGGCAAAAAGTGCGTCAACCTCGGAGGAATCGAGTACCACTGCGACGAGTCATCTTTTTTGCTTTCGTCCATCGATGTTCCCGCGGTTGGCCAGATCGTCGAAGCCTCCCGGCAGGTCCCCTTGCTTTCCATGTTTCTTAGGCTCGACATGCAGACGGTGCGCGAAGTCATCAGTCGAGAGGATCTTCCTGAACCCAGGACAACCGTTCGTTCGCGCGGAATTGCCGTGGGCGAAACCACGGTCGGCCTCCTCGATGCTTGCACCCGGCTCATCGATCTTCTTGAAACACCCGAGGACATTCCATTTCTAAGCCACTTGATCCAGCGCGAAATCGTCTACCGCATTCTCCGCACCCCACAAGGCGAACGCCTCCGTGCCATCGCAACAACGGGCGATCTGAGCCACAGAACGGCAAGAGCCATCGCCTGGCTTCGGTCCAACTTCGCCAAGCCGCTGCGCATGGAGGAACTTGCGGAAGTTGCTCGCATGGGTGTTTCCACCCTTCACCACCAGTTCCGTGCGTTAACCGCCATGAGCCCGCTGCAATATCAGAAGCAGCTGCGGTTGCAGACTGCCCGGCAGCGCATGCTCATGGACCGGATTGACGCCTCCAGCGCGGCCTACGAAGTTGGCTATGAAAGTGTCAGCCAGTTCAACCGGGAGTACAGCCGCTTCTTCGGCCAGCCCCCCATGCGCGATGTCAAGTCCCTGCGAGACTCCAGGCTAGCTGCAATCGACGCAGCCTGACTCTTGATCGCCCGCTGCTCATAAGCGGCAGTGTCATTCTGGGCGAACCTTCCCCGTCATGAGCTGCTGTCATGCTGAGTGAACGAGGCCCCAAACGCCTTTCAGTTTGGGGGTGGTGAGCGAAGAGCCTGCTTCTAGTCTTGTGATTTTTCATGTCAAGTCCCCCATCCCACCATTCAGGCCTAATCTCAACAAAACAAACGGCAAATTCTGGCAATAACAACCTTGACACACATTACGATTGCAACTATTATTTTAGTTGCCGTGACAGGGCTAGCGCTTTTAATCAACGTAGTTGCCACTACCAAATGGAACAGGAGTTATCCAAATATTTTTAGC